>Ga0208771_1000079_pt1 | contig 62323 bp, 53 predicted proteins | sample AntAceMetag02UKX_FD_184775 | JGI IMG/M metagenome (GOLD analysis project Ga0208771, IMG submission 184775) | Saline lake microbial communities from Ace Lake, Antarctica - Antarctic Ace Lake Metagenome 02UKX (SPAdes) (version 2) | ecosystem: Environmental > Aquatic > Non-marine Saline and... | reverse complement strand
TAACTTCTTCCCGGCCGTCCGGACCAGTTTCTCCTGTTTCGCCAGTTGACCATCTATCTCCGCGATCCGTTCTTCCCGGGTCTCAAGTTCTTCCAGTTCTTTCTCCGCTTCCGCGAAATATCGCAGAATCTCCTCCGCTGTCCCACCGTACTTCCGTTTTAGTTTCTGGAGTAAAGATAACCGATCTTCCAGTTCCTCTACCCTCTCCGGAGAGATCTCAATCCGGTCAACCCGGCCGGTTACCTGATCGGATAGTTCCTGGATCCGGATGGCGATCCCTTCGGCTTCATCCTCCCAGCCGGCACCATCCGGGAGCAGACTGCTCAGTTCACCAAGAGCGGGCCGAATCGCGGTCAGATTAGAAAAAGCCGACACTTCTTCCCCGTTCAATCCCAGGCAGACCCCATTCGCCAGCTCCAGGATGCGTTGAGCGTTAGCCGACTCGGCATGTTCCTCTTTCAATCTTTCTTCGTCAATATCCCCGACCCCCGCCTCCTCAATCTCCCGGACCTGATAGCGGAGCAAATCGATCCGGCGGACGACCTCCTGATCATCTCCATCCAGTACCCGGCGAGCTGCTTCCAGTTCTTTCATCTTCCGGTAAGCTTTCTCATAGCCAGCTCGTTCCTTCTTTAGGCGGCCGAACGCGTCAAGCAGATCCAGCTGAAAGTCCGGGTCCAACAGGGACTGATGGTCATGGGGGCCATGGAGATCGACCAGGAGATGGCCTATCTTCTTCAAAGCCTGTACGGTTGAAGGAGAGTCGTTGATGAAGATCCGCCCAGAACCCGCGACCGGAAGAGTTCTCCTGATAATCAACATTCCTCCGGAGAGAGGCTCAAGACCCATCTCTTCCAGCAATCCATCGATACTGGAAGAATCGGCCAGCTGGAATACGGCCTCCACGGAGCCCTGCTTCTCCCCGGTCCGGACCATGGTTTTATCCGCCCGTTCGCCTAGAAGAAGTCCGAGCGCCCCGATCAGGATGGATTTACCGGCCCCGGTCTCCCCGGTGATAACATTCAGACCGGGGCCGAATTTCATAGCGGCGTCTTCGACGATGGCTAAATTTTTAACTCTGAGTGACTCAAGCATTTCTTTTTAATCCACTAATTTGTTTGACTGTCTCCCCCTACCTCGGCCCCTTTTTTGTCCACGAATTTTACCCCGCGATGACCGAAGGTCATTTTGCGTGGTACACTAATTTACACTAATTGTCCTCTACCTCGCCCCCTTTACTGAACTACGAATTTCGCGAATTTTACCCCGCGATGACTGAAAGTCATTTTGCGGGGTACACGAATTAAAAATAGAACAAAGACTTTGAACTAATAGATTTTCTCCGTCAACTGACAACTGTCAACAGTCAACTTTATTTTCCCCCTCCCTCGGCCCCTTTTTTGTCCACGAATTTTACCCCGCGATGACCGAAGGTCATTTTGCGTGGTACACGAATTTACACAAATTGTTTCCCCCTACCTCAGCCCCTTTTTAGAACTACGAATTACACGAATTTTACCCCGCGATGACCGAAGGTCATTTTGCGTGGTACACGAATTAAGAATATAACAAAGACTTAAAACTAATGGATTGTTCTACGTCAACTGCCAACAGACAACTGTCAACTTTCTTTTTCTCAGCCCATTTTAGAACCGCTAACCACACGAATCTGATCGGAGGGGTCGGACAATTCGGACGGGTCAGACTGGTCAGACTGCACGCCCACCTCCCTGCCCCTCCCTGCTCTTCCCTGCTTCTCCCTGCTTTTCCCTGCTTCTCCCTTCTCCCCCCTACCCCTCCCTCCCTGCTTCACAGGATTTTAAAAAAGCATCCAGCTCGGCCAACCGCGAGGTTACCCGGCAGGCGGGAAGGGAGGAGAAGAAGTCCTTGCCGTAACCCCGGGTCTGGATCCGGGGATCAAGGATAGCCACGATCCCGTAATCATCCCGACTCCTCATCAGGCGTCCAAAACCCTGCCGGAGCATAATGATCGCAGTGGGGATCTGAAATTCTTTAAAGGGATTACCACCCCGCTCTTTGATCAGGTCGATCCGGGCTTCGGTTACCGGGTCATTCGGGACCGCGAAGGGGAGCTTAGTGATTATTACCGTCTTCAGACTGTTTCCCGGAACATCCACCCCCTGCCAGAAACTGGTGGTCCCGAAGAGAACCGATCTCGGATGGCGGCGGAACTCTTCCAAGAGAGTATACCTATTCTTATCTCCCTGACGGAGACATCCGTATTTCTCCAGCGGACCGGAGAGCCGTTCATAGGCCTGGTTCAGCATCCGAAAACTGGTGAAGAGAACAAAGACACCTCCTCCGGAGAGAATGATCAACCTCCCAACCTCCTGGATTATCCGTTCCTCATACTCCTGTCTCCTCTGCCCGGGATCGGGGATCCGGGAGTCGGTGTAGATCATCACCCGGTTCTCATAATCAAACGGGGAGCTCAAGCTTAACTCCTCGCAGTTTTCCAGGCCAAGCCGTTCCCGGAGATAAGAAAAATCACCCCGGGTGGAGATGGTGGCCGAGGTCAGCACTACCGGTCCATACTTATCCCAGAGGATGGGTTTCAGATAATCTCCCACCTCGATCGGGGCCATCCGGATGGTCTGACGAAGGCGGCGGCCATGCTCTTCCCGGCTATACCAGTAAACGGTATCCTCGGCCTCCATCGTGATTATGGCGGTCAGCTCTTCCTGAATCTTCTTACAGCGCTTGATATAAGTCTGAAGCTCCGCCAAGCTCTCATCGTCGGTCATCGTATCTTTCAGATCCTCCAGACTATCCTCCAGCAGTCCCAGGGGGCCGGAGAGCGTATCGGATACGAAATTCGGTTCTTTCAGGCGGACCGTCCGGAAAGTATCTCTGTATTTCTCTTCCAGTTCGGCAAAAAATGCGGTGTTCAGTTCCCGCAGATCCTCAATCCGGATATGCCAATCATCCAGAATATCCTCCTTCTCTATCCGGGAAGGGAGAAAACCTTTCCCGGTCCGTTTACTGTAGAGATAGTTCAATAGCCTGGGGATTCGGTAGTTGGAGACCTCATATCCGAGGAAATCGGTCGCGATATCTTCTAAGAGATGGGCTTCATCGAAGACTATCGCTTTGAACTGAGGAAGAATCATCCCCCCCGACGCCAGGTTGGCGAAGAAGAGGTGATGGTTCATCACCAGGATATGGGACTCCTCGCGACGAAGCCGGGCTTTAATATAAAAACATTCTTCAAAGAGCGGACAGTTTTTCCAGAGGCAGAAATCGGACTCCGCCCGTACCGCCCCCCAGAGATCGCCCCGGGGGTTAAAATCAAGCTCATGCTGGAGACCGGTATCCGTCTCCACCGACCAGTCGACTATCTCCTGGTACTGCCTGGCCGACTCCTTGCTCTCGAACAGCCCCTGTTCTCCGGCTTTCGCCAGACGATAGAGACAGAGATAATTATTAACCCCCACGCAGAGTTCTGCCTTAAGATCAAAACCGGCTGTCTCGGAGAGAAAAGGAATATCCTGCTCGATCAACTGCCTCTGGAGGGTCTTGGTCCCGGTGGATATAGCCACCTTCTTCCCGGTCTGAAGCGCGTGAAGAACAAAGGGATATAAATAGGCCAGGCTCTTTCCCACTCCGGTCCCCACCTCCGCCATCAATATCCCCTCCTTCTCAATCGTCTTCCGGACCGCTTCCGCCATCTCCTCCTGCTGGGGACGATAATCATAACGGGGATGGAGCCGGGAGAGTTCTCCTTCTTCCCGAAAAAATTCTTCGGGGGAGATCATTTTCTTTTCCGAGGTCAAATGCTTTAATCCTTTTTAGAAGTTAACCATTGTTTCTATTAGAGCTATATCAAATGGATCAGTCGGATCGATTTGGAGGATGAGAGCATAATGGCTTTACCGATGGCAATCGAGAAAATACATGAAGCAGGTAATTATCTTCTTCCATCCTTGTTATCAGTCTTACGCTGTGCGATAATATAATAATAATATAAGTTTTTGACAATAATCTTATTTTTTTGAAAAAAATGATACGAGCACATATAATAATTCCGGCAATTGACCTGATCACGATTCTTGCCCCGCTTAGTGCCTCTGGAGACTACGAAGTAACCTTCACCGATTATGCTGAACCCGCGTCCGGCTGGAATATAGATGATATTGAGATCTGGGGGGTTCCGCCCGGGAGAACACCGGTTCCCACACCAACACCGGAGTTCTCGCCCACACCGGAATCATCCCCGACCCCCTGCCGTCCCTCCTGGAGCGATTTTAATGGCGACGGGACCGCGGATATCGCGATCTTCCGACCCTCATCCGGACTCTGGGCCGTCCGGGGAGTAACCCGAATCTACTTCGATTCAAGAGATGATGAACCCATCCCGGCCGATTATACCGGCAACGGAATCTCTGATGTCGGCATCTTCCGGGAGACCTCCGGACTATAGGCGATCCATAGGGTGACCAGAGTTTATTTTGGAGGATCCGGGGATCTACCGGTGGGAGGAAGCAGGGAAGAGCAGGACTGAGCAGCCGTCCGACCAGTCTGACCAGTCCGACTTGTCCGACCCATCCGATCTGTCGGATCCGACCAATCCGTCCGATAAAAAGAATCGACAACCACCAGCGCTGATCAGCAGCTTTAAAAACGAAAAATTATCATGTCTACTCTCTTAGCAACATTGGGCACTATCGGTCTCCCCGTCGTCGGCGGTCTCGGCATCTTCCTCCTGGGCATGAAAAACATGTCAGAAGGAATGCAGGCGGTTGCCGGCAACAGGCTCCGATCTCTGATCAACGCGGTAACCAGCCACCGCATCCTTGCCTGCGGTGTGGGAATTGTGGTCACCTGCCTGATCCAATCCAGTTCGGTTACCACCGTCACCGTGGTCGGATTCGTGAACGCCGGGCTGATGACCCTCTCCCAGGCCATCGGGGTAATCCTGGGGGCAAATATCGGAACTACCATCACCGGATGGCTCCTGGTTTTAAAGATCGGTCACTACGGCCTTCCGATCCTCGGCATCTCGGCCCTGGTATATCTCTTCAGCAAGAACGAACTGATCCGGTATACCGCCATGGTAGTGATGGGTTTCGGAATGATCTTTTTCGGGCTCCAGTTGATGAAACAAGGATTCGCGCCGCTCCGGGAGATGGACGCTTTTCTGGAGTGGTTCTCCCGCTTCAACCCGACCGACTACTTCGGAGTTTTGAAATGCGCCCTGGCGGGAGCGCTATTAACCGCTATTATCCAGTCGTCCTCCGCCACTATCGGGATCACCATGGGATTAGCTTCCACCGGCATCATTAACTTCCCCACCGCGGCTGCACTAGTCCTGGGGGAGAATGTCGGAACTACCATCACCGCCTACCTCTCCTCGCTTGGCGCCTCAAGAAATGCCAAACTGGCCGTCTACGCTCATATCATAATCAATCTCGGCGGTGTTCTCTGCATCACCGCCCTTTTCCCCTGGTATATTAAAGGTGTGGTAGCGGTCCTGGGAACAAATCCGGATCTGGCGGTTCAAGTCGATGGGGGGACAATCTTTCCGAATATTATCCAGTCTATCGCCCTGGCCCATACCGGGTTCAATACTATCCTGGTAATCGCCGTCCTGCCGTTTACCAGACTCCTGGCCCGTGGCCTGGAAAGGATCATCCCGGATAAATATCCGGATGAACCGCCCCACCTGGTCTATCTCGACCTCCGCCTGCTGGACTCCCCGGCGCTGGGAATCGTACAGTCAAAAGAGGAACTGCTCTTCATGGTGGATACCACACAAAAGATGATGGGAATACTGGGGAAGACTCTGGAGATGGATAAGCCGGACCAAAATCTGGAGCGGAAAATATTCAAATGGGAAGAGATACTCGATAATGTCCAGAAAGAGATCACGGAATTTTTAGGGGGATTGATGACCGGAAATATTACCCATGAAGTTATGATTGAAGCTCAAAAACAGATCCGCCTGGCCGATGAATATGAATCCATCAGTGACTACATTGTCAGTATGCAGAAGATGCGGATCAAGGCTCGCAAGTTTTCTTTACCAATGAGCCAGACCGGGATACAGGAACTTATCGATCTCCATAATCATACCAGAGATTATATCGCCCTGGTCAGCGTCGCGGTCCGAATCAACCAGGAGGATATCATTAAACCGGGATGTGAACAGCATCAAGAGATAGTCCGGCTGATGAAGAAATATCGGGGGAATAATTTAGCCCGCCTGGCCGAAAAAACCTGTGCCCCTCTCCCCAACCTGGTCTTTGCCGACATGCTCACCACCTACCGTCATATAGCGGAACACGCTCTCAACATAGCTGAAGTGGTCGCCGGGGAAAAGTAGGGGGAAGCAGGGACGATCAGGGAGAAGCAGGGAAGAGCAGGGAGGAACAAGGGGGGAGCAACCGTCTGACTTGTCTGACCTGTCCGACTTGTCCGACAGATTACAGCTCCGAGAAAACCTCTGAATATAAAGCCGCGATCTTATCCCAACTGTAATGCTCAATTACATAGCGGCGAGCTTTCGCTCCGAGGGATTTTCGTTTATCCGGGTTTTCGATCAATTCGAGGATAGTATCGATGAAGGCCTGGTTATCTTCCCACTCAAGAAGAATCCCGTTCTCTCCGGGTGTGACAGCCTCCTGGATCCCCTGGAGGCGGGAAGCGACGACCGCCAGGCCAGCCACGCCTCCTTCTATCGCGACGATCCCGAAACCTTCTATGTCACCCGGGACATCTACATTGGGCATGACGAAGATGTCGGAACCGCAGTAGAGGGCTTTTAAACTCCCGTCATCCATCGGGACATCACCCATCAGTTTGACGTTCTCTGCCAGCCCCTTCTCCCGGACGGTTCTTTCAATTGATTCCCGGAGCGGGCCATCGCCGACTACCAGATAGAGAACTCGGGGATTCTGCTCAACGATGGCGGGCAGGATCTTTTCCACGAAACGATCCACCCCCTTCTTGGGGACCAGACGGCCAACCGTGATCAAGACGGTCCGACCATCGGAATCGATTCCAACCCGTTTAAGGGGAGGAGATTCCTCGGTCCAAGTAAAGTCATCGGCGTTAACACCGTTGGGGATGACCCGGATTATCTCTTCCGGGATCCCGTACCCCATACAGATCTCTTTTAGCTCTTTGCTGACGCAGATTACCCTGTCCATCCGTCGCAGAGCGGCCGGGACAATAGTCAGATAACCGGGGAAGGCAAAGGCAATATCCCGGCCGTGAATATTGACGGCGACCGGGATGGAGAGGAGCTTCTTCAAGACCAATCCCATCGGACTCATCAAACCATCGGAGAGATATATCATATCGATCCGGCCGGTGAGCCTCAGGAAGATGGTCTTGAAGAAAGCATAGACGAGGAAGAGCGGCATCAGGGCCTGAGAGCGCCCCCAGGAGATGAGACGGAACTGGCGCTCTTTCCCAAGATAAGCGATCAGCTTCTGATTAAATCGCTGCATCCCTCCGATCGAGGGAGCATTCTTTCTGGTGATGTATAATAGCATTGGCTTGGGGGGTTAGGTTCACTGGTCAGACAAGTCGGACTGGTCGGACGGGTTATTCGCCCGTATGGAGCCGGCCTTCCTCCCAACCACTTGATAAAGCCTGACCGGATAAAGATCGCCGGGGATAAAATCGGAGGCACGGCGGGTCAGAGGGGAGAGATTATTCGGACCAATGATCTCCTTTACCTGATAATCCTTCCGGAGAATATCACCAATTATGCTATCGCAGGGATTAAAGGGATAAACAACCCGGTAGCCTTTCTCTTCCACCAGTCGGATCAGATCGCCGATTTCACCCGAGGGAGTCTGGGTCCCATGGGTATAAACCATACGTTCAGGGAAGACCAGTTTATCCCAGTAATAGGTAAAGATCACGGTCTTCTTATCGGTCTTATCAAGAAGAAAACTCCGGCATTGCCGGTAGTATCTGCTCTGCATAATTGTCTCCACCGATCCTCCAGGACCAACCAGGGCGACGATGAGATTAAAGCCCGCCAGAACCGTCATCAGGCGAATCGGGGGGAAGGTGAAATGCTCCAGCGCCCGGGCGGCGAAAAGCGGGAGGAGGCAGAGAATAGGCATCAGGTAACGGAGATATGACGAATGCAGTATCAACTCGCCTTTCTCGTGACCGTAAGTCGCGAAATTTGAAAAGAAAACAATCGAGATAAAAAATAGCCAGAAGTAATAGAGATTAAATCGGATTGGAATACTGCCGCCAAGCCTGGGGGGGATGTCTTTTTCAATCGCTGAATCGGCCTCATCATACGTGCCTTCATCTGAGAAGAGGACCATATCGGTAGTCTTAGACCGACGGGGGATCACAAAGCCAATCAGGGATAGAATAAGAAGAGGGAAAGCCAAAGTAAAGGCCAGGGGCGCGTTCTTTATATGCATCATCCATATCCGGGGATGGAAGTTAAGATAGTCTATGATCATCCTGATATTGAGAGGAACTTTAGTACTGACTGATGTTTCAACCGGTTGTTGATCAGCGGTATATCCCAGACTGAAGAAGCTGCCGTAACTGGTATGATTATAGAGTAGTAATCCACCGCCGAAGAGAGCGATCAAAATGATCAGAATAATCAAGCGCTTCCCGATGACTTTCTTCCGCTCGATAAATATCATGATCGCGAAACCGGCCAGATAGACAATGTTGGTCGGTCGAATCCAGATCATGAAACCGGCAAATACCCCGAAGGCAAGGTAGAAATATAATCTCCTATTCTGGAGGAGCCTGATCAAAAAGTAGAGCGCCGCCAGAAATACTGCCAGGTTAAAGAGGGTTGGATTATAGGCAAAGGTACGGCGGATAAAGACCGGCGTGGTGGCTAAAAGTATAGCCGCGCGGATCGGGGTATTAAATCCGGGAAATACCGCTTTCCCTATTAAGAATAACAGCCATAACGCGAATACGGCACAGATGGGATTAACCAGCCGTGATGCCTGCGCCGGAAGGATTCGTTTCAACCCGGCCCAGAAAATGATAAATCCGGGGAACTTCCGGGGGAAAGTTTCTCCTCTGGAATTATAGACAAAATATCTGGGGGTGAATCCTTCTCTCCCGAAGATCGCGTCACCAGGTGGGCGGTAGCCGATCTTTCCGGTCTCAGCCAGATGGGAAGAGAAGAAATCATAGACCAGATCATCCGGAGAGATAACCTCGTCGGTGAAGAAGAATGGCAGGCTGTAACAGACCAGCGCGATCAGGAGAACATATATAATCTTCATGGACGTAGCCCTCACTTCGTTCGGGCAACTGAAGTGCCTAAAATGCCTAAAGTTTAAAGTGCCTAAAGTTGAAACCTTCGCTTCGCTACCGGAGCGGGGAATTAAACTGTTTAGTTCTGAACAAATAACAAAATTGAGCTGCAATATATCTCAATAACCATAGCCCTGCAAGATCAACCATCGCGATCGCCGAATCGTCCCCGGAAATAATCGCGGACACCCTGCCGCCAGGCACGAATCTTTGGTCCGCGGGGTGCTCCTGAGGTAACAGCGGCAAAGATAAGCGTATAGAGCATTATCAGAGAACTCCGTATTCCCCGAAGTATCAGCGTTCCCCCGAGTTGTTTCTTCCCGACCAGTAAATGATTCCGGGTAGCGTAATAGACCGTCATCTCCGAATACTCCCCCCCCATGGAACTGCTTACTTTATGCCATACCCGGGAGGAGGAGACAGTAACTCGTTTATATCCCATCCGCCCCGCCCGCAGACAGAAATCAACATCCTCGAAACAGAGATAATAATCCTCATCCAGAAGGCCGACTTCTTGAAGCATCTCTCTCTTCAACAGCATCGACGCGCCGCTGACGGCATCAACTTCAGTAATAATACCTGAAACTTCCGAATCTTTCAGATTGTTGTAAGTCGTATAGATTCTTCCGGAGATCCGGTTAACGGCGATCCCCTGGCTCCAGACTCGATCCGGCCGATCATGATACAAAATTCTGGATCCCAGAATACCGGTCCGGGGATCTTCCACGGCAACGCGGAGAAGTTCTTCCAGAAAGTGAGGATCAACTACCGTATCATTATTAAGAAGACATACATAATCAGCCCCCTCCGCGAGCGCTCTCTCAATTCCCAGATTATTTCCTCCCGCAAAACCCAGATTGACAGGAGCGGTAATAATCGTAACTCCCGGGAAATGTTTAGTTACCATTCCCGCGGTCCCATCGGTAGATCCGTTATCGACTACAATGATAGACGGTCGGGGAGGAACAAGATCCCGGAGAGAATTCAGGCAGGAAATGCAGTCCTCCTTCCCGTTCCAGGTAACGATGACGATGGCGACTTCAGGTTTCATGAACTTTAAGTTAGCGCCTCCAGCACTAACCCTGTGGGAGGGGTTTCCAACCCCGATTACCTGGCCCCGCCCGGATCGAGGTTGGAAACCTCTCCCACAAACGCTTTAATAGAACTCCCGGTCAGCCCTACCCGCTGGCTGGCTTATGAGTTTCATCGTTCGACGCCGTGCCCGCCGTAGCTTTAGCGAAGGTTGGTTCGGCGTCTGCCCTCCGTTTATTTAATCCGCCATAGTTTTAACGACGGCGGAAGCCTTGGCAGAGGCTGGTTCAATGTTCATTCTTTTTTATCGCCAGCTCCTGAGTCAACCGTTTTACCTGGTTGGTAAGCTGGGATATCTTAACCGAGAAGTGAAGATTGATGAAGACCACGAACATCAGGCCAAAGAAGAATACGGTATTGATGGGGAGTTCAATGCCGAGAAACCCGGTAATTACCCGGAGAGACTCCTCCCAGAGGGAGAGAACCAGGATAATGATACCGATCAGTACCCAGAGCCAGGCATATTCCTCTCTAAGTTTTCTTCTGCGGACAGTCTCAATGATAAATATCAGCAATCCCACCGCCATTATCAGTGCTAATATCTTCTGTTTCGGATTCATATTATCACTCCTTTAGAACTTAGCTTCACAACTTTTTTAACCGCGGATTAAGCGGATTATGCTGATTAAAAGAAAAAGCAATCCGCCCAATCTGCTTAATCCGCGGTTTATTGAAAGTCAAAAGCAGAAAATTAACTTCGCAACTATTTTTGCCACAAAGACACTTAACCCGGATTATTCATGAAAGGTGTTTGCGGGAGAAACGTAAGCTCGACACAAAGGTGGAGAGCAGCATCTTGTATATATAGTAGATAACAGTCCATCCCCGGTGGAGGCTGGTTGACTGGGTAGCCCGGACCGTAATTGGAATCTCCATTATCCTCAGACCCCTGAAATGCGATGAAATAATGACATCCGCATCGGGAAAGTGCTGGGGGTAATAACCGTTGGTATAAATATCCATAGCCCGGTGGTTCATCCCCCGGAAGCCAGAGGTGGGATCGGTGATCTTCTGCCGAAGTACAAGCGAACAAATTGTACTAAAAAGTTTCATCCCGATTTTTTTCGATAGGGGCAGATTATACTCATGTTCCCCCAGAAAACGGGAACCGACTACCAGGTCGATCTCACCGCGCCGGAGGACATTGAGGAAGAGGGGTATTTCCCGGGGAGTGTGCTGACGATCCCCATCGAGATGGATAATATAATCATATCCCCGGCGGATCGCATAGAGGAAACCGGTCTGGCGAGCGGCGCCGTCACCGAGATTAAAGCAATGACTGATAACAACAGCTCCTCCGGCCCGGGCCTCCCTCTCCGAATTATCGCTGGATCCGTCATCAACCACCAGGATATCCATTTCCGGGTAGAGGGTCTTGATCTCCGATATCAGGCCTCGAACACTACGAGCCTCATTAAATACCGGAATCAGGATCAGTACTTTATCTTCTGCTGTTTTTTTCATTGATCTTTACTGGTCGGACAAGTCAAACCGGTCAGACAAGTCGGACGGTTGCTTCTCCCTGTCATGTCCTGATTTAAAGTTGTCACTTTTTCTGATTGCACCACCCCAACCTCGGCCCCTTTTTCAGTCTACAAATTACACGAATTTCCACGAATTGCTTCCTCGCCGCGCCCTCTTTATGAACTACGAATTACGCGAATTTCACGAATTTAAAACTGTAAAAAATATTACTTTAGCCGGGTTCCTTCACTGTCAACTGACAACCGTCAACTGTCAACTTTCCTTCCCCCGCCTCACCCCCTTTTTAGAACTACTAATTTCGCGAATTACGCGAATTATCCTACTGCCTATCTCAACCACTAATTTTACCCCGCGATGACCCCCGCCGTTGGCGGGGTAAACTCCGGTCTTTTTCAGGGCTCACGAATCTATGAGAATTTAAAACCTTAAAATGCTAGGCGAAGGCGAACAACTTTAGGCACTTTAGCGCACTTTAGGCACTTTAAACTTGTTATTCCCCATTCCCTATCTTCCAATACACCCGTTCCATCTTCTCCACGCATTTTTCCCGGTTATATTTACTCGCCACCCACTCTCTTCCGGATCTACCAAGCCTTAGCGCGTAATCAGGCGACTTGAGCAACCGAATAATCGCGGACGCGAACTCACTTGACCGGTCGGCAATCAGTATCTCGGAGCCATCTCCCGCCTCGATCCCTGCGTTGGCAGATCGGCTGGCAACAACCGGACACCCGGCGGTCATAGCCTGGACAATCTTCAGGATAATTCCCCCTGCCACCCGAAGCGGAACGGCCATAAGAGACGCGGAGGCCAGATACGGCTCGATTCGTTTAACCTTCCCGGTTACAATAAAGTTATCGGAAGATAGATCCCGTATCTCAGCCGAGGGATTCGCGCCAACAATCAGGCAGCGGACCTCCGGATATTCCTTCCGGACCAGGGGAAGAATCTCTTTTTTTAAGCGGATTACCGCGTCCCGGTTGCCCGGACGATGCATAGCTCCGACAAAGAGAACGGTCCCCGGTTCTCTTCTCTCCTCCGGACCCCGGAGCTTCTCCAGGTCGAGGAGAGGCGGCATAATAGAACTCCTAACGCCAACGTCCCAGGATTCGATCGTTCGCTTATCCTTCAATGACATCAGGAATACATTCCCGCTCCAGATCGCGTACCATTTCTCCCAATAGCGGCTTAATTTCCATTCGCGGTAATAGTAGTATTTTTTCAAACCCGAAGCAATCCGAATCTGCTGCCGGAGAACATCGCTGACTATATCCTGCAGCACCAGAATCCGGGGGATACCTGGATCGATCAAACGGGCATACTGTCCCAGATGGAAATTTTCAAACTGCACACAGTCATATGAACCATCTGCTATCATCTCCCGAAGATTCTTGAGGAGGAGTTTCGAATAATTTGCCGCGACTGAATAGGGGTGCCTGACAAACAACGGCGCCCGACTGATTCGATTCAATAATGACCTCTCCGCCGGGACTGTCCGGATCTCCTCGAATAATTCCGATATGGAACCAAGCCGGGACCGGTCCTCATTCCTGAGGAAAGAGAGAAGAGACCATCTATGCGAACCCGACAACTCCTTCACCCATTGAAAGGTATGCCGGCCCCCTCCATGACTGGCGGAAGCGGTGGGAAGATCTGATGCTACCAGTAAAATTCTCATAAATTAATTAGTGCCTGCGGTGCAAATTAAACTTTAAAGATAACTGACGTTGAAAAATAAAAACGTTGAAGAAAAAAGACGTTAAAAAAAGAACCTTTTCAGAATTAAGAATTTTGAGATTGAATTATTATATATTTTCTTTATTTTAAAAACAGATAAATCAAATAAGACTTGGATAGCAGCACAATTTTTACTTTATCAATTGTCTTTAATTCAAATTGCGAAGACACGTTCTTTTAAACGTCTTTTTTCTTTAACGTTCTTATTTTTCAACGTTCCTATTTTTTAACGTTAGCGCCGAAGGCGCTAAGTCCTATGTTCTCTAACCGATACCGAAAAATTAAAATTGTTGGATTGATTACCGCACTCGGTCTCATGGCCTGGTACTCAAACTATGCGCGACAGCCTCTGACACTCTCCAAATGCCTGGACAATCCGGAACGTTACGAGGGAAGTGAAGTCCCCATCTTCCTGGAGGCACGGGTGCTGGGTATGACTCCGGATTGCCTCAGAGTCTCCCAGATTACCGGATCGATTAACATTACCATCCCCCCCCGGTTTACGGGGATGGTATCATCTTTCGCCTCTCTGGATGATATAAAACCCGGACAGGCTATGGAGGCGATTACTGTCTTCCGGCTCCCCGGTTACCTGGAACTGAAAGAACTCCGGATCGCCCCCCTGCGTCCCTTAAAGATAATTGTCTCCATATTCCCGGCTATTATTGTTCTTATTATACTGATCGTCTCTCTCCGATTGGAGAAGGGGCGGTTAGTTATAAAGGAAGTACTTAAAGTGCCTAAAGTGCGCTAAAGTGCCTAAAGTTGACGCTTCGACATAGCCGGAGACTGGCATATATTTATTTAGAAAAATTGATTTATTGTATCGGATACGGCAGCCAATGACCATTGTGGCATCAGCCTGGTCTTCCGCGGGCAGCGACTGCGGCTACAGCAGCCAGATAAGGCAACAACTTTAGGCACTTTCAACTTAAGGCACTTTAGGCACTTCTTTCTGACAACTTTAGGCACTTTAGCGCACTTTCAACTTTAGGCACTTCTTTTAAAACTTAAGGCACTTATATTATGCCGGACTTAATAACACATATTGCCGGAGCGTATCTGGTTAAAAAGGGATTTCGGATAACGAAATACCTGGTTCTCTTTTATCTGGGAAATATGCTGCCGGACCTGGTCTCCCGGCCATTTCATATTATCTGGCCCCAGACCCTACTCGCCACCCAGGCCTTTCATAGCCCGGTCGGAGTATTTCTGATCTGTTGGCTAATCAGCCTTTTCTTTCGGGAGGACCAAAGAAAGCCCGTATTCTCCCTTCTCCTGTCGGGAAGTATCGTTCATCTGATAATGGATGCCGGGCAGAAACATCTGATAGGAGGATATATCTGGTTTTTCCCTTTCTCTATGAAAACATACACCCTGGGCCTTTTCTGGCCTGAAGACTCGGTCCGGTTTCTACCGTATACAATGATTTTTGTTTTGGTCGTATATGGATTTAGTAAATGGAGGGAAGGGAAGAGGGAGGGAGTGCCTAAAGTGCCTAAAGTGCGCTAAAGTGCTTAAAGTTATCGCTTCGACATAGCCAGAGACCGGCATATTTTTATATAGATAATTGATCTTCTATATCGGATACGGCAACCGATGACCATTGTGGCATCAACCCGGCCGACCGCGGTCAACGACCGCGGCTACAGCAGCTAGGTAAGGCGACAACTTTAGGCACTTTAGCGCACTTTCAACTTTAGGCACTTCTTTATGATCATCTACGATTCCATTGTGATCGGCGGCGGCCCGGCCGGATCGAGCGCCGCCTATACCATGGCCCGGGCAGGGCTTAAGGTGCTTCTGCTGGAGAAGGATACAATGCCCCGCTATAAATGCTGCGGCGGCGGAATCCCCCGAAAAGTTGGAAGAATTCTTGATTTCGACTTTTCCATCTGCCGCGATGCGCCGACCCGGGGGATTGTCTTCAGCTGGTTATCGAAAGAGACTCATTCCCGGATAGGAGAAGAACTGCTGGGCTGGGTGGTAAAACGGGAGATCTTCGACCAACTGCTTCTTGAGCAAGCCCGTTCCGCGGGCGCGCGGGTGGAAGAAGGGTGTAAGTTTATCGACCTGGAAGTGGGAAGAGATCTTCTCCATGTAACCACCACCGGGGGCGAATTCTCGGGGAGGACATTGATCGGGGCCGACGGCGCGGGAAGTGCCGTAGCTCGGAGGATAGGACTAACTGGCCACTCCCGGCCGGGATTCGCGCTGGAGACCAGGATAGAAATCCCTGATTCAATACTTGAAGAGAGACGAGGGAACCTCTATTTTGACCTGGGCGGGATCCCCGCTGGATACGGCTGGATCTTCCCCCTGAAAGATTCTCTGAACGTGGGTGTTGCTACCCGCCGATCCTCCTTCCGGGGATTAAGGACCTGTCTTCGGGATTATCTGCACAGAGAAGGGTTGGAAGAATACAGCGGCAATTCCAATATCCGGGGAGGCACGCTTGCGTTCCGCCTCAGGCCTTCCGGATTAGTTAAAGGCCGCTGCTGTCTCATCGGTGACGCCGCCGGACTGACCGACCGGCTCACCGGCGAGGGGATCTATCCGGCAATTCTCAGCGGACAGCTGGCAGGAGAGTCGGTAACAAATCTCCTCCGGGGAGACGCCCAACTGAATGCCTATCAAACGGCGATCAAAAAAAGCCTGGGAATGAATATCTTTCTGGCCAACCTGGCTTCCCGGCTGAGCGGTCTCTTCCCCCGGATGATCTTTGATCGGGTCTGCGGGAATCAGAGGAGAATCGAGAAAGCAATGGCAGTGATCCAGGGAGAACTAAATTATCGGGATCTTTTTTGAGCTTTGAGCTCAAATCAGTCGGATCGGTCGGATCCGATTGATCCGACTGATAATAAAAAAAGCCCCCCTAATCTACGATCAGGGGGGCTTTTTCCAGCCGGTTATTCTTTCTTATCAGGCTATTCCTTTTTCTCCTCTTTCTTTTTCGAAGGAGCTTTCTTTGCCAGAGCTTTCTTCGGCGCGGGTTTTGGTTTGGGAGCTTCCTTCGACTCTTCTACCACTACTACCTCCTCTATCACCTCATCCGCGGCCGGTTCCTCTTCTCCTGAATCGCCGGTCAATCCTACATACGATAAAGTCCCTGCCACACTGAAGTTGGTCACAATAAAGCCCATAATCGACATCTGGATCAGCCACATTATGATCCCGTAGACAAATCCGGCCAGGGAGAGTGTCCAGCGGAATGCCTTAGGATTGGCGACCGGATTCAGATCCGGCATCAGGCCCTTCCAAGTTGCTACTTTAGCGATGACCCCGTAGTTCTCAAAACCAGGAGCATGCTGAAGCCATCTCGGAATCAGATTTTGAATATAGCCAAACTTCTCTCCCATAACAACCCGGGAGACTTCGTTGCTCGCACTGAGGGCCCAGGTAAGTACAATAAGAGTAATAACGGCGACCACCAGGGCAATCAGAAAATGACCCGCGAACTTGATGGTGTTCTTCCGCAGGAAATCAATAAGTTCACTGACCGGTCCTTCCTTTCCGAGCATGATGATGGTCGGAAGAATCATCGCCCCAAAGACCAAAATCAGAATGGTAGCCACCATAGCGATACCGAGCGGAAAGGTTATCACCGGGGAGAACATCCAGCCCAATTCTCCGATAAAGGGAATCTTGCCGCAGAGATCGATAACCCCGTGAAAAACAACCAGACCGGCAAAAATACCGAAGATCTTAATTGGGGAGTTGATTATCTCCTTACCCTTTCCCAGGGCAGAGGCCAGCGCGGCCCGAGCCGGAATCTCGGCTTCACCCTTTAAATCGGAGAGGGTCATCTTCGCCACTGCCGTCATTCCAAGGAGAGCGACAAAGTAAGCCACGATAATCCCGATATAATTAATAATTGAAGCTAACCATGCAATCCCTTCAGGAGCAATCCACCGGGCAATCAGGAGGACAAAGTAAGCCACTATCAGGGTTCCTGTCTGGAGACAGATCTTACCCGGTTTCCAAGTCAGCTCAAGCAATCTCTGGGTTAATACCGAACCTTTCGCGTCTTCAACCATTATACAACCTCCTTCACGGTTATGTTTAGATTTGTATTCTTATTCTTATATTAAATGACAGTGTAATTCATATCGTTTACCGGTACAGCCGTCAAGAGAAATAATTTGAAATTAGCGGCACGGACGCTAACTTAAAAATAATATGGTTGCCTAAATGCTCCCGGGGAGATAATAATAGCCACAATTAAAACTTGGGTTCTAACCGCAAACGCCAACGCGATGGTGGAGACAACTCTGCTGGATCAGTCTGATCGTACCGATCCGTCTGGTAATTAATTATAATAAGAGAACATACACTTATGAATACACAATCTAACAATCAAAACGAGACTACCCCGCTGATCAAGCTGGGCCTGCCCAAGGGCAGTCTCCAGGAATCAACCTTTGATCTCTTCCGTCGGGCAGGTTTTTCCATATCACTCGGATCACGATCATACTATCCCAATCTCGACGATCCCGAAATTTCAGCCGTATTGATCCGGGCTCAGGAGATAGCGCGTTATGTCGAAAATGGGGCTATCGATGCCGGAATTACAGGACTGGACTGGATCCAGGAAAGCGGCGCCGATGTTCTGGAGATCTCCAACCTGATCTATGCCAAGGCGGGTTTTCGACCAATCCGCTGGGTCCTGGCAGTTCCGGAAGACTCTCCCTTCAAATCCGCCGAGGATCTCCGCGGCAAGCGGATCGCGACGGAAGTGGTGAATATTACCCGGGAGTTCTTTGCCGGGCGAGGAATTGATTGTGAAATAGAGTTCTCCTGGGGGGCGACTGAAGTTAAGCCTCCGCAGCTGGTTGATGGGATAGTAGAACTGACCGAGACCGGCTCATCGCTTCGAGCCAATAACCTCCGGATTATTGAGACAGTACTGGAGAGCACCACCCGATTTATCGCGAATAGATCTGTCGGAGATAACCAGGCCCAGCGCCGGAAACTGGATAATATAGCCATGCTCCTCCAGGGGGCTATCAATGCCCAGGGAAAAGTCGGGCTCAAGATGAATCTCCGCAAAGACGATCTTAAGAAAGTATTGCAGATTCTTCCGGCTCTCCACTCCCCCACTATCTCAAATCAGTTGGACAAGAACTGGATAGCGATCGAGGTCATCATCGAAGAGAAAGGAGTAAGAGAACTGATCCCGGCATTGAAAGAAGCAGGAGCACAGGGGATTATTGAGTACCCATTAAATAAGATTGTAATTTAATTTAACGTTAGACATAACTTACTCGAAAAGCTTTTTTACCACGAAGTTCACGAAGAGATTGAAAAAACAATTTATAAAGCTTTTGAAGTTTTTCTTCGTGATCTTCGTGGTAAATATACAGTTCTTAATGTAATAATTCAGCATACTAACTATTGAATAAAGTATCGAAAAGGAGACTTATATGCCTTCAGGCCGCAAGAAAAGAAAGTCTAAGATCGCCAAACACAAACGGAAGAAAAGATTGAGAAGGGATCGTCATAAGAAGAAAAAGAAATGAGCATAAGACCGCTAATATTGAGCGGTTTAATTATCTTTCTTCTTTCCGGGTGCCTGATCAATTCCAGTTCTTCAAATGATCCGCCCGGTCGTGATTCCGGTTTCGAGGTAGACCGCCAACAGGCTTATTCCCATTACTGTATGGCGGTCTACCTGGAATATCACGGGGATATTAAGGCCGCGCTCAAAGAATACCGGGAAGTCCTGAAACTTGACCCGGATTCGTTCGATGCCCGCATGAAGATCGGGGCCATCCTTCTGGGGCAGAGCAATCTGGAAGAGAGTATTGAATTGCTTACCACAGCCCGGGAACTGAAACCGGATTCATACCGGGCGGCTTTTCTTCTCGCCACCGCCTGCTATAAGGCCGGCCGGGAAGACAAAGCTCTGGAAGGATACCGGGAAGCGATCCGTCTATCCCCCGATGAACGGAGTCCATACCTCATTATGGCCTCCATCTATGTTCAGAGGGAGGATTACGCTGCCGCCGTATTAATTTATCTGGATGCGGTCCGGCTGGCTCCCGACCAGGCTAACATATGGTTCAAGTTGGGACTGCTCTATATAAAACAGGAGAATCTTTCCTCGGCGATTGAGATGTTCCGAAAAGTCCTGGAACTGGCACCGGAATCACTGGAAGCGCATCTGGCACTGGCATCAGCTTATGATCTCCACGATGATGACGAACTGGCAATCAAAGAATATGAGTTAGCACGGGAAATCTCCCCCGAGAATGGTAATATCTACCGACGCCTGGGCGTGCTCTACTTCACAACCTTCCGGATCAAAGAATCCATTGACGCGTTTCTTCGATTGTTAGAGTTAGAACCTGATTCCTCCAATATCTACTTCCTGCTGGGAACAGCCTACCTTAATAACCATAATTACCCGCAAGCGATCGAAGCTTACCGGAAGTCATTGGAACTGGGGACTGAAAACGATCTGACCCATTTCAACTTGGGAGCCGCTTATGAAAGGAACGGCAATGTTGATGAGGCGATCAGACAATTTGAAGAGACAATTGAGATCAACCCCCGCAATGCCGAAGCCTATAATTACCTCGGCTACATGTACGCCGAGCAAGGGATCAAGCTCGACGAAGCATTGGAATTGGTCAAGCGAGCTCTCGAATTAGAGCCGGAGAACGGAGCCTTCCTTGATAGCCTGGGGTGGATCTACTACCAGATGGGGATGACTGACCAAGCGGTCGTAGCACTTGAGAGGGCCATCTCGATTATTTCCGATGACCCAACCGGCCATGATCATCTCGGTGACGCCTATGCCCGGCAGGGAGACACTTCTCAAGCGATTGGGGAATGGAAGAAAGCCCTTGTTCTTGGTTCCAAGGAACCGGAGAAGATTCGAGAGAAAATAAAAATTGCCGAAACAAATATAAAAGCTAATTAGAACCACGAAGGACACGAAGATCACGAAGATTGTTTAAATGAAATAAATACTATTTTCCCTTAGCTATTCTTCGTTTTCGGAGAGTGCCCTGCATGAAGAATAACACAAAGAAGCTCTAAAATTATTTCTGTTTTTTAAAATTCCTTCGTGAACTTCGTGTCCTTCGTGGTAAAAAGGCTTTTTAAGTAAGGTCTAGTTTTGAAATATCGCGAAGCAACCTACACTTCCCCCTGCAAGTTCAATCTCTTCCTCGATGTAATTGATCGCCGGGCGGATGGCTTTCACGAAGTAGTCACCATCATCGAACCACTCAGTCTCAACGACAGACTACATCTACAGGAGACATCCGGTAAGATGGAGGTCTATACTGATCATCCCGGGATCCCTGACGGACCTGATAATATAGTCTACCAGGCAGCCCAATTAATCCGGGAGGAAGCAGGGATCAAGAGGGGGGTCGTAATCCGGATCGAGAAAAGAGTCCCGGCAGCGGCCGGTCTGGGCGGAGGGAGCGCCAACGCGGCGCGTACACTGCTGAGACTTAATGAACTGTGGGAACTGAACCTCTCCCCTCAAACCATGGTCCGCCTGTCCGCCAAACTTGGATCAGATGTACCCTTCTTTCTCAATCCGACAACTTCGCTCTGTCGGGGACGGGGAGAAGAGAGCACTCCCCTCCCCCCTACCCCTAATTTCTGGTCGGTGCTGATCAACCCGGGATTTCCCATCTCTACCCGCTGGGCTTACGAACAGTTAGAAGTATCCAGCCCCCGACCGCCCCATCAAAACCTGGAGATAATCATAGACGCGCTTAAAAGATCCGATCTATCCACGCTGGGTAACTCACTATACAATATTTTTCAGGAAGTACTGGAACTGAGAATTCCCAGACTGCATGAGATTCTTGACTTCTTCCGGAATAATAACACACTAGGAACTATCCTCTCCGGTTCGGGTTCCACGGTAATCGGACTGGTAGCAACGGAACTGGAAGCTCGATCCCTGGCAAAACTCGCCCGATTCACCTTTCCAGAAGATTATTTTATCCGAATCACAACAAACTTAATTTAAAGGTATCACTTCTCCCCCCTAAATCCGTAGGCATTCTTCTTCTTGCAGCATTTTTTTATCGGTCGGATCCGACTGATCCGAGGAGTCGAACGAGTCGGACAAATCGGACCGGTCGGACGGCTGCTCCACTGGGCTTCTCCCTGCTATTCCCTGCTATTCCCTGCTCCTCCCTCCTACTCCCTGCCGCTCCCTGCTTTTCCACCCTACATTCCCCAAATTATCTATTGACTTACCAGCGCAATTAAATTATCTTTCATTTTGATAGTGAAATACTGTTTCCGGTTTGTATCTAGATCCTAATCGGTTCAGTGTTAAGATATAGTAAGATAGTAAGCGCCCAAGGCGCTTGCTATACTGTCCAGGAGGCTTCCGAGCATCGCGTTCCGAGCCGAACCTGAACCTGCTCCGATTTTATGCCCGGTAGTGTAATGGCAACACATCGGCTTTTGGAGCCGAATTTCGAGGTTCGAGCCCTCGCCGGGCAGTCATCATAATCAAACGTTACCGGTATGTTTCTTAGCCGGAGCCCTCTATGATGACCTCCCACCGCGCCGTTCTCTTGTCTCCCCGACCATAAACTACTAATTTTCTTATCTTGCATCTGAAAAAATAAGAGTTTGCAAGCATTGATCCGGCATTAAAGATAAACTATAAAGTAAATTCCTTGTTCTTACATTATATATATCACCTGTAGGGACTGAGAAAAAGTGAGCCTAGCCAAGCAAGGCAACAACTTTAGGCACTTCCAACTTAAGGCACTTTAGGCACTTACTACCAGGAGCATCGAAATGTTTAAAAAGAAACTGATGTTGTTTACCGGAAACGCCAACCCGGAACTGGCGAAGAAGATCGCCCGTTACCTGGAGTTGCGGATAAGCGAATCAAAGGTGGCACGGTACCCGGAGGGGGAGATCTCCGTTGAGATTCAAGAGCATGTCCGGGGCGCGGATGTATTCCTGATCCAGGGGACATCACCGCCAACGAATGAGAATCTAATGGAGTTACTGATTATGATTGACGCGTTGAAACGGGCATCCGCGGCCCGGATCAGCGCTGTGCTGCCTTATTACGGATACGGACGCCAGGACCGGAAGAATAGGCCCGGTGTACCGATTACGGCTAAACTGGTAGCAAACCTGATAACAGCCGCCGGGGCGGACCGGCTTCTGACACTGGATCTCCACGCCGCTCAGATCCAGGGCTTCTTCGATATCCCGGTAGATCATCTATACGCCGCGCCGGTTCTGATCAAGGCTCTGAAGAGAATATTCCCCCTCGCGGAACGTAAGCGGATGACAATTGTCTCACCCGATGTGGGTGGGATCAATATCGCCGATCACTTCGCCAGCGCCTTCCGCTGCCCCCTGGCAATCGTCGACAAACGTCGGATGGGTGACACCAAAACCGTGGTCAGGAACGTGATCGGAGATGTAGCGGGTAGAAATATTTTGATAGTTGATGACCTGATCTCAACTGGGACCTCGCTGGCTAACGCAGCCCGAATCCTCCAGAAAAGGGGAGCACAAGACGTCTACGCGGTAGTTACACATCCGGTGCTCCCGGGAAACGCTGTAAATAATATCAACCAGTCTCCGATAAATACACTCTGGGTAAGCGATACTATTCCTCTTAGAGAAGATGCCCGAAAATCGAAAAAGATTAAAACTATCTCCGTGGCAAGTCTGCTTGGTGAAGCAATCAATCGGATCCACGCGGATACCCCGGTCAATATCCTCTTTGAATACTCGGAAAACACGGAAAAAAATCTGAACCTGAAAAAGTTCCCGCATAGAACTAAAACTAATTTAACTTAAAAAGGAGTAAATATTATGGCACAACTAACACTGGAGGTTAAAGTTCGTCCCGAGATAGGGGGAGGACGGCCGCGGAGGCTTCGACGTGAGGGACTGCTCCCCGGGGTATTTTATAGTCGCGGGGAAGAACCGATTCCTCTGACATTGGACCTGGAGTATCTGAAGAAGGCGACGGGAAGGCTGCGCGAAAACCATATTGTCAACCTGGAGATTGATCGGAACGGAAAAAAGCTAAAGAAACCGGCGATCGTCAAGGAGATTCAGGTGGATTACCTGGCCGGGACTATCCTCCATATTGATTTTCAACAGATCGCGCTGGATGAGAAGTTAACCGCCACGGTTCCGATTATCTCTATTGGAGACGCGATTGGAACAACCCGTGACGGCGGGATCCTTGAACATATTCTGCGGGAAGTCGATATTGAGTGCCTCCCCGCCGACCTGCCGGAATCCATCGAAATCGATGTCTCCGAGCTTACTGTGGGGACTACTATCCATATAAGTGATATTCCGGCTATAGACGGGGTTGAGATCTTAACCGACCCCACTTTCAGCATCTTCGCTCTGGCTGCGCCGATTGCTGAAGCGGAAGCCGAACCCGAGGAGGCCGAGGAAGAGGAAGCTGCCGCTGAAGGCGATGAAGAAGGGGCAGAAGGGGAAGACGCCAAAACCGAGGATTAAAGTATCAGGATAATAAATCTGCCACAAAAACACTAAGAAAAACATAAGAAAGATTAAAAAATATTGTTATTGCATCTTGCAATCTTCTCTCTGTGTCTTAGTGGCACAAAAGTTACAAAGTTAAGTTCAGAGACTCTACGCATAAAGAGGATAAGTTTGAAAGTAATAGTTGGACTTGGTAATCCCGGGCGCCATTATAGGCTAACCCTGCATAACATGGGATTCCGGGTGCTGGACGCCCTGGTGGAAGATGCTTCTATCAACTGGAAAAAAAAATCTAAGTTCACGGCATGGCTGGGATTCGGATGCTGGGAAGGGGAAAACCTGATAACTGTAAAACCGGCCACTTACGTTAATGCCAGCGGGAGAGCAGTCCAGAAGATATTGAATTACTATAACATTCCCGTCCATGACATGCTGGTAGTGATTGACGATGTCAGCCTTCAGCCGGGGACAATCAGGATTCGACCGAGGGGTGGAACGGGCGGACACCATGGCCTGGAGTCAATCATCCGGGAGATCGGGAGTCAGAATTTCGCCCGAATCCGAATTGGAATCGGAGGAGGAAAACTCGAGGATCTGACCGGACATGTCTTGTCCCGCCCGAAAAAGAATGAAGAAGAATGCTACAATCGGATCATCAACGAAGCGGTAAAGGCAATTTCCGAGATCATTCGCGAAGGAATTGAAAGTGCAATGAACCGTTTCAACAGAAATAAGGAGAAAATAGATTGAATACCTATGAAATAGTCAGCATTATTAATGTCGCCCGGGAGGAGGAGGAGGAACTCTCCATGGCGGAAGAGACAATCTCGCAGGAGATAGTCAAAGCCGGCGGGGAGGTAATGGATATCGGCAGTATGGGAAGGAGAAAGTTTGCTTATGCTATTGAAGATTTTACCGAGGGGCTATACATCCTCGCCCACTTCATGCTTCCTCCCGAGGCTATTGTCGCCTTGCGGAACAGTCTTAAATTGAATAATGCCGTTATACGGAGCTTAATTGTCCGGTATAAGAAACGCCCCACGATCGAACTTGAGACAGTTGATCCTGAAGAATCCGGGGCTGAATTAACCGAGGCGGTTATTATGGACGTTCCTATCGTTGATGATACTGATGACGATATCAGCATCACAACCAGCGAGGAAACAGAATCCCTTGATGACTTACAATTAGAAATTAATATTGATTCCATCCCGGATGAAGACATTCTCGGGACAGGACCAAAGGAGGCATAAAATGGTTAGCATAAATACAGTTATTCTCGGCGGTAATTTAACCCGGGATCCTGAAGTGAGATATACTCCACAGGGAACCGCGGTAGCTAAACTTGGACTTGCGGTCAATCAGACATATCGAACTAAAGATGGAGAAAACCGGGAAGAGGTCTGTTTTATCGATGTTGATGTCTGGGCACGCCAGGCGGAGACCTGTGGTGAATATCTCAAGAAAGGAAGTTCTATCCTGGTAGAGGGAACTTTGAAACTGGACACCTGGGATGATCGGGAGACCGGAAAAAAGCGGAGCAAGCATAAGATTCGGGCTCGACGTGTCACATTTTTATCCACCGGCCCAAGAAGTGAATCTCGCTCCAACAATGACGTCGCCCCGGCGCCTGCTCCATATGAGGTAAACTTCCCCCCGGAACCACCGGTAGGATCCGGCGGTGGGGGAGATGATATTCCACCATTCTAAACTCTTATTTTTACTTCCCCGATTAAGGCTTCGGGGGGGTCCGCAAAAATAAGATTGGGCAAGCATTGATCAACATTGAAGGTAAATTTTAACGTAAATTCATTCTTCAAAACATAACTTTGCGACACCTGGTTTTATCGGAGTGGCGACAAGTTGCGAAGCTAAGTTACTGCTTCGGAATTGTCTCTCCCGAAATACTTCGGGATCCCGAGTTTTTTAAATTAAGTCTCGGGACCGAAATACTTCGGGATCCCGGTTTGTTTAATTGATATTACCGGGACAATAACTGTTAAAAAATTACATATTTTAATGTTCAGGCCCCTCGGCGAGGCGAATCTTTTAACTTTAGGCACTTAAGCGCACTTTAGGCACTTAAGGCACTTTAGAACGTTGCGCCGAAGGCGCTATGTTCTATAAGGAGGTCATAATGGCAGACATGGGAAATAGCTTCAAAAAAAACAAGAGAACTAAAAGACGCAAGGTCTATATCAAAAAGAATTGCAAATTCTGTGAGGGGAAGATGCCCTTTATCGATTACAAAGATACCGATTGCCTCCGGCAATTTGTCACGGAAAGAGGCAAGATGCTCTCCCGGAGACTCACCGGAAACTGCGCGAAGCATCAGCGCAAAATCAGTCAAGCAATCAAGAAAGCCCGATATATCGCGTTGCTGCCCTACGTTTCGGATTAATTTGTACTTCTGCTTGTGCTTGTGCTTGCATCCCGATCCTTTCGGGGCATCCCGATTCTTTCGGGGTAGCGGAAGCTACAAAATGGATCATCTATGATCTGTCCGGTATCGCTATAATAAAATGATAATAGACAATGTTCAAAACTAAATTAGAACCGCCGACAACGGGTCTAATTTAATGGCGTTAGTCTTAGTGTATCTCCACTAAGTTAGCGCCGGAGGCGATAACTTAAAATGAAAGTAATCTTACTAAAAGACCACGAACAACTGGGAGAGGAAGGCACAATAATTGATGTCGCTCCCGGTTATGCCCGGAATTTCCTTTTCCCGAAAAAGTTTGGTGCTCTGGCGACCGATCACCATATCCTGGAGTTCAATCTGGCCCGGGACAAGAAACTCCGTCTCAAAGAGAAGGAGACGGTTAAAGCCCGCGAATTAGCGGACAAACTTGGCGATACATCCTGTACCATCACTGTCGCTGCCGGTGAAGGTGATACGCTTTATGGATCCGTTACCACCGCTACAATTGCCGAAGCATTGAACCGGGACGGTTTCCAGATAGACAAGTCTCAGATCGAACTCAAAGATCACATCAAGAAACTGGGTATCTATTCCGTTACCGTAAATACCGAGGAAGGTATATCAGCCCAGATAAAGATCTGGATCGTTAAGGAATAATATTATTTTTGCTTTGCAAAAATAATAGTGGAAAAGTACTGAACCGGGATTACGAGGAACGGATAACGAACTTTGCTTTTCGAAACTAAATTAGCGAACCCCCGAGCAAACTTCAGGCACCTGGCTTGAGGGGGTAGTCTAAAGCCTGAAAGACGGGTAAAAGCGAATAACTTTAGGCACTTTTAACTTTAGGCACTTACGCTATCATGGACCAGTATCCTGACAACAGAGAGCAAGCTTCCACCCGGGTCCAACCCCGTAATATTGAAGCCGAGATGAGTGTTCTCGGAGCAATGTTGCTGGACCAGGAAGCCATCTCCAGAGCTCTCCAGGAGATTAAAGGAGACGCTTTCTATAAAGCAGCTCACCAAAAGATCTTCGACGTCATCGTCTCCCTCTATGATGAGGGAAAACCGACTGACGCGATTACCCTCACCGAGGCTATGCGACAGCGGGGAGACCTCGATAAAGCGGGAGGTCCGGAGTATCTCATCACACTGATGAACTATATCCCCACCACCGCTCATCTTGACTCCCATCTTAAGATTGTCAGAGAGAAGGCGACTCTCAGGGACTTGATCTCCACATCAACCGAGATCGTCAATCGCTGCTACCAGGCGACGGTAGAGACCGCGGTCGTAATGGATGAGGTTGAGAAGACATTTTTCGAGCTTACCCAGCGCGGGACGAAACAACAGCTGATCACGATGCGACAGCTGATGAAAGGGGTAATGGAGAATATCGAAGCCCAGCAGGGGAGTCAATCCATGGTAACCGGCATCGCTACCGGGCTGCGGGATCTGGACAAACTGACCTGCGGTCTTCAGCCATCCGAACTTATCGTGCTGGCCGGACGCCCCTCTATGGGGAAAACCGCCTTTGCCTTAACCATCGCCGAGCAGGTGGCATTAAAGGACAAGAAGCGGGTCGGCCTCTTCAGCCTGGAGATGAGCGCCGCGTCTTTAGGGAGGAGGATGCTCTGCTGCAATGCCAGGGTTGACGCTCAAAACTTGCGGCGGGGGTTTATCTCCACCAAGGACTCGGTTAAACTGGCCCATGCCGCCGGTCGGCTCTCCGAAGCAGGGATATGGATTGATGACCGCCCCGGATTGACAAACCTGGAGTTAAGAGCCCGGGCCCGGGACATGAAAGCCAAGTGTGAGATAGATCTTTTAGTGATAGATTACCTTCAGCTGATGCAGGCAACCACAGGACGTAGTGAAAGCCGCCAGCAGGAGGTATCGGATATCTCCCGATCCCTCAAAGCCCTGGCGCGAGAACTGGATATCCCGGTCCTGGTTCTTTCCCAGCTCAACCGGGGACCGGAAGACCGACCCGATCGACGGCCACGGCTCTCTGATCTCCGGGAGTCGGGGGCAATCGAGCAGGATGCTGACCTAGTCATAATGATCATGAGGCCGGGGGCATACCCCGATCTGATAGAAAATGATCCATCCCTAGATAATCTGGTCTTCGTCAATGTGGCCAAGCAGAGAAATGGTCCCACCGGAGAGATTAAGTTAACCTTTATCAAGAGATACACTAGATTTGAAGATTATGCTGAACCTGAAGAATAATATTAATATATACCGTCTGACCGCCTGGATAATCGTTTTTGGATTAATCCTTATTCTCCCTGTCACAGCAGCAGCCGAGCGGGATAAATCCGTTGCCGCCATTGAGATTACCGGAAACCGGAGAATCAGCACGGACGCTATCTTATTACGGATCAAGACCCGCCTCGGTGAACCCTACCGATTGGAAGATGTTAACGCAGATCTCAAACGGCTCCATGAATGGGGACCGCTCTCTTCTATCGAGGTCAAGTCGGAAGAACTGACTGACGGAGAGATAACCGTTATATTCACTGTAGAAGAGAAACCCATCGTCAAGAAGGTTATATTTGAGGGGAACCGGGAGTATGATGATGCTGATCTGCAGGAAAAGATGAAAACAACAGCCGGTGATATACTCTCGCAGACCAAACTCAACGAAGATATTGCCGTTATTTATAAGCTATATGAGGATGACGGATATTATCGGACCGAAATCAATTATGAGATCAAACTCGACCCCGATTCAGGGGAGGCGGTAATTTACATCAATATTGATGAAGGCCATGAAATCAGGATCAAGGATATTACCATCCTCGGCGCGATGGAACTCGACCCGGATGATATCCTGGGGGCAATGGAGACCCACTCCCAATCTCTCTTCTCAATCTTTCATAGGGGGTTGTTTAAAGAGGAGGAGTTCAGCCTCGACCTCGAGCGAATCATTATATATTGCCGGTCCCAGGGTTATCTCGATATGAAGATCCTCCATGTAGAAAAAACCATTATCGGTGAAGGCGCCGGCCTCGACATCACGATAACCATCAGTGAAGGAAAACAGTATCATGCCGGAGCGGTTCGATTAGTGGGAAATGAGAACTTCCCGGCGGAAGATCTGGAAGCTCTGCTCCCCTTGAGGATGGGCGATGTCTTCTCCCCGGAGGCTTTAAGGAAGGATACTAAAGCTATCCGGGATTTCTATTTCTCCCGTGGCTACATTGACGCCGATATCCGCTCTCACACAATCTTCAATCAGAAGACCGAACAGATGGATATAACTTATTCCATCCGGGAGAAACAGATCTCATATATCAATCGGATTGATATCACCGGCAACACGATAACCCGCGATATCGTGATCCGCCGGGAACTGTCGGTTAAACCGGGTGGTCTTTTCAATGGGGTAAAAGTTGAGCGCAGCAGGGAGAGACTGCAGAACCTCGGTTTCTTTCAACGAGTCGAAATCTATCCCATCCCCACCGCGGAGGAGGGGAAAAAGGATCTGGTAGTCCGGCTGGAAGAGAAGAAGACCGGAGAGTTCATGTTCGGTGTCGGCTATAGCTCAATGGATGATTTTATCGGTTTTATTGAGATAGGCCAGGGAAATTTTGATATCTTCAATCCGCCTTATTTCGTGGGAGACGGACAGAAGATGAAGGTCCGAGCTGAGTTTGGAAGTTCAAAGTCCAACTATGAGATCAGCTTTGTCGAGCCCTGGATGTTCGGTATCCCGCTATCCTTCGGAGTAGACCTATACCGGCGGACCAGGACCTGGGATGACTACGAAGAGAAACGTCTTGGGGGTAATATCCGCCTCAGAAAACGGCTAACCACCTTTACCCAGATGGGATTAAACTACACTCTGGAAAACGTGGATATTTATGATGTTGACGACTACGCGGACTGGTCAATTCAGAGTGAGGAAGGAACGAACTGGATAAGCAGTCTTACCCCCTCCCTGACCCGAGATACCCGGGATAGCTATCTGGTCCCGACCAGAGGAATGAAGAATACTCTGGCCTGCCAGGTCGCGGGTGACGTTCTGGGCGGGGACAAGGACTTCATCAAGACCACATTCTATACCAGCGCCTACTATTCCATATTCGACGGGTATATTTTCGGTATCAGATACCGTGCCGGAACAGCCCAACCTTATGATGATACTGATATAGTTCCGGTCTATGAGCGCTTCTACCTGGGTGGAGCCAATACTATCCGCGGTTTTCGTTACCGGGAAGTCGGCCCCCAAGGAATAGATCCCCGGACCGGGCTCCCCAACGGAGATCCGATCGGCGGCGATTCAATGATGATGGGGAGCGTGGAGTTCACCTATCCGATCTACGATATGATCCGAGGAGCTTTCTTCTGCGATATTGGGAATGTCTGGGACGCCAAAGACTGGGAACTGGATGATCCGGCCTTCGGCGCGCAATGGTTCAAAAATCTTCAAGCCGGAGCGGGATTCGGCCTTAGGCTCTACCTCCCGATCGGGCCAATAAAGCTTGATTACGGATGGCCGCTTCATACCGATGGCTGGAACGATACCGGCGGCCGGTTTCATTTTAATATCGGCTATGCTTTTTAAGTTACCGCCTACGGCGTTAACTTATTGATCTTATTTTTTCTGCCCCGACAAATACTTCGGGGGGGGCCTAAAATAAGAATATGCAAGCATTTAACCAATATTATAGGTTTATTTTAAAGTAAATTCGTGGAATTCGCGAAATTCGTAGTTCTATTAAGTTGCCCTAGCGAAGCGAGAGCTAAGTTCTAAAGGAGAGATAACATGAAAAAATACATATTCACCCTGATCGCTTTTTCTCTGATATCTGCTTTTGTCTCAAATGCATCAGCGGAGGAGTCAACGCCTGGACCGGCAAAGTATGGCTGGGTGGATCTCAAGAAAGTTATGAAGACGTATTATAAGACCGAGGAGATGTTGAAGCAGTTTGAGGACGAGAAAGCGGCCAAGGAAGCAGAGGTCACCAAATTGGTAGAAGAGATTGAGAAGATGGACGCTGGATTACTTCTTTTAAGCACCAAGGCACGGGCGGAACAAGAAGAGAAGATATTAAAGAACAAGATGGCCGTCAATATGATGATCCAGGAGGCGGAACAAGAACTGGGGAAGCAATCTATGCTCAAGCAGGAGAATCTCCTTAAAGATATCATTGCCGTCTCTGACGAACTGGCGGCCAGGGAAGGATACACTTTCATCTTCCGAGGTGAAGTTCTCCTCTATAAAGACCCAGCTCTTGATTGCTCCGACCAGATCATCGCGATTCTTAATAAAGGAAAAGGCAAGGGAAAAGAACCTAGCGGAACAACTGAATAAACCGCGAATCTCGCGAATCTCCGCTAATTAACTAAGACAAAAGAACGCCTGAATCCGTTAACTGGCATTTGTTTAACATTTGTGTAGATTCGCGAGATTAGCGGTTCATAAAGGTGGCAAGGTAGAGGGAAACAATCAGTGTTAATCTGTGTACCCGCAAAATGACCTTCGGTCATCGCGGGTTAAAAATCCGTGGATAAAAAGGGGCCGAGGTGGGGGGAAAAGAAAGTTGACGGTTGACAATTGGCAGTTGACGGTAAAAAAATCAACTAAGTTAATGTAGGTTTGCCCAGATTTAAATTCGGGTAATTTCTCCGCCCCGAAGTTGTAATCGGGGCCCAATTCGTAGTTCATTAAAGAGGCCGAGGTAGGGGGAGCAATTAGTGTAAATTAGTGTAATTAGTGGACAGTAAAGCCGCCCAACCGAGGCGAAACAATCAGAGTAACCCGTGTAATCCGTGGACAAAAAAGAGGCCGAGGTAGGGGGAGACAAGCTTCGTAATTGGTGGAATGGTCCTGTAATCTATTATGGAATATCAGAAAACCATCACTAGAGAAGTCTCTTTACATGGAATCGGCGTCCATTCCGGGGTCAAGACTACCCTGGCACTCAAGCCGGCACCAGCGGATAATGGAATTATATTCCGACGGGTAGACCTGCCAGGAAGGCCCATAGTAAGAGCAACCGCGGACGCAGTGATCGGGACTGACCATGGAACAACACTGGGAATAGAGGGAGTAGAGGTTAGGACTATCGAGCACCTGATGGCAGCGCTATCGGGACTGGGGATAGACAACGCTGAAGTAGAGATTGATGGACCGGAAGTACCGATGATGGATGGATCTGCCCTCCCGTTTATCAAGATGATTCGAAGGGCAGGAACCCGAGAACTAAAAAAGCCCCAGGAGGTGATATCACTCTCCCGGCCGGTCTATCTTATTGAATCTGAGCTATTCCTGGCGGCATTCCCGGCAGATAAACTCCGGATCAGCTGCACGATCGCGTTCAATCATCCGATGCTCCGGTCCCAATATTTATCGCGGCCGATTAATCCTGATATCTTTGAGAAAGAAATAGCTCCGGCCCGGACCTTCGGGTTTTACCGGGACGCGCTCCCCTTATTGGAGCGGGGACTGATCAAAGGAACCAGTCTGGAAAATACCGTAGTTATCGGGGAAGATAATATCTTCAGCCGGGATGGCCTGCGGTTCCCGGACGAATGTATCCGGCATAAGATTCTGGATCTCCTGGGTGATCTGTCTCTCCTGGGTCATCCTATTAAAGCTATGATTGTAGCGATTAAGCCAGGTCATGATATCAATATAAAGTTGGTAAAAAAAATGAGGGAGGTTATTAATGAATGAAGAAGCTAATTCTTATGTCCCAAAAATAGGAGCGGATATTCTTGATATAAACAAGATCTTGGAATATCTGCCTCACCGGTATCCCTTCCTTCTGGTTGACCGGGTCACCTTGATCGAAGAGGGGAAAAGGATCGAGGGAATTAAGAACGTGACGATCAACGAGCCATTCTTTCAGGGCCATTTTCCCGGCGTGCCGATTATGCCTGGCGTGCTCCAGCTGGAAGCCATGGCCCAGCTCTCAGGGATACTGCTTCTGGAGAACCCGGAAGACCGGGGAAATCTGGCCTATTTCATGGCGGTTGATAAGGCAAGATTCAGAAAGCCGGTTATCCCTGGCGATCAACTCCATTTAATTGGAGAAGTGCTGAAGATGAAAAAGCGGTTATTAAAGGTCAAGGGCACGGCAATGGTCGATGGCAAAGTAGTCTGTGAAGCCGAATTGATGTTCAGTGTCTTCGATGGACCTGAAATTAACTTATCCAGAGATCAGAACGGTTAAACGGTATTTAAAATTATCACCTGGAACAATGAAGTGATTAACCACGAAGATCACGAAGTACACGAAGAATAGAAAATTTAATAAGCCCTATTTCCTTTCTCCAAAAACCTTCGTGATCTTTGTGTCCTTCGTGGTTTCAATGAACAACTATTATATTTTATCGGAGTAAAAATACTAATGGACCTGATTAAAGTGGTTGTAGTAGGTGTCGGTTCTCTGGGGTCCCGACATGCCAGGATCTATTCGGAACTGCCCGGGGTGGAGTTGGTGGGAGTTCTTGATACCGATCGTGAACGGACGGAGGAGATAGCAACCCAATATGACTGTCAAGCCTTCCTGACATTGGAAGAAATCCCTTCCTCAGTCGAAGCAATCAGTATTGTGGTTCCTACTGACCGTCATTATGAAGTCGCCGGCGGGTTGATGAATCGAGGATACCACCTCCTGATTGAAAAACCGATCACGGATGATGTCTCTCATGCTCGTGAACTGCTTAGGCTTGCTGAAAAAAACAATCTCCTTCTCCAGGTCGGTCATGTGGAGAGATTCAACCCGGGAATCCTGGAGATTGAGAAGATCGTGAAGGAACCACGATTCATCGAATGCCATCGAAACGCTCCCTTTCAGCCTCGCGGGACAGAAGTAGGGGTGGTTCTGGACCTGATGATTCACGATCTGGATATCATCCTCTACCTGGTATCATCCCCTGTGGCCAGCCTGGAAGCGGTGGGGGCTACAATTCTCTCAAAACATGAAGATATCGCTAACGCCCGAATAAAATTTAAAAGTGGCTGTATTGCCAATATTACCACCAGCCGGGTCAGCCCGGCCAAGATGCGGAAGATCCGGATATTTCAGGATGATGCATATATCTCACTTGATTATATGGCGCAGACAGCCCAAATCTATCGGAAAGAAGCAGGGAGAATTATTATTGACGAACTGCCGATTCCAAGGGGAGAACCATTAAAACTGGAACTGGAATCTTTTGTGGAAGCTGTCCGACTGGGGGGGAAACCGCAGGTGCCGGCCGAGGGGAGCCTGGCGGCGCTGGAAGTGGCGGTCGCGGTTACGGAGGAGGTAGCAAAGTCAGAAAAAAGATTGGCAAAATTCCAGGAAAACCCGGGAGATGAATGGGAAAGATAAGATGATTATAAAAATTCCAAATTCTAAGCACCAAATAACTGAGAACCTTTATCTTTAATACCTGTATTTTTTTCATTAGCGCCGCATGCGCTAAGTTCCTGCTTCAGGATTGTCTCTCGAAATACTTCAGGATCCCGGTTTGTTTAATTGAATTTATCGGGACCGAAATACTTCGGGATCCCGATTTCATTTACTTTTTAAATAAAAAGTAGAGGGGCAATAATTGTTATAATATTAAACAATATAGCGTTTTTCTTCGATAGCGACGTGTGGTTTTTTAACTTTAGGCACTTAAGCGCACTTTAGGCACTTAAGGCACTTTAGAACGTTGCGCCGAAGGCGCTATGTTCTATGGATGACTGCTGACAATGCCAACATAATGATCCTGGCCGGGGAACCTTCCGGTGATATTCATGGAGGTCATCTATGCCGTGAACTCAAGAATATTTCTCCCGGGATACAACTCTTCGGGATGGGTGGGCCGAAGATGGAAGAGGCCGGGTTTGAAGTTGTTCATAGAATCGGGGATACCGGGATAGTTGGTTTCTGGGAAGTCTATAAGGAGCTTGGCAAATACTGGAAGATCTTCAAGAAGATGGTTGCTGTTATGGAAGAGCGGAGACCTGACGCGGTAATCTTAATAGATTACCCCGGTTTTAATATTCGTTTTGCCAAGAAAGCGCATCAATTGGGGATCAAGGTCTATTATTATATCAGCCCCCAACTCTGGGCCTGGGGCCAATGGAGGATAAAGAAGATCCGGCGGTATGTAGATAAGATGCTGGTTATCTTCCCCTTTGAGAAGGAATTTTATAACTCTCACGGCATAGAGGCCGAGTTTATCGGACATCCATTAATAGGAACTCTCAATCTTGATCTCAGTAAAGAAGAATGTCAAAAGCATCTTGGTATCACCTCCTCTCCGGTGATCGGACTGCTCCCCGGTTCTCGAAGAGGCGAAATTAAAAAAATCCTGCCTATCCTGATCGAGACCGCCAAAATACTCCAGGAGAAGATTCCGGAAGCTAAATTTATTCTGCCAATCGCCTCGATTGAACTGCGTCCTTTAATTGAAGATCAGCTAAAGCAAACTTCGGTTAAAATAAGAACACGAGAAGGAAGCGGGAAGGAGATCATCGTTGCTTCTGATCTTCTCATCTTAGCTTCAGGTACAGTCACGCTCGAAGCTTCAGTATATTTAACCCCGATGATCATCGTCTATAAGATCAGTTTTTTTAGCTGGCTTATGGGTAAAATATTAATTAAGATCCCTTTCATCGGTCTGGTAAATATCGTCAGAGGACAAAAAATCATCCCAGAGTTCATCCAGTACCAAGCCCGGCCCGAGGCAGTGGCCCAGGCTGGATTAGAAATATTAACTCAACCGGAGATCAGAAAACGGATGATCGGGGAACTGAAGATAGTCAGAGACAAACTAGGCCGCCCCGGCGCCGCCACCCGCGCCGCGGCCGTTATCACAAATAGCCTATAATCAACATTTATTATTGTCACACACACATAATTTCACGAGATATTTTTAACAATATTTTTTCCGAAAAAAAATAATGTGAAGACTTACCGCATACTCTTTAAACTTGTCCGCTCCTATTGGGCATTCCTTCTGCTCGCCATCATCCTCTCCTCTCTTATCACCATTACCATGGGGGGTAGTTTTGCCGCCATCATGCCATTCTGGTCAAAGGTAATTGAAGGAGATCCTTTTGTCCCCCAGATATCAATATCGTTGCCGGTATGGATACAGGCCTTAGTAGATAATTTTGCCGACTGGGTCAATAATATGCCCAATCAGAAATTAATGTTCTATATCATGTTCTTTGTTGTCGTATCTGTCATCTTACGCGGCATCTTTCAATTCTTCTGCGATATCACCCTCCAGTTCATAGGGAATAGTATAGTCCGTAATGCCCGTACCCGGCTCTATGCTCATCTTCAGAGCCTCTCCCTCGACTATTTCAGCGAGCAGAAGACGGGTGAACTTATGGCCCGGATCACCTTCGATGCCGAACTCCTTCATCGGGGGGTATCTGATGGATTCTCCCGGCTATTTAAGAACTCATTCGATCTTATCCTCTATATTGGATTGCCGGTTCTAATTGAGTGGAAATTGGCGCTCATCGTCTTCGGAATATTCCTCCTTATCATGCCACCGGTTGTTATAATCGGGAATGTCATCAAGAAACTCTCCGCTCACTCCCAGGAAAAGATCGGAACTATCAGTTCCCTCCTCCAGGAAACAATCTCCGGAATCAGGGTTGTAAAAGCTTTCTCCATGGAGACATATGAGGCGCGGCGGTTCGATCGCCACAACCGAAGGTTCTATCGGATTATGATGCGAATGGCCCGTAGAGATGCCATCCTCTCTCCCATAACCGAATTTGTGGTAATTCTGGCAACCGCGGTAGTATTCATCTTTATGGGAAAGGCACTTCTCAATGGTGAAATTGCTGCCGGATCGTTCATTCTATATATAGTCTGCCTGGGCTCTATCCCCCGCCCAATTAAACAGATTGGCAAAGCAAATAATCTGATCCACCGTTCCGCCGCCGCAGCGGAGAGGATGGAATCTGTATTGAATATGAAGAGCAGTATCCAGGAGAAACCCGATGCCGGCCTTCTTCCGTTTTTTAAAGAATTGATTAGGTTAGAATCGGTCGATTTTTCATATGGCAACGACCTGGTCCTGAAAGATATTAATCTGGAGATACGGCGGGGAGAAGTTCTGGCTATTGTCGGATCCAGCGGCTCCGGAAAGAGTACCCTGGTCAATCTCCTCCCCCGATTTTACGATCCAACCAGCGGACGTATTCTGATAGACGGATATGATCTCAAAGATGTAACATTGAATTCGCTCCGGGCGCAGATCGGAATTGTCACCCAGGAGATTATCCTATTTAATGATAGCGTGGCCCGGAATATCGCCTACGGCACTCAAGGCGCCGCCAGGCAGAAAGTCGAGGAAGCAGCCCTAATGGCCAATGCTCATGACTTCATCTCCCAACTGCCGCATGGCTATGATACCACCGTCGGAGAACGCGGATTTATGCTCTCGGGGGGAGAACGCCAACGATTGTCCATCGCCCGCGCCATAATGAAAGATCCGCCGATTCTTGTCCTTGACGAGGCAACTTCGGCCCTGGATGCCGAATCGGAGCGGTTGGTCCAGGAAGCAATCGCCCGGCTTATGGTTAACCGAACAGTCTTCGTGATTGCCCACCGCCTCTCCACCATCAAAGACGCTACCAAGATCATTGTTCTGGACGATCATAGGATTGTTCAGACAGGAACACATGAGGAACTTATCGAGATGGAGGGAACATATAAGAAATTATACGAGATGCAGTTCCACATATAAAGCAGCTCTCTTCGTTCGCTGTTTTATGTTTTGAACCAAGACCAATATATTTTTATTAGGATAACGTTTTTCATTTTCAACATAATTTTCAAGGAAACTCTAACTAGACCGTACTCGAAAAGGTATTTTCAACTTTTTGTGCTAAAAAAACTAAATATTCACCACGAAGAACACGAAGAAAGGCAAAGAAAACTATAAAATATTTACTAGTATTTTCAAATTCCTTCGTGAACTTCGTGCTCTTCGTGGTTAAAAAGGCTTTTCGAGTAAGGTCTAACTACTAGAGATAATTGGACTATTCTTGATGTTGCACTAATTTAATCATAATAGTCATTTTTCAAAACTATAAAGTAGCGACCGGAGGTCGCTAATTTATAATGAAATCAGATCTGGCAATTTCTATGGTCTCTGCCTTTGCCGCCGGGTATTCCCGGCTGGTAGGGAAGACCTCTCACTGGGAGATCAGCGGGGCGGAAACGGTCTGGGAAAAGTTCCGGAATGGAGAGAATCTTATCTTTGCCTTCTGGCATAATCGCTTCACTATGATGCCGTTTATTTATGAAGATCATTTCCATATGAATCAGATCGCGGTGATTGTAAGCCAGAGTCAGGATGGTGAATTGGTAGGACGATTTATTCAAAGATTCAAATTTAAGGCCATCCGGGGATCAAGCTCCCGGGGGGGGAAACGGGCCATGCTCAATCTCATGAGAACAGTCCGGGATGGGTGGAATGTCGCCGTAACCCCTGACGGTCCAAGGGGCCCCCGTTACCAGGTCCAGGACGGAATAATCATGCTCGCATCCGTAACCGGGGTGCCTATAATGCCTGTATCTTATTCCAGTTCTCTCAGGTTTATCTTTCGGGGCAGCTGGGACCATTTCCGACTTCCACTCCCCGGCTCACGGATGAAACTGGCCTTTGGAGAACCACTCCCGGTCGGTAAACATCTGAAAGATCGGGAACGATCCCATTATCGAGAAGAACTGAGACGGCGCCTGCGACAGGCCGATCATGAGGCGGAAGTGGTAAACGGGAGATAATGCACTATACATTACTTGACAAGATATCTTAAAGATTTCATCTGAAACAACGAATTAATTCACCACGAAGTACACGAAGAACACGAAGAACACGAAGAATAGTAAAGGGGCCAACAAAATTACTCTCATTTTTTAAAAATCTTCGTGTGCTTCGTGTCCTTCGTGGTTATAATTTGTTTTTTTCCTGATAGATACGTTTTTTCGGAGAGGGATAAAAACCACTTGCCCACGAAACGAATTCTGCTATAGTAACTGATTCTGAATTTCAATAGTTTGAAATAGTAAGATCATCGCATTTTAAATAATTTTATTATCTACATAATAACATCAAAAATAATAACACAATATTTTTTACGAAGTAAAAAATAAGGAGGAGCAGTGAATTCAGTAACGATTAAAGAATTGCTTGATGCCGGAGTCCACTTTGGTCATCAGACCAGACGCTGGAACCCGAAAATGGAAGACTATATCTTCGAATCCCGAAACAAAATTCACATTATTGATATCCGTAAAACTATCGGGCTCTTAAATGCCGCTATGAACTTTATCCGTGATGTTGTAGCGGATGGTAAAGATGTTCTATTGGTCGGGACAAAAAAACAGTCCCGGGAGATATTGAGAGAGACCGCCGAACGGTCACAGATGCACTATGTTGTCGATCGGTGGCTGGGGGGGGCGCTAACCAACTTTCAGACCATCCGGTTGAGTATTAACCGGCTGGAAGAGTTGGAAGCTATCCGGAAGGAGAGCCAACTGGAAGGGCGATCAAAGAAAGAAGTCGCCTCGCTCCGGCGGGAAGAGCATAAACTTCACCGAAATTTGGATGGTATCCGGGCAATGGATAATCTGCCGGGAGCAATGGTGATCGTAGATATCGGAAGGGAGATAAACGCGGTACTGGAAGGGCGAAAGCTGAATATCCCTATTGTAGCTCTGGTTGATACCAACCGTAATCCTGCTCTGGTTGATTTTCCCATCCCCGGTAATGACGATGGTATTCGGGCCACCAAATTGATCATATCCAAGATTGAAGAAGCCATCAATGAGGGGCTCGATCTGAGAAAGAAGCGAATTGAGGATAAGAAGGCTAAAAAATCAGATGAGAAAAAAGCCGGCGAAAAAAAATCAGACGAGAAAATAACCGTGGCTAAAAAAACCGACGATAATAAAGCCGAGACCAAAAAAACCGAGACCAAAAAAGCCGAGACCAAAAAAACCGAGACCAAAAAAACCGACGGGAAAAAATCTTCCGGTACCCGCAAGAAGAAAGAAAAAAAGGATGACGAGGAGAAAAAGCCGGAATCCGCTGAAGAAGATAGCGCTCCCCCTCCTCCGCCCGTAGCGGAACCGGAACCTCCGAAAGAGGCTCCCGAGGAAAAGACGGAACCAGCGGCAGATAAACCGGCGAGCTAAATTCCGAAGCTGTTATATAGAGATTACTCAAATCGGAATTTTGAAAGTCTTAGTTGTAAAAACGAATTGATTCACCACGAAGGTCACGAAGTACACGAAGAATAATTGAGAGAAAGAGAGATTTAGCTCATTTTTCAAAAACCTTCGTGATCTTCGTGTCCTTCGTGGTTTTATTAAGAATATGGTCCATGTAATCAATACAAGGAGTTAGAATATAGCATGAAGATTCAGTCACAAATGGTAAAAGAACTACGAGACAAAACCGGCGCCGGAATTCTGGCCTGTAAAAAAGCACTTCAAAAAACTGACGGAGATATTGAAGCAGCCATCGATATCCTTCGGGCCGAGGGAGCCGCTAAAGCCGCGAAAAGAGAGAGCAAGGAAGCTCGAGAAGGCTTGATCCGTCTCCGGATCTCCGATGACGCAAAAAAAGCCGCGTTGCTGGAACTAAACTGTGAGACCGACTTTGTCACCCGCACCGATGACTTTTCCGCGCTGGCGGACAAATTGATCGATATACTCTTTACCGATGGCCCCGACGCACTGGCCAAGGAAGAGATCCAGGGAGAGTTAACTGCCGCCGCCGCGAGAATCGGCGAAAAGATTACGATCGACCGCGCCCTCCTCTGGAATAAGAATGGATACATCGGAGGATATCTCCATCACAACGCTCGACTGGCGTCCCTGGTTGAACTCACCGAAAAGCTCCCGGAAATAGGCCGGGTACTTGCCATGCAGGTAGCGGCCTCCAATCCGACCTACCTGGGAGAAACTGATATCCCCGCCGAGGAGAAAGAACGGGAGATGGCAATCTTCCGGGAGCAGATTAAGGATAAGCCTGAAGCCATCCAGGAGAAAATCCTGGGAGGAAAATGGAGGAAGCACCTTACCGGTCTCTGCCTCCTTGATCAGCCCTTCTTCCATGACGATAAAATCAAAGTCTCTGACTACCTGAAAAAACAGGAAACTCCTTCCGGAGAACCGATTGCGGTAAAAGAATTTGTTCGCTGGAGACTGGGAGGGGGGGAAAAGAAGTTATAAGTGCCTAAAGTGCGCTTAAGTGCCTAAAGTTTATTATTTTTTCTTCGAAAAAATAATAGTTTCAAGCATTGTAATAACGTTGAAATAATTTCCAATACTATTTCAATATTATAATGATAGTCATTGTTCAAAACATAAAAGTAGTCCCGCCGTCGGCGGGGCTAATTTTATTTATATGTTTAGGTATAATATCTTCCTGGAATTGGAGGCTACGGTATAACTTCTTCAGCACCAATCTATAAGCGTATCATCCTCAAGATCAGCGGTGAGACACTGGGCAAGAGAGTAGCGGAAGTTATCGATATCGAGGCCCTTCATTTTTTGAGATCCAAAATTAGGGAAGCTATCAACTCCGGAGTTCAGATCGGGATCGTCTGCGGTGGCGGTAATATTCTCCGGGGTAAATTATCCTCGGCTGATATACTGGCCCGGACAACAGCCGATCAGATGGGAATGCTGGCAACCGTCATCAACTCCCTGGCGATCCGTGATATTATCGAGGAAGATGGTATTGATGTCCGTCTCTTCTCCTCTCTCCCTATAGCTCCTATTGCCGAACCATATCTCCCCCGAAATGCCCGTAAAGCTTTAGATAACGGTGCCGTAGCGATCTTCTCCGGTGGCACCGGGAACCCGTTTGTCTCCACCGACACCGCGGCCGTTTTACGGGCCTGCGATATCGGGGCCGACACGGTACTGAAGGCGACCAAGGTTGACGGGATCTACACCGCCGATCCCAAAATCGACTCCGCCGCCCTCCGTTATGATCGGATCTCATACGATGAGGCCCTTGAGAAAGGTTTGGCCATCATGGATCTCCCCGCCATCGCACTGGCTCGGGAAAATAATATCCCGGTGGTTGTCTTCGACTTCTGGGCGGAGAACTCCATCGAACGGGTTCTTCGAGGTGAAGATGTCGGCACTGTGATGTCGTAAAAGAAGTGCCTAAAGTGCCTAAAGTGTGAAGTGCCTAAAGTTATTGCTTCACCTGGCACTATCGGTAGTATGATCTATATACATTGTTAATGTCGGGGAAACCTGGCAAACTGTGGTAGAGGTTTCTGCTTGTATCCCGAATGTTCCTTTTCGGGGCAACCTCGATTCGGAGGTCGGGCCATCGGGGTTGAAAACCCCTCCCACAAGGCAGGGTGAGAGATCATACCATAGTCAACCAAGCGAAAGCCGCAACTTTAGGCACTTAAGGCACTTTAGGCACTTACAACTCTTTATATACTTTAGGCACTTAAGGCACTTATCTAACAGGAGGTACATCATGACCTTAGAAATTACCATGGACGATGCGGAGATGAAGATGATGAAATCGGTGGAAGTGGTCACCGGTGAATTTGCCTCGATCCGGACCGGGAAAGCATCCCCGGCTCTGGTTGAGAATGTCATGGTCGATTATTACGGTACTAAAACCCGGTTGCGCGACCTGGCCGGTATCTCCACCCCAGAAGCACGCCTCCTGGTGGTTCAGCCCTGGGATCCGGGCGCATTATCAGCGGTCGAAAAGGCCATCCAGTCCGCCAACATCGGCTTAAACCCGATGAATGATGGAAAGATCATCCGGATCCCCATCCCGGAGATGAGCGAAGAACGTCGCTTTGAGATGGTCAAGGTGATCAAGGGGATCAGTGAGGAAGGCCGGATCGCTATCAGAAACGTTCGCCGTGATGCCAATCATGAGCTTGAGACCCTCTTCAAGACCGGAGATCTCCCGGAAGATGGTAAATTTCGCGCCTTAAAGGAAATTCAGGATAAGACCGACGAGTATATCAAGGAGATCGATGATCTTCTGAAGACCAAGGAAGAGGAACTGCTCCACATTTAAATATTTTCCTTCGGTAAATATTTAAGTTTTGAATTTTGGACAAGATTGATTGCTATTTTAGCGATTTATTGACAATCCTTTATCCCTTCTTATTCCTGGTCCTCCAGACCCACACCAGCCCCTATACGCAAGTGACTCGGCGTCAAAAAAAATGGGGTCAGGCCTTGCGTTATGCGCAAATGCGCATAACGCAAGGCCTGACCCCATTTTTTTCCTGATTACTTTACTTCGTAACCGGTATATCCCCGACCCCGCCAAAATACACTCGGGTAACCTTCTGAATCGCCCATAAGCCGGGAGCCTCCCGAAAGATCCCTACGCCAACGGACCCGGTACCGGCGTAATCAGCCGGAACCGGGCTATCCGAACCGTTGCCGAAATATAACCGGGTCATCCCCCTGATCGCACAGAGGCCGATAGGGGCGCGGAAGACCGCGATCTCCTCTTCGCCATCCCCGTCATAATCGGCCGGGATCAGGCTGTCTCCGGATCGGCCGAAGTAGACTCGGTTGACCCCCCGGAGTGCCCAGAGCCCGGTTCCGGGCCGGAATATTCCAATTTCGATAGTTCCTTCTCCGGTATAATCCCCGGGAACAGGGAGATCGCCATCACCGCCAAAATATACTCTGGTCAGATCCCGGACCGCCCATAGTCCGGATTCTTCCCGGAATATCCCCGGTTCATGGCTTCCATCACCATCGTAATCTCCGGGGACCGGCCGATCGGTGGAGGCACCGAAATAAAAGGAAGACAATCCCCGGATCAGCCAGAGGGATTGGGCCGGGCGAAAGACTGCCGCCGCCGTTGTGCCATCCCCCCGGTAATCACCGGGAACCGGTATATCATCTCCACCGCCAAAGTAGAATCGGCTCATCCCCCTGATCGCCCAGAGACCGGTACCGGGGCGATAGATAGCGATCTCGGCGGTGCCATCCCCGTTATAGTCCCCATCTCCGGCAAGATAAGTGATACTCTCCGGCGGTGAGGAAGTCGGCCCAGGTGACGGGGTAACAGTCGGAGTGGCGACAGAGGGTGTTGGAGCAATCGACGGCTCCAGAGTGGCGGGCGGAGTTGAAGTTCCGGGACATGTAATTCTCGGGGAAGGCGGCGGATCCGGTGTAGGAGTCGATGAGGGCTTGATTGTCGGAACCGGCGTCAGATACAACGTGGAGGACGGGATAGCAGTCGGAGTCGGGGAGGAAGACCGAGTCGGTTGAACTGTCGGTGTAGTTGTAGGAGTGGAAGTTGGAGTAGCCGTCGGAATCGGAGTCGGTGAAGCTGAACCATCATGGAGCCTGGTGGCAGGATCTCCAAAGAGAGTCACCTCGTAATAGACCCAGCGGGAGACCGGTTCGTTGATCCGGGGGATGTTATATTCCTTGGAATAAGAGTTCAGTTTTCCGATCTCTTTAATCCCCTCCGAAACCAGGCCGTCCCAGAATGGACGTTGAAACTTCTGTGATGGCCCATCAGTACTGTTGGAGAGTCCAAAGCCGTAACGGACATTACCGATAAAAGCAACCGCCCCATATTCATTCCGGGTAATCTCCTCGCACCAGCTCCCCCCGGTATCGAACCGTCCGGGGTTGCAGCCCTGGGAGTAGCCGAAGAAGTAATCGGTATTGGTAAAGGAGCTGAAGTCGCTAATATTGAGTTTCATGCAGTAAGTCTTGCTGGCATGTCCCAGATGATTGGTCAGGGCGATGCCCGAATTAATTCTCCCGATCAGAGTACTGCTGGACCAGCTTCCATCCATATCGTATAGAGTATCGGAGCTCTCAAACCAGGAGTTATCGACAAAGCCGGCCGTAGTATAACCGTGCGCGGATGAACCAAGGCGGATCTCCTCCATGGAAGGCATGGCATATTCGGAATCTCCTCCGAACCCCAGATACTCACCGGCCATCAAGACTTCCTTTGTTATTTCAGAATTACTCTCCTCATAGGCGATAATCTTATCCGTCAGATTACCGATCTGCTCCGCGCTATTCACCCCGGCCCTCCCCACGTGGACCTCAAAGGTAAGATCGACATCGCCCCCCCCTGCCCCATCAGTCTCCTCCCCCCAGCGGCTGTTCCCGTTATAATTGTAGCTTCCGTCCAGGCAACCGTAATAATTATCGGATGGCATCTCGGTTATGTATGGCCCCCCGGGATCGGGGTCCTCGGCAACAACCCAGAAAAGACGAAAGGGAACAACCGAATAGTCTCCTCCCAGCAGAATATACTCGGTCTCCCAGTTCTGGTAAGCATCCCGGATAAAGTTCCTGATCCGGGCGGCGGTATCATCGGCCCAGGCTACACCATCGCCATAGGCGCCGGCACAGCGATAATCAGGATCGGAAACGATATCTTCAACGGTCACGATAATGCTGGAGACCCCCCGGCTGATCCGGTGGTACCGGAGGTGTTCAAAGCTCGACGCCAGCGCGTTGCCGGTAATAATTACCTGAGAGTATGATTCCAGGGGATCGACCGCTGACCTCCGGTCCGGGGGCTGGTAGGCCAGAATTAACTCCGGATTGACAACCAGGGCCGCGACCGCCTCCCGATCAGCGGATAATCCTCGAACCGATGGAAGACGCGCCATTCTCTTCCTGGAAGTATCTTTCAGTGTGATAATAACCCGGATACTCCGGTAGTACGAAATCTCTCGTGAAGCAGGGATATAGTTCAGTGGATAGAGATTGAAGTAGAGAAGGCGGTAGCCCATCTTCTCCTGCCGGTTTATATCGGTCAGTATCCGACCGGGATAAGGACGGAACGAGTTGTAGATATCCGGGTCCGGTGCAACCTATCTCTTGAGATCCGGTCTGCTCAGCGGATAGCATGCTCCCCCCGGCTCCAGATAGTAACTCTCGGAAAGAAGAATCTCCTCTCCGGTCTGATAACTTACTCCCTCCACCTCTCTCTCCGGCGGGATAAGAACGACGGCACCTTTAAACGGAATTACCGGTCTCCCGGTAATCCGCCACAGTTCGCACCCCTCCATCGTCACTCGGTTGTACTCTCCGGCCTCTTCAATCAGCGGCGGCTCAAACTCAAAAGTAAAACTCAATTCGTCCGCCCCGGCAGTGAGAACGGCTGGAAGGCATATCATACAGCCGAGAATGAAAACAATAATTATAAATAGAAATTTCAAGATAATCTATAGGGGAACCCTGGCTGGAGATATGTAAACAAACGTACCATGCAATCAAATATAGCATTAAATTTTAATGAATGTCGAAGAATAACTTGAGATCAACCGGGGAGAGTAGCATTCATCCCCGTACTCGGGGCACGATACTATAGCCGGATACCATGCGAATTTGTAGCTGCGGTCGCTGACCGCGGAAGACGGCAACCAGAGTGATCCGACAGATCGGTATACGAACAGAGAACGGATTAACTGAAAGCTTTCAACCATAGAATATTGAACTTGCTTTTCAAGTAGCCTTTTGTTACGTTTCCACGATTAATTTAGTAATCATTGATCTTTTGCAAGAATTTTCGGGGGGTGTAGCTCAGTTGGCAGAGCAACGGCCTTTTAAGCCGTGGGTCGAGGGTTCGAGTCCCTCCGCCCTCATTTTTTTCCTGCGGAAAAAATGAGTTTTGAACACAACTCAATGTTAGTCTTTTTACCCGGAGAATTGAGTAGATCAACATAAAATTACTTAGTTCTTTCTTAAAAACTAAAGTCTTTGCATAGTAAAAATAATGACCCCGTCGTCCAGTGGTTAGGACACGGGCCTTTCAAGCCCGCGACACGGGTTCGACCCCCGTCGGGGTCGTTATTTATCTGTCTGGGTTCCCCCGGGAACACAGCCACAAAAAGCCGAAAGGGTTTATCCATTTCGGCTTTTTACTTTTATACACAAAACGCCTGCCGCTTCATGCGGCAGGTGAATCAGTTCAAAAACCAGTCCCGCCTCCACACCCCCAAGACCCCTGCCGGCTGCAAGCGCGCCGAAGCCTTGGCGAAGGCGGGTCCGGCAGGTGAATCAGTCCAAAAGCTAACCCCCATCTCCACACCCCCAAGACCTCTGCCGGCTGCAAGCGCGCCGAAGCCTTGGCGAAGGTGGGTCGGGCAGGTGAATCAGTTCATCATCATTTTTTTCGGAAGCATCCGAAAAAATTTGGAATAAACTCGCGCTTACTCCGACTGTTGAATAGATAGAGATAGTATTAATTAAAACAAAAGGAGGCGCAATTATGAAGCAGATGACCAAGACGAGTTATGATGAAGTTTTGGATTCGGAGTCAGTACAGAATCAGACAGTTTTCCTGGAGATAGAGAACGAACTCCTTAAAGAGAAGCTGGGGTTATCTCCCTTCTGCTCTTATTTTGCCGAAGAGATGACTCCAGCGGCTCTTAACAAGTTTCTCCGGCATATGCTCTTTATGGAGGATATCGGTCCCAAAAAACCTATCCGCTCCCTATTTCCTCCGAACACCACCTTTCCTCCGGCTGAAGAAATGACCGAAACTGAGCTTGAAAGTACAGTAAAGTTCTTTGAAGATATTCTGATGGATAACGGGATTTTGCTGGAATTATCGCCTACTTTACCCGCCGATATAACTTATAAATATATCGTGGAAGAAATGTTGCCCGATTTGATTCCCGATAGTATCCCTGAGGGAGGAGCCCTTCATTACAATGGCTGCGGGGGATGGTGCCCCGAATGCTTCCAGAAAGATTATTGCGAGATGAAAAAAGAGTTATGGCCGGATCTTTAATCATTCTCCGACTTCTTAAATCCGTAACACTTTGGAAATATCCTCCACCAATCCTGCGTTGGTGGAAATGTATTTAAACCTAAGTTGAGCGATTATTGCGGATGAAATGTGCTAAGATTATGAGGCTGCATCGTTTTCAAAAAACGCAGACGCATTAATAAATGCGAACGAGTATTTTTGCAACCGATTGAAGACCATAAGATTGGTGCAGTTCGCCGCATAGAATCGCTCAATTTAGGTTAAAGTAAGAGCTATCTCAGCGTTTTTCGAAAAAATCAGATATTTTGAACTTGAGATGAGATGAGCCAAGGTGATATGCTTCATTTGAATATGTTTATATATACTAAGCCTGTTAAGGCAACAGAAAATCCACTCTAATAAAAAATAATAACCAGAGTAAAAACTCGGAACTCAAACTCGCCTATCTTTCCCTGGCGATGGAACGACTGGGAGAGATGGTCATTATCACCGACCTGTCCCTATGAATCACCTACGCTAACCCCACCGCGAAGAAGATCCTGGGCTATACCCCCCGTGAGTTAATCGGCCGCCGGGCCAGAGATATCTTTGATAATATTCCCGGCCCCCCCCCCGATCTATCCCGCTGGATTAACGAGCAACATGAGAAGGAAGTCTGGCATAAAAAGAAGGACGGGACGGTCTTCCCCACCATGATGAACGGGACAGTTATCGAGGATGAGGAGGGAGAACCGCTATTTATCTCCGCTACAGCTGTTCTTTGCTCGGGCTATATCACCGATCCGATTGTAACATCCTATCGGGAACATGGTTTCGACAGCATCCTCCCCAATCCCTTCCCCCGGGAGGAATTAAAAAAAGTACTTGATGAGTTAATTGGAGATCACTCGGACTCTTGTTGATCCCCTCTCATCCTGAATCATCACTCCCGCTCCGAAAGCGATCCAGCGCCCGCAGTCTCTCCAATACCGGGGGATGGCTATAGGTAAGAAATACTTTGAGAGGATGCGGGGTGAGATTGGAGAGATTATCCACACTCAGCTTCTTTAGGGAGGCAATCATCGCGCCTGGTTGCCCGCGGGTCAGGGCGGCATAACTATCGGCTTCGTATTCAAACCTCCGGGAGAGCAGATTCCCGATAATGGAGACAATCATATCGATCGGACCATAGAGAAAGGCGAAGAAGAAGAGACTGGCATAGATAGAGGTATAACTCATCTGGAAAGCGTCAAAGAGGTCCCGGTTATTTATAAAGAGAGACAGGATAAAAAACATCAACCCGGTAGAGAGAACCGATACCAATACATTCTTCATTATATGCCGTTTTTTATAATGTCCAACCTCATGCGCCAGTATCGAAAGAAGTTCATCAATGGTATGGCGTTTAATCAGGGTATCAAAGAGAACAATCCGGCGGAATCTTCCGAAGCCGGTAAAATACGCGTTGGATTTGGTTGAGCGCCGGGAGGCGTCCATGGTGAAGACTCCTTTAATCTTGAAATTCCGGCTCCGGGCATACTCCTCAATTCTCGTTTTCAATTCCCCCTCTTCCAGTGGAGTAAATTTATTGAAGAGCGGCATAATCGTTACCGGGGCAATGAAGAGGATAAAGAGCTGAAAGGCGGTAACCGCCCCCCAACATAAGAGCCAGGCCGCGGGGCCGGCAACAGAAAAAAACCAGATAATCGCCGCGAAGACTATCCCCCCGATCAATCCAGCCAACCCCCAACCTTTAAAGAGGTCAAAGACAAATGTCTTAACCGTGGTCCGGTTAAAACCGTACCTCTCCTCGATGACGAATGTCCCATAGATGGAAAAAGGAATGTTAACCAGCGAAGACGCCAGGAATAAAATTCCGGCAAAGATCAATCCTCTCCATATTTCGTGATCGGCCCACCCCCGAGCGATCGTATCGGCCAGGTTGAAACCCCCCAGCAGGATGAATGCCACGATCAATGGGGTGAGAACACTATCGGCAATAATACCCAGCCGGGTGGTCTCCTTGAGATATTGCTGGGAACGGCGATACTTATCAGCATCATAACAGTCGGAGAACTCGATCGGCAACTCCGGGCTGACGTGCCGGAGATTCAGGATCTCTATAGTAAGATCAAGGAGATATTTCCCAACCAGGATGAAGAGGATAATTGCCAGATAGATATTCATTATAAATTAGCTCACTTTGTTCGCTACTTTATAGTCTTGAACAACGACTAACGTAATTAGTTCGCTGCAACACCAAAAATAGTTCAACTATCTTAAGTTTAATATAGCAATAGCGTTAAAAATAAGAATACTTAGGTTTAGATCTTAAGGAATCGTATTTTTCGAAGAAAAATAATCCGGATTGTTATCTGTGGTCCGATAGGTTATAAATAAAAATATTTTATTAGAGGGAATATAATATAAGCAATATGATACCGCATTACTATTTTTTTGATTACAGGCATTGTTCAAAACTAATTTTTACAAAGTAAAAATTATGAAATTTAACCGGTTATTTGAAGAGAGCATCAGGAAGTATTGGGATTCTCCGTCTTTTTCGGATTATCGCGGAGAAACCTTGACCTATGGCGAGGTAGCTAAAAAGATATTAATGCTCCACGCCGTCTTCCGCGGCCGGGGGATCCGGGCCGGAGAAAAAATCGCCTTGATCGGACCAAACTCCACCAACTGGGCGGTCGTCTATCTGGCTACGATTACTTACGGAACCGTAATAGTCCCTATCCTGCCCGACTTCCACGAGGAGGATATCCAGCACATCCTCAATCACTCCGAGAGCCGCCTTCTCTTCACTACTGACATTATTGCCGCGACTATCGATGAAGACCGGATGGAAAATCTACGAACGGTCGCCTCACTAACCACTCTGGAACTACTTTATCATCAAAACAAAAAACTGCCGGAAAAAATTCGGAAGATTGAAGATGAAGAGCGGGATAAGATTGCCGGTGTGAATCAAGAGAGTTTTACTCTCCCCCCCGACCGGGACGACTCCGAACTCGCCGCCCTGGTCTATACTTCGGGAACCTCCGGTTTCTCAAAGGGGGTAATGCTTCCCTATCGGAGTCTTATGGCAAATACCGTATTCGCCCGGGACAATCTTCGTCTTGACATGGCTGAACGTACACTCAGTTTTCTTCCCCTGGCCCACTCCTACGCCAGTGCTTTTGACCTCCTCTTCCCCTTCGTGGTCGGATGTCACATTACTTTTCTCGGGCAGATGCCGTCTCCGAAAGTACTAATAGAAGCCTTCGCGAAAGTAAAACCAAGCCTGATTCTTTTTGTTCCCATGATACTCGAGAAACTCTATAAGAAAAAACTTGCTCCTCTGCTGAACCGGGATTCAATGAAGATTCTACTGAAAATTCCTTTCATCTCCCGGCTGATCGGATCTAAGATTCGCGAAAAGCTTATAAAGACCTTCGGCGGAAATTTTAAAGAGATCGTCATCGGAGGCGCCACCCTGAACGCCGAGGTGGAATATTTCATGAAGAAGATCAAGCTACCGATTACTGTCGGTTACGGGATGACCGAGTGCGGCCCACTGATCAGTTATTCCCCCTGGTATGAACACCGGGCCGGATCTGTGGGCAGAGCAATCACCCCCGTGGATTTGAAGATCAAATCCGGAGATCAACTGCGCCAGGTCGGAGAGATCATGGTCAGGGGCGAAAATGTAATGCTGGGCTATTATAAAGATCCCGGAGCAACCGGCAAAGTTCTTGATAAGGAAGGCTGGCTTCGAACCGGTGATCTCGGCATAGTCGATTCAGACGGTTTTATTTACATCAAGGGGCGAAGCAAGAGTATGATCCTGGGACCATCCGGACAGAATATCTACCCGGAAGAGATCGAGAGTAAATTGAACGTGATGCCCTATATTCAGGAGTCACTGGTTATATCCGATAACAGCAAGCTGGTCGCGCTGGTATATCCGGATTGGGATACGGTGGACGCAAAGAAAGGAACTCGGGAGGACAATGAAACCTGGCTCCGGAAACAGATGGAGGAGATCAGGTCAGAGATCAATACCCGGCTCCCGGCCTACTGCCGGTTATCCGAGATACGTCTCCATGGCGACGCCTTTGAGAAGACACCCACCCATAAAATAAAAAGATACCGTTATTCTTGATTTCATCCCTCACTCCGGGAGTCAGGACCGATGACCGGCGAAGAATTGCTCCGGCGGACCGGGGAAGACGTCTTTCACCTCTGGCAGACCTGCCGGAATTCCGACAAGGTGGTGGAGTGGAGCACCGGGCGGCGGTTTCTACGTCTGGACCGGGCCGTAAATGGTTACGCCCGTCTCTCCCCCTCGATTCGCCTGGAGTTCCATACCTATACCGTGCTGGGGTTAAAGGACCAGGTAACCGAAATGGATGATTGTGTTCGGGGGCTGGTTCAGGAGATAAGGAGGATCAGCCCGGCCAAGTTAAATCTGGCAGGTTAGGTCATGACTTCTATAGTTAGTTCTCTTGGAGAGCGCGAACTGATCCTGGGAAAAACGTGCTTCATACTCGCTGGCGACATCACCTACGAAATGGCTCACTCTGTCCTACGCCCGGAAGTAAGTACAGGAAAGATGGTCAGGGGATCGGACCTGGACCTCATCGTGGTCACGGATAATACCATTCCCGAAAGCGTATTAACAGACCTGGACGAGGCTATTCATACCAAAAAATATTATCTCCTCACCCATCCCGCCTACCAGGAAGAGATCGATTACATCATCAAACCCCTGTCCAGGATTGAGGAGCAACTGAGCTTTGACACGTTTGAAGCGATGGTCGCCTGCAAGATCCTCTGGGAAGGAGTCTTTCTCCACAGAAGCTCCGCCCTCTTTCAAACTATAAAGTACCTGCTGGAGGAGAAACAAATCCCTGAAAAATTGGAACTCCTGGAGGAGCGCGCGGGGGGCTATCGCCGGAGAGCCGAAGAATGTCTCCAGAACCTTTCGTCTCCCCCCGGAGAGAGCGAGTACAGCAACCTGTTCTTCACCCGGGAAGAGCGCCTTGAGGATACGTTCGATTCAGCCTGATTTATTAAACCTATTATGAATAATCCGAGAAAGCTGATTAAAACCACGAAGGACACGAAGATCACGAAGGTTTTTTGAGAAATGAGTTAACCTTTATTTTTTCTCAACTATTCTTCGTGTGCTTCGTGACCTTCGTGGTAAATCACTTCGTTGTTCCAGGTAAGATTTTAAAAATGAATTATCGAGTAAGGTCTACCCTATCAGACCAATCTCGGGATCCCGGCGAAAATGAAGGTCCTCCACTTTCACCAGGGCTTCACCTCCACTGATATCCTCTATTTCGACCCCCCGCTCCTGGAGAAGGTCCCGGTTCCTGATGACACCTTCGGCGGCCGCCCGATCCAGTAAATAGATCATCCGCCCACCGTTTCCAGACAGGATGTGGCCATAGGATATCGGCACCGAGCAGTCCGATTCCATCAGCAATGACTCTATAACCGGCTCGGTCTTCCGGCTCCCGTTGGCGAGGAGAAGCACCGTCTTCGCCTGGTAAATCAATGAGGCACCCATCGAGATAGCGTATTGGGGACTCTCCTCCCGTCGCTCGAAATGGCCATCCGCCACCGCATTCTCCACGGTATTCTTGTCCAGCTTCACCAAGAGCATTTCGTTCTTTTCAAACGGGATCCCCGCCTCGTGGAAACCGACGTGGCCCCGACCGCCCACCCCCACAATATGAAGATCGATCCCCCCGCTCAGGCGAATTCGGTCCCGATATACGTCCAGAATATCCTTCCGGATCCAGCGCAGGTAGTCAGAATTGGCCTCCTGACTGATTACGATGGCCTTCCCTTTATCGGCGCCCTGCTCCTCCCAATCCTCCGGGTGAGATTCCATCTCGTAGGATAAAACGGCCTGATCGACCAGCGTCCCCCAGGGGACATAGGTTGAACCAAACTTCTTCCGAAGAAATCCGAATAGTTCCTGTACCATGAAGAAACTATAGCTTTCCGGATGGAGGGTCCGCTGCTGAGCATTCTCTCCGGGTAACCCGACATATTCGTCGAGATTGAAGCTCGTAACCAGAGCAGAGTCAAAATCGCCGGCGTTGGCCGCCTTGGCGAGGTGCTTGTAAAGGCCGGTAGGTGAGTTTCCGGTCGCCAGGCCGATTATATACTCCGGTTTTCGTCGTATATCTTCAACAACGATCCGGGACGCCGTTTCACTCATGTGGTTAAAATCACGCGTTATGATTACCTTGAATGACATTTTGTTTCCTTTATTATTTTATTATTTTTGCAAAGCAAAAATAATATTGAACGAGAATTAACAACCTGGATTAACCGATAGCCTTTTTCAGCGTTTCGACCAGGGATTCGCAGATACGCACGGTCATCTCTTCGGTTGGACCTTCCACCATCACCCGGCACATCGACTGAGTACCTGAGTAACGGATCAACACCCGTCCTTTCTCTCCCAGTTCCTCCTCAGCCACCCGGATGGCCTCCGTTAGCCCTTCGATCTTCTCCAGAGGCGGCTTCTCCTTCACGTCAATGTTAATCAGTTTCTGAGGAGAGAGTTTCATAAGTTTAGCAAGCTGGGAGAGCGGCTTGCCATAGAGCCGCAGAGCAGCCAGGAGCTGTAAGGCTGAGATAATCCCGTCACCGGTGGTGTGATGATTCAGGAATATCATATGCCCGGACTCTTCGCCCCCAATAACGGCGCCTTTCTCCTGCATCATCTCGAGCACATAGCGGTCTCCCACCTGGCTGGCGTCATATTCAATGCCAAGTTTCTTGAGCGCCAGGCCAAAGCCGAAGTTGCTCATCACGGTTGAGATGATCAGATTGTTGTTCAGCCAACCGCGTTCCTTGTACATCTTGCCGCAGATGGTCATAATCTGGTCACCGGTGATTTCGTGGCCTTTTTCATCGATCGCGATAAGCCGGTCACCATCCCCGTCGAAGGCCAGACCAATGTCAGCACCGGTCTCCAGCACTTTTTTTCGAAGATCTTCGGTGTGCTGCGATCCGCAGTTCAGATTGATGTTCAGACCGTCAGGATGATTGTGGATGGTGGTAACATCAGCTCCCAACTCAGAGATAATTACCGGGGCAACTTTGTAGGTCGCTCCGTTGGCACAGTCAAGGACAACCTTCATTCCTAGCAAAGTCAGGTCATCTGGGAATGTATTCTTGCAGAAGACGATGTACCGGCCGTGCACGTCTTCGATCCGGAAGGCCTTCCCTATATCTCCAGCCGTCGGTCGTATGTCCCTAATCTTACCGGTAAGGATCAGTCCCTCGATCGCGTCTTCTTCCCTGTCGGGCAGCTTGAATCCCTTGCGGGAGAAAACCTTGATCCCGTTGTCCTGGTAGGGATTGTGCGAAGCCGAGATAACTATACCGGCATCGGCCCGCATATTGTGGGTAATAAAGGCGATCGCCGGAGTGGGCAGCGGTCCGACCAGGTAGACATCGACCCCCATCGAACAGATGCCGGCCGTCAGGGCGCTCTCCACCATATACCCGCTCACCCGGGTGTCCTTGCCGATGACGATCCGGTGCCGTCGGTTCTTATGCCTCTTGCAGACATGGGCCGTTGCCCGGCCAATCTCCAGGATCATCTCCGCGGTCATCGGGGCGATATTTGCCACTCCCCGTACGCCATCCGTTCCAAATAATTGTCCCATAATAAATTCTCCCTTTAGTAAAATTTACTCCGTAAATAAGGTCTATTCAGATTAGTTCATTTATAGGACGGAAGAAGGTCCAGAATATTCCGGGTTATTCCGTCCACGATTCCCTGGAGCCAGTCCGACCCCTTCTCCGACCAGATTGGTTCAAGCCCCTGGATAGCGGCTATATAGGTACCTCCTCTCTCTCCCCTCCCACTGATGATCCGCTTCAGGAAAGGGTCCCGCAAGGATAAGTCCCCCTGCTCCTTCCGACCGGCTTTCAGCGCTTCTTCAATTTCAGGCCAGTTTTCATGCAGTTCGCGCTGCCGGGCCGTTACCACTTCCAGTTCCTTTCCCTCCCCCAGTTGCCGGCGGCTTTCAATGGAGGCGGGCATCTTCGCGGCGACGGCGCCGAGACGCTTGACCCGCTCGGCGAAAACAAGATCCAGTTTATCCAGAACTCCGCTGAATAACTCTTCCGACAGGTAATTTCCCCGGAAGAAGAGGGAGCGGACATGGAGATACCACTGGCGGAGGGCACAGAGGTTGCCAATATAGATGATATTGTTCACTGTTCTGCGCCGGATACTATGATAAATATCAGAATGAAAATTTAGCTGTCCGGTTTTGCGCACGGGGCCAAAGATGAGGTTGTCACCTTCGGGACAGTCAGAGCGATAGATTGTTCCGGCGGCGATTACCGTCCCAAACCCCAACCGGCAGGGACCAACCAGACCTCCCTGCCCGCCGAGAAAGATCGGGGACTGATTGAGCATCACTCCCCGGGGGACATCACCGATCAGGGAAGGGGTGGCCTTATCCTGGTTGGGAGTATAGTTGAAGTGAATATATGAACTCCCCACCTCACTGTGATTCTTCCTACTGGTCCCTCCCGACATCAGGCAGTCGCAAAAGTTAATCAGGCTTCCCATGGTTACAAACGGGAAAAGAATGGTCTGCTTGAGGCCGACACAGTGGGCACCGCCAGCCTCTTCCTCCAGGATGCAGCCTTCCCGGATCTGGGCGCCGGAGCCGAGTGAAGCCTTTTCGAGAAAGACCGACCGGCTGAAAAACCCGCCCTTGAGTTCCACTTCCGGACCAATCTGGCAGTTGACAATGGTGGCCGGTCCTTCGAAACCTAGGGTTGCACCCTCCATGATCAGGGTGTCATTTCCATATATCCGGCAGCCCGGATAGATGGTTACCCGCTCCCCCGAGATGCGATCCAAATTGACGTCTTCTCCGATGTCTAAGCTCGCCGGGGCCAGAATATTGACCCCCTTCTTGATCAATACCTGAATTTTATCTCGATTCTGGGCTGTCATTTAAAATATACTCCGCTTTTTTCTTGTCTATAAGATCCCATATTACCGGATTTCTCAAGAACCAAATAACAAATAACCCCCAAATTCCACCTATCCGGCAAAGTTTAAAGAGCGCCAAAGGAAATTACAATCCAGCCGTCGCAGTTACACTGCTATGGCGGAGAGGCTGACCAAAATTTAACACCTTTCTATTTTTTAAAAAATCCTACCGCTTCAGCAAAAACTACATTATTTATCCATATTTGAGATTTTGCTTTATAAAAATGTCGTAGGTTTTGCTGAACAACTGTTTTAACTGTAAAAGTTGTTTCCACTGGTATCGGTTTTCTAAAGCGTATATTTAGCCTGGCAGTAGTTAATTCCAGGCCATATTTTAAATAAAATAAATTTACCATGCTGGAATCTAAGATAGTAGATATAATACCACCGTGTGACTTATTGTCGTATCCTTGATATTTCTTATTTATTTTGAATTCGCTGCAGAGTGTTCCATCATCAAGAAGTTGAAATTTTAATTTCAATCCATTTATAGAGTCTTCTCCGCAAGCAAAACAATTTTTGTGAAACTCTTTTGATCTCATAGCCTTCATAAAAATCCTTTATGATTCCCATCGAGAAGATACAAGTTGTATTATTGGTATTCTTACCGGCATTGCTATAATAACGAAATTTCAGTCATTGTTCAAAACTAAATTAACGCTGGAGGCGTTAATTTATACCATTTCTCACTGAGCCGGCTCAGATCGGGAACAAAGTGGAGGTAGACGGAAAACCCGATCAGAATAATTGTGAGTATAAGACGTCCCGGATCAAACCAGGAGTATATCAGCCCCAGCAGAACCGGCACCGCGAGGATCCCGCTATACCGTGCCAAGAAGCGGAAGATGGCCTGGCTTCCGGCCATAAGAAGAGCGAATGGAATTAGTAAGGCCCAGAGCGGATCTCGGGAGAAGATATAGCCAATTCCACTGACTGCCAAAGCGGCAACCCCCAGTATCCTGATAAGAGGGCTTTTGATCTTCTCTGCAAATAAGCGATGCGTCTCAATCAAATCCTGCGGCACTGTCGGGGAACTTAGTACACCGCTGCAGAGCAGGGAGAGCGCCCGGCCCAACCGCTCGCCGTCGAGACCTTCCCCGACCAGAGTATCTATCTCCGCGAATATATATTCTCCATCCGTCAGTTCCTCTTCCTCCGGATCAATAGGCGCCAGATTCGGAATCTCGACCAGAGCGCCGAGTTCATCCTCAATCTGGGAATGCTCTTTGGCGTTATGAAAGGTATCAATTGTTTCGTGAACCATCCCGTCGGCTATATAGTGAGATACAATTCCCAAGAACCGGGCGGTTCGCTTCAGGTCGCCCTTCAAAAAGGCTCTCCGGGCCCGGTACATGGCTGCCCTGGTCGTACGTTTAGCCTTCGGCCAGATATGAACCAGGGTCCGCTTCTCATCCGGTTCAACGGAACCCTTGATCAGATCATCCTTGAATTGCCGGAGATCAAAGACATCGGCCATCCGGGCCGCTATTCTTTTGTGATCACGCCAGATCATTAATTTTTCCTCCGGAAAAATTATTATGTTATTGTTTCTATGATATATTATAGTTATTCACGAAAATTTATATATAAAAAAGGTAATCCCTCAACCCTTGCCTCGTTCCCACGCTCTGCGTGGGAACGAGTGGCGGCAGCTTTCGTTACGACGCAGAGCGTCGGAACGATGGGGAAGAAGAAGATTACTATTCTCAAAAGAATACCATATTACAGGAAAGGAGAACCCCCGTGAAAAAGATTATATTTGTCCTGGTCGGGCTTATATTACTGGCAACTAAATTACAGGCCGGAGAGATTACAACAGAGATCTCCCGGGTAGTCGTCTATGAAGACCGGGCTATGGTTACCCGGTCCGGGGAGACGAATATTTCAGCCGGCGCGGGGGAAGTAATACTCTCCGGGCTCCCTCCAATGATTATGGATGACTCGGTCCGGGTCTCCGGGAAATCGGCCGGGAAGGTTACCATCACCGGCACCGAAGTGCGAAGAAGCTATCTGGTCAACCCCCGCCGGGAGGATGTCGATACGCTGGAGCAGGAGATCAGAGGCCTGAAGGAAGAAAGATCCGCGATCGATGATGGCTTGAGATCGGTGGGGATGGAGAAAAATTTCATCGCGTCCATTCAGTCATCGGTCCCGGAGAAGATCTCCAAGGAGATGCTCCTGGTCTCACCGGACCCCTCCAGTTGGAAGAATGTTCTCGATTTTATCGGAGAATCAAGCACTGAGGTCTTTGCGAAGGAGCGGAAGCTCAAGGCGGATAAGAATGAACTTAATAAGAAGATCAAGGCCCTGGAGAAAGAACTGGGAGAGATCCAATCATTTGTCTCCCGGGAAGCTAAGGAAATCGCGATCTCGGTTGAAGCCGGTCAGGAAACCTCATTGAGGATAGAAGTATCCTATGTCATCCGGGGAGCGACCTGGCGGCCGGTTTACGATGCCCGGGCCAACCATGACGGGGGAATGGTCGAACTAACTTACCGGGCCGAGGTCCGCCAGAAGACCGGAGAGGACTGGGATGATGTAAAACTGGCCCTCTCCACCGCCCGTCCTTCAATTGGAGGACATCCATCGGAATTGTCTCCCTGGTATATCAGTATCTATACACCGCCGTCGCCTCAGGGGCGGCGGGCTTATTCTTTCGCGAAATCCGCCGCGCCCGGGGCGCCGATGGAGATGGCCATGGATATGGACGGTGGTGAGCTTGAAGAAAATGCACAGGAGATGACCTTCGATAACGCAGAGATAGCCCGGGCCGGGGCGGCGATCACTTTTGAGATCCCCCGCGAGCAGGTTATCCCCTCCGACGGGGCATTTCACGGAATGTCAGTAGACCGGGCGGAGATCAAGGCTGACTACTCCTATATCACCATTCCCAAGCTCTCCGAGTTGGCTTATCTCCTTGCCCGCTGCGAGAATCTCGCCGCCTATCCCCTCCTGGCCGGGAAGATCAACCTATTTCTGGGGCCGGATTTTGTCGGGACCTCCCGCCTGGATACCGTCGCCCCGGGTGAGAAATACGACCTCTACCTGGGAATCGATGAAGATATTAAAGTCAAACGGGAGCTAATCGGAGAGAAGACCGAGAAAGGCGGTTTCTTCAGCAGTAAGACCGGATATAAGAACTATCACTACCGGATCACGCTGGAGAATTTCCATAAGACCGCGCAGAAGATAACCGTCCTGGATCAGATCCCGGTCTCACGAAGCGCGGATATCACGGTAGAGCAAGATAAAATATCTCCGCCGACAGTCAGGATTAAAGACCGGGAACAACCCGGAATCCTGAGTTGGAAACTGGAGCTGCCCCCGCGGATTAAAAAGATGATCAATTTCGAATTTACAGTGGAATATCCCAAGGACAAAGAGCTGTCGGGACTTTAATCCGATTTATTTATAAAACAGAACGACAGACGATTTCATAAACTAAACAAGTAATATTAAACCACGAAGTACACGAAGTTAACTTACAAAGATAATATATTTAACAATCCCCCTTCGTGTCCTTCGTGGTTTAATTAGTTGCGAAGTGAAGCACTCACCTATAGGATACTATTATGAAGATCAAACATCTCATCACAATAACTTTACTGGCCGGGTTAATTTCCATCGCCGGGAATTGCCTTTCCGGACAATGGTCGGTTGCCCGGCGGCCCAGGAGTTCAACCGGCGGATCCGCTGTCACCGTGTCCACTTCTATCGCTAAAACCGGAACCGAGTTCGCCAGGCCAACCCGTTCCTTCCGCTGCCAACTGGTCTCACTGATCCATCGTCCCCGCGGGTGGAGCGGGACAGAGAAAGATACTCCCGCGCCGGCAGAGATAACAACAGTTACTCCAGATAAGATAGTACCGATCAAGCCGGCTGAGAAAAAAGAACCACCCTCCCCCGCTCCGCCTGAACCCCCGGCAGTAGCGGTATCAAAACCGGCCCCTGATACACCCACGACCCCTGATACCGGCGATATCCCCACGGAGTCCGCTCCCCCAACCCAAAAATCCGCCTCATCATACGGCAAAGTCCCGCCCTACTTTATCCGGAATGACGGCCAGCTCGATCAAGCGGTCAGGTATTATGTTAAGGGCCCCCGGGGGACGGTCTACCTGACCAATAGCGAAGTGGTCTTCGATTTCCTCCAAGAGAACCCTCCGGAAGAAGGTGAGGATAAAGAGGAAGAAGAACCTGGGCGCGCAGGACCGGAACGGGATGAGAAGAAGACTTTCACCCGCCTGGTTTTCCGCCAGCATTTTAAAGATTCCAATCCGGAAGTAAAGGTAGATGGGGAGAAAGAGCTCCCCGGAAAGATCAACTACTTTGTCGGCGGGAAGGACAACTGGCATAGTAATATCCCTACCGTCGAAGAGGTGATTTATCACGATCTCTACCCGGGGATAAACCTGAACTGCTTCTTTGAAGGAGCCAACATCAGGTATCGTTATACCGTTAAGCCCGGCGCGGATCCCGAACTACTGGTATTTCATTACATTGGAACCGACGGTCTGGAGATAAAACCATCCGGAGATCTGATCGTCCTCACTCCCTTCGGAGGCTTCATAACCCCGGCCCCCAAAATCACCCAGAAAATAGATGAAAAAGAAAAAAAGATTGAAGGCGAATTCATCATTGATGATGATACAACAGTAACCTACCAGATCGGCACCTATGACAAGCAGTACCCGCTGACTATTAAATAAGTCCACGGTGGGAATTAGAAAACGTTCAAAGTTGTATGCCCAGGCTCCGAAGCCTTAGCGGAGGAGGGTTCGATGTTCATTCTTTTCTCCCCCCACCTCTCCCTCTTCTGGGTCCACGGATTACACAGATTTTCACGGATTATTTCTCTGGTCACTGTAAACTCTCCCAAGAAATAGGGCCGAGGTAGAGGGAAGCAATCTGAGTAATCCGTGTAATTGTATAATGGTTTTGTTTTTTAATTAACAATTGTTCTTTGACAGAGTCTCAGGCGAAGCCTGAGAGATACCTAAGTCTGAGTTGTAAGAGTTGAGTTAGCCTGTGGGTTCTATTAAGCTACTTCTCCACTGAGATTGGGGGCAC
>Ga0208771_1000078_pt1 | contig 62415 bp, 42 predicted proteins | sample AntAceMetag02UKX_FD_184775 | JGI IMG/M metagenome (GOLD analysis project Ga0208771, IMG submission 184775) | Saline lake microbial communities from Ace Lake, Antarctica - Antarctic Ace Lake Metagenome 02UKX (SPAdes) (version 2) | ecosystem: Environmental > Aquatic > Non-marine Saline and... | reverse complement strand
TGAAACAGAACTAGTAACTGAAGACCGTAGAGCATATTACAGTTATATCAATGCTGATGGAACACTTGGAGAGAGTAGTGGTATTAATTCAGAGATCATTCGTGAAGGTTTTACAAGTTGTGCTGTAGATCCATATACAGGTGACCCTTTTGTAGTCTGGCATGCAGTAACAGAGCTAGATTTAAGTTATGATAGTCATATGTCTTATGCATTGTTCCATGCAACAAGTACACCTGGTTCTTGGAGATCTCCATTTATCCTATTTGATAATCCGGAAATGAGTACGCCTTTCACAGGTGCAACAAATGACGAATTTATCTGGCCACAAGTTTGGGTTGGACCTTCTCCAGTAGCAGATAAAAGAAGAGTTCATGCTTATGGTAATAACTATACAGCTAATTCAGCTGCTTCCACTAATTATAATAGCATTTATTTGTACGCGGATTTTGATGATATGGATCTGCTTACTTCATCAGATCTTGATTGGACAGTAAACTCAATTCCTTATTTTGATCATATGCATTATGACGATATTGATCGCGTAAATAAGGATATGGCTGTAAGTAAAGATGATGGACAGGTTGTATGGTTTGGTTCTGTAGATGATTCTCTAATGGCTATGTATAGTGACGATTACGGTGAGACATTTACAAAATATTCACAACAACTTAAACAACCTTTGCCTAATCCATTATATGAAGATGGTGTAACATATTTATGGTATAATGATGATCTCGTAACTCCTTCTGATATGTATATCGTTTCTTCAGGTGACCTTAGCCACTACAATGGCGTATTTACAGATGATAACACAAAGGTTACATGGATGACAGGAGTGAATTATAATTCACAAGAAAATATGGACGGTGCTGTATATATGCCAGCATACTTGTATCCAAAGATATTTGAATTTGATACTGTAACACATGAATTCAGCTTCTATGATCTTGATATTCAAGGTCTAGATCCTGCTGATGATGTTATGGCAATTGCATTTGACCTTGATGAAGATGGTGAAGTTGATGAATACGATCCTGATGGTGCGCCTGTTGTTAACATGAGCTGCCCAAGCTGGTTCTATAATTCAGATGGTGGCTGGCAAGATGCTTATTTTCATGAAAGTAACTGCAAAATGGTTGCTAATGAAAACTGGGTAGTTTTAGCATGGCATGATGGAGCAAAAGTTCAAGCTGCTTATTATGAAGAAGAAGGATATGATGGATGGTTTAAACAACCTGAAATCGCTATAGTTATTTCTGATGACAGCGGTGAGACTTGGTCAGATATTCTGTACATCAATTCAAATCCGCTTGATAATGTTATTGACCCAACAGGTCACTTTGAAGGTCACTTTGCACCTGAATTTGACGGTATGCTTCCTGTAAGTATTTCTCTAGGTGATGAACTTGAAATTCTCAGTAATGAGCCTGGTAATTATCATGCAAAACTTAATTTCGTATTTATGGATGATACTGATTATGGTTCCGCTTCTGGTCAAACCGTTGGTGGCGGTGACTTAACGAATAGCGCACTGCGTTATGCTGCTATCGATCTTGAATTCCAAGCAGTAAACAATGGTGGTTCTTCAAGTGATATTACTTTAACACCTAATGCTGAACTTTTAGGACAGAACTATCCAAATCCTTTCAATCCTGAGACAACAATATCATACAACATGGTAGAAGAAGGTAATGTATTAATCGAAGTATTCAATGTTAGAGGTCAAAAAGTTAAGACTCTAATTGACGAGCATATGATAATTGGTGATCACACACTTGTTTGGAAAGGTATGAACGATAACAACCAAAAGGTATCAAGTGGTATCTATTTCTACAAAATGAAATCAGGTAACTATTCTTCAACAAAGAAAATGATCCTATTGAAATAGTAATTTAACTGCTTACAGTTAGAAAAAAACCCCGGTATAACCCGGGGCTTTTTTTGTATCATCTTATTTGTTAAACAATAGTATAGAGAAAGCTGAAACAAACAAAATATTTGTAAAAGCTGCGATCTAGATTATGTTATTCAAATTAATTTATTTACTTGTATAGATAAAGATTCTCAATTCAGTTTTTTATATGTGAAATAATAAATTTATTTTCTTACACAAGATATTAATTATTTTGATAAACATACCAAAAAGAAATTAAAAAAGATTATCAAACTTAAGCTATGCTCCATGGAAACAATGTTGGATGGTTAATCGTAAATAAAATTTCATTTTATGTTATTTCGCCAAGGATGTATTGAAAGTGAAATAGTTTTTATTTTTTAGATGATTAAGATTATATGGATTTAACCAAAACCTATTAAGTTCTCTTAAAACTGATATCATTGTAAAATGTGAAGTTTGACTCTTTTCTTCTATAATTATTCAGGTAATGAAACATTAGCAAGAGATATGATTTATCTTCTTATATTCAGTTCTATTATAGATTTCTTAAATTCAATTTGATTTTACTTGTCTTCAGCGAAGATAAGACAAGGATATAATACGATAGTGAACTATAATAAAATAAAAAAGAAAACAGTAAAACATTATTTTTCTTCAACGTTAACAACATTACTGGCATTCTCTAATACTAAATAAAAAACCTATACATTTTAAAATTTAGCTTGAATATTTTTATCATACACTTTAAATTTTGTAACGCAATTTAATTCTAAAATACGATAGCTGATTCTACATGTTGAATATTGTTTACTGAATTTAAAATATCTAAAATAATACTTGAACCAGCAGTGATTTTATAAGGCTAACCAGAGTATCTATTCAAAGACGGTTATAAGAAGGTGGATTATATAAATGGGCAATGTATTAGAGTTAGAGAAAATAAGTATAAAAAAAAGTGATGTTGTAAAAAACAGCATCACTTTTTTTTATCAATATTTTATTTATGGGAGATCATTTAATATTTGAGTCATCATAGATTTAACTTGATCCGGTTCCATATAGGCAAGAGGAAATCCAAACACGTAGCATGAGTTATCTATAGTTTCATATTTTAGTGCTATAGACAATCCATTAAACTCATCATACTCTTCTTGAGTTGGGATAATGTGGTAGGGACACCCTGGAGGATCTTCACCTACTTCTTTGCACCCATAACTATATATAACATCAGCTTCATGATCATTAAAATAAGCTATTGGCCCAAGACCTTCAACACTTAAAATGGGTGCCATTGGATTAGTAATTGCAGGATCAAAACTTGGTAATAGGAGGTCAATATCATTGTAGCCATCTTCTGCTATTGCTTTAATAAAGAATGGATTTTCGGTAAAAGATGTTGATACACGACCAATTGCATCATTATTATCCATTGGAATTCCAAAATAATCTTCAAAAATATTAAAACCATTATCAAAACATTTTCCAAATACATATTCAATATTCATTCCACCGCTTAATATTAAATTACCACCTTGCAACAGGTATATCTTAAATGCTTCATATTCTTTCCAGAAATTAAATTCTGCAATTGGACTATCACAGTGATAGATTATTGTTTTATATTGCTGTAGATCAGATGGAGCAATAATTGATTTTCCATAATGAAGTGCGTCTCCATCACCTAATGCGAGAACTACATCTCCTCTATTAATAGAATCAATTTCAGTTGTATAGTCTGAAATATAGTAATTATATAAACTATCAATCATTACTTCAATTTCAGTATTTGTACCAGATTCATCGTCAATTATCATAACACCAGATTTTTCTTCTTTAAGAACGGGTGGCTCTATTGTATAATTGAGTTCGTGAGGAGTTAGATCAACTGCGCCTTGAAGGTCAATTGCTCTAACTTCGAAAGTGTGTTCACCATACATATCATCAAGAGAACCTCCATAGCTAGTTAGTGTTACGGTGGTACTTTTACCAATTGCATCATTGACACTTACACGAAGCCATTCTTTACCATCATTATCTACTTGAAGATTAATTCCTTCAGCAGGTATTGGAGGATAATAATATGGATTTCCATCAAGTCGAATATCATATCCGACAATTGCACAAAAATACTCATTTCCCGTTAACTCATCTATAGCAATTCCAGATGTTCTTTTATGGGGATTGTTTTCTTCATGTTCACCATAATATCCCCACCTCATATAGGTTTTAAATTCACTACTTCCAATAGCGCTATATGTTTCCTCACTATTGAACCAGAATGCCGTAGCATAATGAACTCCATTGGAAGTTAACACAGAAGGTAGTATATCAGAAAGAGCCTCATCAAGATAATCTGCAAAATGATCTGTACCAAGTGAATAAATTCCATTTGCTTTTGCATCACCATCGCCAAAATAAATGAATGTGCCAGGATAGAATCCCTCTTTAACAACAAATGATATTTCTAATTCATTCGATTCTATAAGTGCGGTATCTACAGCTTTTATGCGAAGAAAAGTTGAGTCTTGAGGTATATCATCGATGATCTCATTTGGTATGAGTGCATTGCCGTTTAAAGCACTGTGTAGAGCTAATGAAACATCAGGTAACCCTAAAGTAGATATCCATTCATCAGTATATCCGCCTTCATTTTCGTTAATAATACTACCATCCAGTCTTTGCCTCTCTAATTTATAATTGAAATAATAAGGAATTTCTCCAACTACCGGGTCGTCGTCTTTCATTATAAAGCTAAAAATAATTGCAGTACTAATGGTTTCTCCAGCAATATCTAAATCTAGCAAAACTCTGGGTGTATTTGAATGAGCTTGGAAGTATTTTACGGCTGGTGGTTTACTTACATTTCCGCTATTGTCAATACACTTCACTTCTAATATACTAATTACATTTGCACTGTCACCATTTGCATCAGCAGCGGGGAAGTTTATTGTAGCATAACTCTGGTCATTCCAGATGGTAGTTTGAGCAGATTGATTTAGTGGGATGCTTAGGTCTGCATTCGGAGTGTAGAATTTAACCCATCCATTCTCGTCAATTGCATCATAGCCTGGAGTTGCGATAGCGATACTATCTTCATTTAGTACTCTAAATGCATATCCTTCAATCCATCCATCTTCATCGGTACCACTCCATTGAACAGTTTGCTGGAATAATTGAGGTTCAGTAATTAGGTTGGTACTATCTGCACCAAAATAGTTTGTTATTATAATTGTGGGATCTTCATTTACGTTTAACATACCTTTTCTTGCATCACAAGATGTTAATATTATAAGCACGATTACAGTTACAATTATAAAATATATTGAACTTTTCTTTTTAAACATTTTTTCCTCCTAATATATTGTTACTTTTTAAGATTATACTTTATTTAGTCAATATAATAATTATTTTCATTTTTTGTTAATATATAATACTAAATTATTATTAATATACCAGTTCATCTTGTTAGCTTATTGTTCGGATATTTTACATCATCCAGATATAACCCATTTGGCGGTGCAGTCGTAATAAGCTTATTTTCATGTGTTTTAGCTGCGATTAAATTATTTATAACAGCCGGATCAGTATTTGTGTTTGCAATATTGATAATTGTGCCCATAATTCTTCTAACCATATTGTGCAGGAATCTGTTTGCCTTTATTACGAATCTGTAGTCATTAGCAGTTTCTTCAAATTCAAATGTTATTATATTACAGTAATAATTATTAAGATCAGGATTAGATTTAGCAAATGAAGTAAAATCATGTTTACCGATGAAATAATTAAGACATTTTTCTACAATTTCTGTTTCAATTTCTACTTTTGGGATAAAGCTTTTATAATTCCTATTGAAAGGAGTGAGTTCTTTTGCTAGTATATAACGATAGGTTCTGCTGATTGCATCGTATCTGGCATTAAAATTATTGCTAACTTCAATAACTTGAGTCACTAACACATCATATGGGAAATTCGATCGTAAAGCAAGCTGTATCTGTTTTGTGGTCATCTGTATCGGAAAGTGAAAGTTTGCATATTGCCCAATTGCATGAACACCTGAGTCTGTACGACCGGCAGATGTTGTTTTAATTTTTTCCTTAGCTATTATCGAGAGTGCATTTTCTAAAACCTGTTGAACGGTTCTTTCTTCTTTTTGAATTTGCCATCCGCAGAAATCGGTACCATCAAAACTAATCTTAGCCAAAAAATTCTTCATGTTCTAAACCTAATTAAAACCAATAAATATAAAAAATGGGGATTAGAATCAGTAAGAAAAGATATACATTAGCCCAAAGCGATGTTTTGCTATTTCCAGTATTAATTTTTATTGTATTTATGATGACATTCTCCGCCTTATGTATATCTTTAAAACAATCTTCCATTGATATCACAATTAAATCAATAATATTTTTATGTTTTGCTTTATTATCTATAAATTTATTTGTTAGCATTGGAATAAAATGAATTGTAGCAGCTAAAAAGAATTTGAATTTTAGCCAAAATCCAGAGTTGAGATATGCTTTTCTTGAAATAATTGAATCGATAGAAATTGTTTCTACAAGATACGCTGAAATAAGTAAAAGATGGATAATATGAACTGTAAGAAAACATTGATCAGGGAAAGGTATTCGAAAGAAAATTCCAAAAATAAATAAAGAGATAAAAAAAGGAATTACCTTTATGAGTGCTTTAAGCCAGTTAAAATAAATAATGGGTGCGATTATCATATATAAAAAAGTAAAACCGAAAATAATAAGGAATTTATCGAAGCTTATAATAGATGAAATAATAATTAATATGATGCTTATGAAAATTTTCAAAATGGGATTCTGTAAGTAAAGGATATTATCCTTTCTATCCATTATTCTTTACCTTTAACAGGTGATATATTCTCTGGTTCCTCTTTTATCTCCTCAGTTAATTCTTCGGAAATTTGTTTAATTTCTAGATTTTCTTCCTCTTCATCTTCTTCCTGTAGAACTTTTACTTTCTCCAGTTCTATTTGGATCATCTGCTCAATGAAGGGTAAACGCGAGATCTTAATAAAATTTACACCATCGTAGAATTTTGAAACTTCATTTTTAAACTCAGAATTCTCTGTGTAAGCAATAACAGAATCTAAATATGGTTTTGCTGATAAACTGTCTGATAATAAAAAATAATTAATATATCCCAGACCGTAAAGTGCTTTGTAATGATATTCATTTTGAGTATCATTTGCAATTGGGATAAGGGATTCTATAGCTTTCTCGGGTTGAACTTCGAAATGATCAACAGCGTTACTGTACTGTGCAGTTTCATTGATATATTTCCTTGTAGCAATAACAATTGAATCATTTCCAGCAAGGAATTGCTCGGCAGCATAAGTATATTTGTTATCAGGATAGTCTGTTAACAATTCATTATATATTTTATCAACCTCAATTGAATCGACCAGAACTTTTTTATGTAACCACAATTTTGTTAACTTAGCAAATGGAACAAATTCTTTTTGATATAGTAATATATTTCTTTCAGCATTCTCTATCAATAATTTAATAGAATTATATTCAGCTTGAAGATTTGTTTTCTGTATCTTGATGTCTTCTTTCTCATTAATGTTTGCTGAATCTAATTCTGTAATATGCAATAATGAATCAACAATTCCCACAGAATCAATTATTACAATGAGGGAATCAAGTTGCACTTGCAATGTATCAATTTCATCTGTCTTGAATGAATCAGATATTGTAACTTGCATTAGTGAATCAGCAATTTCAAGTGAATCAATTATTACAATGAGAGAATCCAGTTGTATCTGCAATGTATCAATTGATGTTTTAAATCTGTTCTCCTGATGAATAATATCGTCATATACAATCAATGCAGAATCAGGCATTTCCAAATATTCAATGTAAAATTCAGCCAATTTGAATTGTTGATCGATTAATTCCTTAGCAGATATTTTTGAAGTAGGATTATAATATTGAATAATCTGGCTGGCTATTACACTTTGAGATATCGATTTTTCTAAATATTCAGAATTTTTATCTTCGATTTTAACTTTATTATAAAACTCGATTGCAGTACTATATTCTTTTAATTTATGGAAATATATATCTCCTAAAAAATAAAAAGCTGAAGCAGATAAACTTGATTTTTTATGATCTTCAGTTATTGTTTCAAGCAAAGCAATAGCGTCATCAATATTATCTAATTCTGCTAAACTTCGAGCTTGAATAAGACGAATGGTTGAAATTTTATTATCACGGTATTCATCTTTTAGAAGTTTAGTTGAATAGTCTGCAGCTTGTTGATATTCTTTTAACAAAAGGTAATTTAGCGCAATAAAATATCTTGCGTCAAATTTAGTTTTTCTTGAGACCTTAGATTTTAACAGTTTGAAAAATATCTCATTAGATTTATCATATGCACCAGCTTCATTCTGAGATTTTCCCAGTAAGAAAAAAGCTTCTTCATATTCGTCAGAATCTGGGTATTCCTCAATTAGTTTATTTAGATAATACTCTGTTTGTACATAATCATTTTCCAGAAGTTTATAATTTGCTAATATCTGTAGAGCTTTTGGATGATAATCTTTGAAATTATTATTCAAGAGAAACTTGTAAAGCAGGTCATAGGATTCTTCTTCCTGTTTGAACTCATATTTTGCACGGGCAATATAAAGTGTCGCTTCGGGTACTAATTCACTTTCAGGATAGAATTTAATCAAATCTTCTAATGTAGAGATTGTTTGAGTATAGTTTCTGCCTATATAAAAGAATGATTTTGCCATTAATAAAAGTGCATCATCTGCATATTTACTACCTTTATAATATTCTATAACAATTCCGCATTTTTTTATAACTTGTTGATATTTCTTAATTGCATTTGATTTAGGTCTACCTTCATCATCAAGTCCCATATTCTGGGCTTCTTTAAAATATGTCTCGGCATTAAAAAAAGTATTATAATAAACACATCCTGAAATTGTAAGCAGTAAAATTAACAGAGTAAATATTTTTATTTTCATTCTAAACCTATTTTAATTCAATAAATTTATCAATAATCTTTGGTATTATATCCGAATTGATGATTTGAGTTAAATTATTAATGTCATCTGTCATAATGCGGTCATGATCAAGATGTTTTACAGTTCTGCGGATCTCATGTTTTACGGCTTCAATTGCAGGTGATGACTTGATCTTTCTGCAGTCTAGCGCCTGGCAAGCTGTCATTAATTCAATAGCAAAAACAATACTCACATTATCTAATATTGTTCTAGCCTTCATTGCTCCAATTGTTCCCATGCTTACATGATCTTCCTGGTTTGCAGAAGTAGGAATAGAATCCACTGATGATGGGTGAGAAAGAATTTTATTTTCAGAAACAAGAGCGGCTGAAGTTACCTGGGCTATCATAAAACCTGAATCTAATCCCGGACGAGGAGCTAGAAATGGATGAAGATCATTATTTAAAGCTGGATCTAATAACTGCGCTATTCTACGATCTGAAATATTCGCAAGTTCAGAAACCGTAAAAGCCATTGTATCCATTGCAAATGCAATTGGTTCTCCATGGAAGTTTCCACCAGAAATAACTTTATCTTCTTCGGGGAAAATAAGTGGGTTATCAGTAGCTGAGTTCATCTCTATTTCAATTGTTTTACGAATATATTCTAATGCATCGCGAACTGCACCATTCACTTGAGGAGTACAACGCAGACTATATGCATCCTGAACTTTACTACAATGTCTATGAGAATGATTCAGATCACTATTTTTAAGTAAGGAATTTAAATTTCTGGCAGAAATTATTTGACCTTTATGAGGGCGAAGCTTGTGGATATGTGGCTCAAATGCTGCTGCAGTTCCTTTGAGTGCATCAACAGTCATACTGGCAACTATATCTGCAATACGGCACAACCTTTCAGACCGTAGCAGATTCAGAGCTCCCACTCCAGTCATTACCTGAGTTCCATTATTAAGAGCAAGACCTTCTTTAGCTTTTAAAACAACTGGTTCAATTCCTGCTATTTTGAGTGCTTCTTCACCTGGAATGATCTTTCCATTATATTCAGCTTCTCCTTTTCCAAGTAATACCAGAGCCAGATGTGAAAGTGGTGCCAAATCTCCACTTGCACCAACCGATCCTTTTTCTGGAATGCAGGGATGAATCCCTATATTCAACATATCTACCAATGTTTGCAATGTACTCAATCTGATCCCTGAATGTCCTTTTGCAAGCACATTGATCCTGAGTAACATCACAACTCTGGTTTCTTCTATCGATAGATTTGGACCTACCCCGGTGCAGTGACTTAATATTAGATTTTTCTGTAATTCTTCAATATCTTCAGTTGGAATTCGAATATTAGCAAATTTACCGAACCCAGTTGTAAGACCATATACAACTCGGTTTTCCTTTACAATTTTTTCAACATAATCTCGGCATTTAATAATTTTTTTAATAGCATCTTGATCTAATTCGATCTTCTCTCTATTATATACGATTCTACTCAGATCATCTAAAGTAAGATCGTTTCCGTTAAGCATTATAGACACAGTCTTTTCTCCCTTTATTAATATGTATTTAATTCTCCAATTGTTTTTTCAACAGCATGGAGTATAATCCTTTCTTTTACAGCTTTCATCATATTATTGTGATCTTTATAAAGTGGCCTGTCCACATCAAGATGATTTACGATTTTTCTTACTGCTTTATGTGCTGAGCGAGTTCCTTTTCCCGGTGTATAATCTCTAAAATCAAGAGCTTGAGCAGCTGCAATGAATTCAATTCCTAAAATGCCATATGCGTTATCAAGGATTTTACGGGTTTTGAGAGATGTGTTCATTCCCATACTAACAAAATCTTCCTGATCTGCTGCTGCAGGTATTGATTGAATTGAAGCAGGTGCAGATAGAATTTTGTTTTCTACGATCAGCATATCAGCTGTATATTGACTAAGCATGTGACCCGAAAACATACCGGCAACTTCTGTTAGGAAAGCTGGTAATCCAACACTTAAGGCAGGATTAAGAAGACGGTTTAATCTTCTCTCTGAAATCACACAAACCATAGTTATAACACTACCAAGCATATCCATAGGTACACTAACAGGTGATCCCTGGAAATTTGCACCGGTAAGAACAACACCATCTTCCGGTAAGAAAATCGGATTATCTCCAACACCATTTAGTTCTATCTCGATCTGGCTGCGTGTCCAGCGCAACTGATCTCTGGCAGCACCTAATACTTGAGGAGTTGAACGCATACTGTAAGCATCTTGAACCCGTACTTTCATTCCTTTAAGTAAATCTGAATCTTCGATTACTTTTTTAATATTTCCAGCAGAAGTTACAGCTCCTTGAAATCCACGAAGTTTATGAAGTCTTTCATCATAAGGCTTAAGATTTGCCATTAGGGCTTCTAAAGACATAGCTGCAGCAATTTCAGCCTGCTTAAAAAATCTTTCTGTTTCATATATTATCAGAGCTGCTATGGCTGTAAGCAAGTTACTGCCATTAATTGAAGCCAGCCCATCTCTAGCCTGCAATCCAGGAATTTCGATACCAGCCTTTTCCATCGCTACACTGCCTGGATATCTTTTACCATCAAAATATGCTTCACCTTCACCCATCAACAGTAGTGCTATCTGACTCATAGGAGCAAGATCACCACAAGCACCAACGCTTCCTTTTTCACAAACTACCGGAGTTACACCTTTATTTAACATTTCAATAAAAGTTTGTGTAATTATCGGACGACAACCGGAATGTCCATTGGCATGAACATTAATACGACCCAGCATTGCACCACGAACATGTTCGATCGGGCAGGGTTCACCGATTCCGGCAGAATGGTTATAGATCAAATATTTTTGAAACTGTTTGATCTGTTCACCAGTCAGTACAACTTCGGAGAATTCACCAATTCCGGTATTCACACCATACATGATTTCACCTTCTTCGATCTTTTGCTCGATAAAGGTTCTGCATGTAACAATCCTTTTAAGCGCATCAGAATGTAACTCTACTTTTTCTTTCCCGTAAGCTACTTTGTAAACGTCTTCTATTTTTAGATCATTTCCAGTAATAACAATAGCCATTCACCCTCCGCAAAATTATTAAAATCTATATTGTAATGTAAAGATCGGATTCAAATTACTATCAAGTTGTATATGAGCATTTAAATTTTTTAATCGAGAACTAACCTTGAATGCATTTAGTGCACTAATAATATGATTAGCAATAACTGCTCCGGTAATAGCTTTGGCATAATCGCCATATTGAGTGATTCTTTTCCGTAGAATTGAGTATTTCTTTTGTTTGGTTGAATCATCCCATCCCCAATACTCATCATCAGAATATTTATTCTCTTCAATATATTGGGTTTGAGCTTCCTGATCATCAGGGAATCTTGCTTTAGCAATTTCCACAATGTAAGCATTATATCCACCGGCATTAAAACCTGAGTTCATATATCGAGACATATAATGATAGTATTCATCCGAAAGATTTATGTTTGGGTTAATATGAGCATACTTCACAGCGTAATTATATGATGCTTTTGCTTTGAGATCAGCTTCTTCTAAAAAGTAAAACCGGGATGATAGAAGCATAATTTCAGAAGCCAGAAAAATAAATCCACTTTTATTACCTGCAGCAAATTCTCCCCAACCAGGGATTAATGCTGAACGCAACATATGAGTTTTAATGTTAACCTCTTTTGCTACCGTAAAAGAAGTAATTGATAAAAGTATTAAAATTAATAATATTTTTCGATTAAAAACGGTATTCATAATTAATATTCATTCCTTTTTTATTCCAATCCGGTTGGACTGATAATTTGCCAAGATACTGCCCCGAGCGGTTAAACTTTTTTACTTCCATAGCTGAATCAATAACGCTTATGATTCTATTTAAAATTGCTGCTGCAAAAGCAAAATTCGAGTATATTTCATAATCCTGTTTTTTTAGTCTGAGCTTAGTATATTCTGACCATTCGTTAATATTATCCCAATGCCAGGAGTTTACTTCAGGAATCAAGTATGTTTCCAAATATTCTTCATATCCTTCAGGATCAGTATTATAAATTAGAAAATAGTTTCGTGCATCACGTATAATATCATCATTGTATTCTTCACTACTCATATAATTTTGAATAAGTTGATAATAAGCATCATCCATATCTTTTGAAACTCCAACTATAGAAAACGCATATTGTTTGTAAGAATTAATAGCCCAATCACGTTCTGACTGCATGCGGAAATATGAGAAAATGATCGCAGTTTCAGCAGCTATAAAGAATGCTCCCTTGCTATAATTCTGAGTGTAAACTTCACCAAGTCCTGGAACCAAAGCTGAGTAAAGCATTGCTTTTTTTACAGATAATTCTTTTCCTGTAAGAGAAAGTGAAAGTGAGATGAGAAGGAGAAGAATTATAGTTTTCTTCATTTAGAACCTTTTAGTTAACATTAGAGCCGGTGAAAAGTTATTATTTACAAAAACCGGTGCAAATTTGATTTCTAATTTTGAAGTATTGGAAAGATACCCGCGATTGTATTTTTTAGTTAAGCGTACCGCATCGATTGCAGCAAAAATGTGATTTGCAACAATTCCAAAACTAAATTTTTCTGCTTTATCATATGAACTTTCTGCATCTTTACGCATTACAATATACTCTGCACGATAACCGCTATATATACCGTTTTTTGAATCATAAGCTAATTCATTTCCAATATAATATTCAGAATCTGCATTTAATGTATCGACTCCTGTAATTTTATTTGTTGTATCATCCCAATTCCAATTGGGTGATGTAAATTCTCCATCTTCACCTCTTGCATAAATATCAAACCAGTCAATCCAACCGAATATGTATTTATCATATTTACCAATATCCTCATAGAAATGTTGAGTGTTTTCATCATCTAAACGGAAATGATCTTCATAGTAAGACGTGTTATGCGGTATAATATCATTTTCGGCATCATGTTGATGATCCCTATTATAAAGAGGGTCTGCAAAATTTTGGTAGTCAGCTTCTTTATCTAATCCTTGATTATAATTAATAAAATAACCTGCGATCAGTCCGATCTCGATGAGCGGGAAAATGTAGGTTGTGATGCTTCTGCGGTTTGCATAGAATTGTCCTGCTCCGGGGAAAAGTGAAGAAAGCAGCATTGCTTTTGCCAGAGATTTTTTTTCATAATTAATTTGGATAATGTCGTTATCAATTTCCTGTGCAATTGCTGCAGAACAAATTATTAATATTAGTGTGATGATAAAAGTTTTTTTCATTTTTTACTCCTTAATTAATAACTGCAAATGAGATTTTTTTAATTTCTTTTTCCGATGATATTATTCCAAAATAGACGCCTGAAGCCATTTTAGATGTATTTATCCTGATATCTTGTGAATTATTTGCAGCTTTTTCGATTATATCTTTCCAGACAATATTTCCGGCAATATCAAATATTTTAAGGTCAATTTCAGCTTTAGCATTTTTAACTTTAACTCTGACCTCACCATGTCTAGTTGGATTTGGAAAACAAAATGCAGCAAGAGCATTATTCTGATTTGGTTCGTACTGAATTGAACCGGAATAAGTGTTGTATCCATCATTTCTGTACCCGTTCCAGATTATCGGATCTTCTTCAATGTTTTCTAAATAGGAGGCATAAAGATTTGAAGAGATGTCGGAATAGATGAAGTGTAATTGATGGATGTTTTCATCCCAGTGAAATTGATCGAGAGTATTTACTTTTTCCCAGAAGAATGAATGTTCACTGCTTAATTCCGCATCTTTGTTAATAGCCACAAAACCGTTATCCATCTCTTCCAATAGAATAACTCTCTCATCAATAAATGTAACAATTCGAGGGTAAGAAGCAGGTTTAATTTCTTTATCATCTATATATGCAGGAAAACTAGGTGCTAATGTACCATCAAGAGTAATGGCAAAAACACGATTTCCTGCACCAAAAGTTAGATAGATTTGACCATCATTCAGAAAATCACCAAGAGCTAACTGGGAAGGTTCTTCCGATGAATATGGTGAAAGTTTAAATATTTCTTCCATCTTATTATTTCTAATCCTGAAAATATCTCCGTCTATATTCTGAATAAATACGGAATTGTAGTTAGGATTTGTATCTATATAACAAACCGGAATATGATTTTGATCATAGTTTTCAATATCAAATTGTAAATTCAATGCTCCAGTTAATTCTGGATCATTAAGAAAGTGAATTGAATTTTCGCTTGTAACTATTAAATGTTTCCCATCAAAAACACATTTAGAATTTTGGATATCATATTGATATTCCCCAACAAAAAGTGAATCTTCAGTAGGAACGACTAAAGTTGATGTATTCCAATCTTGAATAAAAAGAGGTACATCGGAAAGATTGGATGAATAATTTTTAATATTATTTGTATATGGTGAAGTTATAGATAATTCAGAGTTATTCACAAAGTAATATTCATCTTCACCATCACCATCTTCATCAAAGCTTAGAATTTGCTGAGTTGGTGTTGAATCATAAATTATATCAACATTAAGAGTATCCTGCCATATCTGATTTGTATAGGAAATAAAGTCTATTCCATCTTCACTCACGACTGGGAATGTCGGGTAACCATTTGAGTTCCCGACATGCCCGATAGCCCGAATGGAATCATATTCAGCGATTTTTTGTGTTACATCGAACAGGTCAGCACCAAATTTGAATGACATGGTTCTTTCCATTCCGTACTCTACTGAGCAACTGCTGATGTCATAAATCGAGTATAAAAACGGATCTCCATCATTTGTCATTAAAGCAGGTTTAGTTGACGAGCTAAATCGGTTATTGAAAATAGTTCCTATAAATTCCAAGTCACCTTGGCTATTTAGAATGTAATCATTATCCCAGCCGATAAACCAGCCATCTTCATCGAATAATGGATAGTATTTATAGAATGCTTCAAAAGATGTTCCTCTCCAGAACATAGAGTTTGGATTCCCGATATCATCAAGACCATCAGCTTCTACAATTTTCACTGCCCGTGATGAATGACGGATATTTATTGTATTATTCTCATAATTATTGTTTTCATAAAGAATTTTTTCATCAATGTGCCAAATAAGGAGTCCGCCACCGAAACTGGAATAATCATTAGAAATCCAACCCGGAAGAAGATAATCGTATTCATAAGTTGGATCATAGCTTAGATTTGGATCTGGATAAGTTGGATAAAGGACTACCCTGTCGTCAGCAGAGAGCCAGGGGTAAGCACCACCATCTCCATCAGGGTCAACCTGTCTATTTTCAACAAGAAGGTATTCAGTTTCGCTAAGTGGGATTTTTATAATATAAGCTGAACTATCGGTGATTGCTGCAGCATCAAACATTTTCTCAGCTGGTAATACAGTGATTTTACTGTCAAAAGTGAATTCATCAATATCTTTTAATATACCACGTGCACGGTATGAATCCTCAAATGCAATAGTTCGTGACCATGCACCAGGTAGAGCAGGAAAGATTCCTTCTATTTCATAATAGATATCAGCTTGCCCATTACCAGTTTCGTCGATACCAAAATTTATTGCGGTGGATCCACCACTATCCATAATATCGTAAAATCCAACTTGTGGTGTATAGTTTCTTGTGTTATATAGATCAACAAATCCGATAGAATGACCAAATTCATGCACCATAACAGAATTAATAACTCCCCAGTTTGAGACAACAGGAACACTTCCACTTTCATCGATACTCGAATCCTGAATTATTGTTTCAGGAATATTACAGGCATGATTGATAATTACATCACCATCATCTACAATTGCTTCCTTTCCGTCTCCAACTACAATATAAAAAGAAGGTAAGTCGGAAGGTGAATCACCCCAAACATCGTGTTGCCAATCTGAGCCAGCATGTATGAACATAAAATGTTCATATTGTGAGAAATCAATATCATCATCATCGTCGGCTTCATTAAAGCAATCCAGAAAATATTGTTCAAATCGTTCTATCATTAATTCTGAACTTGCTCCGATTGGATTGTAGTAAGACATTTCATGTGGAAGAGTGTATCCTGTGAAATCTTCTCCTGCAACAGCTTGCGGGAAGATATCTACTTCAACTTGAAAATCGCCTAAACTTACTGCATTATAATAGTGTGTTAATGCTTCCAACTGCAAAGTAAAATATGTTTGATCATGCGGAGGTCTTCCAATAGGAAATGAATAACCAGTTGCATCCTGCAAAAACTTCCCGGTACCGGTGGTTGTAGATAGACTATCTTCTGGAAAATCTATTAGTAGTACAAGTAAGTTATTGTAATTTCTGCTATTTACAGTATTGATGTTCCTGGGACGTGAGAATTCTTTTTCCAAAGGATGAATTTTTCGCTTTATTGCCAAAGGTGTAGTATCCTTGCGTACAATGAACTTTTTAGCATAAGACAGTTTGGGTATTATTAAAGCCAGAACTATCAAAGCAAATAGTAATATTTTTTTCATGCTCTCAAAAAAAATTAAAACTCAAGTTTTAATGACAGAGTTTGATTATAGTCTTGAAGATCTCCACCAGGTTGGAAAGCATAATCAATATTAACCAAGTATATTTTGTTGAATGTGTAATTGACACCTGCTCCAAAAGAGAATCCTTTAATATCCCCAGCTCTATCTAATAGATATCCTGATCTAAGTGAAAGAAGATTTAGATATGTATATTCGGCACCAACACCCCAGATTATTTCTCTAATCTCAGTTGAGTTGTTAAAATTGGCTATACTATCAAAGTCTCCATCTTCAAAATCGTCTGTCCAGGATGTGAAGATTCTTTTATAAATAGGATCATCATTTGCAAGCATTTTATTCATATCAGCATTGATGCAGAATTTATTGTATTTGGATTCCAGTGCTCGAAATGAAAATCCCATACGTAAATTCATTGGAAGTGGGTCAGATTGAGATTCATTTATGTATGTGATGTTGGGTCCAATATTTTGAAAGTTAAATCCAAAATCCAGTTTTTCAACTAATATACTGTAATCAGAGAGATTAGCTTTTGTAAATCCACCTAATGAAGCGAAACCATTATAAAGACTCAAAGCACCGTTATATGGAGAGACAAGGATTTGCCCAAAATCAACACCTTTTTGTTTCAAGCCAAGGTCAAAAGCATAACTCATTCCACGCCCTTTAACACCGATTTCACTGCTACCTGTTCCTTCTGGTGCAAGATCACTAACAATGAATTTGAAAGCGATACCAACACCGGTTTTTTGACTTACCTGATAACCGTATGTTACTGCTACAGAAAGATCATAACTTTCAAAAGTGCTAAGCAAATTATTATCTTCATCCAAGTGATCTTGTTTGCCATAAGTCATATAAGTTGCAGCGAATCCTACATTTCCTAGATCTTCAATATAATTATTCCCAGCAAGATGAAAATAATACATATCGCTAAATATTTGACCCCACCAATTTGAGAACATGCTAGCAAATTGTTTTTTCCTATTAAAAGCCATTGCTCCCGGATTCCAGTAACTGGCAAAAGCGTCATCTGTTTGTGCCACATATGCTTGACCCATACCACCTGTTCGTGCGCTTGGTTCAATTAATAAAAATATTACGGCTGCTTCTGAGATTGCATTTGCAGCAATCGGTAATAGCATAATTAAAATGAGTGTTAGGATGATTACTTTACTTTTCATTGATTCCTCCAGTATATTAAATTAGGTAAATATTAAAACAGAAGATATGGCAATTTATTTAAAAAACAACCTCCTAAAAAAAATATGGTGCCGAAGGCCGGAATCGAACCGGCACGAGCAATTGCTCGGAGGATTTTGAATCCACTGCGTATACCAATTTCACCACTTCGGCAACGCAAAGTATAAAAAAAACACCTGTTTTTGGTGTCAAGCCTTTTCTGAATGGTTATTTAGTATATTAATAAATAAGAAAGGGGAGAATCACACTCCCCTTTAGATTGTCTTTATGTTATTTTAATTTACATTCCCATTCCCGGCATTCCACCCATTCCACCTGGCATAGGAGGCATTGCTGATTCATTTTCTTTAATATCTGTAATTATGCATTCAGTAGTAAGGAAGAGACCTGCTATACTTGTAGCGTTTTGTAAAGCACTTCTAACAACCTTAGCCGGATCGATGATACCAGTACTAAAAAGGTCAACAAATTCTCCGGTAGCAGCATTGAATCCAAAATGAACATCTTTAGAGTTTTTGATTTTCTCAACGATGAGAGCACCTTCTTCACCAGCATTAGCTGCAATATGATAGGCAGGTTTTGTTAATGCGTTTTTGAGAATATCTGCTCCTACTTTTTCTTCGTGAGTTTCAAGTTTCATTTCATCAATTGCTCTTGCAGCGTATATAAGTGTTGCGCCACCTCCGGCAACAATACCTTCTTCAACTGCTGCACGAGTAGCGTGCAGAGCATCATCAACTCTTGATTTCTTCTCTTTCATCTCAGTCTCAGTTGCTGCGCCGATCTTAAGAACTGCAACACCGCTTGAAAGTTTTGCGAGTCTTTCTTGAAGCTTTTCTTTATCATAATCGGAGGTTGTGTCTTCAATTTGAACTTTAATCTGTTTTACGCGGGCATTAAGATCTTCACTACTTCCAGCACCTTCTCTTATGATAGTATTTTCTTTATCTATAATTATTTTTTTAGCTGTTCCGAGATCATCAATTTTAACTGATTCCAATTTTCTGCCCATTTCTTCGGAAATCAAAGTTCCACCGGTAAGGATAGCAATATCTTCCATCATGGCTTTACGTCTGTCACCAAATCCAGGTGCTTTTACAGCAGCCACATTCAATGTCCCGCGGAGTTTGTTCACAACTAAAGTTGCAAGTGCTTCGCCTTCGATGTCTTCGGAAATAATAAAGAATGGTTTTCCTGTTTGCGCAACTTCCTGAAGTATTGGTAACAAGTCTTTCATTACACTTATTTTTTTATCGAAAAGAAGAATGTATGGATCCTCGAATTCGGTGATCATTTTGTCAGGATCTGTTACAAAATAGGGTGAGAGGTATCCACGATCAAATTGCATACCTTCAACTTTTTCCAAATATGTATCAATTGATTTTGCCTCTTCAACATTGATTATACCTTCATTACCGACTGCTTCCATTGCTTCTGCAATTAATTTACCTATTTCTTTATCATTATTTGCGGAAATAGAAGCAATCTGTTCGATCTTATCATTTTTCTTAATCTCTTGGCTTAGTTCTTTGATCTTTTTTGCAACAACTCTTGAAGCTTTTTCAATTCCTTTTTTAAGGTACATTGGATTTACACCAGCAGTAACATGCTTAAGTCCTTCCTCAATAATTGCTTGTGTTAATATTGTTGCTGTTGTTGTTCCATCACCGGCTACGTCATGAGTTTTTTCTGCTACCTCTTTTACAAGTTGTGCACCCATATTTTCAAAAGGATCATCCAACTCTATCTCTTTTGCAACTGTAACACCATCTTTTGTGATGAGTGGTGAACCGAACTTTTTATCTAATACAACATTCCTGCCTTTGGGTCCTAATGTGACCTTAACAGCGTTAGCAAGCTCATCAACCCCTTTTTTCATTGCGGTTCTTGAACTGTGACTAAATTTCATTTGCTTTGCCATAATTATATAGCCTCCTACTTTATTTATTTCTCTTTTTAGCAATCACACTTATTGAGTGCTAAGGATAAGATAACCAATTTTCTGTCAAATAAAAATATTAATTTTAGAAAAATTGGTTGCCTGTAATTTTGGTATTAGAAATATACAAAAGTGGAAAGTTTAATGAAAGTTAGATTGAGAGCTATTAGAATAACTCTCATTATGCGTACATTATTAATGAAATCAAGAAATTACTAAAATTATATCACATTTTTTTAAGTATAAAATCTAATTAAAATATGCTTTAATTTCAACATATTATTAGATGCTGTTCTGTGTTTTGAAATGTAATTTCCAACTTTATTGGTATCTAAATCAATCATTGATAAATATTCATCAGATCTGTTCAATTTAGCAAGCTTACTATTAATTTTAGCAACAATTTTTTTAATATTTCCATTAACAACATATCCAGCTAGACATCCTGTAGGATAACGTTCATTTATAAAATTTTCAATTCCTGTTTCTACATATCTTTTAATTTGTGATGAAGCAACAACTTTAGAACCTATTTCTTTTTGCCAATCATTCTCGGATAGATTTTTTGCTTCGATATAATAAGTGAATGGTTTTTTATCTTGAAAAGTATATTTTTCAAATTTAATGTCTGGTCTGGGTGCAGTCAAAGGTGACATTAATCCTTGCGAAATTTCTTTTGAATATATTGAAACTTGTGGGTTAATACACCACTGTCCTGAAATTTTTAAATCATCTAAATACTCTAATAAATGTGCAGTAAAAGTATCTTCTTCCCAATTTGCATTATAACGATTATCCTCTAAAGCTAATTGATGAGCCTGAATTAGTAAATTTATGCATTGATAGCATAAACTATCAAAAAAGATTCCTTTTACATTCTTCCTAATCTGCCCTTTCATCTTTCCTTACTGCAATTTCATTAATTATTGAATGGGCATCTTCGATTCCTTGTGAACGAGTCCAGAATCTTTTTTGATTTGGTTTAATGATTAAAATAGTATCATCAGCATAATCATAATATTTGATTTGTTTTCTTATATAAATGTTTTGAGAATACTCTTTTATTGTATGTTCATTAATAATTTTAAGAATATCTCTAAATTGCTTTTCTGAGTTAATTATCCTTGGTTTCGTTACTTTAGGAGAATGTACAAATTGAATTGCAACTAAGCAAAGAGGAGTGTATGATGATACTTTATATACTCTTGAATTTACTTTTAAATCTCCGTAAACAAGAAATCCATTCATTTCATTACTTAACATTTGTGCATAAGACTCTGTTTCAGGATTTTGAGAATCTATTGATTTTAATGCAACTGATTTTGAGCCATTATTAAATAAATCCATTGCTATATTAACAATATCATTAATTAATACTCTATCTTTTTCTAGCATATTAAAGCTACACATAATTGCATCTTCAATCTCATTAATTTCAGAATAAATATTATCAATACATAAAAAGTTATCTTGTTTTTTTTGAATAATTGAATCAATTATTGTTGATATTTTTACAACATCTAAAGAATCAGGAATTGAGGGTAAATTGTATAATTCATTTGGTTTTATTCTTTCTCTCTCTATACCCCAAGATGAGGAAGTAAGAAATAAAAAATAACTACTAAATCTCGAGTTCAAATACCCGACAATTGCTTTTAATTTTTCTTCATCTTTTCCTTTTATACCAAGGATTGTACTTGTGAATGTACAAGGAAAATCTATAAAACTAGAACAAAACAAATTTCTTGATTGACCTTCCTTTACTAAAACATGAGGAGAATTGTATAATTCAATTTTACCTTCTCTTCGAAAAACATCAATTTGAGGAAGTTCTGAAACTTTACTTACGTTATAATATTTTAGATAGAATTCTTTAGCTTTTTTTGATTTGATACAACTATTAATCTGTTGTTTGTTCAAACTGCTTGTATAATATCTTTCTATATTTTTTGCATCAATAAAACCAAAATTTGATAGTTCAGAATTATGTTTTGGTATTGCTTTAGATTTTGCTAGAGGCTGAAATCCAACTTTATGCATGATTTCGTGGGAGTCGAGATAATCCAAAAAAAATGACTTATTATTCTTTGTTAACTTCTCAATCAAGAAATAATCACCCATTGTTCCCCATTGAGCAATTTTCCAAATTTTCGAGTTGGGTTGTTGGCAAATCTCACGAGGAAGAAATTTTATGTCAGAATTATCAACCAAAACTCCTTCAACAACATGATTTCTAATAAAAGTTTTTGGAGCCCAGTATTCTATTGTAGGGGATAGTTCTTTAGGGAATTCCTTTTTGAAATAAACAATACTCACGGGTGTAGTTGCAGAAGAGAAAAGTTGACCTCCAAATTGTTTTGGAGCTTTTCTGAGAATCGAAAGATTATGAATTTTTTTAACATAACAATCTTTAAACAACCATTTCCTAAAATTCTGGGCAGGTTTTTGATTATTTGTTAATAATTTTGTATTAAACAATAAAGCAATTTCTCCATTTGGGGCAAGTATTGTTGATTTGTGAATAAATGGTATTACATACTGTTTTGAAAATTTCAGATTTTCGCAGTACACCTTAACATTATCAGGTAGGTTATCAGTGCCAAATGGAGGATTACCAATGATTATATCATACTCGATTTTTTCAAATTCACCATCATGCGATATAGTGTCAGTTCGAAAAAGATTTCTTCCTACTTTATCTTTATTATCTTTTGATTCAGCATCAAAAATCAAATAAGGGAATTCGTCTCCGTTTTTTAACCAAACGTTCTTAGGATCTAAGAAATCTATTAGAGCTAAATATAAACTAAATGCTGCCACTCTGATTGATTTTCTATCACATTCAATACCAAATATATTGTTTTGCATAAGTTGTGACAAAACAGAAAAGGTAAGTTCTTTTTTGGGATGATCATTTATCCAATATTGTACTATTCGCTTGTAAGCTTGGGCGAGAAAAATTCCAGAACCACAAGCTGGATCCAAAACTTTCTGATTATAATTGAATCCCTTCTTAGGCAATACTTCATTAAGTACTAATTCTACTAATGATGGTGGTGTATAATATGTACCTGTATTTTTCTTTCTTACAGAATCAAATCTATTAAGGAAATTTTCGTAAATTTCACTTAGCAATTCAATCCTTATAAAACTAAAATTAAAAAGTCTCCAATTAGGGAATAAATTATTTTGTAATGTGTCAATATTCCCATCAATAAGGCATCTTCTTAGCAAATCTAAATGAGAAGATTTTACAGTATCCTTTTCATTTGGTTTTATTGGAAAAACATTTCCATTGAAATGTCTTTCAATTTCTTCAAATAGCAGATATGTTTTTTGGGGATCGTCTAGAATTTTTAAAAAATCATATTCTCCAATTTTGTCCCAGATCTCTTTGGGTATAGCCTTACGATCCTGTAAATACATGATAAAAATTGAGCGCATTAACAAGCTATGAATTATGTCGTGGTTTTTAATATCTTTGTTAAGTTTCTCAGCAAGATTTAGTAAGCTTTCAACAAGATAATGATCAACTTTGGTCTGAAGTTTTATTTTTTTTGAATATTCGTGAGTCCAGATCAACCCAGAATCAATTGCGGTAGAAGAGAAAATCTGTTTTATAATATGTAGTTTATTAACATCTGATTTGTGACAATTTTCAATTTCTAATTGTTGCAATTCTTCATTAATATTTATTGCCCTGTTAAGTAAAACTGGAGTAGCATTACAATTGTAAATTCTAATTTCGGTTGGTGAAGTAACATATAAAAATATTACACTGCTCTCATTCCAGATTTTTCGTTGAATTTCAGCAATTTCGTTGAGAGCATTATTATCAAAGGAAGTAACCTCTTTCATAAAAACTGCCGGTAATTGACCTGAACAGTGAACAGTATCAACTCCGATTTTCTCAATAAGCTCAAGTATTTCATTCGAAATCGTTTGATATGTAAAATCGAATTTTAATTCTTGTAAGAAAAAACCATCCTTCATAAGTTCAATTTACTCCTGCTAACAACAAAATTATTTTACTTTCTAAAACATAAATTATGTTAATTAGTCAAGATTTAAATATATAATATTAATTATTGTTTTGCTTTAATTTTTTTTACTTCTTTTCATTCTCTATATATAGATATATTTTTTGATATTAAATATGATCACTTCAGAAGAATATACTTAATCTCTCTCAGATATTTGAATCTACATTGTAGTATTTTTCTGATGATGAATACATATTTAGAAACATAAATAGTTGATTATAAATTCTAAATTATCAATTAAAGAAAAATTGGTTGCATATAATTTAAGTTATCGAAAAACTAAACACAGAAAATTAATAACGAAGGAAAAATGAGAAAAAAGATAATTTTCATATTTATATTTCTTGCATCTCTATTTGCGGCTGAGGCTACAGAAGTAAAAGAGAGAATGAATGGTCCAATAATAACCATCTACGAAAAAGTACCACTATTAAGGGATTATCGGATCAATCAACCAATTAAGGGTGCAATTCAGTGGGGACCAATTGGATTTGGAGTTGGTTATGTAGGATCTACGTTATACCTTAATCGAAACAAAGAAAATATTAGATGGACCTTAAAAGCAGCATCCGGAATAGGATGGGAGATTAGTAAAATATCAATGCTAGGAGGAGCTTTATATGGTGTATTTAATGGTATTAAGGCACAAAATAAAAAAAAAGATGACCACACATATTTCTTAAAAAAAGATGTAATAGGTTATGAAGCCAGTCTTATGTTAGATTCATTTCCATCATCAGATGCATGTACGAATAAGATAAACTCAAGTATCAAATTTACTATTGATTATCAATATCGATTCATTAATGAATTTCAATTTGGTATTGTTTGGTCTAGATGGCCAGATCTTGACGAAAGCAATCACATTTATGAAGAAACAAAATTTGATCTTAAAGGTATACACTATTATCGAAAAGGTAAAATACTTTCACCTTATTATGGATTAGGTGGTGGATTGTCATATGGTAAACGTCGTCATGGTGAATGGGAGTATGACGATGATAATATCGTTTCCAGTGGTTTATTCCCTTTCATAAACTCATCTGCAGGTTTAAGGTTCAGTTTCTTAGATTTTTTCTATTTGAAAATTGAATCGGATTTTGAATTATCATCGTTTTATTTTTATGCAAATTCTTATGAAGGCTATTCATTCTTAACCAATCTGACCTTTGGTTTGGTAGTCGGTGCAAAAATTTATTAAATTCTAAGGAGAATAATAATGAAAAAAATTATTTTAATATTTTTATTATCACTTTTAATAATCTCAGTTCAAGCACGACCAAGATGTGATAGACATAAAGCTAATTTATCAAGTTTGAATTATGAAATGACACGGGCGGATTCAGCGCATGGCTTTGATGTTTTACATTATGATATTACAATGCATATTCAAGAGGCAACTGGTTTTGTTTCAGGAGCTGTGATTGCGGTTGTAGAAGCTGAAGAAACAATTTCTGAAATTAGTTATGAATTAGAGCAGATGACTGTGGTTGATGTCCAATTAAATGGAAGTACAGCAAGCTATAGTTATGATAATAGTGTGATTACAATTCAGCTCGGCACTATAAATCCCGGAGAACAATTTACAACATTAGTAGAATATTCCGGCAATCCAATTTGGAACGGTTTAGGAATGTATTTCAGCAACAGTCATGTCTTCACTATTTCCGATCCAAATGCTTCCCGTTATTGGTGGCCCTGCTATGATCATCCCTGGGATAAAGCTGTCACAGATTTGCATATAATTGTTCGAGATGATTGGCTGGCAGCTTGTAATGGATTACGAACTTCGATTGTAGATAATGGTGATGGAACAAAGACTCATAACTGGGAAGGTTCAAATCCAATGGCAACCTATCTCGTATCCATTGTTGCCCAGAATTATGTGGAAATAAATGATTTATTTGGAGATATCCCAATCCAGAATTTTGCTTCTCCGGGTTTGGTTGCAAATGCAACCGAAGATTTTTCCAACCTGCCATTTATGATGGAAACATTCACAGAACTTTACGGTGAGTATCCATTCGAGAAGTATGGGAATGCTGTTACTAATTTTGCTACTTACAGTGCTATGGAACATCAAACGATGACAACCCTGGGAAGTGGCAATATCAATGGGAATCACGGTGGAGAGATAGTTATAGCTCACGAACTGGCACATCAATGGTATGGTGATTGTCTAACCTGCCTTACCTGGAAAGACATTTGGCTTTCAGAAGGATTTGCAACTTATTCGGAAGCACTTTATATGGAAGCCTGGCAGGGATTTGAGGCGATGGTAGATTATGTTTATTCCTCAATTCAACAATATTATCTTGCCTGGGGTGGAAGCTCACCTCACACTGTTTACGATCCTCCGCCCAATGGATATTTCACTCCTGCAACTTACGAGAAACCTGCTTCAGTTCTGCATATGTTAAGGTTGAAAACAGGAGATGAAGTTTTCTTCCAGATCATGCAGGAATATTTCTTGGCTTATCATAATGGGAATGTAGTCACTGATGATTTTCAGGAAGTGTGCGAAAATGTGAGTGGTTTGGATTTGGATCAGTTTTTCCTGCAATGGATCTATCAGCCGGGCTTACCTTCCATAAAGTACACATACTTCTTCAATCCTTACCTGGCAATTCCTCGTATAATGACTTATGTGCAAACCGAATCCAATACTGATACCGAGTTCTATCTGGATGTTCCCTTCCATATTAATTATGAAGCAGATCATGATTCTGTGCTTGTGCAAGCTACTCCAAATGAGCCAGTTCAAACTATTGCGATGACTGATATTCCTGTTTATGATAATGTAGAAATTGATCCAAATAATTGGGTTTTACACACAGGTAGCACCTACGAGCAAGCAGAGATAAATAATGCTTATTCAGCAGATGAAAGTGTAATCATCTTTTGGAATGAATTCTGGCCTGAGGTTGGTATTGATGGCTATAATTTGTATCGTGCAGAATCACTGGAAGATTATTTTGTAAAAATCAATACAGATATAATAACAGAAACCTCTTATACAGATAATGAGGTTGTAAACGGCATTACCTATTATTATAAACTTAAGGCAATAAAAGATGAATTTTATGAAACTCCATTTTCAGAAATTTATGAAGCTACTCCTCTTAATTTCCCGCTTGATCAGGGGATTTTAGTTATAGATGAAACAAATGATAGTAATGGAACTCAAGGTAACCCTACTGATGCAATGGTAGATGAATTTTATGAAGATATAATTAATTGCAATTTTACAACATATGACTATTCAAATCAGGGAGAGCTTGATCTTGAATATATTGTGAATTTTTCAACTATTATATATCACGATGATGATGTTGTTAATAATTATATTAATGATAATCTGGATGTACTTGGTTGTTATCTGGCAGGAGGAGGAAATTTAATTATTTCCGGATGGAAAACAGCACTGGAAATTCCTGTTTCATTTACATCAGATTTTTTGAATTGCAGCAATATTCAACAGGTATATGAGTGGGGATTTACAGGTGCCATTTCCGAAGAATATGAAGATATCACAGTCGATCCTGATAAAGTTCACATTCCATTTAATGGGATGCTGCCTTATATAGGAATTTTTCCGGGAGCATCAAATAGTATCTATCAATATGATGGTGTTGCAGGTAATCAGTATATCGGAGAAAATTGTGCGCTCAAAGCTCAACCAAATGGTTATTTTGTTCTACTTGGTTTCCCGCTTTATTTTACTTATAATGATGGAGCTGAATTGTTTATGACTCAATTACTGGAAGAGATTGGAGAGGTTGGTGTTGATAATTATGAATTAGAAATTACGAATTACGAATTGAGTAACTATCCCAATCCTTTCAATCCATCAACTACAATTTCGTTTACCATTAGCAACAAACTACACGAACAAAGCGAACTGATAATTTATAATATAAAAGGACAAAAAATAACAACTTTACCTGTCATCCTGAGTGATGCGCAGCATCGTATCGAAGGAGACGGAAAAAACAGTTATTCAGTCATTTGGAACGGAACAAACCAGAATAACCAACCTGTTTCATCAGGAATATATTTTTATAAACTTAAATCCGGTGATTTTGAAATGAGCCGGAAGATGCTGTTGCTGAAATGATCTAAAATTATGCGTCATTCTGTATGCTAATCCATACAAAGTAAAGGTTTGTGAGTAACTTATATTTTTTGTTATCCTGACGAATCTTTTACATTGTTCTCCATAGGAAGGATAGACTATATATAAATAATTATTTAAATATTCCTCTGACTCTTTGTTAATAGATTAGCAAGAAGATTCCTCAGAGTGACTGGTATGTTGTTATTTCCACAAAAGTGGGAGTCTACAAGATCCTCAGTTAAGCTGAGGATGACGGAAATCTAATTTAAACTATAATTGAATTTTGAAATTCTAATTACATTAAAATAAATATTTTACAAACAGATATGGGAATAATTATTGCATGTAATAATCTTAATACAAAAATATAAATTGGAGGATAGAACATGAAGTATTTTTTGCTAATCATTTTTATGGTTTTTACTCTTTCACTTTCTGCTAATCTAAATCAAGTTGTTGAATACAACTATAGCTGGGATGAACAGGGCTTTACGCTTGAATATCAGAATTCATCAGGTGTTCAAATCAATCACTCAATTAAGAAGTTAAATTTTGAAGAACAGGAAATTAATCGTGAAATGTTGCAAATAATCAATTTGTCCGGCAATTTTTTACCCAATGATGAAGGGATGCCAAATCTTCCGGGGAATGGCCGTTTCATTGCAATTCCACGAGGATCAACTGCTGAATTACAAATATTAAATTATCGAGTTGAATCATATCAAAATATAGATTTAGCTCCTGCGCCAAGAATTCCATTTGATACAGAAGATGGTCCTCTTGAGTATAATAGAAATAATGAAGTTTATTCAAAAGATGAATTTTATCCTAAAGAATTTGCTCAACTTTCCAAACCAACTCAGATTCGCGGAGTAGATGTTGTAATGGTTGGGATCACTCCTTTTCAGTATAATCCAATAACCAAAGAACTACTAGTTTATCGTGATATTCAAACTGAAGTAAATTTTATTGGTGGAAATGGACAGTTTGGTGTTGAAAGTTTGCGCAGTCGCTGGTGGGATCCAATTTTGCAGGATGCAATTCTGAATCATGAATCTCTTCCTATTATAGATTATTCACAACATGAAAATACACGAGATGGATATGAGTATCTCATTATTTGTCCAGACGATCAAATATTCATTACTTGGGCTGATTCGATCAGAGTATTCCGTCAGCAGCAGGGAATTTCTACTGTTGTAATGACTACAGCCGAGTTAGGCGGCAATACTACAACTGCGATCGAAGGTTATATTGATAGTATAATGGATCCAATAACCGGCTGGGATCCAGCTCCAGCTGCGATTTTATTGATTGGTGATTATGGTACTACAGGCAATACAATTGTGGCTCCAATATGGGATAGTTATTGTGTTTCTGATAATATCTATGCTGACGTAAATGGAAATAGTATGCCGGATGTTGTGCTTGCTCGTATGACAGCACAAAATGAAACTCATCTTGAAACAATGATAACAAAATTTCTTAATTATGAACGTAATCCACCAACTAACCCTGATTTTTATGCTAATCCTATAACAGCTCTAGGCTGGCAGACGGAACGGTGGTTTCAGATATGCTCAGAAACTGTAGGAGGGTATTTCGCTAATGTTCAAGGCAAAACACCAACCAGGATAAACGCTGTTTATATTGGAAACCCAAATGTTGATCCCTGGTCTACAGCAACTAATACAGCTACGGTGGTAAACTATTTCGGTGAAAGTGGTCTAAACTATATTCCGGATTCACCTGCAGCTTTAGGAGGTTGGACAGGTGGCTCTGCAAATGGAGTGATCAACGCTATTAACAGCGGGGCTTTTATTTTACAACATCGTGACCACGGTTCCGAAACTGGTTGGGGTGAACCGGCTTTCAACAGCAGTCATATTAACAGTCTAACAAATACAGATCTTACTTTTGTTTTTTCAATTAATTGTTTAACCGGAAAATATAATATGGCAGGAGAGTGTTTTGCTGAAAAATTTCATAGATATACATATAATGGTGAGAATTCCGGTTGTTTAGGAATTATTGCTGCCTCTGAAGTTTCTTATTCCTTTGTTAATGATACTTTTGTATGGGGAATGTATGATAATATGTGGCCTGATTTTTTACCGGATTACGGTACAACTCCAGATTCTCGTGGAGTGCTTCCTGCTTTTGGTAATGCAGCTGGGAAGTACTTTCTAGAACAATCTGCCTGGCCATACAATACGAGTAATAAGGAAGTTACTTATAATCTTTTTCATCACCACGGAGATGCTTTCAGTGTTGTCTATTCAGAAGTTCCTCAAGACCTTACAATTTTGCATGATTCGGTACTGTTGGGAGGATTGGATTCCTTTACAGTATTGGCTGACAACGGTTCATTTATCGCTCTAACTCTAAACAATGAAATTATTGGAACTGGAATGGGAACAGGGGCACCAGTTTCTATCAGTATTGAATCTCAGATGCCCGGAGATGTGATATTGGTTACAGTTACAAAACAAAATTATTTCCTATATGCTGTTGAAGTCCCTGTTATTCCACCTACTGGGCCATATGTTGTATTTGATGATGTGGTTATTGATGATACTTCAGGAAATGGAAATGGTTTAATCGATTTTGGGGAGACCATTCTTCTCAGTATTGATGTAGAAAATATTGGAACTGTAAACGCTGAGAATGTCGTGGTGACATTAAGTACAGAGGATGAATATATAACATTAATTGATGAAACCGAAAATTATGGAACTGTGAATACCGGAGCAATTATATCTATAAATAATGGATTTGAAATAAACGTAGATGAATACGTACCAGATCAGCATAATGTGATAATAGAACTCAATGCTACCGATGGAACAGATACATGGACGAGTTATTTCTCATTGAACTTGAATGCTCCTGTTCTGGAAATAGGAGAGTTGTTGATAGATGACAGTAGTGGTAATGATAATGGAGTTTTAGATCCAGGTGAAAGTGTAATTATCACAATTCCTGTAAGCAACGATGGACAAGCTGAATCACTTGCTGCTTTTGCAACACTCACCTGTGCGGCAACTGGTATAACAATTGAAACTGAGACTCTTGATCTCGGACCAATTGGAATTGAGTCTTTCCAAAATGCTATCTATAATGTTACAGCAGATGCATCAATTCCATTCGGAACTCCTATCATTTTGAGTTTCAGTGTTGTTGCTGGAGAATATGAAGTTTTAGAAGATTTCCCAACACAAGTTGGTATTCATCGAGAAGATTTTGAAAGTGGTGGATTTCTTCAATATCCATGGGAATTACAGGGATATGAAATTACTTGGGCGAATGTAAATCCAATAGAAGATTTTATTATTGGAAACCCAATAGCTGATGTAGAATGGAGTATTGATACAAATGAATTTTACAGTGGTGAAGCAAGTGCAAAATCTTATCCAATCACTCACAATCAAGCTTCTTTCATGAGTTTGGAATTAAACGTTACTCAGGATGGAGAGATTAGTTTCTGGTATAAAGTTGCTTGTGAATATAGTCCTTCACAAACATATTTCTATGATGGATTGTTTTTCATTATTGATGGAGAAACAGTTGATCGTTTTCAACCTGAAGCTGATGGCTCTTCACCTTGGACATTTGCTAACTATCAAATTGAAACAGGAATTCATACGTTCGGTTGGGTTTATGTGAAAGATGGCAGCGATGGCTCAACCATGATACCGGATGACTGTGCCTGGGTAGACTTCATTACTTTCCCATCCATAATACCATTGGCATCTGGCACTATAGCCGGAGCGGTTTCTGTGATCCCGACAGCAAACCTGGAAGAAGTAGAGATAAGTATCGGCGCAATGATCGTTAATCCGGATGAAACAGGACTTTTCATAATGGATGTTCCAGTTGGGACATATGATGTAACAGCAACTTTGGAAGGATATGAAACAATCACGATCGAGGATGTAGAAGTTATAGAAAATCAAGTAACACCGATTTCTATCGAACTTCATTATCTGCAAGCTCCGGAAAATTTGGAAGCAGTATTAAATGTAGATGTTGTTGATCTTTCGTGGGAACATGAGCAACCTACAGATAATTCAGACAAAACCCAAGTTTTATCAAATCGGGAATTCCAGAACTTTAATATTTATCGAAATATAGATGGAGGAAATTTCGAACTTTTGGCTTCAACTATTGAAATGATCTATGAAGATATTCTGGAAGAAATTAGTGAATATGATTATTATGTAACAGCCATGTATGATCAGGAAAATGAGAGTGGAACTTCCAATATTGAAACAATTATTTGGAATGGAGTAGGGACGAATGATCCTCTGATTCCTATTAGAAATGCTCTTTATCAGAATTCACCTAATCCATTCAATCCGGAAACTAGAATCAGTTTTGATTTAATGGAAAACAACTATGTTTCGTTGGAAATATACAATATGAAAGGGCAAAAAGTTAAGCAGCTTGTCAGCGGTCAGCTTTCAGCCGGTCAGCATTCTATAGTTTGGAACGGAAAAGATGATAACAATAAAACGGTATCATCAGGGATTTATTTTTACAAATTCAAAACTAGTGATTATCAAGCAACGAAAAAAATGTTATTGTTGAAATAATACAGAGTGATGGATTAGGTTATTTCAATTAAAAAAGTTGTTTGTTAAATATGATAAACCTTCTGGGAATTAACAACCTGGAAGGTTTTTCTGATAAATTGGAGGGACTACCTTTTTTTAATAATATTTTTTCTTGACGTAAATTACCGTGATTCCAAATTTGTAATTGTTACAAATGAGTAATTGTAACAAAGGAGTAAAAATGAAAAGTATTATTAGGATCCTGAAAGAGAATGATATTGCGCCTTCTATGCAACGGATAAAGATCCTGGAATATCTAAAAAATTACAAAACACATCCAACTGCAGATATGATATATCAGGCACTGGCAGATGAAATGCCTACGCTCTCTAAAACCACAGTTTATAATACTTTAAAAACGTTTACAGAAAAAGGCATATTGATGGCTCTTTCTCTATTTGGTAATGAAATTCGTTATGAATACAATACTCAGCCACATATACATTTTCAATGTATTAAATGTGACAAAATTTATGACCTGTATAACTCTTTTGATCATTACAATAATGATTTAATTGATGGTCATAAGATTACTGAATATCACATAAATTTAAAAGGAGTATGTAAGAGTTGTTTGGAAAAGGTAGGAGATTAGAGCATGCCTGAGCTTCCAGAAGTTCAAACTATAATCAATGGATTAAAGCAAACAGTAATGTCTAAAACTATTTCTTCAATAATGGAGAAAAGACAAGGAACATTGATTTTTGGAGAAAACATAAATATATGTGAATTTGGTAAAATTGAAAGTATTGAACGAAGAGGAAAATACATAATTATAAAAACATCAAAAGATTTAAAATTGGTTATACATCTTAGAATGACAGGAAAATTAATATATGAGGAAGATATTAATAATTCTTCTTCCCATTCACGAGCAGAGATAATATTTTCAGATAAAACTAAATTGATATTTGATGATGTCCGTACATTTGGAAAAATTCAGATTTTAATGATTAATGAAAAGATCAAATCTATAGAGAAACTTGGAGTTGAACCATTATCCAATAAGTTTGATGTAAAATATTTAAAAAATAAATTAAAGAAAAGAAAAGCACCAATCAAGAATTCCCTTCTTGATCAGACGGTTATAGCAGGTTTAGGAAATATCTATGTTGCAGAGATTCTTTTCAGGGCAAAAGTGCATCCTGTAACTCCTGCAAATAGAATCGGAATTGTAAAATTAAAGAATATAATATCAGAAACAAAAAACGTTTTAATGGAAGCGATCAAATACAATGGAACAACAATCTCCGATTATAGAAGTGTAGAAAATAAAACAGGGGAATTTCAAAATTTCCTGAAAGTGTACGGCAAGAAAACGTGCGAATGTGGTGCAGAAATAATGAAAATAAAACAGGCAGGAAGAAGCACTTATTTTTGTGAGAAGTGTCAGAGGTAAAAGCACACAAAAATCTTTGCGGGAAATCTTACAAAGAAATTCTGACAGAGCAATCTCTTCTATTAAAAAAAATTTGATTGCTTTATTTGATGTAGTTAAGAAAGAATTTGCAAAGATATAAATAGATGTAATAAAAAAAAATATAAGCGTTTGCCGGTTGACTAACGGCTACATGCTAATTGTGATTAAACGGAGGAAAAATGGCAATACAAAAAGTTAAGCAGAATGTTTTTTCAATAGGAGCAAAACATTGGGATAGGCGGCTTTTCGATGAATTGATCCCATTGCCCGATGGGACCACATATAATTCATATCTTGTGAAGGGAACTGATAAAACAGCATTGATAGATACGGTTGATCCTGAAACTTTGAATGCTCTCTTTGAAAACTTGAAAAATCTTGGAATTTCAAATATTGACTACATTATTGTAAATCATGCAGAGCAGGATCATTCTGGTGGAATTCCTGCTGTCTTGGCTAAATATCCTGAGTCAAAAGTTGTAACTAACGAAAGATGCAAAAATATGCTAGAAGACCTGTTAAAAATTCCTGATGAAAAATTCATAGTTATCAAGGATGAAGAAACCTTGTTGCTTGGGGATAAGACATTACAATTCTATCTGACTCCCTGGGTCCACTGGCCGGAAACAATGGTAACTTACCTGCCTGAAGAACGTATTCTTTTTTCATGTGATTTCCTTGGATCTCATTATGTATCAAGTGAATTATTCGTACAGGATGAAGCTAAAGTTTACAATTCCGCAAAACGTTACTATGCTGAAATTATGATGCCGTTCAGGAATAATATTGTTAGACATTTAGAGAAATTGGAAGATATTGAAATTGATATGATCGCACCAAGTCACGGTCAAATTTATGATAATCCAAAAATGATTCTCAATGCTTACAAAGACTGGATATCTGATAATGTTAAGAATGAAGTTGTAATACCTTATGTTTCCATGCATGGAAGCACTCAAAAAATGGTAGAATATCTGGTCGATGCGCTAACCAAAAGGGGTATTGGGGTAAAACCATTTAATCTAACAGTTACGGATATTGGTGAGTTGGCTATCGAATTAGTTGATGCTGCTACAATAGTTATTGGTTCACCGACAGTATTAGCAGGTCCTCATCCATCAGTTGCTTATGCTGCATTCTTAGCAAATATGTTAAAACCAAAAGCAAAGTTTGCTACGATTATCGGTTCATATGGCTGGGGTGGAAAAATGATAGAACGATTAGTTGGAATGCTGGGTAATTTAAAAGTGGAATTGTTATCTACTGTCATAGTGAGGGGATTTCCGGAAGAAAAAGATCTTCGTGCTTTAGATGTTCTAGCTGATGAAATTTTGGAAAAACATAAAGAATTAGATCTTTTATAAATAATTGAAACTTAAATAAAAGAAAAAAAAATGAGTTTTGCATAATAGAGTGTTTTTTTGTTATCCTGACGAATCTTACACGTTGTTCTTAGGAAGGATCTTCGTTTATAATGAGATTCTTCGTTAGAAATTACTTTAAAGATTTCTTCAGAAAGACAGCATTTTGCATTTAGCAAAACTATTTTAAGTGAAAAATAATAAGGAGGAAAATATGACACAATTAAGAGAAATTTATTACTGTGAAAAATGCGGTAATGTAGTAGAAGTTTTAAATGAAGGTGCCCCAGCTCTTGTTTGCTGTGGAGTTCCAATGGAAAAATTAGAAGCAAAAACGGAAGACGCTTCCACAGAAAAACACGTTCCTTACGTAGAAGAAAAAGATGGCGGAGTTTTGGTTAAAGTTGGGCAGAATACAGCTCATCCCATGCTAGAGAATCATTATATTAAATTCATCGAAGTTCTCACAGGCAGTAAGGTTTACCGTAAAGAACTGAAACCAGAAGAAACACCGGAAGCATTTTTTCCATTAAAAAAAGAAGATGTTATAAAAGTTCGTGAGTGGTGCAATCTGCACGGACTTTGGAAGAGTTAATAAGAATAATTCATGATTAGAATTTATCTTTTTGACGTATCTTGCACGTAGTTCTCAGGAAGAATCTAGTTCCTGAGTAAATGCAAAGCTAAAAGAAGGATTTATCGTGTCTTAGGAAAGATGTTATTGGAAGACTAAATTAAAAAAGGAAGGAGAATAATATGGAATTCAAAGGAAGTAAAACAGCAGAAAATTTAATGAAATCTTTTGCTGGAGAATCTCAAGCAAGGATGCGCTATAATTATTATGCATCTGTTGCTCGAAAAGAAGGTTTTAGACAAATCGAAGAAATTTTCAATGAAACTGCCGACAATGAAAAAGAACATGCTAAACTTTTCATGAAACAGTTGATTGAAAATGGTGTGAACGAAAATGTAATTGAAATCAATGCTGGTTATCCGGTTGCTTATTCTGATACAATGAAAAACTTGGAATATGCAGCAAATGGTGAACAGGAAGAATGGACAGATTTATATCCGACTTTTGCAAAAGTTGCCAAAGAAGAGGGTTTCAATGAAGTAGCAAGAACTTTTGAGTTGGTTGCTTTAGTAGAAAAAAGACATGAAACAAGATATCGAAAACTTTTGAATAATGTAAAAAACCATGAAGTTTTTAAAAAAGGTGGAAAGGTGTTTTGGAAATGTCGTAATTGTGGTCATATTGTTGAATCTATCGAAGCACCTGAAATTTGTCCAGTTTGCAATCATCCTCAGGCGCATTTTGAAATTTGGATAGAAAATTATTAAAAAAATAACTACAAGACTTACTTGGTCAACAATAACAAAATAGATAATGTTAATGTCAGTCGGTGTTGATCAATGAAAATCAGTGGCAAAAATTAGGAGGGGAAATGCAAAAGTATGTATGCGATGCTTGTGGATGGATCTATGATCCAGCAGAAAATGATAATGTAGCATTTGATGATCTGGCGGAAGATTGGGTATGCCCGGAATGTGGTGTAGGCAAAGATCTCTTTAGTCCAGTTGATTAACTCAAGTTTGGGGTTGCGGGATTGTCCCCGCAACCCCAGCTTAAATTTATTTAAAAAATTATTCTAATGTTTGAATGGTTTTCACAGATATCTCCTGTTTTACAGGCTCTTATAGCAACGCTGTTTACTTGGTTTGTTACTACTGCTGGATCGGCTTTAGTATTTTTCTTCAAGAGAATCAATAGAAACGTTTTAAATGGGATGCTTGGCTTTGCTGCTGGTGTGATGATTGCTGCCAGTTTCTGGTCACTTCTTGCTCCTGCTATTGAAATGACAACGGAAGTGAGTTCATTACCTGTTTGGATTCCAGCTGTTATTGGTTTTCTTGTTGGTGGGTTTTTTCTGTGGCTTGCCGATAGGATTATACCACATTTACATTTGGGATTCCCAGATGATGAAGCCGAAGGAATTCATACAAATTGGAAGAGAAGTATACTGTTGGTTCTTGCTATAACGTTACACAATATTCCAGAAGGTTTGGCTATAGGTGTAGCATTTGGTGCCTTAGCTGCAAATATTTCTTCGGTAACTTTGTTAAGTGCAATTGGTTTAGCAATAGGAATTGGTATTCAAAACTTTCCGGAAGGTGCAGCCGTTAGCATCCCCTTAAGAAGAGAAGGTTTGTCTCGCTGGAAAAGTTTTTGGTATGGACAGCTATCTGGTATTGTAGAACCAATTGCTGGTGTTATTGGTGCATTTACAGTTGTTTTGGTGCGACCTATTTTACCTTATGCACTCTCATTTGCAGCTGGAGCTATGATATATGTTGTTGTGGAGGAATTAATTCCTGAAGCACAATTAAATAGGAAAACAGACGTAGCAACAATTGGTGTAATAATAGGATTTGCAGTGATGATGGCATTAGACGTAGCCTTAGGATAATAAAATATAAAATAGAATTAGAAAAATTGTAGATAAGGAGTTATCATGACAAAAGAAAAATTCAATGAAGTGATTGATTTTGCTATTAATGGTGAAGAAGAAGCAGTAAAATTTTATCAGGAATTACAGCAAAGAACAAAATTTAAAGCGCGCAAAGAAATGCTGAAAGATCTGGAAAATATGGAAATGGGTCATATCGTTATCTTAGAAAACATAAGATCAAAAGGTATGAAAGACGTAACTGTGAAAAAGGTAATAAATCTTAACATCAGTGAGTATGTTGTTGATATAATACCTTATGATGATATGACATACCAGGATATTCTGATCATTGCCATGAAAAAAGAAGAACAGGCTGTTAACCTTTATACAGATTTAGCTGGAAATTTTCCCGGCACAGAACTGGAAACACTTTTTTTAAAACTAGCTGCAGAAGAAATTGGTCATAAATTACAATTTGAAACTCTTTATGACGAACACGTTTTGCGGGAGAACTAAGATCTTATTTTTGGAGGAATAATGGCAGATTTAAAAACAACTTATATGGGGCTTGAATTAAAAAATCCGGTTATTGTAGGTTCCAGTGGATTAACCAGCAATCTTGAATCTATCAAAAAACTGGCAAAAGCGGGAGCTTCTGCTATTGTATTAAAATCATTATTCGAAGAACAAATAATGATGGAAGTAAACAAGCATATGGAAGATTACAACCCGTTTCATGGTCATACCGAAATGTATGATTATCAAAAATATTTTGAAAAACAACATCTTTTAGGAAATTACCTGCAATTGATCAAAGACGTAAAACAAGAAGTGGATATTCCAATTATTGCTAGTATCAATTGTATGACTTCTGCTGAATGGACAGATTTTGCTAAAGATATTGAGAGTGCTGGTGCAGATGCTTTAGAACTGAATATATTTTTTCTTCCTTCTGATCCAAAAATGCATGGTAAAGATAACGAGAATGTATATTTTGATATTATTAAAAAAGTAACTACAGAAATTTCAATTCCTGTCTCAATAAAAATCAGTTATTATTTTGATAATCTGGCAAATACTTTGCAAAGATTATCTCAAACCAGCATAAAGGGGATGGTGTTGTTTAACAGATTCTACAATACTGATATTGATATTGAAAAAGAAGAGATTACCGGTGGCAATTTTTACAGTACATCCGATGATATGTCTAATACTTTACGCTGGATAGGTATCATGAGTGGCTTAGTGGATTGTGACTTGTGTGCTACAACAGGAATTCACAATGGAAGTGATGCGATAAAATTTCTTTTAGCGGGTGCTTCGGCAGTTCAAATGGTCTCTTCTATTTATATCAATTCGGCTGATATAATCGAAAAATCTCTAAATGAAATCAATGATTGGATGGAAAAACATAATTATGAATCCATTGATAAATTTCGTGGTAAATTGAGTAAGTCATCCGAAATGAATTCAACTCTTTATGAACGTGTTCAGTTTATGAAGTATTTTGGAACCAAAAAGAAATAGAAAAAGTTAAATAATGAAGTAACCATAATCAGAAAATGTGTTCTTTTTTGATTAATATAAGTTTGATGGGAGCAAAGGGAGAATTTTATGTTATCCGATCTTAAAATAGCACAAAGTGCAAAAATGAAAAAAATCACAGAAATAGCTGAGTCAATTGGTTTTTCTATTGATGATATTGAATTGTACGGAAATTATAAAGCCAAGGTTAAATTTGAAGCGATAGAAAAATTGAAAGATCGACCCGATGGCCAACTTATATTGGTTTCTGCTATTACACCAACTCCAGCAGGTGAAGGTAAAACAACGGTTTCCATTGGTTTAGCACAAGCATTGAATCTATTAGGAAAGAAAACCATTGCTGCAATAAGAGAACCCTCTTTAGGCCCAATCTTTGGAATTAAAGGAGGTGCTGCTGGAGGAGGTTATTCCCAAGTTCTTCCTATGGAAGATATTAACTTACATTTTACAGGTGATATGCATGCGGTAACATCTGCAAATAATAATTTGGCAGCTCTCATCGATAATTCTATCTATAATGGAAATCCTTATCACATTAATCCGCGTACCGTAACTTGGAAACGTGTTATGGATGTGAATGACCGATCTCTACGGAACATAGTTATTGGACTTGGCGGTAAAACACAGGGAGTTCCACGCGAAGATAGTTTTGATATTACTCCCGCATCTGAGATCATGGCAATTCTTTGTCTTTCTAACAATCTCGAGGAATTAAAAACTAAGATCGGAGAGATAACAGTTGCCCAAACTTATGATAATGAATTGATAAGAGTTAAAGATATGAAGTTTGAAGGTGCAATTACTTCCTTACTTAAAGATGCTCTCAAACCAAACTTGGTGCAGACAACAGAAAATACTCCCGTGTTTGTTCATGGCGGTCCATTTGCTAATATTGCACAGGGAACAAGTAGTATTATTGCAACAAAAGCCGCATTAAAACTTGCCGATTATGTTGTAACTGAAGCTGGTTTCGGGTTTGACCTAGGAGCAGAAAAATTCTTTGATATAGTTTGTCATTATGGAAAATTCTGCACTTCTGCTGTTATCCTTGTTGCAACAGTTCGTGCAATAAAGCATCATGGGGGAGTAAAAATTAAAGATCTTTCAAAACCCAATGTAGAAGCGGTTAAGAAAGGATTAGCCAACTTAGATAAACACTTAGAAAATATTAGAAAATTCGGGATGAAATCAGTTGTAGCGATAAATAAATTCTATACTGATACAGATGAAGAATTACAAATAGTTAAAGAGTTTGCTAATAAAAATGGTTTTGATGCATCTATTGTAGATTATTGGGCAAAAGGTGGAAAAGGCGGTACAGAACTTGCAGAAAAAGTTACTAATTTAATAAATAATCAGGTTTGTAATCTCAGTCAATTATATCTTTGGAATTCTCCGGTAGAAGAAAAAATTCTTACAGTTGCTCAAGAGATTTACGGAGCTGAAAAAATAGATTTTACTTCTGAGGCTAAAAAAGATCTGCGTCTTATAAAAAAGAACGGATATAGTAATTTACCTATCTGTATTGCAAAAACTCAAAAATCTCTTTCTGATAATCCAAAACTTTTAGGTAAACCTAAAGATTTTCTTGTAACTGTTCGCAGAATATTGATCGCCTCTGGGGCAGGGTTTCTAATCCCAATAACAGGAGATATAATGAGAATGCCGGGACTTCCCAAAATCCCCGCGGCTTTGCATATTGATATTAATGAAAATGGGGAAATCAGCGGATTATTTTAGTGCCTTCTTTTAATTTTTATTACTTTAAACAAGGAGTCAAGATGAGTTTTTATGCTAAAAATGATATTATCGATCTTACAATTGATTCTAAAAAAGAGACTCCATATCATTTCCAATCTATTAGTAAATACATTTCTGAAAAACCAGCCAAAACTACTCTTAAGAAAATCAATCTTAAAAAACAATTAAAGGAATTTTTAATGTCATGATATTAAAACAAAAGATGATGAATAAAGTGCTTTATGCACTTATCCCAATTATTCTCTTTGCTATATTTTTGTACGGATGGCGAATTTTGATGGTTATTTTTATCTCCAATATTTTTGCTTTTCTCACAGAGTATTTGTTCATCCGTAAGAAAAAATTTGGTAAAGTATCAATGGCAGCTTTTGTTACAGGTACATTACTGGCACTCACGCTTCCTCCTACGATTCCTTTCTGGATGGTGGCAGTTGGATCTATAGTTGCTATTAGTTTTGGAAAAATGGTATTCGGTGGATTTGGTATGAACGTTTTTAATCCTGCTATTGTTGGGAGAACATTCATTTATATTTCATTCCCTAATGCTATGACCATGCAATGGTTACAGCCTCTTACAAAATTCCCTGCAGGATTTGCTGTATGGCAGAACACCAGCTTGGTTACAACTGCAACACCCATGATCGAATATAATAATTCAGCAAAACTCACCGAACTTACACAACTATTCTCAGGAACCATTTCAGGAAGTATAGGTGAAACCTCGGCAATACTTATCTTGTTAGTTGGAATTTATTTGGTTATCACAAAAACTGCAAAATGGCAGCCTATGCTTTCCTTATTGATTTCATTTTCTCTTTTTACTTCAATTTTTTACGGAGCAAATCCGCTTCAGTTCATATTTAGTGGCGGCTTGATGTTTGGAACAATTTTCATGATCACCGATCCTGTTTCTATGCCCAAAAACAAAATAGCAATTTGGATCTACGGGTTGCTGGTGGGATTTCTTACCGTTTTTATCAGGAAATTTTCTCTGTTCACAGAAGGCTTTATGTTTGCTCTGCTTTTAGGAAATATATTCATGCCCATTATTGAGTTCGGTTTAAATCAAATGAAGGTAAAGAAAAGTGGCTAATGAAAAGAAACTGTTCAGGGAAACACGGGTTTATCCTATTATTTTTATGCTTATCATCACAGCTATTTTTATTGGGATTTTAGCAACTTTCTATCAATTTTCATTTGCAAAAGTTCAAAAATATCGAAAAACACAACTTAAAAAAATGGTTATGGGAGTGTTTGAAATTCCTACCCAAAATATTGAAAATGATTTTCCCAGATATATCACAATTAGGAAAATGGAAGATCTCATATATTATGAATATAGACAAGATTCTATTTTGATGGGTTATTGTTTTCCCATTTCTGGCAGTGGTCTTTGGGGAACGATTCATGCGCTATTAGCTGTTACCCGTGATTTTGGGAAAATAATAAATATTGAGATCGTAGATCAAAATGAGACTCCTGGACTGGGAGGAAGAATTACGGAAAGTTGGTTCAAAGATCAATTCAAAGGAAAAATATTGATTGATGACAATATCTTAAATAACTTTATGTTGATCTCTGAAAATGAAATCGCTAAGGATAATGAAATAAAGCAGATAACAGGAGCAACTGCTTCTAGTAAAGCTCTGGTAGATATGATATACGAAGATGTAAAAAAATACAATCTGAAATTGAGAGCCGATTTATGAAGAAAAAAGAAATATTTATAACCAGTGCTTTCACCCAAAATTCGGTTTGGAGACAAATCTTAGGTATCTGCTCGGCGTTAGCTGTTACTAATCTAATGCTGAATAGTCTCGTTATGGGACTAGGCGTGATTTTCACTTTGGCTCTATCAGGTTTTACAATTTCTCTCATTCGTGAATATATTCCCAAACGCATTCGAATGATGGTGCAAACACTTATTATTGCTTCGTATGTGATTATTGTGGATTTGTTTTTAAAAACTTTTTACCCCGAGATCAGTAAATCTTTAGGACCATATGTGGGTTTGATTATTACCAATTGTATTATCATGGGAAGGGCAGAAGCTTTCGCAGGTAAAAATTCACCGGTAGATTCTGTTATAGACGGCATTGGAGCAGGAATGGGTTACACTTTGGTTTTACTAATTATTGCTTCTGTAAGAGAATTATTCGGGTTTGGATCATTATTTGGAATTCCAATTCTGGGTGACTGGTGGACGAAATGGTCGATTATGGTGATGGCTCCCAGTGCTTTTTTTATGCTGGCAATTCTTATCTGGATCATTAATACACCAAGACAAAAGAGAGGATAAACTATGGAATTAAATGCTTTTATAATATTTTTTGCTGCCATATTCACCAGTAATATTCTGCTTACAAATTTTTTGGGTATGTGCTCTTTTCTGTCTGTTTCTAAAGAGATAGAATCATCAATAGGATTGGGAATGGCAGTGACCTTTGTGATGACAGTGACTTCAGCTATTAATTATGTAGTCTATCATTTTATTTTGGTTCCGCTGGATATCATCTACTTGCAATATATCATTTTTATTATTGTAATCGCTGCTTTTGTACAGCTAACCGAGATGGTACTGGAAAGATTTTCCCCACTTTTATATTATTCTCTGGGAATTTTTCTACCACTTATTACTGTGAATTGTGCCATTCTTGGAGTTTCACTTTTTATGATCATAAGAGATTATAGTTTTTTGCAGGCTGTAGCTTATGGAGCTGGAAGCGGTTTGGGATGGTTGCTGGCGATTTTAATATTAGCTGGTATTAGAAAGAAGATCAAAGATAAATATGTTCCTACCGGATTAGTGGGAGCAGGTCTCAGTTTAATAATAACTGGTATAATGGCGCTGGCTTTTGTTGGATTTTCAGGAATTGTTGTAATTCAGTAAAAGGTAATTTAATGATAATTACAATATTGAATACAGTTCTAATCGTAGCAGGAATTTCTGGTTTTTTGGCTTTGTTGTTAGTGATTGCGGATTTCTTTTTTGCTAACTATGGTGAATGTAAAATTAACATTAATAAAAAAAAAGAGATAATCGTAAAGGGTGGGGATTCATTGCTTTCAACTTTGAATGAACAAAAAATCTTTCTACCATCTGCCTGTGGGGGGAAGGGAAGCTGTGGATTTTGTAAATGTAAAGTGCAATCCGGTGGAGGACCACTTCTGCCTACAGAAAAGCCTTTTCTATCTGCTGATGATATAGAAAATAATATTCGTCTTTCGTGCCAGGTGAAAGTGAAAGAAGATATTGAGATTCAGATTCCTGAAGATATTTTCAATATTAGAAAATTCAAAACAGAAGTAATTAATATCAAAGATATGACTCACGATATCAAAGAGATTACTTTTAAGCTTTTAGATCCGATAGAGATTAATTTTAAAGCCGGGCAATATGTACAACTTGCTACACCCCGTTATGGCAAAGTACGACAATCGGTATCACGTGCTTATTCTATTTCAAGTTGTCCAGATCATACAGATTTCATTGAACTTATTATCCGTAAGGTTCCTGAAGGAATATGTACTACCTGGGTACACGATTATTTGAAAGTTAGGGATGAGGTTAATTTTACCGGACCTTTTGGTGATTTTTACATTCACGATACAGAAGCAGATATGCTGTTCGTAGCTGGAGGAAGCGGTAAAGCACCAATCAAATCTATGCTGGAATTCCTGATGAAAAAGAACAGTACACGACGAATGGGATATTTCTTTGGTGCGCAACGCAAAAATGAATTATACCACACCGGAATGTTTGAAAATATGGAAAAAGAGATGCATGATTTTAGATATTTTCCTATCCTTTCCCAACCAACCGAATCTTGTGAATGGAAAGGTCGCTGTGGTTATGTGCTACCATTTTTTGATGAATTCATCAAAGATCCTATGAATACAGAAGCATATCTTTGTGGTAGCCCTGGTATGATAGCAGCTGTGGTGAAGGATTTGATCAAACGTGGCATTCCCGAAAAAAAGATCTATTATGACAGCTTTGCTTAAAAATAAAGCAAGTGAATCTTGAAATCGCTTCTTTCAATGAACTTGCATTTAGCAATTTTAAGGTTTGACGGATTTGTAAAAAGTCGATATTTGTCATTCTGAACGGAATCAAAGAATTTTGTAACCTGTTACATGACAGTGTCTTTCGACTTCGCTCAAGATGACAGTTTCAAATTTAAGATGACTTTTTACGAAACCGTTAAGATATAATTTAAGTAAAATAGTGAAAGAAACCTTTAAAGGATTAAAGTGGAAGAAGTGTTGAGAGAAATCCATTCAAGGTTAAGATAAAAGGAGGATATAATATGAAAGAAACATCAAAAGATAAAAAAATACATAAAAATCTATTACCCGGACAAATGAGTATTAAAGGCTTTTTGGGTAAAGATAAACGTAATTTCAATGAAATCATATCTGCAGATCGTAGAGAACTTGATAGGATAATGCTAACAACAAAAATGATTTCTGATAGACTGCTATATTTTACAGATTTAGCTTTTGAAAGCTATGATGATGCAATTATCATCGAAAAGAAATATGAAGTAAAATACCAATCTTTTCGAGGAAAATTGATATGTCCTTTTGGACATGCCGGTGTGTACAGAAAAGGAATTATTACACTGAAAAACCTTGAAAACAAAATAGAAATCAGCTGGACACCACTTAATATTCATATGATAAGTGATCACTGTTTCTTTGAAGGAAAAGGCTCTGCACATCGCATAGAAGCGGCAATTTTGAAAAATGCTATTTTCTAAAAGAATAAAAAAGTAAGTAAAATTGTAAATTTATAATTCCTTTTAACTATTTTTCTTTATTATTTTTAACTCTTTGTCGCAATTAACTTAAATGTAACAATTTTGAAACATCTTCAATATATGCGTTCCGTAAGTCATGATTTCTTCTTTACAGATTTATTTTAAAAACCAATTCAAATATATTATAATTTATTCAATAATTAACAACTTTACAATAATGTAAATTAAAAATCTTATTCGCAAGTTACTGAAAATTCAACCATTCTGTTCTTTCAAGAGGAAAACATTACGAACCAACAACGTGTCCCAAAAACCAGAATGTCCAAAATGTAAAAGGTTAATAACAACAATCCCGAAAATTTTTTCCAATCGTCGGCATCGGAGCATCAGCAGGAGGCTTGGAAGCTCTGGAAGATTTCTTTTCTGCAATGCCTTCCAATGCGGATTTATCGTTCTTAACTCAACGCCTGCAGCTATTAAGTCAAGTCCGATAAGACTTGAGTTAAGGGCACGAAGTGAACTTGACTTAAGGATTGGGACGTCAGCAGCTTTTTCCGCAATCCTCTTATTTAGGAGATTGTTGATAAATAATTCTTATTATTATCTTTACATAATAAACGAAAAATTTAATATATGTGATCGAAAAAGAGAAAGTAGATTAATCTGTTTTTCAGAGAGTGAAGGATGAAAAAAAACATCAGTATAGCTAGGACATTACTTCTTTATATAATAATAGTAGCCATTTTGACTTTATTAATTGGTTAACAGTACAGATTGCTGTATCGTTCTTAACTCAACGCTTGCAGCTGTTAAGTCAAGTCCGACAAAACTTGGCAAGACTTGAGTTAATTCCGATAAAATAGGGAGTAACAAAAATGAAAACACTGAAGATATTAATGCTGGAAGATAACCAGCTCGATGCTGATCTTATTAGAGAAGAATTAACAGAGAATAAATTTGATTTTACTTCTGAATTGGTAGAAACAGAAAAAGATTTTATAAAAGCTATTCACGACTTCAAACCAGATATTATCCTCTCCGATTACACTCTGCCCCAGTTCAACGGCATGGAAGCGATAATACTTACCAAAGAAATTTCACCATTGGTTCCGGTGATCATTGTTACGGGATTGATAAATGAGGAAATCGCTGTAGAATGCATCAAAGCCGGAGCGATGGATTATGTACTCAAAGAAAATCTCATCCGACTTGGTCCGGCTATAACCCAGGTGCTGGAAAAGAAGGCATTGATCAAAGCCAGAATAAAAACGGAAGAAGCATTACGGGAAAGCGAAAAGAGGTTACGTAGTTTCTTCGAGAATTCTATCATGGGTATATATAGGACTACTGCTCAGGGTGATATCCTAAGTGCCAATCCGGCATTATTGAGAATGTTGGGCTATTCTTGTTTTGAGGAATTAAAAACCAGAAACCTGGAAAAAGAAGGCTATGAAACCGGCTATGAGCGTTCAATTTTTAAAAAGAACCTAGAAAAGAATGGAAAAGTAGTCGGATTAGAGTCAGCTTGGACTCGGAAAGATGGTTCCACCATTTTTATACGGGAGAGCTCTATTGCCGTGAAAGACGATGAGAACAATGTACTTCACTATGAAGGTACAGTAGAAGACATAACCGAGCACAAAAAAGCGGAGAAAGTTCAATTAGTTCTTTATAATATCGCTAAAGCAGTAAATACAACTAAAAATCTTGATCAACTTTATCATACAATCCATCATCTTCTCGGTAATATTATTTATAATAGTAACTTCTATATTGCACTTTATGATGAAGATAAAAACATAATTTCGTTCCCTTACTATATTGATGAAAAGGATGCGAAACCTGAGCCTGTTCCCCAAAAACTATCAAAAGGTTTAACTAATTATGTATTACAGACTGGAAAGTCATTATTAGCAACAAAAGAAGATTATAAGAGACTTGCGAAAGAAGGTAAAATTGAAATATCCGGCTCTATATCTGAAATATGGGTTGGAATTCCTCTAAGAGTTGAAGAAATGCTCATCGGGGTTATGGTTCTACAAAGTTACAAAGATACTTCTGCTTTTAATGAAAAGGATTTAGAGATTTTAGAACATATCTCATATCAGATTGCGATTGCTATAGAAAATAAGCGGACAGAACAAATCAATCTTCGCCTTTCTGAAACCATTCGCAACGCTAATGATGGAATAATCCTGACGACACTTAAAGGTCGGATAACTTATATTAATCCTGCTTTTGAAAAAATGAGTGGTTATAAACTGAGTGAACTTCTGGATACTGATCCGGTAAATCTTATTATTAACGAAGATACAACTGCTATTGGAAATAAAATCCGCCATGCAGTCAAAAAAACTGGTGAGTGGAAAAGAGAGTTATATTGTAAGCGTAAGAATGAAGAGATCTATCCAATTGAAACACGTGTATTTGCAATTAAAAATGAAAAAGGTGAAATTGTAGAAATAGCTGCAATCCAACAGGACATCACGGAGCGCAAGCAGGCGGAAGAAGATTTGAGAGAAAGCGAGAAACGATTTAAACACCTTGTTAAAAACTCCAATGATATAATTGTAATAATTGATGAAAAAGCGAATGAGACTTATGTAAATGATTCCGTTGAACACATCACAGGTTTCTCTCCAGCAGAACTGTTAGGTCATTCGGGTTTTGAATTCCTACATCCCGATGATGTTGATAACATGTCGAAAACTTTATCAAAACTGTCCAAAACTCCCGGTGGAACGATCCGGAGCGAATACAGGCATAAGCGAAAGGATGGCGGGTGGGTTTATTTAGAGGCAATGGGGACTAACTATCTGCATGACCCGTCAATAAAGGGAATCGTCCTAAATATCCATGACATCACCGAGCGCAAGAAAGCACAAGCAAAACTTATAGCAAGTGAGAAAGAAATAAGGGAATTAGCAACAAGGTGGCAAACCACTTTTGATGCGATGAGTGATTCCGTGAGTATTATAGATTTAGAAGGACATATACTCCAATACAATTCCACAACCTTGACAATACTTAAAACAACAGCTAAACAAATAAAGTTAAAAAAATGTTGGGAAATAGTTCACGCTTTATCGGAGCCAATTGATAATTGCCCTACCGTGCGGGTGAAAAAGAGCCAACATAAAGAATCAATGGAATTTCAAACAGATGAACGTTGGTTGAACGTGGCTGTTGATCCCATTTTTGACGACACTGGAAAACTGAAGGGAGCAGTACATGTTGTAAGCAACATCACGGAACAAAAGCTGGCGGAAGTAAAATTGCGGGAAAGTGAAGCCCATTATCGCCAGTTATTCAATATGCTGCCATACGGTTGTGAAATTCTTGATTTGAAGGGTAATATTATTGATTGTAATTTGAGTACTACCAAGATGCTTGGTTATAAAAGGGTAGATTTAATCGGCAAACATATTGGTAATTTTATAGATGCAAAGACCATAAAAAGTTTTCCTCAGGTTTTTTCTAGGATTTTAAAGGGTGAAACTTTCTCGGGAGAAGCTTGCCAGATTCACAAAAATGGTAGCAAAATAAACATTTTGCGATCTGGCGCACAAATCGTAAATTCAAAAGGTGAAATCGAATCAGTGATTACCCTAAGTGTGGACATCACCGAACGCAAGAAGGCGGAAGTAAAATTGCGGGAAAGTGAAGAGAGATACCGCACCATTTTCGAAGCGACTGGAACAGCTATTTTGATCGTCGACGAAGAAACAACTGTTATTCAAGCAAATAGAGAATGTGAGCGCGTCACTGGATATCTCGCATCCGAGCTTGTAGGAAAAAGCTGGACCAAATTCGTGTATGAAGAAGATTTGCTAACCATGCTTAAAAACGCCAAGGCGAGGATAAAAGATCCGAAATCAGTTTCTAATAAATATGAAGTCCGGTTGATTAATGCTAAAGGTGAAATCAGAAACACAATTATTTCTATCGGGATGATTTCTGGCAGTAAAAGAAGTATTGTCTCAATGATTGATATGACTGAGCGCAAACAGGTAGAAATCGCTCTGAAAAAGTCCGAAAACAAACTACTCGCCACTTTTGGGGCAATGATGGATATCATCATCGTTTATGATTCAGACGGCTATTACCTGGAAATTGCACCAACAAATCCAGCCAATCTCTCTCACTCTATGCAGAATCTACTCGGTAAATCAGTGACTGAAGTCTTCCCACCCGAACAGGCTGATTTCTTCCTGCAAAACATCCGCCTGACATTAAAGACGAAACAATTGACCAGCGTGGAATACAGCCTACGTATCGGTGACAAAGATATCTGGTTTTCAACACTCATTTCACCACTTTCGGACAATTCCGTCGTTTGGGTGGCACGTGATATCACCGAAAAGAAGCAGGCAGAAAAAAATCTAAAGCAAAGAATGCAAGATCTTGAAATATTCAATGATGTAGCTGTAGATAGAGAAATTATGATCAACGACCATCGCAAAGAAATTAATGAATTGCTTGAGAAATTAGGTGAAAAGACAAAATATGAAATTGTGGAGTAAAGATATAAGACTTGATACCAAGACTTGAGTTAAGGGCACGAAGTGAACTTGACTTAAGGATTGGAGACTCCATTCTTAACTCAATTCCTCAGCAAGCTGAATTATTAAGTCAAGTCTGGTCTGGTCAAGTTTGATAAAGGGATAGAAAATGCGATGTAAAAAAGAAGAATTTGTTAAAGATGCGGTCTTTCACATCTACAACCATTCAGTAGATGAAATTGATTTATTTAATGAAAGAGATGATTATCTCTACTTTCTTCAAAAACTAAAAAATCATTATTCTTCGAACGAATTAGCTATCTATAGTTATTGTTTAATGCCGAATCATTTCCATTTTTGCATAAAACAAAAAAGTGATAGACCGATATATAATGTTTTTAATCGGTTTATTATTTCTTACACATTGCATTTCAACTCAAAACTCAGGCGGAAAGGGAAAGTATTTGCTAATAAATTGCAGCATAAAAAAATAAATGATGATAAATATTTGATTGATATTTGTCCTTATATTCACCGAAATCCAGTTAAAGCTGGTCTTGTTGATCTTCCTGAAGATTGGGAATTTTCTAATTACCGAGAGTGGATAGAATCACGCAATAGTGAACTATTTGATAATGAGATATTAATTAATCATTTTGATGATTCGAGTAATTATAAAAAATATGTGGAAAAATTTGATGAAAATGAAATTGAAGAGTATTTGTACAAGACTTGAGTTAGCCATCCGGCAACTGCCGGAGAGCTGACTTAAGAATGGATGTGAATGTTGTCGTTCTTAACTCAACGCCTGCGGCTGTTAAGTCAAATCCGGCAAGGCTTGAAGGATAGGAGAAGAGATGAAAAAAAAGCTTAATAAGATTATAGTTAAAAATAGAAAACTTGAAAAAAAAGTAATCGGATACCTCACACTTTTCATATTAATTTTTGCAGCTATTATTTCTATTGTGTTCATTGTGTCATTAAAAAAAAATATGATTTATCAAGCAATCCAAAATGTCATTTATAATTCAAAAGAAATAGCAAATAAGTATAATACTTTATTTGAAGATTACAACAGAACGGGTATCACCCTTAATAACGGCATCAAAAGAAGAGTTATTACATCCGAAAATCCACCACCCATATTATTTGATGCACATAAGTTAAAAAGATCGAAAGACGGTGCTATCAGGACCGATGATGGTGACTCAGGTGCATTTCTGGCTAAAGATAGTAAATTAAGTAATGATCTACTAAAGTATTTCTTCTTTTCCGAAAGACTTTTTAACGTTTTAGGTCCCGTCGGAAAATCACATTTTTTTAATTTTTATTTTATTACTGAAGATAATTTTATCCGAATTACTCCCAAAGATTGGGCTCTGCAGATAGAAGCCGACCATCATTTTGAAAATGATGTTTTTTATAAAATTGCAGATCCTCAAAATAATCCTCAAAGATATTCCCTCTGGACTCCGTTGTACTATGATTCTATCTGGAAGAAGTGGATGACAAGTTTAATAATACCAATTTATGAGGAAGATGATTTTATCGGCATTACCGGCAGCGATATTTTCCTGGATACCATCTTCAATACTATTTTGAAGTTAAAACAAAACACTGGAATGTATCAGGCAATTTTATTTGATTCCGAGGGGAATATTCTTGTACATCCGGATTATCAAGATGATATTCTACAGCAACCAGGAGAAATGAATTCCCTGTTAAATCTTAAAGATATTAATGATCCTTTTGTATCTGAAATAATTACCCGAACAATGCAGCAGGATGCCGACCTTAATAAAATATCCAGCTTTGAATATTCTTCAGACACCTACTATTATTCTTCTAAAAAAGTATTTGCAATGAATTGGTATGTGTGTGTTTATGTAGATAGATCAGCAATATTAAGTGATCTTTATACTTCAATAATTAAGATATTTGGTATTTCTATAATACTGGGATTATTCCTTATTATCATGTTGCGTCTATTCGCAAAGAAATCTGTTCTTAATAGAATCTCAAAATTAGATCAGGAAGTTGCCAAGATTTCTGCCGGAGATTTAACTTCGCATATAAAAGTAGCCAATAATGATGAAATCGGAATTTTAGAAACTGGTTTTGCTGATATGCAGAAATCCTTAATAAATCAATTCAGAGAATTGAAAATTAATGAAATCGAGTTAAAAGAAAGAGAAAAAAAATATCGCACCCTTATCGAAACTACTTCCGAAGGTTTCTGGCTTGTTGATCTTGATACAATAATTATTGATGTGAACCAATCTCTTTGCAATATATTTGGATATTCCCAAAATGAGTTGATAGGAAAAAGTATACTGGATTTTGTTGATGCTGATAGCCGTAAAATATTTAAAAAAAGTATATATAAAATTACTACTACTTTGCATAGAACTTATGAAATTTCACTTAAAAAGAAAGATGGTACTAATGTCTCATCCATTTTTAATTCAACGACTTTAGTTGATAATAATGGGAAGACCACAGGATTTTTTGCATTTATTAAAGACATAACCAGACGTAAACAGGTGGAAAAAGAAATTATAGAAAAATCTGAAGAACTAAAAAAACAACTTGAAAATAGCGAAAAACATAGAATCGCAAATTTAGTTATTTTAAAAGATCTAAATAAAACAACCACGAATTTAAAATCAGAGATTTCTGAACGCAAACAAGCAGAAAAAGAGCTGAAAAAGAAAATGAATGAGTTGGAAATTTTCAATGATGCTGCTGTGAATAGAGAAATGAGAATCATTGAATTAAGAAAAGAGGTTAATGAGATATTACAAGAATTGGGTAAAAAAGTGAAATATGAAATTATTAAATAAGGATATAAGACTTGATACCAAGACTTGAGTTAGCCATCCGGCAACTGCCGGAGAGCTGACACTTCGACATAGCTCAGTGCAGGCTTAGGGATTGCTGTAGGATTGCTGATGTATCGTTCTTAACTCAACGCCTGCGGTTGTTAAGTCAAGTCCGGCAAGACTTGAGTTAAGGGCACGAAGTGAACTTGACTTAAGGATTGGATATAAATATAAATAAAAGGAAGTAGGTTATGAATTTTGCACTTAACCAATCACTTAAGATTTTCTTAACTGGATTGATAGTCGTTATCTTTACACTGATAATAATCCATAAGCAATATTACAATAATTTGTTAGATAATGAATTAATGCATACGCAATATATAGTTAATGAAATCTCGATCAGGTTTGAGCAGCAACTAATAGAAAAGGTGAAAACAACCAAAACGCTGGCAATTGCTCCTGTGATATTAACAGCTCTAAGTGAAAGTAATGCACATTTCGGCTCATTATCTGAACAGAAAAGAGCTGATGAAATTCAAACTCAAAATAAGAAATGGAAGAGCATTGATGATCATGATGATCCATTTATACAAAGATATACAAATAACGAAATTTCACAGTATCTAAAAAATCAACAACTTAATCTAAAAGCAGAATACGGTGAGATCTTCATTACAAATAAATATGGTGCCCTCATTGCATCCACAGCTAAACTCACGACATTTGCCCATGGACATAAATACTGGTGGAAGGGAGCTTATGATGATGGTGATGGAGCTGTTTTTTTTGATGATCGAGGCTATGATGACAGTGTCGGCGGATATGTTCTTGGAGTTGTTGTTCCTATAAAAATAGGTAATGAAATTATTGGAATATTAAAAGCAAATTTAAATATATCGGGTTCGATCAGTAACACCTTATTAAAATCTGAGACTGAGAATGTTCATTGGGGAGAATTATTGTTGATCCGCAGTGGAGGATTGATTGTTTTTGAGCAAGGTGTAGAATCATTGAGTAAAAGAGTTTCCACAAAACTTCTCGAAAGATTGGAAGCTGATGGAAGTTCTTTTTTGTTCAAAGAAAATGGTAATGAATGGCTTATTGGATTATCTGAAGTTGGAGTAACTTCCGGTATTGAAGGCTATAAATTTGGAGGAAGATTTGAATCCATAGATCATAAAAAAGGGAACATAGGAGAATCGTGGTATATCTTAGATTATCGTTCTAACTCTTTTATTGTAGTTCCAACAGTAGAAAATTTAGCAAAAATAATATTTCTTGGACTGTTTATGATTATTGCTGTAGCTTTTGCATCGTTGTTGATAGGTTATCGAGCTGCTAAACCTTTAAAAGAATTAATAAAGCAAACAGAGCAGATTGCAAAAGGTGAATTTGATACAAAAATCTTATTCAAAAGAAATGATGAAATCGGACTTCTTGCTGCTTCATTCAACCAGATGACTACTAACCTGAGAGAAACAACTACTTCTATCGAAAAACTTGATGCAGAAATAGTCGAGCGCAAGAAAGTAGAAGATGCCCTGCGGGAGAACCAGGAAAAATTGCGTTTGATGATTGATAATTCACCCATAGGATTCGGTGCTACAGATTTAAAGGGATACTTCACAGAAGTAAATCCAGCTCTTTGCAAAATGATAGGATATACTTCCAAAGAAATAATAAATAAACACTTTGATCAATTTTCCCACCCCGATGATAAAGTAAAAAATGAGGTTGTATATAAGAAATTGGTGAATGAAGAAATTTCTTATTTCGATCTTGAAAAAAGATATATACATAAGAATGGAAAAATTATTCATGTTCGTATCAGGTCACAACTAATATTTGATAATGAAAAGAATCCATATTTTGAAATTGCAGTTATTGAAGATATTACGGAACGTAAACATGCTGAGATAGAGCTTAAAAATAGTAAAAAACGTTTTAAAAAACTTTCAAACCTATCATTTGAAGGAATTTTGATACACGATAAAGGAATTGCCATTGATGTTAACGATTCAATTTTAAGAATGTTTGGCTATACAAAAAAAGATGTGATCGGTAAGAATGTAATTGAACTTACAATGTCGCCGGAATATCATGGAATTATAAAAGAAAATATTGCAAAAAGCAGTGTAGCACCGTATGAAGTGATGGCAATAAAAAGGGATGGAACCATATTTCCTATTGAGATCGAGGGAAAAAATATAATAGATAATGATAAAACAATTCGGGTTATTGCAATCAGAGATGTCACCGAACGTAAACAGGCAAAGAATAAAATTATTGAAAAAACCATAGAATTGAAAGAACAATTTGAAAAAAGCGAAACGCAACGAATCGCTACTTTATCTATTTTAGCAGATCTCAATAAAACTACTGGGAATTTGAGATCGGAAATTTTTGTACGCAAGCAGACGGAGCAAATCCAAAAAACACTATTTAATATTTCCAATATTATAAATACAACGGATAGCAAGGAAGAATTCTACAATAAGATTCAAGAATTCTTGGGAGAGATAATCGATACAAGCAATTTATATATTGCTTTATATGATGAATCAACTGATTCGATATCTATGGAATTTCAAGTAGATAAACATGATTCAATAACTACATTCCCTGCCGGGAAAACGCTTACAGATTATGTGATAAAGACAGGTAAACCGTTATTTGCTACTGGGGAATTACAAGACAAATTAACTAAGCATGGTGATATTGAGATGATTGGAACTCGTTCAGAAATCTGGCTGGGTGTTCCCCTTAAAATTAAAAAGAAAGTAATTGGTATAATAGCTTTGCAAAATTATGTTGATCCAGATCGATATTCAGAAAAAGATCTGGAAATTCTTACATATATATCAGAAGAAATTGCTCTTTCCATCCAGCATAAACAAGACAATGAGGAAATTAAAAGGAACCTGGGAGAAAAAAGTACACTACTTCAAGAAATCTATCACCGCACAAAGAATAATATGCAGGTTATCTCTTCGATGCTCAAAATGCAAGCAAGGGAAACAGATAACGAATTTGTTAAGACTACTTTTATGGAATTAAATAATAAGATAAAGGCAATGGCAATGGTGCATCAAAAACTATATCAGGCAAAGGACCTGTCCAATATAAATTTAAAAGAATATATAGAAGATCTGCTAAGATTGCTTAGACGAAGCTACGGAGTGCAAGCAGGGAATGTTAACATTAAGTTAGATTTGGAAGATGTGTTTATTCTGATTGATTCTGCTATTCCTCTGGGTCTTATCTTAAATGAACTGATTTCCAATGTGTTTAAACACGCCTTTCCCGAAAAAAGAAAAGGTGAGTTATCTGTCAGTTTAAACCAAGATAAGGACAAAGTTATCAATATTCGTTTAACAGATGACGGAGTTGGTATTCCACCTGGTATGGATTTGAGAAAAACAAATTCCATGGGACTTCAAACAATGTTCTCTTTGATCGATTACCAATTAAATGGCGAAGTAAGTTATGAAACTAAAAATGGTTTAAAATGGCATATCAAATTGAAAGATGATCAACATAAAAGGAGAGTTTAAGTGCGAATTAAGAGTTGGCTTTCCAGCGTTAGCTTTTCGGAGAAAAACAATCGCTTTACTTCTTGCATTTCCACAGCAAAAACGATCTCAATTCTCACCGGAGCAAAGCGAGAGCTGATATGAGAAGAATACAATTTGAGAAAAGCAAGATTTGCAAGTTGCATTTTGTAATCATATATTAGATAGAAATAAAGTAGACAAAAAGGATGTATTATGAAGAAAAAAGTAAAAATCCTGATAGCAGAAAATGAAGTGATTATTGCACAATGTTTAAAGATGGAGCTCGAATTAAAGGGTTATGAAGTCTGCAATTTTGTTGCAACTGGCGAAGAAGCAATAATCGAAGCAAAAGAAGAGAATCCGGATATTATTTTGATGGATATTAATTTATTAGGTTTTATCGATGGAATAGATGCAGCAAAAGAAATAACTAAAAGTAAAAAAATTCCCATAATATTTATGACCGGCTATAATGATATCGCCTTTTTTGAACGTGCTCAGAAGGTTAATCCTGTTGCCTATCTAGAAAAACCGGTCGAAATTTATGATATAGAACCTATAATCGAATCCATTTTTAAATGAAAGAAATATGTGGAAGCGAGGCTTCAATAAATATGGTGTTCCCAAACTGGGGCTTGGGAACGTAACAGGAGGATATTAGATTTTGGATTTTCAAAAATTAAAACAGAATAAATTCTCTTTTATTTATATTACAATTAAAGATTGTAATGTATGTAAAGTTTTACAACCTAGATTGAGAGATTTTGCCAATAAATTCAAAGGTTCAGAGTTTCATTTGATAGATCTTGATGTACTCAAAGAAACTTCTGGATATTTTATGGCTTTCTCAGTTCCTACTTTTCTGGTTTATTCGGAAGGAAGAGAGCTTATCCGCACGGCACGTCATCTTAATATTGACGAAATTAGAGCAAAATTAAACAGGTGCCACAAGATGATATTTGATGAAGATGAGGAATAATATGAATAGAATTTTTATAATAGCATTACTGATTGTGTTGATCTTACCGGTTTTTGGTCAGGAATACAAGATCATCGATACTAAAACGAACAAAGAAATAAAATTAAAAGAAATGGCTGAGAGATTGAGTGATTATGATGTAATTTTCTTTGGAGAGTATCATGATAATAGAATTCTGCATTCACTGGAATTTGAATTATTGAAAATGTTTTATGCTAATAACAAAAACATGATAGTTTCTATGGAAATGTTTGAGCGTGATGTACAGCCAGTTTTAGATCAATTTTTGAATGATGAAATTTCAGAAGAAGATTTTCTAGCAAATTCACGTCCTTGGCCAAATTATGAAACAAATTATAAACCGTTGATCGAATTTGCACAAGAGAATGAACTTACGGTTATTGCTGCCAATATCCCCCGCCGTTATGCAAATATGATAAGTAAACAGGGTTTGAATGCACTTGACTCACTTTCTGTAGAAGAGAAGAAATTTATAACAAAAGAACATATCGTATTTGCTGATGAATATAAAACTCGCTTTATGCAAACCATGAAAAGTAATATGGAAAACAGTAGTAAAATGCCAAAAGGTATGATGATGAATTTAGATTTGATATATGCAGCTCAATGTATAAAAGATGATACAATGGCAGAATCCATTTTAAAATATCATCGCATTCTGCCACGGCGTAAAGTTATCCATTTCAATGGAGATTTTCATAGCAGAAAACATTTGGGAACTGCCCAGAAGATACAAGTATTAGAACCAATGTTAAAAGTAGCTGTTATTACTCCATTAAGTTATGAAGATAATTTCACTTGGAAAGATGAAGATCTATTAGAAGGAGAATTTTTGATTCTATTAAAAGAATAAATATCAGAAAAGTAAATTTAATTGAAAACCCCGTCTTTCAAGCGGGGATTTTTTTTAATGATCATTATAAAAAATGGTTCAATCCTTTCCAAAAATAAAATTTGACATCCATAGCTTTTAAATTATCTTAGTTAGTGTTCACTAACATTGTGAATATTAGGAGGAGCAAAGATGTTCAGTAAAAGACAACAGCAAATAATCGAAACAGCGATCAAAATTATAGCTACAAATGGAATTCAGAATCTTACAACCAAAAACTTGGCAAATGAGATTGGGATTTCTGAGCCTGCACTCTATAGGCATTTCAATAATAAACTAGAAATTTTAAAAGCTGTTATTGCTTATTTTAAGATTAAAATGCAACCTGCTTCAGCAAAACTTAATAAGTCGGCAAACTCTCTAAATAATATTGAAAAGTTTATGTTAGAGCATTTAAAAATAATCAACCAAAATCCTGATTTTGCTAAGGTAATTTTTTCTGAAGCAAATTTTCAGAACGAAGAAAACTTAATATTAAAGATGAATAACATGATGAATCAATCGCACAAAATCCTTGAAACAATAGTTAAATCTGGTCAACAAAAAAATGAAATCCGTTCTGATATTAGTTCATTAAGCATAATACGAATGGTGATTGGCACAATGAGATTACTAATAACCCAGTGGAGTATGTCAGGAATGATCTTTAATCTTGAAATAGAAGGCAAACAGCTTTGTGGTGACATTAAAAAAATAATTGTTGCGTTGTGATTTTATAAATTAAAAAGTTAGTAAGTATTAACTTAGTGAATTAATGCTCACAGGTGATCACGGATAAACACAGACAGATGAAAGTAAGTTTAAACATCCGTGCTGATCTGCGTAAACCCGTGATATTAAAAAAGTCAGTCCTCAGTCAGTGAAAATCTTTGGCAAAAAAGGAGAAAATAGTTATGGAAAAGTTTTTGAATAAGTTTCTGAGATTTCCCAAAATAACGATGTTAGTTTTGTTGATTATCTCAATTGCATTTTTTATAGTCATGAAAAAAAATAGCAAAATGGAGACGGATCTTGATAAATATATGCCGCAAGATCATCCTGCATTTGTTTATAGCGATGAAGCAGAGGAAATATTCAATATCCAGGATGGAATTATTATCGCCATCGAAAATCAGGATGGTATTTATCAGACCGAAACTTTGCAAAAAGTAAAAGATCTAACCAAGCAATTAGGTAAAATGAAAGAGATCGAAAAGAGCGATGTGACATCACTTTATACTGCTGATAATATTATTGGTACTGAAGATGGAATGGATGTGAAAGCATTTTTTAAGAACGTTCCCACAACCGATGAAGGTCTTCAGGAAATAGCAGAAAAAGTTAGAGCAAATGAAATGATCTTTCGAAGACTTGTTTCCGAGAATGAAACAGTAACAGTGATCATTGCCGAAATTGGAGATGATGTTTTCAGTCAGGAATTTTATCATCAAATATTAGAACTTGTACATTCTTTTGAAGGACCGGAAAAACTTTATGTAGCCGGTGTTCCCATCGTAGAAGGATCTATGGCTTACTTGGGTCCAAAAGATATGAAAAAAATGGTGCCTATAGTAATGTTAGTAATCATCCTAGTTCTTCTGCTCGTAATGAAAAGTGTAAAAAATACTATCATCACAATGCTGGTAGTTGCCTTCAGCGTAGTGTGGGCTTTTGGTTTAATGGCTGCTGTAAACATTCCGATCTATGCAGTATCTACGATGCTTCCGGTAATGTTGATTGCTATTGGAGTAGCAGATGGAATTCACCTATACAGTCACCTTGATCTTTTCCTGCGTAAAAATCCGAAAGCAACTCGTAAAGAAGCAGTTTCCGATATGCTGAAAGGAATGTGGAAACCGGTTGTGATGACTTCAGTAACTACTTCAGTCGGTTTCATTTCGCTTCTCACATCAGAAATATTCCCCATAAAATATTTTGGATTGTTCACTGCATTTGGTGTGATGGCAGCAATGCTTTTTTCACTGATCCTTATCCCTTCAGCTATTCTTGTATTTGGTTTCCCAAAGAGAAAACAAAAAGCCATTTCCGAAAGCAAGATAACCAAGAATCCGTTCTCATACAAATTTGCTGAAGGCGTCATCAAATACAAAACGATCACACTTTTTCTTACAATTACAATTGTTGCAGTTTCCATTTTTGGAATCACTAAGGTTTGGATCAATTCCAGCTTCCTGGATAAATTTGAAAAGGACAGCGATATAGTTCTTACTGATAAATTCATTAATGAAAATTTTGGTGGAACCAGTAACCTGAATGTTATATTTGAAGGGAAAGAAAACGATACAATGAAATCTCCACAAACTTTGAGATTGATCGATAAACTGCAAAATGATGTGGAATCACGTTTAGATGTGGTAGGTAATTCATTCTCATTGGCAGATTACATGAGACGTATGAACAAAGTGATGCACGCTGATAAAGAAGAATTTGATACTATCCCGGATTCACAGGAATTAAATGCTCAATATTTATTGCTTTATGAAATGAGCGGCGATCCGGAAAACTTGTGGAAAGTAGTGGATTATAATTTTAAAACTGCTAATATGACTATTCAATTGAAGAGTGATAATTCTAAAGCTATCAACAATGCAATTGCAGTTGTGGAAGAATACAAAAAAGATTTTGAAAAACTTGGGGTCAGCGTGAATTACGCAGGCTCTGGTTACAAGGGTCTCATCTTTACTGATCTCATCTTAGAAGGACAAATAAAGAGTTTAATAATGTCATTATTTATTATCATTATTCTGCTTGCATTTATGTTTAAGAATTTCTGGGCAGGTCTTATCGGTTCGGTGCCAATTGTAATTACGGCAGTTATTGGTTTTGGTGTAATGGGACTTCTTAATATTCCACTTAGTACAACTACTGCACTCATTTCCAGTATCGCTATCGGAATCGGGATCGATTATGCTGTTCACTTTATAGAGCGTTACAAAATTTATGCAAAAGAGACAGGTGATAAACAGAAAACAATGCAAGGAACAATGCATCATTCGGGACGTGCAATTATCTTTAATGCAACT
>Ga0208771_1000072_pt1 | contig 64799 bp, 59 predicted proteins | sample AntAceMetag02UKX_FD_184775 | JGI IMG/M metagenome (GOLD analysis project Ga0208771, IMG submission 184775) | Saline lake microbial communities from Ace Lake, Antarctica - Antarctic Ace Lake Metagenome 02UKX (SPAdes) (version 2) | ecosystem: Environmental > Aquatic > Non-marine Saline and... | reverse complement strand
GCTCACTGGGCCTCCGCGCAGGGCACACATCCAATGTTTATTTATAAACTAATATATGGCAAACTTTAGGTTGTGCCGTTGCCACGTGAATTCAATAAAAGTGGCGGAGAGGGTGTGTCACTTCGCCCCTAATCAGTTTCATTCTTGTTTCCTCCGCCTGGCCCGGGCCTGAGGAAGAGTATAAGAAGGCTTATTTGCTGATCAAAGATGCCGACCGGTTAATCCGGAATTATGAGTTGGAACCGGCTGTGGAGAAGTACCGCCGGGCGCTTGGTATTCTGGATGAACTCTCCAATAACAATCCCGGCTGGAACCGTCTGGGGATCAAGAAGAAGGCCGCCCAATGCTCCGATTATCTCTGGGGCCGCTCTCCCGATGTGGTGGGGAGGGGAAAGGAATTACACGGGAAGAAGATAGAGGTCAGTTTCATCAACGTGGGGCAGGGAGACAGCACCCTGATCGAGTGCCCCAACGGTCAGAATATTCTCATCGACGGGGGGAAACGGAATGCCGGGGAGAAGGTGGTGAAGTATCTCAAAGGACGGGGAATCCGGAAGATAGATCTCCTGATTGCCACCCATCCCGACGCTGATCACGTGGGGGGCCTCCCGGCGGTGATTGAGAACTTTAAAGTGGAGAAGTTCATGGATCCGGGAAAGCCGCATACCACCTCCTATTACGAAGACTTGCTGACGCTGATTCGGGATAAGAAGATATTTTATGAACTGGGGAGGCAGGGCAATGAATACAATTTCGGTGAAGTTAAAATGAGGATATTAAGCCCGCCCGATTCATTGTTTGAATCTCCCAACGACTGCTCGGTAGTGACCGAGTTGCAATACGGGAATATCAAGTTCATCTTGACCGGGGATGCGGGAAAAGAAAGTGAACTGCGGATGTTGAACAAGGAACGACTCTCCCGATGCCAGATTCTCAAGGCGGGCCATCACGGCAGCCGCCACTCGACCGGAGACTATTTTTTGTTGCCGGTCAAACCGGAGGTGGCGGTGATCAGTTGTGGGCTGGATAACGCCTTTGGCCACCCCAAACGCGAAGTGCTGGACCGCCTCGACGCGGTGGACTGCGACTTCTATCGGACTGATGAGTGGGGGACTATCCGGGTGGAGGCAGACCGGGCTATCTACAAGGTTTTTCTGGAGAAGAAGAAGCAGAAAGAAGATAAGCGGGCGGAGCGGAAGCGGTTGGAGTCCGAAAAAACCAATATCAATGTCGCCCGCCTCGATCAGTTAGTAGAACTCCCCCGGATCGGCCCTTCCAAGGGTCAGGCGATCATAGACTATCGGGAGGATCCCGGCCCGTTCAAATGCATCGAGAATATCGTCAATGTCTCCGGGATCGGCCCCAAGACATTTGAGAGATTAAAGGACTGGATTACGGTCAAGGTTGGCAAAGCCTCCGCTCCCCGGAAGGTAGCCTCGATAAAGAAAAAGCCTAAAACCGCGGCGAAGAAGCCGGAAAAGGACCGCCTCTCCTATCTCAAACCGACCGTAGCCTCTTACCGTTTCCCCGAGATCACCCGTGAGGAGCTGGAGAAGAAGCCGGAGGAAGAGACGATCTCGGTCGATCTGATAAACAACGACGATTACTTCAAACGGGTGAACCGTCTCTTCCAGGAGTCGAAGGAGTCGATCTATGTGGTGATGTTTATCATGCACCCGGGAAAGAAGAAGAGCGGTAAAGTCAATACTCTAATGAAAAGCCTGGTCGAGGCAAGGAAGCGAGGGGTGCGGGTGAAAGTAATCCTGAATAAGCCCCTTGTGGATGACGGTTTTGCGGCCAGAGCCAACGAGAAGTCTTATCAAAAATTGAAGAAGGAAGGTATTGAGATCGAATACGACTACCCCAAGATGCGGACCCACGACAAGTTAATAGTGGTGGATGGCGAGTACACCGTGGTCGGGGCGCACAACTGGACCGAATCAGCAATGACCGAACAGAACGAGTCCTCGATCTTGATTAAGTCGGAGGCGATTGCCAAAGATTATCTCAAGTACTTCTACCAGATTCACGATCAAACTAAGAAGTATATCAAGATGGGGTGGTAGGGAAAGAAAGTTGACGGTTGATGGTTGTTAATTAACGGAGGAAGAAAAGCTTGAGCGGCCAACTGATTGCTCCTGAGAAACTAAACGCTCTGTAGCCGAGGTCGTTGACCTCGGCAATTGACCCGGACAACGACCGGGGCAATTCCGAAGCGAAGCGCCCGGCGTCGGATTCCGGTTACTGATTACAATGGAGAGAAGAAATAAAATATGAAAACACCGACCATTATTTTAATCACCACAATAATATCAATCTCCACATTTCTCCGCCCCGCCTTCCCCCTCCCGGTAGATGAAGTCAAGCCCCTGTTACAGAAGGAATATTATCCGGAAGTGCTGGACCTGATCAGGAACGCCGAGAAATCAATCTATCTGGTGATGTATGGGATTCAGCTTAAAGGACGGGACGAGAAGGATATGGTCAACACTTTATTGGAGGAGTTGATTGGAGCAAAAAGAAGAGGAGTCCGGGTGAAGGTGATATTGGAGACCAGCGGGAAGGAAGAGTGGGGCGAGTATGTCACCGAAATCAATGAAGAAGTTATGAGGATTTTAAGGAGCGAAGGCATCCAGGTTCACCTGGATGATAAAAAGATTACCACTCACGCAAAAGTTTTAGTGGTGGATGATGAGATTACGGTACTCGGTTCACACAACTGGACCTTCGCGGCGTTTGAGCGGAACAATGAATCATCGGTAAAGATCACTTCGAGACCGGTGGCCCAGAAATACATCAGCTACTTTCACTCGATTAAGCGGTGAACATTTAAAAAGAGGAAAGAGATTCCCAATTTTAACAAACTAAATGGAGATTGATATAGCATGAAAAAGATAGCAATGTTTACACTATTCTTTATTATAATCTTCCTGGGCAATATTATTCAGCCGAATTTTATCCTGAGACCTGATGGCTTAATAAGTAATGCTTGGTGTGTGTCGGGCCCACCGGGGTCGGAGGAACCGGATGAGGACGTCATCGAGGACGATGGGGAGGATGAGGATCACGATCACGATCCCGATCACGATCACGATAGAGATTGGGAACACAATAGAGATTTCGAGCCCGATAGAGATTGGCCCTTCTGGGCGGGGCCTGCCCACAACAGCACCCCTGGCGCAGATGATCACGGTGCCTCTGATGATGAGAGGGAGGAGTATTACTACAGATGTTCGTGACCAACAGTTCCGCTCATTGAGTTTTCGCAGGCGGTCTTTTTCACAAATAACAAGTATCTTATAAACATAAAAAGTTTATTATTTCAAAAAAAAACAATCCCGCTCGTTCTCAAGCTAATGGTGTGATGTAGTAAATTCAGTTTAGTAACAGGGTTTTAAGGCGAGAGACAAAAAAGGAGTGATATGATGAATAGGTCTTTTTCAATTGTTTTGCTTGTTTTTGTGTTGGTTACAAAAGTTTCTCACGCAGGTGATTCGGATTACTATCGCAAAGCGTCTGAACAAGGGGATGCTGAAGCTCAATACAACCTCGGGACGATGTATCGCAAAGGTCAGGAGGTAGAGCAGGATTACCGGAAGGCGGTGGGATGGTACCGCAAAGCGGCTGACCAGGGGCATCTCGATGCTCAGTATAACCTCGGGGTGATATATGACAAAGGCGAGGGGGTGGACCGGGATTATCGGAAGGCGGTAGAATGGTACCGCAAAGCGGCAGAGCAGGGGGGTGTCTATGCTCAGTACAACCTTGGGGTAATGTATCGTAAAGGCGAGGGGGTGGAGCAGGATTACCGGAAGGCAGTGGAATGGTTTGGCAAGGCGGCTGAGCAGGGGCATGCCCGAGCGCAGTGCAACCTCGGGACGATGTATCGTAAAGGCGAGGGGGTGGAGCAGGATTACCGGAAGGCGGTAGAATGGTACCGCAAAGCGGCTGAGCAAGAGTATGCCTATGCTCAGTTCAGCCTTGGGGCGATGTATGACAAAGGCCGGGGGGTAGAGCAGGATTACCGGAAGGCGGTGGAATGGTACCGCAAAGCGGCTGAGCAGGGGCATGCCCTCGCTGAATACAACCTCGGGACGATGTATCGTAAAGGCGAGGGGGTGGAGCAGGATTACCGGAAGGCGGTAGAATGGTACCGCAAAGCGGCTGAGCAGGGGCATGCCCTCGCTGAATACAGTCTTGGGATGATGTATGACAAAGGCCAGGGGGTAGAGCAGGATTACCGGAAGGCGGTGGAATGGTACCGCAAAGCGGCCGAGCAGGGGGATGCCCATGCTGAATACAACCTCGGGACGATGTATCATAAAGGCGAGGGGGTGGACCAGGATTATTGGAAGGCGGTAGAATGGTACCGCAAAGCGGCTGACCAGGATGTTGCTGGAGCTCAATATAATCTCGGGGGCATGTATTCCTTAGGCCAGGGGGTGGTTCCGGATGACCGGAAGGCGATAAAATGGTACTGCAAAGCGGCTGAGCAGGGGAATGCTAAAGCTCAATATAGTCTCGGTGATATGTACTCCGAAGGCAATGGTGTGAAGAAGGATCACCAGAAGGCGATGGAATGGTACCGCAAAGCAGCCAAGCAGGGGTATGCCCGAGCTCAGTTTGACCTTGGGATGATGTATCGTAAAGGCCAGGGGGTGGAGCAGGATTATAGTGAAGCTTTTAAATGGATTAGCAAGGCGGCCGCGCAGGAGCATGCCGAAGCTCAATACATTCTTAAGATCATGGAATCCGAAGACCGGTAGAATAGGCTTGTCGTGAGTCTGAGGTTCCGGGGACCGGTTCGATCATGGTTGTTTCCTCACCTTGGCAGGTGAGGTCTATCGGCGGGGAACTTCCGTGCCACTGAAGGATCCAAATGGGTAAGGGTGGAAGGTATCACATGCTTAAACCTGCTGCAAAAATCGGTATGGAACGAAAGAAGGAGGCAATAATGAAGAAATTAGCATGGTTTCTGCTGCTGATTATCATAGTCGCTGCTACGGGATGCACAAATCCTCATACACCGGCAGGGTCAGAAGGTTATGTATATGAGTCTCCCCGCATATGGGGAAAAGGCGGATTTCGGGGTATTATCAAAGGTCCGGGAAATTACGGGGTGTCGGCCTGGCGAAACGAGGTAATGAATATTGACATAAGACCACAGACTTATCTTGAAAAATTCCGGATTCTGGCAAAAGACAATCTGAATGTTGGTATTAATGCTCAGGCGGTTATCCGGATTAAGCCTGGTGGTTCTAAATCAGTAGTTGAGCGTTATGGTGGAAGGGACTGGTATAAAAGATTTATTAAAGAACCCTTCCGGTCCTATGTGCGTCAGGTTGTGCCGGGGTATTCCAGCTGGGAATTAAAAAATAAACGGCAAGAAATATCAGATGAAGTTACAAAGCAACTGGTCGTATATCTGGTTGATAGTCCATTCGAGTTAGTAAAATTGATTATCGGAAATATTGATTATCCGGATATCGTTGTAACCGCCGTGGAGAAAAAAATGGCCGCCCAACAGTTATTGGAAGAGAAGGCGATCCAAAAAGAAATTGCTCAAAAAAACGCTGAGATCCGGATTGAGGAAGCCAAAGGGATCGCCAGATCCCAGGAGATAATTAATAAAACATTAACTCGGAATTATCTTCAGCATGAAGCGATTCAGGCCCAGGTATCGATGGCGAAATCTCCGAATCATACCACTACATATATTCCCGTAGGCCCGAACGGTATGCCGATAATGCTGGATGTCAGTGAGAAATAATCCCGATATGGCGTCTCCTTTAGCCATATTCGATAATCTGGGATAAAATCGGGTTAATTCCCTGACCGCCCAGGGTTCCAATTGATATTTTTACCGCAGGGAGTTGGGGGACGGAGGTAATTTCGCAACTTAATGTTTGCCTCTCTCCCCTGTTTTTGATATTTTGGTCCCATGCCGAGAAAAGGAAGAATTGATTATCCCGGAGCTCTTCATCACGTCATTATTAGAGGTATTAACCGGACCAGGATATTTGACGACGATAAGGATCGGGAAGAATTTATCAGCCGCCTGGAGGCGGGCCTGACTAAAACAGGTCTTCTCTGCTATGCCTGGGCTTTGATCCCCAACCATGCGCACTTTCTCCTTCGAACCGGGGCAAATCCTTTGACAGCTCTGATGAGAAGCCTTTTGACCGGATACGCGATCTATTTCAATCGACGCCACAAACGGGTGGGATATCTCTTTCAAAGTCGCTATAAATCTATTCTCTGCGAAGAAGATGAATATCTGCTGCAGTTGATCAGATATATTCATCTCAACCCTCTGCGAGCCGGTTTGATCCAGGAACTGGGAGATTTGAATACTTTTCCCTGGAGTGGCCATGCCGTTTTAGTCGGGAAACATGAAGCGGAGTGGCAAGAAGTTACAACTGTACTTGGCCGATTTGGGAAGACTGTCAGATCGGCGAGAAAGAAATATATTGATTTTGTAAAAAAGGGAATTCCTGTCGGGAAGAGAAGTGATCTTACCGGAGGAGGTTTGGTTCGAAGCCTGGGTGGTTGGCAGGCTGTGCGCCGGATGCAAAAAGGAGGAGAACGTTTCCGCGGTGATGAAAGAATTCTTGGAAACAGTGATTTTGTTTTGAATGTTTTGAAAACTGCTGAAGAAAAATTATCGAAACAGGAAAAGCAACGGTTAACCGGTTGGAGCCTGGAAAAACTATTGGAGAGAGTCGCGAAACAATATGCGACAAAGATTGAGAATATTTTGCGAGGAGAAAAAAATCGGTCTCCTTCTCAAGCGAGGGCATTGTTTTGCTGGTGGGCAACGAGGGAATTAGGATACACTCTCACCAAAGCGGGTGATTTTTTAAATATTAGTCACCAGGCAGTCTCTCAAGCAAGGAAAAGGGGGGAGGCTTTATTAGGGAGAGATAATCTTCAGCTATAGCAAGTAAGCTGCAAGGTTATCTGTCCCCTAAATCCCATAGCAAGTAAGTTGCAAAGTTACCTCCGTCCCCTAAATTCCTCTCAGTTGGAAAGAAGATTACGGGCGCCCTTTGGGAATCCAGCATCATCGTCTTCCGAGATATTTGACCTCGGAAATTCTTTTAGTGGTCCAGGGTCGGACCTGCGCAACCATTTGATTACCAGTGGGTAAGCTTAAATTATTACCCGTATATGAGCTTAGAGTGCCAGTTTTAGGGGTAATATTGAGGCTCTAAGCCAATCAGATATAGTAATCGAAGCGGTGATAGTGTGGTGGTGGGGTATGGGACGGAGATAGATTTTGAACTGATTCACCTGTGAGATAAACTTACAGGGGTTTTATCAGTCTTATCTTAAAGGTGTACAGGCCTTGACACAGACCCCGCAGATGTAGTGGCCGAGATTCAGGCCTTTCTTAAACTGCCCGAGCTTCTCATAGCACTTGATGTGGTCGAATTCGGATGGTTCTTCCGCTATAGCACTGGCCGGGCAGAGATCGACGCATTTACGGCAGTCGCCGCAATCCTGCTCCAGCGGATGATCGGGGGGGAGGGGGAGATTGGTCAGGATGGTCACCAGTCTGATCCGGGATCCATATTCCGGTGTGACCAGGAGATTGTTTCGCCCGATCCAGCCCAGTCCCGCGCGCCTGGCGACCTCTTTATGGGAGAGATGGCCCCTCTGGTTTATCCAGTCAATTGTTTGTGAAGCGGCTATCGCCATTGCCGTTGCTCCCATCTCTTCGATCAGCCGTGATAGTTCCCAGGCGTTCCGGTCTAAAAAATAGTTGGTCTGGCGGTAGTGGTGGAGATAGAGCCGGGTGGGGTAGTCGGTGATATCCTCCAGCACCCCGTCGGAGAGCTGGACCCCCAGTGCGATGGCGGTTGTCAGGTTTTGGATAGTGGCGGGAGCTAGATCGAAGGCCAGTTTCTCCAGGTCCGGAAGCGTTGCCACGCCGAAGGTGGAGAACCCCAGCCCGAGGGCAAGGTCTTTTAACTCTAGATAATTTTCTGCTCTGGTTCTCATTGCATGATCAATTATATCACCACGAAGGACACGAATAAAAAACTAAAATAAGTTCCTGCTTCTGAATTTTCCCGACATACATTGGGATCCCGATTTGTTCAATAATAGTATGAAATCATTGAAACAACATTGCAGTCATATTTAAAATTAAATTCGTGGAATTCGCGTAATTCGTAGTTTTTTATAATTAGCGAAGCTTCGCGAGCAGCGCAAGATGACCTGCGGTCATCGCGGGGTAAAATTCGTAGTTCTATTTCTTTTTAATTAGCGAAGATTCGCGGTTTAATAAGTTCCGCGACTATGTTCTCTTTGATTTTAGTGGTGATTTTATCCAGCTTCATGTTCGGAGCTTGCCCCGCGATGAACGAAGTTCATTTTGCGGGGTGTCCTTCGTGGTTCAATTTGCCCCTGCGTTTTTTTAGATAAACCATCAGGATTGAGATGGCCGCCGGAGTAATCCCGGGGATTCTTGACGCCTGGCCGAGATTGACCGGCTGGAGTCGGACCAGTTTTTCTCTTACTTCGGTCTTGAGGCTATTAAGGAGGGAGTAGTCGAAATTGGGGGGGATCACGATCTCTTCCATCCTTCTCAACCGCTCGATATCCGCCGCCTGCCGGGTCAGGAAGCCCTCGTATTTCACCATTATCTCCACCTGCTCTTCCACCATGAGATTGAGGTCAAGAAGCGCCGGTTCGAAGACCGCCAGGTTCCGCAGGTTGATTTCGGGGCGGCGGAGTATCTCCTTCAGGTTGACCTTCTTCCGGATCGGATTGCTCGCCAGCCCGGCCAGGGCGTTGTTAACCGTTTCCGTAGGTCTCAGGGAAAAATTTTCCAACCGATTAAGAGTATCCCTGATCGCCTGCTCTTTAACCCGGGTTACCTCCCGGGTTTCATTATCTATCAGACCCAGCTTGAATCCTTTCTCCCTAAGGCGGAGATCAGCGTTATCCTCCCGGAGCCGGAGCCGGTATTCCGCCCGGGAGGTAAACATCCGGTATGGTTCATCGGTCCCTTTTGTTACCAGGTCATCGATCAGGACCCCGATATAGGCCTCGGAGCGGGAGAGGATGAACGGTTCCTCTCCCCGAACGGCCAGCGCGGCGTTGATCCCCGCCATCAGCCCCTGAGCGGCGGCTTCCTCATAGCCGGTTGTTCCGTTAATCTGTCCGGCCAGATAAAGCCCGTGGATCCGTCTGCTCTCCAGAGTGGGTCTGAGCTGGGTTGGATAAACATAGTCATGCTCAATCCCGTATCCGGGGCGGACTATCTCGGCTTCTTCCAGTCCTTCGATGCTGTGGATCAGATCGAGCTGAGTATCTATCGGTAGGCTGGTGGAGATTCCATTGGGGTAGTATTCATTGGTATCGCGCCCTTCCGGTTCCAGGAAAATATGGTGTCGGTCCCGCTCGGAGAACTTGACCACTTTATCTTCGATGCTGGGGCAGTATCGGACCCCACGGCCTGTTATTACCCCGGAGAAGAGAGGTGAGCGGGTCAGGTCCTTCCGAATAATATCGTGCGTCTGGCGGTTAGTCCAGGCGATATAGCAGGGGATCTGCTCTATGGTAACCGGGGGAGATGAAAACGAGAAAGGAGTGGGGTTTTCATCTCCCGGCTGAAGCTCAATGCGGTCAAAGTCAATACTCCTCCCATCTAGCCGGGGACAGGTTCCGGTCTTGAATCGTCCCAGCTCGAAGCCGAGTTCCTCCAGTGAAGTGGCGAGGCCGGTTGCCGACGGATCTCCCAGCCGTCCGCCCCCGAAATGTTTCAATCCGACATGAATCAATCCGTTTAAGAAGGTCCCGGGGGTAATAATGATTTGACCGGCAGTGAAGCACTCGTCCATCCCGGTCTCTACTCCTGCCACCCGATCTTTTTCAACAATGATCTTCTCAACCATCCCCTGGCGGAGATGGAGGCCGGGAGTATTTTCCACCCGCCGTTTCATGGAGAGGCCATACTGGTGCCGGTCGACCTGGACCCGGGTAGCCTGGACGGCGGGACCCTTCCTGGTATTGAGCCGACGATACTGAATAGCGCACTCGTCGGCCGCCCGCGCTATTTCTCCCCCCAGCGCATCGATCTCCTTAACCAGTTGCCCCTTTCCCAGTCCCCCTACCGCCGGATTGCAGGAGAGCATCCCGATCCGGTCCTGATTCATAGTAAGGAGGAGGGTTTTACATCCCAGACGGGCCGCGGCCAGAGCGGCCTCAATGCCGGCATGACCACCGCCGACTACGATGATGTCGTACTGTAGATTTGTAGGCATTAAAAAATTAGCTCACTTCGTTTTGGACTTGTGGGAAATGTTGTATCGTCCAGCACATGAATTTTATGTGCGGGGGGAAACAGAAACATAGTGCTTTTGGCGTTACGATCCTGTTTCGGAATTTAGAAATATTTTTTCTATTGCAACAATCTGAAAATGTTAGTCTTTTTTAAAACTAAATTAACGCGAAGCGCTAACTTATACCACAAAATGATAGGAGCTCTTAAGTTTTTGTGCAATTATTACAAAAAGATAATAATATATATAAAGCTGGTTCGGACTTTATTGCTCAGTAAATTCCAAATTAATACGGTGTTTAAAATATATACGAGGTAAATAGCTATGTGCGGTATTGTCTGTTATATCGGAAAACAGGAAGCGACGCCTATCCTGCTGGAAGGGTTGAAGCGGTTGGAATATCGAGGATATGATTCCGCCGGGATCGCAGTCTCCGACGATGATGAGACATTTCTGGTTAAGGAAGTAGGTAAGGTCAGGAATCTGGAAGAGAAAGTTCAATCTCTTGATCCCCATGGAAAGATGGGGATAGCTCATACCCGTTGGGCTACTCACGGACGTCCTACCATAGAGAATGCTCATCCCCAGACCGGAGAAACAGACAATATCTTCCTGGTTCATAACGGAATTATTGAGAACTACCTTTTTCTTAAGGAAGAACTGGAAGAAAAAGGCCATACCTTTAAATCTCAGACCGATACTGAAGTTCTGGTCCATCTGATCGAGGAATATTTTGACGGTGATCTGGAGAAGGCGGTCAAAGAAGCTCTCGGATTGGTCCAGGGGACATTTGGAATAGCCCTCTTCCATCGGGATAATCCGGATAAAATAGTTCTGGCCCGACGGGGATCTCCGCTTATCCTGGGCATTGGAGAGAATGAGTTCCTGGCCGCTTCCGATATCAATGCCTTAATCCGCTATACGAATAAAGTGGTCCATCTCAATGATAACGAATTGGCGGTCTTGAGCCATTCTAATTATCACATTACTGACTTTCAGGATCGGAAGGTAACCCGGGAGATGGAGACCATCGAATGGGAGCTGGGCGCGGCTGAAAAGAATGGGTTTGATCATTTCATGCTCAAGGAGATATTTGAGCAGCCCGAATGTGTAAAGAACGCTCTCCGTGGTAGAATCGTGGAAGGCGAAGGTGTCCCGCGATTAGGAGGACTGGAAGGAGTGCTGGATCGTTTGAAATCAATCGAGAAGGTACACTTCGTCTCCTGCGGAACTTCCTATTATGCCGGTCTTCTGGCCCGTTATATATTCGAGAAACTGACTGATCTCAGTGTCGAGGTTGAGTATGCCTCAGAATTTCGTTATCGTAGTCTACGGCTTGATGAGAAGACAGCTGTTCTTGCGATATCACAATCGGGTGAGACCGCCGATACTCTGGCCGCTGTTAGGGAGGCCCGTCGGAAAGGAGCGCTCTGCCTGGGATTGGTTAATGTAGTAGGGTCGACTATCTCGAAAGAGACCGATGCCGGTGTCTACAATCATGCCGGACCGGAGATAGGGGTGGCCTCAACCAAGGTATTCCTCTCCCAGTGTGTAATATTAACTTTGATGGCGCTTCTGATCGGGCGATATCAGCGCCTTTCGCTCACTGACGGCCTCTTTATAACCAGGGCATTAAAGGATATTCCTGACCAGATCCGGAAAATTCTGAAGCATACGGAACAGATCCAGGAGATCGCCCGCCAATATGCCCGATATAATGACTTCCTCTTTCTTGGACGGCTCTATAACTTCCCGATTGCCATGGAGGGGGCCTTGAAGCTTAAGGAAATATCCTATGTCCACGCTGAAGGATATGCTGCCGGGGAGATGAAGCATGGGCCGATCTCATTGATCGAGCCGGATTTCCCGACTGTTGCTATCGTGCCCCGGGACTCAACCTATGACAAGATGATCAATAATATTCAGCAGATAAAGGCTCGGGATGGACATGTAATAGCGGTCGCGGTCGAAGGAGATGACCATATCAAATCCCACGTTGATCATGTCATCTATGTTCCGCATACAATCGATATTATCCAGCCGCTTATTAATACTATCCCTCTTCAGCTTCTCGCGTACTATATTGCCAAGGAGCGAGGTTGTAGTATTGATAAACCGAGAAATCTGGCCAAGTCCGTTACAGTCGAATAATAAGTTAGATCCTTTGGATCTAACTTACTGGAAAAATCTTTTTACGGAGCAAAAATTATTGAGTATTGAGATTGATGAGTTAATCTGCGGATACAGTGGTTTGGTCCGCACTTCGGCCGGAAAAGAGTATACCGGAATTGATCTGCGGGGGATCCGTCGGGTTGCTGCTGAAGCGGGTATTTCGGTTCGGGAATCCGAGATTGCCGCACTCAGATTGGATATCATTCCAGTCCGGTATTTCAGGAATATAGCTTCGCTGGGGGCTGTCGGGCAGGCCCGGTTACTCTCATCCTCGGTCTCGGTAGTCGGCGCCGGTGGTCTGGGAGGATTGGTAATTGAGCTTCTGGCCCGGTTGGGTATAGGCAAGATCACAATTATTGACGGGGATCGTTTTGCGGAAGATAACCTGAACCGACAGGTCCTTTGCCGGGAGGATGATCTCGACCGCTTAAAGGCCGAGGTGGGAGAGCAGCGGGTTCGGGCGATCAACTCGGCGATAGAGGTTACTTCTCACCCGATTTTCCTCACTGAAGAGAATGCCGTTGAATTGCTGAGTGATAGTCAGGTGGTGGTTGACGCTCTGGACCGGATATCTATTCGTATCGTGCTGGAAAAAGTGATCGGTAAACTGGGTATCCCCATGGTGCATGGCGCTATCGGAGGATTCCTGGGTCAGGTTGCGACTATTATGCCGGGGAGTAATATTCTCTCAGATCTTTATGGCGGTGATGCTGCCGCTTCGGCCAGGGGAATTGAGACTGTCCTGGGGACTCCAACGGTGACACCAGCTGTTATTGCCTCTATGGAGGTTATGGAAGTTATCAAATTCCTCCTTGATAGAGGAACTCCTCTGAAGGATGAATTCCTATATCTGGAACTGGAAAACGCGATCTTCTCCAGGATAAACCTCGGGAGGTAAATTCTCTTAAAACAACTATTCGACCGGTCAATTGGTCAGGTGGTTTAACTAATCATGAAGATACAGGTCCATCTTTACGGTGCTTTTCGGTCCGCCGCCCCTTCTCCATCATTTAGCCGGGAAGCAGTTGAGGGAATGACGGTTAAAGAGTTGATGGAGAGTCTCCATCTCCCCGATACAGTCTATCGGATGGCTTTGGTCAATGATATCAGGGTAAAAGAGGGGACTATCCTAAGAGATGGTGATGAGGTTCATATCTTCCAGCCGGTAGGGGGAGGGTAGTGTCACGTTCGAAGTTCGATGTTGGAAGTTCGATGTTCAGCTTTTAAGGTATTTACTACGAATATTGTGTGATGGGCTCCCTGAAATCTTGCCTACCTATTGATATTCCCTGGCCTCTCCGGTTTATCCCCAGGTTATCCACCATAATCCACAATTCTTGTTAAATTGTACAGAATCAGAGGTTGTTATATGTGGATAAGTTGTGGACAACCGGTGAAAAACTGTGGAAAAGTTGTTGACAACCATGCCCTATCCGATACAATACCCCACCTTTATAGAGACAGGAGATATTCTTCCGAATTTTCCTACCACCTACTACTAAGAAGGATTTAATACCATGCGTAAGATACCACCCAGTCTTAACCTCCAACCGGGAGAAGAAACGCGTCTCTGGCAGGATATCTCTGATGCTCCCGAGAGAATCTCCCGTTACCGCAAACTCTCCCGTCTGATGGCCAAGAGGAATCGGCCCAGAGAAGCCATTGTTCTCCTCCGATTGGCACTGAAAAAGATGACCCCCGAGCAGTTCCGCGAAATAAGAGAGATCCGGAAGCGAATTGCCCGGCTCCATGAAGATGCCGGAGATATCAGTCTGGCTGTCCGGGCTTACCGTAGTCTGATCAGAGAATATCCTGATGTAAGTGTTCTTTATGAGCGGCTGGAAAAGATATTCCGGGATACGGGCCGGGATGAAGAGATGATTAAGATCCTGAAAGGAGCGGGGAAAGACAATCCTCAGCGGGAACGGCTGTTGAAACGATTGGTCAGGCTGGAGACCAGACTGGGGAGATTGAAAGCGGCCCGTCATGATCTGAAATTACTGATAAGTGAGTTTGGGTCTGACTATAGTCGTCTGAAAGATCTAGGGCGTCTCTACGAGAAGACGGGGAACCTCAAGCAGGCTATCGTGAGCTACAAGAAAGCATTGAAGTTCAAGCCTGAGAACCCGGATCTGGCGTTATTGATAGGGGTATCCAAGCGTAAAGCCGGTCAGCGGGAGAAAGCACGGAAGGTCTTCCTGAATATCCTGGGTTTCAAGCCCGGCTGGTATGGTTCTCATATTAACCTGGCTGAGATGGATATTGAAGATGGTGATTTTGCCGCGGCGGAGAAGCATTTCAAGCAGATCGATATCAGTTTTCCAGGAAACTCCCGGGTAATGATCAACCGCGCGGATATTCTCCTTAAAGAAGATCGTCCGGAAGAAGCCCTGGCCATCTGTCGGGAAGGCGCCGCCGTGACTGCCTTCTATTATACTGATGAGTTGAGTCTCGGGCACCGTGTCCTGGGAGCCGCTTACACGGCACTGGGCAATAAAGAGGAAGCGAGTTATCACAGCCTGATGGCGAAAAGAATTAAAGGGAGCAGTGATTTCTTTGCCACTACTATTGAGGTAGCGGATGAGAAGATCGCGTCCGGTGACCTTAATCTGGCTGAAAAGATAGCCGATGGTCTTCTCTCCCGATTCCCGATGAATTCCCTGGCTTACATAAAGAAAGCTGAGATTGCCCGAATCCGGGGGAGGATCGATGAAGCTATCTCCTTCGCGGAGAGAGCCGCCCGGGAGGATAACCCCAAATATATAAACGATAAGATCAGGGGGCTGGAACTGATGGCCGAGCTGTATAAAGATAAAGGTATGGCCGATGAATCGGCGCGATATCTTCAACAGGCCCGCGAACACTCTGCCAGTTAGAGTCCTTAAATAAGTTGCTGAGATAAGTATTGAGGGAGATAAATTAATATGACCGCATTGCGTTTACCAGAGCAAGTTATAACACCCAAAATCAAGAAACTAAGGACTGAGATTATCGAATCTCCCCACCGGGCATCCACGTATAAGCAGATGGCCCGGGTCCTAATCGGGATGGAGCATGAGCGGCTGGCGGCCCGAGTCCTACGGACCGGGCTGTCCGAGGTTCCCGATGATCAGGGTCTATTGGAAAATCTGGCCCGGGCCCAGCAGGCAGGAGGTTTTCTCAAGGCGTCCGCGGCAACTTGGCGGAAGGTAACAAAACTTTTCCCGGAGAGTTTTCTGGCCTATGAAAAACTGGAGCGTCATTATGTCCGTTCCGGATCACCGCGGAAAGCCGTCAATATGTATCATCGGATTGAGGAAGATGATCCCCTCCAGGAGAAGAGTCTGGAGAGAATAGTATTTGTCTGCAAGGAAGCTATGGATGTACCGGGGACGGTCAACGCTCTGAAGAAGCTGATCAAGAAATATGGGATTACTTATCGGCGCTGCCGGGACCTGGGCAGATTTCATTTCAAGGCCGACCATTACAGGGAGGCCTCCCGCTGGCTGGAGAAGGCTTTTACCATGGGAGATGGAGATAACGATCTTCGTCTCAATCTGGCTCTCGCCTATGCTCGCCAGAAGAGATACCGGCTTGCCGAGAAGCATATAAATCATATTCTGGCCGACCGTCCGAACTCTTATGCCGCCCTTATCAATCTCTGTGAGTTCACTATCGAGGAAGGAGATATTGAGAGGGCGGAGTCGATCCTGGCCCGGCTCGAGAAGCTATACTCCAACAATTCCCGGGCCAACCTGGCCCGCGGTGAAATAAACCTTATTAAAGGTGACCTTTCCTCCGCGGAGAAAGCCCTCCGTTCTGGTATCCGCGGGACCGCATACTTTTATCGCTGGGAGCTGGAACGGGGTTACCGTCTCCTGGGAGAGACACTGGAATGCCAGGGCAATGGAAAAGAGGCTGATTTCATCCGCCTCCTGGCGGATTCTCTACAGGGAGCTCCCGATGCTTATCAGGCTTTCATTAAACTGGCGGAAGAGAAGCTGGAAGACCAGGAGATGATGTTGGCCGGGCGGATATTCGCAGAACTATCCCGGATGTTCCCCAACAATGCCCGGATCGTAACCGGAGAGGCGGAAGTGGAGATTTTCAAAGGTTACCCGCTTAAGGCGATCGAGATGTTGAACCGGGTCATCGAGAAGATCCCCGAGAAGTTCATCCAGGACAAGAGCAGAGGCTACCGGGTATTGTCTCATGCCTATCGGAATCTGGGAGACTGGGAAGGCGCCCGGAATAGCATCTATCAGGCAGAACTGATCGAAGACTCCCTGTCCTGAAGTAGCTTATTATCTATACCCTGCTCGAAAAGTATATCATATTGAAATAAATCAATTGAAACCACGAAGGACACCAAGTTCACGAAGATTTCTAAAAAACGAGTTGAATCCTATTTGTTTTATCCTCCGTTCTTCGTGATCTTCGTGTCCTTCGTGGTTTATTACTTCGTTGTTCTAAGTTGAAATGCCGGAGCTGCCGGAAGTTGAGACGATTAAGAGGGGTCTTTCTCCCCGCCTTCGGGGGAAGGTAATCCACCGGATAATCATCCCTCCTGACCCGAAAGGGAGCCGCGTTCTGCGGCGGTATCCCTCCCGCCGCCGGTTTATCCGGAAAGTTACCGGTCGCACTATCGTAACCCTGAAGAGAAGAGCCAAGTATCTCCTCTTTGAACTGGATTCCGGAGAGACCATGATCATCCATCTGGGGATGAGCGGTCAACTTCTTCTTCGTCCTCCCCGTGCTACCCCTCCCAAACATGCCCGGATTATCTTTACGATAGCCGGAGCGGGAGAGCTCTTTTTTGTTGACCCCCGGAAGTTTGGTGAGGTCTATCTATACTCCATGGCGGCGGGTGATACGGTTGTCGATCCGTTCGTTCTGGGGCCCGAGCCCCTCGGCAAGAGTTTCACTCCCCGGGTGCTGGCAGGCAAACTCCATAGCCGGCGCTCACCAATCAAGGTTGCCCTTCTCGATCAGAAACTCATCGCCGGTCTGGGGAATATCTATACCGATGAGGCACTGTTCCGGGCCCGGATTCATCCGAAAAAGCCATCATCCGACCTGACGAAGAAGGAGATAAAACTGCTCCATAAGTCGATTAGGGAAGTTCTCCGAGAGGCAATCAGCCTCCACGGGACCAGCGCCGCCGACCGGCAGTATGTTGATAGTGAAGGAGCCCTGGGAAAGTTTCAGACCCGGCTCAATGTTTATCAGCGTGAAGGAAATAAATGCCGCCGCTGCGGAACAGTAATTGAGACTATAAAACTCGGCGGCCGGACCGCCCATTTCTGTCCCCGGTGCCAGAAGTAGAGAAATAAGGAATAAAGGTGAGAAAAATGAGAAAGGTGTATGTTTTTCGGTTTATTCTCTTTATCGCGATATGGGTAATGGCGGCATCTTCAGCCGTTGCTCAGGTTGAGATCCCGATTAAACTCTTGAGAGAACAAGCCGAGCAAGGGGATGCCAGAGCCCAATACAAGCTTGGTGCGTCTTATGCCCGCGGCCAGGGCGTGAAGAAGGATTATGTTCAGGCGATGGAATGGTATCGTAAGGCGGCTGAACAGGGTTATGCTCCTGCTGAATACATCATCGGGATTATATATAGTAAAGGTCAGGGAGTAGAGCAGGATTACAAAAAGGCGGTGAAGTGGTATCGCAAAGCGGCAGAGCAAGGGGATGCCCATGCTGAATGCAGCCTCGGGAATATGTATAGTAAAGGTCAGGGAGTAGAGCAGGATTACAAAAAGGCGGTGAAATGGTATCGCAAAGCGGCAGAGCAAGGGGATGCCCGTGCTGAATGCAGCCTCGGGAATATGTATAGTAAAGGTCAGGGAGTAGTGCAGGATTACAAAAAGGCGGTGAAATGGTATCGCAAAGCGGCAGAGCAAGGGGATGCCCGTGCTGAATGCAGCCTCGGGAATAAGTATCGCAAAGGCCAGGGGGTAGAGCAGGATTACAAAAAGGCGGAGGAATGGTACCGCAAAGCGGCTGGACAGGGGAATGCCTTGGCTGAATATAGTCTCGGGAGGATGTATTATAAAGGCCAAGGGGTAAAGCAGGATTACAAAAAGGTGGTGGAATGGTATCGCAAAGCGGCTGAGCAGGGGTATGACCAAGCTGAATGTAGCCTCGGGACGATGTATCGTAAAGGCCAGGAGGTAAAGCAGGATTACCGGAAGGCGGTGAAATGGTACCGCAAAGCGGCTGTACAGGGTTATGCCCTTGCGGAACACAACCTCGGGAGGATGTATTATAAAGGCCACGGTGTAAAGCAGGATTATAATGAAGCGATTAAATGGATCAGCAAAGCGGCAGAGCAGGGGTATGCATGTGCTGAATGCCGCCTCGGGGATATGTATCGCAAAGGCCAGGGGGTAGAGCAGGATTACAAAAAGGCGGAGGAATGGTACCGTAAAGCGGCAGAGCAGGGTTATGCCCCCGCGGAATACGACCTTGGGGTTATGTATCGTAAAGGTCAGGGGGTGGACCAGGATGATTGGAAGGTGGTAGAATGGTATCGCAAAGCGGCAGAACATGGTTATGCCCTCGCGGCATACTGCCTTGGGACTAAATATCGCAAGGGCCAGGGGGTAGAGCAGGATTACGAGAAGGCGGAGGCATGGTATCGTAAAGCGGCTGAGCAGGGGTTTGCCTCCGCGGAATATAACCTCGGGGTGATGTATCATAAAGGCGTTGGGGTGGAGCAGGATGACCGGGAGGCGGAGAAATGGTATCGCAAAGCGGCTGAACAGGGGAATACTAAGGCTCAATATATTCTCGGGGATATGTATTTCGAAGGCGATATAGTGAGGAAGGATTACCAAAAGGCGATAGACTGGTACCAAAAAGCAGCCCAGCAGGGGCACGCCAATGCTCAGTTCGATCTTGGAATGATGTATCGGAAAGGCCAGGGAGTTGAGCAGGATGACCGGGAGGCGATAAAATGGTTTCGCAAGGCGGCTGAGCAGGGGCAATCCGAGGCTCAATACATCCTCAAAGTTATAGATAAAAAAGGCCGGTAGACTAGTTTTGTCGTGAGGCGGCGAGCGAAAGTAGGGGGATAAAAAAACACCTGTCCCCTCAAATTTGGAGGAGAAATAATGGAGAGCATAGTCATCGATGGAGTTAAAATTTATCTCACCAACCCGGACCCGGATCCGACCCGGTGGATTGGACGGAGCGAGGTCATGACTAAACTGAAAGCGGCTTTAATGTGCCTGGAGGAAGAGACTCCGTTATCGCCTTCACTGATCGGCGAGCCGGGATTAGGGAAGACCACTCTTGCCTGCAACATGGGTCATGAGTTTGAGCTGCCGGTCTATGTTCAGCAGTGCACCATGGACATCAGACCGGAGGACCTGATTATTATCCCGGTCCTTTCTGAAAAAAAAGAGATTGTCTATCGAGCCTCCAGTCTCGCGACAGCGGTAATCAAGGGGGGTATCTGTGTTCTTGATGAGGCCAACCGCATGAACGAGAAGGCGTGGGCAAGCCTGGTTCCGCTTCTTGACTACCGTCGTTACTTCGAGAGCGTTGTCGCCGGTGTAAAGCTAACCGCCCATCCGGACTTCCGCTTGATCTGCACCATGAATGAAGACCCCAGCACCTATATCATCCCGGAGTACATTCAATCCCGAATTTCTCCGAAGATATCGGTATGCCTCCCCTCGGATGAGGATATCCACCTGATCCTGAAGAAACATGTTGGCATCGAACATGACGCTGCGGTCATCGAGACGATCGCGAGGCTTCTCAAGGAGTCATTCGAGAAGCAGGGAAGCTTGTTCTCGAAGAAGAAAGACGCGCTGGACCTTAATCTGCGGAGCGGAATCCGGGCCGTGAAATACCTGAACCATCTCAAAAGCATCTCTCGGGTTAACCTCTCCAATGAGACTCTTATCAAGAATATCATACGGGAAGAGTTTTATGAGACTCAGCAAAGATAGTGGATCCCCTCGGATAATCCTCTGTCCGGCAATCGAGTATGGTCAGTTCTCCTGCGTCAATGTCCGGTATAAGATACACTTGGACCAGCGTTCGCTGGTCGCGTTAGCCCTGCCGCGTCGCTGGTCCAAACCGATTAAGCAAGCCATCCGGCGGTTTCCCCGGTACTCCTTCCTCGAATTCCGGGGTGGGCGGTTCGGGATTCATCCCCTCAATCCTTTTATCGAGGCGGCGCGAACCGCGATGGAGCTTCATTGCCCGTTGACCTTTTTCGGCGATTTTGTCGATGAGGGGGCCGATCGGTATTCCCGTTACATTGAGGACAACCTTTTTCATTCTCTGGGGACCGACCATTACCTGCGTTTCCGGTGTGGGGGTGTGGATTCGCTCAAAGAGAGGTTCGCCAATATGTTCCTCGGCTCACCGGAACTTTCGGGATTCAATTCGATCGTGGTTGTCTTCTCTCCCTGGCAGGTGAGATCTATCCTCGGGGAACTCCGACCCCCTGAAGGAACCAAGCGGATAAGGATGGAAGATATCACCGAAAAAACCATCACCCAACACCTGGATGAGTGGCCGTATGTACTCGCCGGCCACGAAAAGCACCGAGATCAGTATCACCCGCGGGACTGGTATATCAGACAGTTGCTGATTGAGTCTTCACGGGATTACCCGGCTTTCGTCAATCCGCGGCAGTTCGTTAAGATCGAGCAGTACTCCCGCAACCTGAGTTGCCTCCGCTCCGATGGATCCCGCTGGACTCCTTCCCTGGAGAATCTGCTGGACGCCTGCACGGAGATCGTCGGTGATGGTTACGCCCGGATCGTCATGGATAGAGCTCTCCATTATAAGATTCCCGCCAGATTGGGATATGACACTTCAGTCATGGGAGAGTTAAAAAGCTCCGTCTCATTGATAGGTTCCGAAATCTGGTCCCGGGTGGGATTGGAGCGGTTGTCGGGTAAGTTTCGACAGATGGCCGCAGCGCGGGAACACCTGGATTACAAACAAAGCGCGGAGGACGGTGTTCCCGATTCCGAAGTAGAGCCTGATCAGGGAAAAGCAGATTTTGGCTTGAAGGAAACCGGGAGCGAACGGGATAAAAATGACCGAGCCGGGGGACTGGTGAAAGCAGGAGATGCCTATGACTCCGACGGAGAAGATTTTCCCCGATATCGGTGGGATATGACGGAGCAAATTCACTGGGAGAAGAAGTTAAAAGAGTTATTAGTTGGGAACCTGATGGAGAGGCAAAGGGGGCTGCTATGGCAGCGGAACCAGCGGTCTAATCCGGACTTTAAAAATGAAATTGTGATGAAGACAACGCTGGAGCATTTTTTCCAGCAGGTATTTTCTCCTGAAGAACGGATGGTTGAAGAGTTCGTCACCGGTCTCAAGGACGGCATCAATATCCGGGAGACAATAAGGGATATTGAGAGGTCGCGGCTGTTTGTGAACTGCCTTCCGAGACAGGAACTGGTATTTCACGGGATGGTGATTGAATTGGAAGAGGACTTTCGTGATTTCAGAAAGATAGGCTCTTTTTCAGGTAATTACCCATGTTACTTTTATCACAGGACTATCAAATATTTTTATATTCACGGGCATCCCATGAAATTAAATGAGTGGGGTTTCATGTATTGTCACTTCCGGCAATTGGATTCCGATAAGCATCTTTCTTATTATCAGAGAATGATGAGATATGCGGCGACACCGGACGCCATGAAAGAAGAGTTTTTTTCTCACTGTAAGGGACTAAATATCATATATATAAGCCCTTCTCCTCCAGATAAAGCAGAACGTGACGGGCTGAAGAAAAAGGGTGTGAATGTTTTTCACCTGCCTCTATCAGCTGTTCCCCGGAGGTGCATTGACAACGCGCGGGTTTTTACATGGATGAGGATAGGCTAAATCCCGGAGATCCCTCGGTATAAATGGTCCTGAAAAGAAATTCAAAGAAATTGGGGTCAGACCTTGCTTTATGCGCATATGCGCATAAAGCAAGGTCTGACCCCAGATATACGGTAACAAGATGATAGGGAAGTATTTGGTTCTATGGTATTAATCATGCCCCCCACCCGCGATCATCTTGATGGCGTGGATAAGAATCCCGGAGATGGCCTCCATCGACTCTCTGACCCCTTTCGGTGAGCCGGGGAGGTTGACGACCAGGGTTCTGCCCCGTATCCCGGCGATACCCCGGGAGAGATACGCCCGCTCAGTCTGCTTTCCCCCTTCCGCCCGCATCAGTTCTCCGATGCCGGGCATAAGCCTCTCGCAGACCCCGGTGGTTGCCTCGGGGGTTATATCGTATGGCCCGGGTCCGGTGCCTCCGGTGGTGAGGACGATATCTACTTTCCGATCGTCGGAGAAGAAGATCAATCTCTCTATAATCAACTCCCGGTCATCGGGAACAATCGCCGTCTCCACGACTTCAAGGCCGGCTTTCCGACAGAGTTCTTCCAGGGTCCTTCCGCTGATATCCTCTCTCTCCCCCCGGGCGCAGCTGGTGGAGATGGTGATGACGGCGGCGCGGTAGTTATTTCTTCCAGTGTCCACTCTTCCCTCCTTCTTTTTCCAGCAACTCGATATTGGATATGACCATGGTCTTGTCGATAGGTTTGAGCATGTCGTAGATCATTAGTAACGCCATTGAGGTCCCGACCAGTGCTTCCATCTCGACCCCGGTCCGATTCCAGGTCTTGACGGTTGTCATGGCGGATATCGAGGTCTCTTCAACCGTGAACCGGATATCACAGTGGGTGATATGCAGAGGATGGCACATCGGGATCAGGGCCGGGGTCTGTTTGGCCGCCTGGATCCCGGCAATCTTGGCGACAGTAAAGATATCACCCTTAGGTGTGTCTCCGGATTTAATCCGGGCGATAGTTTCTGCTCTGATCAGAATTTTACCGGCTGCCGTAGCTATCCGGTGGGTGGGTGTCTTCTCCGAGACATCGATCATTCTTAGGTTTCCATCTTCCGACCAGTGGGATAATGTTGTGTTTTTTTTCATGATATTCTCCAAAAGCATTTAATGTAATTGGTTCTCATTCCATTTGTGTGGTCTTAGTGGTAGCCGCACCTTTTAAGGTGCGTTATTGATTGTTTCTTAGAATAGTGCAATTTTAACTCACGTAGGTTAAAACCTGCGGCTACCAAAACAGGCTTTTATCGGACAGCCTCTTTAGGTAGCCATGGTATGGCCCCGCCGAGGCGGGGCCGCTACGAGAGAACGGGATTTCCCGAAAGCTTACCACAAAGGAGCTCTAAGATTGCTTATGTTTTTTAATGTTCCTTCGTGAACTTCGTGGTAAAATAACTTTATGAGTAAGAGTAAGATCCTCAGCCTCCAATCTCCGCCATGGTCTCCAGATTCTTCTTGCTGACCGGTTCAAACGGCTTGAATTGGATAATATCGGTTAACCAGTTTTTTATCGCCTTATCATCCGCCTCCGATCTCAAAATATTTCGGAGGTTATAATTATCTTCGGCAAAGACGCAGAGTTTGATCTCTCCATTGGCTTTAAGGCGGATCTTGCTGCAGGTGGCGCAGAAGTGCCGGGAGATCGGTGTGATAAATCCGATCTTTCCGTTGCCCGTGGTCAGATAGTGATACTCCGAGACGGAATTGTTAATCCGGAATCCGGCGGGTTTGATAACCCCCCTCTTTATTAATTGGTTCTTTAAATCGGTCAGGGAAGAAAATTCCATGTCGTTGGTCGAGAAGTCCATCTTTTCGATAAACCGGATCGGAACTTCTAGTTTTTCCCCGAACTCAATGAAATCCATCACTTCATCTTCATTAAAATCCTTAATCATCACCACATTAATTTTGAGATTAGCGACTTTGACCCTTTTGAGATTAGAGAGGAAGACATTCAAATCGCCCCATCTGGTAATGTAATGGTACTTCTCGGGCTTCAACGAGTCGCAACTGACGTTGAGGCTAGAAAAATTCAGCCGATTGATACGCTCGATATCAAGTCCGTCGATGGCCAGAGCGGTGGTAATATTATAATCTCCGACCGGCAGTGATTCAAAGAATTCGAATACACCTTTTCTCAGTAGTGGTTCCCCCCCGGTAAAGCGGAATTTTTTTATGCCGAGTTCCCGGCTTATCCGCAGTACCCGTCTGATCTCTTCAAAAGTCAGGATATCCCGGTGAGAGAATTTTTTCACCCCTTCCTCCGGCATGCAGTACCGGCATCTAAGATTACACCGGTCGGTCAGAGAAATCCTCAGGTAGTCAATTATTCTGTTGAATGAGTCATGCATGATTTCTTCTTTTAATCAGCAAATTAACTTATGATCGCACCCGGAGAATTGTGATATTAATATTATTGGGTTTATTCCATATTAGAAGGTCAAACCTTCCTTAACGTCGGAGTTATCTACCATGAATATGTCAGTTGATCAAGAGGGAATTGATCTAAGATTGAAAGTGATCTTCAAGGAGATGGGGAGTTCGACAGAGATGGTTACGCCGCTGGCTGGAGATGCTTCCGCCAGGCGCTTCTTCCGTGTCGGTGCTCAACCTCTTGGAAGGGGCGATTCTTGTATATTAATTGTCTTTCCCATTCCCGCCCGGGAAGAAATACACCACTATCTATTGCAGAGTATATGCCTCCAGCAGGCTGGCCTTCCCGTCCCGGAGCTTTATCAATCCGGTTATGATAGCGGTTTCCTTCTAGTTGAAGATTGTGGTGATGACCATCTTCAGGGAGCGGTATCGTTACTGCCGAAAGAGGATGTCCGTGATCTATATTTTATGGCCATTGACCTGATCCTGAAGATGCAAAAGGAGATCATACCGGAGAGATATCCCGACTCTCCGGCCACGAGGATGGCCTTTGACCAGAAGACATTTTACCGGGAACTTCAGCATTTTCTTACATATACGATTGAGGGATATTACCAAGTCCGTCTCAGCCAAAAAGATCGGGACGCGTTTAACCGCTATTTCTCATCGGTTTGCCGGGAGGTTGCCTCCTGGCAGATGGTCTACTGCCACCGGGATTACCACAGCCGGAATCTCATGGTTTCCGGCAGCAGTCTCCGGCTGATCGATTTTCAAGATGCCCGGATGGGCCCGTATACCTATGATCTGGTCTCTCTCCTTGAAGACCCGTATACCAACCTTTCAGCCGAGTTCCGCAGGGAACTCAGGAAATATTATTTATCACGAATGTCCCCCCGTCTGAAAAAAAATATTGTGAAATATTTTGATCGGGATTATGATATGATGTCAATTCAACGACTGCTTAAAGCCGCTGGTACCTATGGTTACATGTTTCAGGAGAAGGGTAAACCAGGGTATGTTGCGTACCTAGCGCCAGTTTTCCGGAGAGTGAATGAGATATTGGGAGGATATCCTGAATTGATAGGTTTGAATATTCTCCTGCAAAAATATTACTGTCCAGGGTTTGAATAGAGCTATATAACTTAACATCTAAAAAATTTTCAAAACTAAAATATTTTGGGGAAAAATTTTAATTATGAAAGCAATGATTTTAGCTGCCGGCGAAGGGAGAAGATTAGCTCCTTTAACCGATGATTGGCCGAAACCGCTCTTTCCGGTCGGTGACCGACCGGTTGTTTCGTACCTTTTCGAACTTCTGAGATACTACGGGATCAAGGATGTTGTGCTCAATATCCATCATCTCGGCGAACAGATCGAGAAGGTACTGGGTAATGGCAGTCGTTCTTCTGTTCGGATATCGTATTCTCGGGAAGAAGATCTTCTGGGGACGGGCGGTGGGATTAGAAAGGCGTCAGGGTTCTGGGGCGAGGAGGATATTCTGGTCATTAACGGAGATAATCTTCTGGAGTTGAATCTGGGGAGACTCAATCTATTCCATCAGGCAAAGGGCGGCACTGCTACTATGGTGCTCAAGCCGATGGGCTCCCATCAGGACTATACCCCTATCTATTTGGATAAAGGATCATATATTGAAGCAATCGGGGGGAAACCCCGGTCGTTACCGAGTTATGCTTTTATCGGGACTCAAATTTTATCATCTGGTTTTGTTGACCATCTCCCTTCCAGAGGATCGGCTTGTCTGGTCGAGGATGGATATCAAAAAATTCTTCATTCTCGAAATAATCCTGATAGATTAAGTGGATTTGTGACTACCGGATACTGGCAGGAGATCAGTACTATGCGGGGTTACTGGGAAGCAAATATGGATTTTCTTAGAGGCAAGTCTCCCTCTTATTATTACCGGGGCCGCGAAGATTTTACTCGCCGGGGATTATACGTTGGGAAAGAATGCCGGATCGGACCCCGGGTAAATTTTTCTGCTCCGGTTTATCTTGGAGATGGCTGTGAAATCGGCGCCGGGACCACCCTCGGTCCCCATATTATGGTTGGCGCCGGAAGTATCATAGGTGAGAGATGCAGTCTCCAGAATGTTATTATCTGGCCGAAGAGCAAGATCAGGAAAGGGAGTCGCCTCCAGGATGTTATTATAACTCCTTTCGGAAAAGTAAAGCCCCTTTGAAGTGGCTATAATTAATCATTACCACGAAGGTCACGAAGAAAAACTATTGATGATTGATTGCTTCGTGTTCTTCGTGGTTTTATAACATTTTTAAATCAGGAAAAGAGCATGTCGGGAAGAGACCGCTGGAACAGCCGGACCGCTTTCGTGATGGCAGCGATCGGGAGTGCGGTTGGTCTGGGTAATGTCTGGCGCTTTCCGGTTACCTGCTATAAATATGGCGGCGGGGCTTTCTTCATCCCTTATTTCGTTGCGCTCTTAACCGCCGGCATCCCTCTGATGATCCTGGAATATGGGATCGGGCAGATGATGCAGGGATCGGCGCCAAAGTCTCTCTCCCGAATCAACAAACATACCGAGTGGGTGGGATGGTTCGCCCTTCTGATTACATTGGTGATATCCATCTATTACGCCATTATCATGGCTTACTCGGTGGAGTATCTGGTCTATGCGTTCAAGGGGTTATTTTCCGGCGGAGAGATGGCCTGGTCGGTCACGGCATCCGGATTAAGCGGGACTCCCGAGGCGACTTTCTTCATCGATATCGTTCGGAACCATAGTTCCATGTCCTCCGAAATGTGGCAGTTGGTCTGGCCTCTGATCGCCGGATTGGCGGTGACCTGGACCGCCGTCTATATCATCCTCTGCCGGGGTGTCCGCCGGGTCGGGAAAGTGGTTATGCTGACCGTCCCGCTTCCGATAATTGTTCTGGTAATTCTGGCAATAAGAGGAGTGACGCTGCCTGGAGCCTCCTCCGGGATTATCTACTACCTGACCCCAAACTTTGAAGCTCTGAAAGATCCCGCGACCTGGCTGGCCGCCTACGGGCAGATATTCTTTTCTCTCACACTTGGTTTTGGGGTTATGATCGCATATGCCAGTTATATGCCTCGGGATAGCGATATTACCAACAACGCTTTTATCACCAGTTTCGCCAACTGTGTGACTAGCTTCTTAGCCGGTTTTGTAGTCTTCAGTGTTCTGGGGTTCCTCGCCTATCAGAAAGGCGGCGTAGAGGTGAGTGAGGTTATTGCCGCCGGTCCCGGGCTAGTCTTTGTTACCTATCCGACCGCGGTTGCCCAGATGGGCCAGTTCGGGTGGCTCTGGCCGCCCTTGATCGGGATTCTATTCTTCGTGATGCTTCTTTTTTTGGGGATCGATTCCCTCTTCTCTCTGATCGAAGGGATCACCACTGGTCTTCGTGACCGCTATAACTTTCTCAGTCAGAAGTTTCTCACCTCCGCTGTCTGCATTCTCTCTTTTGTGGTGGGTGTCATCTTCTTCGCTTCCCGGGCCGGGATCCACTGGCTCGATATCTTTGACCATTGGGCCAATGATTACGGCCTAGTTATCGTGGGGCTTTTGCAGTGTATAATTGTCGGGTATTTCTTCAAGACCGATGATCTGCGGGACTACATCAACCGGGTCTCGGAGATCAAGCTATGGGGTTGGTGGGAACTCTGTATAAAGATAATCACTCCGCTGGTGTTGGCATACTTGCTCTTCACCAATTTCCTTTCCGAGATGACCAGGGGGAGTCTCTACGGTGCGAGCGGGACCGACTTTGACCGGTACCTCTGGATCGCCCCGGCCAGTTTTGCCTTGCTCTTCGTCATTGCCTTCAGCCTGGCCCGTCTTTGGAAGGTACTTATATTAATCGGTGGTGGTTTGATTGTATCTTCAATCACCTGGCTGATTCTTCCCGAAAGCGCCCCCCTGGCCACCTCCCTTTTCTCCGGTCTGGCGTCCTCCGTGCTGATCGGCGGATTGCTAATATGTATCGCGATCGCCCGGAAGGGAGAGGTAGAAAACTGATGAATTCAGAAGTTTATGTTCGACAGGCGGAGGGATTTGCCATGGTATCAGGTGAGGGGCCACGGGAAAACTTTCTTAATTTTTATAATCGGCACCGGGAGAAGATCGGTCTGATTCTTCTCGGATTGAAGAAGGATGATCGACCGACCGATGAGTTTACGCTTCGGACCGGGATGATGCCGCCTGGATCCGCCGTTATTGATGGAATAATAATGGATTTTTGCCGCCTGCCTTACCGGACCCCGGATGGGGTTATCTCCTCCTGTCCCGGAATTCCCTATGACTGGAAGGGATGCCCGCCGCACTCCCCCCCGGTTTCAGAGACAGTAGCATTGCTAAATCGGGCGGCGGCTTTTCTGATAGTTCAGTTCGAAGGCAGTCAGGGGCATGGACGGCAGGGGGAGGTCCACCCGTTTATTGATCGGACAGCCACCGCACTCCGGGAAGCTGGATATGGGGTTCTTGAAACATATGCCTGCGGCCCCTGCCGGATCTGCCCGAACGGGTGCGCTGATGGCCCGGATTGTCGCCAGCCAACCCGGCGCTTATTCGTCCTTGAGGTCTGTGGATTCTGGATCAATTAGCTCTGCCGGGAAGCAGCGGAATATCCTGCCCTGGGCCCCCCTCTCCGTGAGGTCTGCTGGATCAAGGATTGGGGGCTTCCCACCCAGGATACTCAATCCGTCCGCTTTGTTACCGGGATCTTATTGGGAGATTAACCGCTGCCTCGGAATTTCGATTTAGAATTTCAAAATATTGGCAATGAATAGCCGCGATATGTTATAAATACTAAAAAGATGTGATGACCGATGTTTAAGAAATTATTCCTGATCTTTATCGTAGTACCTCTCCTGGAGCTCTATCTCCTGATCAAGATTGGGCAGCTCCTGGGAGCTGAAGTTACCATCGCTCTGGTAGTGGTGACCGGCATCCTGGGAGCGATCTTCGTCCGGGCGCAGGGGTTTTCCCTGGTCACGAAGATCAAGCATGATCTGAACGAAGGAAAGCTTCCTCACAAGAGACTCTTTGAGGGGGTCTGTATCCTGGCCTCCGGCCTCTTGCTGATTACTCCGGGACTGTTAACCGACCTGGCCGGATTTCTGCTCTTAATCCCCCCGCTGAGAGTTCGCCTGATTAATACCCTGCTGAGAAAAGCCAGGACCTACATCTCGAAAGAAGGGACTCCCCCCGTAACCTGGACTTACCAGAACCGTTTCCCAAAATCCTGATCTGCCGTTCTCCTATAAGCTGCTAATTCTAATTTAAATTTAAATTTCATTATCTTACAATTTATGCATGGTAATATATGTTAGATAAGAGTAATGTGATAATTGATCATGGATATATATAAGCTGATAGAAGAGGGGAAAATTAAGCGGTTTCTCCGGGCTAGGAACAAACTTAATTTTCCCGGGTTGGTTTCGCATATTACCCAGCATGCTTCAGGGAGAGACCCCCTCTTTATTGAGGACGGTGATTATCTCTATATGTTGAAACTGCTTAAGGAAGTCTCCTTGAAATACAAATTGTCTGTATTCTCGTTCTGCTGGATGACGAACCACCTCCATATCCTCTTAAGACAGAAGGAGAAGAATCTCCCGGAAGCCATGCAAAGCCTTTTTCTGCGCTACGCCTTATATTTTAACCGGAAATATTCAAGAAAAGGTCATCTCTTCTCCGGTACCTATCGCCAGGCTGCCTGTTTCGACGATTATTATCTGATCTTTACATCTATCTATATTCATCTTAACCCTGTCCGTGCCGGTCTAGTCGGCCATTACAAGCGATATAGGTGGTCCAGCTGGAGATTATACTGCGAGGATAGGGAGACCGACTCCTTCGTTGACTGGAGGTTCATTCTTTCGATGATCGCCGGGGATCTCTCCGTATCCCGGGAGAGATATCGGAAGATGCTGGAGGAAGCAATGGATTACCAGGCGAGGGAAGTGCGGGAAGTAAAGACCGCTATGGGGGAATTTGCAGTCTGGATGAGGAAGAGCAAATCAGGTTCAATTCTTAATAGAATCAAAGGTGGAACTATTAATTTATGGCCCAATGGATATGCCAGCGACCGCGAGATAATGGAGGCGATAGAAAGGCTGAAAGAGAAGAAACGTCTCACGAAACCGGGAGATATCAAAGCGCGAAAATTTGCGGCGGAACAACTTCAAGCCCGGGGATATTCTGTAAGGGAGATCGCGGAATACATGGGCCTATCCCCGTTCACAGTTTATAATATTTTTAAAATATAACTTTATATCTAACATATTATACCGTGTAATATGTGTTAGATAAGAAATTACGAGAGGGGGTGAATGGGTTAAAATACTGTTCGGGGACGGGCGGTGAGAGAGGGGCGGGGGATGGTGCGGACCTGATTAGTGATGGTCAGGCTGCTGGGGAGTGAGGGGGTGTAACCGATCGCCCGGAGGTTGATCAAGGTAGTCTGGTTGGTATTAAATTCCAGGTCAAGGGATACTTCCCCGAGAGTCATACCGCTGTCCCCGACGAGATCGATTCTAATTGTATGTTTCCCTGACGAAGGGTATAGGCGGAGTGCCTGGATATTCTGCGGGAGTAATAACCAGCTCCGGAGATCCGCCTGCTCGGATACGGTATTATAAATGCTCATAATTAGCTCTCCCCATCCACCTGCTTCTTTGCTTACTTGATGGAGAACTACCCCTTTTAGTATTACCCGTACAGCCTGGCGGACAATCATTACCGGAATCTGATCGACCAGATTCCTGATCTGTTTGGCCTCGATATTGCTGAGCATTGCGGTGGTTCCGGCTTCTTCCCCATCTAGATAGACTATAGCTTTTTTGAGATCGGTCGGTACTGTCTGGTAGACGGGGAAGGCAACCGCCAGCCAGCCATCTCCAGTCGGGATCGGGATAAATATTTCTTTCTTTACCGGGGAGAAACCGCACTGAAAGAAGAGGAGGAGATCGCCGCTCCGGGAGAGGTCAAGTTCTACTGGGGGGATGCGAATGTCGTCCGCGCCGTAGGAGACGGCGTCGATTCGGGCGGATTCGAAGTTGGGGACCTGGGCGATTACCCTCCGGCTGTCAATCAGAGCTTCCGAGTAACTTCCATCCAGATCATACTGGAGAGAGGAAAGGTAGGATCCGAAGGCGGAGAGATAGAGGTTAGTGACACTTTCGGCCAGGTCGTAGGCCGGGCCATAAGCCTTGATTAACTGGCTGGAGACATCGGCGAGTTGATCTTTCTGGAGATTTTGCTCATGGGCGGCCTCGGTGGCATCACCAAGCTCCCGTTCATGTTCCGCGATCTCGATCTTGCGTCGTTCATCGAGCCGCCGGATCTCGACCCCGGCTCCTTCCAGGTCTCCCAGCATTAGATAGTTGAGAGCCTTGTAGATATGGATTAGGAACTTTTCGAATCCATATCCTTTATACGATAGAGTAGTCTCATTATATAGAGCTGCTCCGACTTCCGCGCTCATATCCCGAATGCTGACTGTGGGGCGAGACTCATAGTCGATTATAATATTGTAAGCAGTCTCAAAGTCCAGGTTGCTCCCCTCGAAATCGCCCATATTTTGCTTGATGGTGGCTCGCTCGAGGAGGCAGAGGAGTTGGTCCCCGCCGCCATCGCAGTCATCATCATCGATCTCGGAGAGTGCTTCTTCGTAGTTGCCGAGGACAAAATCCTGTTTCATCATCGCCATCCGCTCGGGATAGCTGGAGCATCCGGCCAGGAAGAGGATGAAAGGGGAGGTAAGAAGGATAAATTTAATTGTGTGAGAAAAAATTCTCATTATTGGTAAGCGGTGAGCTGTAAGCGGTCGGCTGTGGGTGATATCGCTGACTGCTTACCGCTTACAGCTCACTGCTTACCTAATTTATTTTCTCCCGACCGGGAAAAAATCAGAACCAGTAGTCAAGGTGGATCGCTCCGCCGACGCTCTCGGAGTAGTTCAGTTCCAGGGTTGTGATCAGGTTCTCCACCAACTGAAGTTCGACCCCGACATTCACCGCCGGCTTGATCTTATCGAGATCGTCATCATCAGCCATATCGTTATCGGGATCGAGCTTGGTTCCCAGGATGCCACCGCGAATAAAGGCTTTGAAGTCCTCGTTGATCTCCGCCCGGAGAACGAGTTGCCCAATGTAGCGGAAATGCTTGATGTCGGTCTTAGTGTCGGTTTCCTCGATCTTGACACTGGAATAATCGGAGAAATGGACACTCCCGAAGAGGCCGAAGTCAAACGGACCGTAGCCGTATTGCTGGCGCATAAACCAGAAGGTTCCTCCCAGCCCGAAGCAGCCGGTGGTCTTGTTTTCCAGAGGATCAAAAGACATAGCCTCGCCGCCGGCATCGATAAAGAGCTCTACCCATCGTTCATCCCTGAATCCGAGCCGGGCTCCAAAATAAGTAAATGAGAGATCGTTGCTATTGATCTCGTTCTCGACCCGGTAATCGAAGAAGCCGCCCAGCGAGAAGCCGGGAATCGGGAGAACTTGGCTCATCCCGGGTGAGACCGCGATCAGACATGCCATGATGGCCGCAACAAAAAAACAGATCATTTTAGTTTTCATAAGGAAGACTCCTCCTTTAATGTTTTCTTGGTGACTTAGTGTCTCTGTGGCGAAGATAAGAGCTAGACCTTACTCGAAAAGCCTTTTTAACCACGAAGAACACGAAGTTCACGAAGGAATTTGAAAAAAACAGGAATAATTACATAGTTTTCTTTGTTTTTCTTCGTGTTCTTCGTGACCTTCGTGGTGAATATTTAGTTTTTTGAGCACAAAAAGTTGAAAATACCTTTTCGAGGAAGCTCGAGCTAGTAACCAAATCTGGGGTCTTTCTTGAGTTTGCTGATCTCTTTCTCGTCCGACCATTCCAGGATTCCTGACCTCAGGTTTTTCAGGTTCATGGTAAACTTATAGTAGACAGCCGTCTTCTTGTTCCAGAACTCCTCTTTTTTCTGCTTGATCTCGGTGAGGTTAGCGGTGAGGATAAACTCGGCCGCCTCCTGGGTGCCGAACTGGGCCGCCTGGCTCTGCTTGGTAAGTCCCTGCTCCTGCTGCCGCTTGATCTCCGATATAGTCTGTCCATCGGTACTCTTGTCCAGAAAACGGAACTGGCCCGAGCGGATCAGTTTGGTACGGATCGAATCGGTGATGGATTCGGTATCGATATGCTGAGTGGTTTTGTTCTTTACTTTCTCCACCATGATTACCGGGCGCCGATCGTTTGTGATATCTACAATCGGCGGGAAGGTAAGGAGTGAGGTCGTCATCTTGGCGGCGACCTGCTGAAGATCGGTCGCCCCGAAGTCGGTGTCATAGACCGGGACATCGCCGGCATCTCCGTATTCATAAGTGGTGCTGCATCCCGCAACAAGCGCGAGAATCGCGCCAAGGCCGAGAAGACCTATTAGATTTTTCTTTAATATTCCCATTGTTTTCTCCTTTTTAAGTTATTCCCGCCGTTGGCGGAACTCACTTACTATAAGTACATTATATGTCTGAGAACAAGTGTCAATTTAATAGGTTCTAATTAGCGCAACCTGATGTTGATCTTGAATTGCTTAGCGGACGGATTAGGACCGGCCCCCCGGAAGGTCTTGGTCTCATTGCCGTACATTATAAAGGGAGTCCAGACATTTGCTTCAGAGTCAATTTCGATACCGTCGGAGTCAAACCAAGCGAATTTATACTGGTATTGCTCGGTGTCTGAATATTTGGATACCAGTGTAACGTCGGCTATCAACAGATTCCCGGCAAACTGAGTGGCAATATCCACGATCTGAAGTCCGCGGGCGACCTTGGGATTGTTGACGATCACATATTCGCTATGTTGGATCCCTGAACCGTCTTCCATAATCGCGGATGATCCCTGGATTCCGGATGTGGATGAGCAGCCGGATAGGATGATCATCCCCGGGAGCGCGATGAGTATGGCGACTCCGCTCAATATGGTTTTTATTTTCTTCATTTTTTTTCTCCTTTGTTTTATCCGACGGATCGGTCGGATCGGACTGATAGGACTTGATCCGACTGATCCGAACAATCCGTCGGATTTTCATATTACCAGTTTAATGGTCTTGAACTTGATCCGGGTGTGTCGGGGCTGACCGAGCGGGGTGCTACTTCCGTGCCCAGGTCTTCTTTCCCGCCGGACCAGGTGGCCGGGCCAACTTTGTTGGCCCCAGCTTGCCGCCCGACCGCTTTTACGATACAGCCTTTGGCTATACCCAGATCTTCACCGGCGACCTGCGCGAAGCTCTTCTTCTGATCTCCCCGCTGGACGGTAGCTTGCCCGACCATGATCTCATTCCGGTAGGTCTCCCCGCTATCCTCATCGACGATGTTCTGAAACGCGTATATTTCAACTGGTGTTCCGGGTACGAATCCGGCGGTTGATCCACGGTTGATCATGATCTGGTCCCCGGTTATGGTCAGGACCTTGGCGGGCCGGAGCATCGCGATCGCTTCCTGGCTGAGCCTAGCGGCCATCTTCTTCGCCAGGGTAACCAGGACCTGATCGCTCCCCTGAGTTCTTCCCACACCCGCCATCTCAACCGTCTCGATCTCGGTAAGCTGGACGCTGGGGACATCGGGGAGCAGTTCTCCGGTGGTGGTATCGACGATCTGAACCAGAGCGGAGAGGTAGAATTTCCTGGTCATGGATTCCCTTCCTACCGCGTATGTATCGGTGTCGGTCCGAAGTTCGAAGCCGTCAATCTCGGGCAGAAAGGCATACCGGGCGCCGGTCATCTTCAGGGATTGAGCGGCGGATTTGTCATTGGGGTCAACCGAGACGGCGGCAAAGGCCTGTTCGAGCTGGAGATCCTTGATTCGCTTCCGGTCTACCATCTGAAAGGTCCGGGTGGCGCTGACCGCGTTGATAAACTGGGATTCCAGCGATTGGGTTACCCGATCCAGTTCTATGGTGGTTTCCTCCTGGTTTGCCAGCTGGCGTACCGAAGGCTGCACCTTCATCTCTCCGATATATAGAGTATCCTTCTTCCCGGTAGAGAGCTGTCCGAAGGTCAGGGCGGGGACGATCAGCAGGGCGATTGCCACGGCCCATCCCGTTTTAATTCCAGAGGTTCTGGTATTCATTATTCTTCCTCCTCATGTTCGACGATAACCCGTGGAGTATGATCTCCCACGGAAAGTCGTTCTACTTTGGAAGTATCAATCTTTTCATAGCTTGCTTCCAGTTTGGTTTTCTCTCCTTCCGCCAGTAACCGCTTGGCATAGGCATCGGCGGCACTGGTTTCCCTGGCGATGGCCATCTCGGTCTTGAATCCTTCAAGGTCCTTGAAGCGCACAATACCAGCGTCGGATAATTTCAGGGTAATATTGAGTTTCTGGTCGGTATGGATATTGACCGGTTTCTCCCAGGGAGTGAACCACTGGCGGGTTACCCTCATCATATGGATGCCGGGAACCGCACTCAGATTGGCCGGACCTTCTCCGGTTGAGCCCAGAGCCGCCCCATCAAGTAAAATGGTAGCCCCTTCAATTCCGTTAACGGATACGGTGAATGGAACAGCCCCGGGAGGAGCCGCCCGGGCCAGACGGATTTCCTCCATCCGGCCGCCGATATTATCGCTGATTTCCGCCGCGGCTACTTCCAGAAGATTATTGATGATATTGGAAGACTGAATTTCCAGATTCTCGGTTTGAGGGATGCGTTCGGTGGCCTTAACCACATCGCCGTATATACTGCCTCCCTGCCCGGCTTCCAATACTTTAAGAGCGACCCGGAGAGTATAGTCGGTTACTTCATTATCAACCCCGTAAGCCGTGCTTTTGCCCTTAAATTTTTTCGTGGTATGACCGAAAGAATTGAGTGAAGCCACAATAATATAGTCGGCACCGATCATCTGGGCCAGCCGCAGGGCTGAGGCATCCTTTAATGCCTCAGCGACATTGAGATCGACCTCTCCCCCGGTTATGGCTTCGATTGTCTTTTTGGCCTCTGCGTCCGTGTCCCGGGCTTCCCGGAATTTATCCGCCACCATCTGCTTGTCAAGAATCGAGAATCCCTTCTCGGTCAGGCGGGTGGTGATAAGATCATTCAGGATATCTATCTTATCCTGATATGCTTTTCCGGCGCGATTGGTGACTAAGATTGCCGCTCGCATCCTTGATGGTCCCGCATTGATCTCATCATTTCCCGCTATCGCGGTGAACGGCAGCGAGGCGACGCAGAGAATGCAGATAAGTGCCTGAACAATGTTTCTTTTCTTCATTTTTATCTCCTCTTCTTTTTTTGCGGGGCAAAAAAATAATTTACAGGTTGTACCCGCGGTTGAAAAAAACTTTGGTATTCCTTGACCAATCAAACAGCTATTTTGATGAAAACCCCCATTAAAATATCTGTCGGCGTTGATCTGACATAATTATATTGGTATTGATTAAAAACTAAATTAGCACCGCAGACGCTAATTTATTATATTATCGCGGCTAGTCAGTTCCGTCAAATTGATTGTTCTCTCCCTCTTCGACGGAAGATAAGGATAATTATTCAACCTAATTTTACGGTAGTAAAATTAGGCGGCGATATTAAGCCAGCTATCGCCCCGGAACTTCCGGACCATGACAAGAGCGTAAAGGATCATTCCCACCCCGATACTGGCCCAGGCTCCGACTGATCCCCAGTTCAAGACTACCGAGAGCAGATAGGCCAGGGGCAGCAGGATGATCCAGTGAATAATGACATCGGTTTTCATCACCCAATGGGTCGCTCCGGCGCCTTCCAGACAGGCGGCAAGAATAATTCCGGTGGCGTCAAATATCTGGACCGATCCCAGGATGATCAGGGGAGCGAACCCCACGCTGATTACGGCGAGATCCGGGGTGAATAAGGAAAGGATAGGCCGGGCGAAGATAATGAAGCAGGCTCCGGATAATCCCATAAACAATGTTCCGAATCGGACTGACGCCCAGCCATAATGGCGGGCGGCCAGATACTTGCGTCCTCCCAGAGATTGACCGATCAGAGTGGCTCCGGCGATTCCAATCCCCCACCCCGGCATTAAGGAGAAGGATAAGATTGCCAGGAGGATGTTACTGGCCGCCAGGTCCGCTACCCCGATCATTCCGATGATCTTCAAGAATAAGAGATAAGATGTAAAGATAAAGAACATCCGGGCTCCCTTGGGGATAGCGAAGATTATAATTTTTTTCAGGATTTGGAGATGAATGTGAGATTTGCAGAAGAAAGGGTGGTGGCGGAGCGTGTCGTCCCTGATGGCGCAAATCAAGACAATGAGTGATCCGACAGCCACGCTTATGGTGGTAGCCAGGGCCGCGCCGGATACTTCCAGTCGGGGGAAGCCGAATTTGCCGAAGATGAGAAGATAATTGAGAATAACATTTAAAGATACCACTATGATCATATATCCCATTCTGAGCATGGTTTTACCGATGCCGTCAAAATATCCCAGAAATGACGCGACGAAAAGAAAGAAGCAGAGGCTGAGGAAACGGATTCGGACATAGTTGGTAGTTAACTCCCGGACTTCCGAATTTTTTATTAAAAAATCGATGAAGGGGAGAGTATCGAAGATTCCCATTGCGGTTAGAAGCAGCCCCACCGGGATAGTGATGATCAGCGAGTTAAGTAGTGCTCCGCTGGCGGCTCCCCGGTTCTTCTCTCCCCAGCGGCGAGAGACAATGATCTGGGTTCCGGTTCCCAGTGACTCGAAGGTAAGGGCGACCACCATGAAGACCATTGATCCCAGTCCCGTGGCGGCCAGGGACGTGGCTCCCAATTGGCCGACCATGATCGCGTCCACCACGTTTAAAATAACCTGAGACATCATCCCCAGCATGAGGGGAAACGCGAGTTTGAATACGCGTCCGGGGATGAAGTTATGTAAAGGATGTGTTGTTGAACCGTTCATTAGTTTTTGATAAATCCTGGTTAGAGAATTGGGTTGTAAATATATTTTTTAAAGATAAATTATAAATTTATCAAACAGGCTGCCGCGAATTCTTTAGGATAGACGGTCTTCACGAAGAAAAATACGTTGCAGTTACATAATTGTTTCTGTTTTTTTTGAATCTTTTTATGAACTGCGTGATTAAAAAGCTTTTTAAGCAAATTTGAAGTGGAGAAAATAATAATTATTATTAAAACAATACCGGAGCCGGTAGGCAATGATTTATTTTGTTTTCAGAATCGCAGTTGTTGTTATAATATGAATAAATTCATTTCATCTTTTAACCTAAATTGAGCGATTCTATGCGGCGAACTGCACCAATCTTATGGTCTGCAATCGGTTGCAAAAATACTCGTTCGCATTTATTAATGCGTCTGCGTTTTTTGCAACCGATGCAGCCTCATAATCTTAGCACATTTCATCCGCAATAATCGCTCAACTTAGGTTTAATTAAGTTTTGCGTAAAAACTAGGATTATTTTTTAAAACAATCTGAATATGACAATCACTTAACCTGTGGAGTATATTTATGATTACAACATTAAACAATTTCGCCATTTCAGTGATTGGAGCCGCCCCGGCGGATTCCGGAGAGTTTATCTTAACCGCTTTCGGTGATTTTACTGTTGTTCTGTTGCTAGCTCTGGTTGCCAACCGGTTGGCTTCTTTGTTGAAAGTTCCGGATGTAATCCTCTTCCTGCTGGTCGGGCTTTTCCTCGGACCAACAATTCCTTTCTGGACTCCGATTAAACAGTCCTCGGTTTCCAGTCAGATTGTGGTTATGGCCGGTGCTTCCTATATTTTATTTCAAGGAGGATTGGATCTGAAGCTGAAGACGATTATGCGCTATGCCTGGATCATCGCGCTGCTGGCTATTCCCGGTGTCTTGCTCAGTACCGCCATAGTCGGGGGATTGGCCAAGATAATTTTTCCCATCTTGCCCTGGGCGGCCGCCTTGCTCCTGGGAGTTATTCTGGCCCCGACCGACCCGGCGACCTTAATCCCTATCCTCAAGCAGGTCCGGCTCTCGGAGAGGCTGGAGGTAGTGATTGAGAGCGAATCAGCTTTTAATGACACAACTTCCGCTATTATTTTTATCACTATTGTCACTTTTCTACAGCAAGGACAGATCAGCCTGGCCTCGGCCGTGGGGGGTTTTTTATGGGAATTAACTATTGGCTTTGGCTGCGGGGCCGGATTGGGGTTACTGGCCGGAGTTTTTATCTCCCATCGCGCCCTGGGCTTTTTTCGGGATGCCGCCTCGATATTGACTCTCCCGATCGCGATAGGAGCCTATACTCTGGCCGAACGGTTGGGCGGGAGCGGTTATCTGGCCGCTTTTGTGGCCGGAGTATTTCTGGGGAATTGTCGAGAATTGATGCCGCGTTCTTTTGATCGGGATGAGGGGTTGAAACTGGAGATATTCAGTATGGATCTTGCCTTGATCTGCCGAATGATGATCTTTGTTATCCTGGGATCACAGATTGAATTTGATGCGGTTAAGCAATATTTGCTCCCCGGGGGAATTCTTCTGGCCGGGTTTATCTTTATCAGTCGCCCGGCTGTGGTATTCGCGTTTTTTGGATTGGACCGGAAGAAGAAATGGACGGGGAAAGAAAAACTATTTTTAAGCTGGGTCCGAGAGACCGGTGTAATGCCGGCGGCCCTGGCCGGATCGCTGGCGTCGATCTCGCTTAACTTCCCCGGCAATATGGGAGCGGTCTATGATACCTTTGTCCAGGCAATTGTCTTTATGGCAATCTTGGCGACCTTGCTGATTCAGGCACTATCGACACCATGGTTGGCCCGGAAATTGGATTTGATCAAAAAAAGGTAGTAAAGGACCTGACAATGTGAGGGGTACCGAAAAAAATATTAAAAATTTTATCGGATGATTTAGTAGTGAGTTTAGAATAAAGGAGTATGAAATGGTAGCGATAAAAAATCTTGATCAACTGCCGGAGTCCGTGTCTCGGAAGCTCAGACCTTATCTGGAAGAGATGATCGAGTTGCTGGGTGACAATCTTCTTATGGCGGCGGTTTACGGCAGTGTGGCAACCGGGGATTATCGGGAGAAGAGTTCCGATATTAATCTTATTCTGGTCTGCGAAAAAGTTGGTCTTGCTACTTTGAAGAAGAGTTTAAATTTGATCGCGCGGGGGATCAAAAAACGGATTACCGCGCCGCTCTTTTTTACCCGTCGCTATATCGAGACTTCATCGGATGTTTTCCCGATCGAGTTTCTGGAGATCAAGGATAATCACTTGGTTCTTTCGGGAGAAGATATCCTGACGGGGATAAGAATTGACTTGAAGAATCTTCGTCATCAATGCGAAGAACAGATTAAAGGCAAACTGGTCCGGATTCGACAGGCCTATCTGGAAGTTGGCTTGAAGAAGAAAGGCGTGGAAGCTCTGCTGAAAAGATCTCTCTCTACTATGATTCCGGTCTTTAGAAATGTGCTCCGGCTTAAGGGAGAAGACCCTCCCCAGGGAAAAGAGAAGGTGTTGGAGCGGTTGACGGAGGTCTTCGGCTTGGAGGAGGGCATTTTTCTCGCCATCTGGAAAGATAATCAGGATAACGAAAAGATCGGGGGTGAAGCCGCCGAAGTCTATTTGGATAAGTATCTTATTCAGTTGGAAAAATTGGCGGCGGCGGTTGATTCAATATGAAAATGCGGCGTTACATTATAATCCTGATTGCTTTTATCACGGTTTTCTTATGTGGATTTCCGTCCGAGGGTTCAGAAGCGGACTATCCCGCGTTACATAATTCGGTTAGTGACTTTGCCGGTGTTCTTTCTTCCGCGACTGAGACTAAATTGACCGGTCTGATCGATGAACTGGAGAAGAAAACTTCAGACGCGGTAGCGGTGGTTACGATAGATACTACTGGGCCGGTTTCTCTGGAAGAGTACGCGGTAAAGTTGTATCGCAATGTGGGAAGAAGTTCTGATGGCCGTTATGGCCTGGGCCAAAAAGGAAAAGATAACGGGGTCTTGATTTTGGTGGCGATCAAAGATCGGAAAGCTCGGATTGAAGTCGGTTATGGTCTGGAAGGAACGGTTACGGATGCTCAGGCCTCCGGAATTATCAGGAATATTATGAGTCCGCTCTTTAAAAGAGGAGACTTTAACGGCGGCATAGAAGAGTCAACCGGGGCGGTAATTGGTTTGATCGCGAGAGAAGCCGGTATAAAGATTGATGGCGTATCCGCGACGCCGCCACCGACTTCCCGGACCAGGGGTGGATGGATATTTACCCCTATAATTATAATTTTTATAATGATCTCATTTTTCCGCGCCGCCCGTCACCGTTCCGGGAGGAGTTCCCGGTCCGGCGGTTTCTGGGTTGGGGGTGGATCCGGTGGGTTCGGCGGAGGTTTTGGGGGTGGAGGCTTCGGCGGAGGCATGAGCGGTGGGGGAGGAGCCAGCGGAGGGTGGTAGAAGGAATGGGGCAAAAGAAAGTTGACCCCGATAAATCGGGGGGGGCCGGTTGACGGTTGACAGTTGATGGAGAAAAAACGAACTGATTTTTAGTTATTTTCATGGTTATCATATTCGCGAAGATTTGCGCGCCTTGCAAAATGGCCTTTGGCCATCGCGGGGTAAAATTCGCGTGGATTTGAGAGATTAGTGGTTTTATAAAGAGGGGGAGGTAGAGGGATAATCAGTGAAAATTCGTGTAATTCGTGGACTAAAAAGGGCCGAGGTGGGGGGATATTGAACACATTTACGGGAGGTTGAGATGAAAGCATTAATCATTACATTGGTAATTTTAGCCGGAATAGCCCTGATCGGGATTCTGGTTGTTGTTTCGGGATTAAATAAAGTAGTTACACTTGACGAAACGGTTGCCTCGAGCTGGGCCCAGGTGGAGAACCAGTATCAACGGAGGTTTGACCTGATTCCCAACTTGGTGGAGACGGTGAAAGGGGTCGCCGGATTTGAAAAGGAGACTTATACTGCGGTTACCGAGGCGCGGTCTAAAGTGGGAGAGATTAAAGTTACGCCTGATATGCTGAGTGACCCGAATGCCTTCCAGCAGTTCCAGTCCGCCCAGGATGGATTGAGCGGAGCGCTCTCCAGATTACTGGTAACGGTTGAAAATTATCCCCAGTTAAAAGCTAATGAAAATTTTCAGACACTCCAGGCCCAGTTGGAAGGGACGGAGAACCGGATCGCGGTAGAAAGGCGTCGTTATAATGAGACGGCCCGTGACTTTAATACCTATATCCGAAAGATTCCGGGAATGCTCTGGGCCGGAATGAGGGGATTGACCACCCCCAAGGAGTATTTCGAGGCCGCTACCGGAGCGAAGCAGGCGCCCGCGGTGAAGTTCTGATCTTTGTGGTGAATATTTAGTTTTTTTTCGTGCCTGAAGCTATTCGTCTTTCCGCTGCCGACGCGGCCAGCAGTCCGATTAAAAGCCAGAATACGAAAAAGATCCGCTCGTTCAGGAGAGGGTCATCCGCCAGACTCCCCAATAGGAACCCGGCCAATCCGGCGATCAGGGCTTGACTGAAGCAGATGGTGAACCGGCTGTCGGATTGGTGCATTTCTCTTCGAGCTACTCTGAATATCCGGAATAATAGCCATCCGAAGGCTAAAAGTCCTAGGATTCCGGTTGAGAGGGTTAGAGAGAGATAATAATTATGCGGTGCGGTGGCGAATTCTCCCGTATCAATCTGTTTATATTTATCTTGATAGAGCCGCGTGAATATCCCGTATCCGGGTCCATAGCCGATTACCGGACGATCCCGGATCATCCGGAGAGCCGCTTCGGAGTAAATCAATCTTTTCTCCACATTGGGGTCCGAGCGCCAGGTAGCAAAGCTCTTGATCCGCTGTTTCCAGTAGGACTGTGGTCCCACATTCAAACCCCAGATTAACAAAATCACCAGGAAAATGATTGATCCCAGGAAGATTATTTTTCCCTTCCGGAATAAGGTTAATATTCCTAATCCTGCGAGGAGACTTACCCAGGCAGTCCGGGAAAAAGACAGGTAGATGCCTGTACCCAGAAGGATGGTAAGAGCGACTGCCGCTGTCCGAATCCGCCCGGATCCGGGAGATAAAATAAGGACAAATACAAATGGGATAAGGAGTACCAGAACAGCGCCGATGCCATTGGGATGTCCGAATGATGTCCAGATCCGTTGGGGAGTCTGAGGGAAATAAATCCCCTGATAATAGAGCAATATTCCTGCCAGGATAACCAGGCTGAGCGCGCTGAAGAGAGTGACCAGAAGAACCTTCCGGTATTTTTCCTGACGGAGCAAGGAACCGAGAAGGAAGAACCAGCCCACCTGAGTAAGCAGGTCTCTTCCCCCGGTCTTCCAGCTTATCGACCGATAAGGGGAAGCCATCAATGCTATCAGGGCAATCCCCGCGAAAATCAGGACCGGTATTTCCAGCCCGCTCCGCCGGGGACGAAGCTCCTTATCCCAGATACATCCTGCCAGCCAGAAGATGAGAACCGGAAAAATCAGGTAACTGATCTTGCCGCCGATACTGAACTGAAGCCATTCGCAGCCGGAGCAAGCCCAATGAAAGACCGGCATGGAGAGAGGGTTGCCGGAACGGTTAAGAGAGATCTGCCCCATTATGGCGAAAAATACCACCGCCATCACATAGATCAGCAGAAAAACACGATAATTACTCTTTATTTTCTCTATAGAACGCATTATAGAACTCAGCCCTCACTTTGTTCGGGCAGCATTACCTCTAAGGAGAGTATGAAAGCAGGAAAATTTGAAATACTCCCCCCTCCTGCATTCCTGCTTCCCTGAGATTTGTTGTTCAGAAGATAGATACGTTACATAAGCATTCGGCTAAAGCCAATGAAAAAGTTTGGAACGAAAATCGGATCTGGTTGATGTGAAGGAGCCCAAAGCTTTCAGCGGATCACGTTCTCTCGTAGAGGCAGCCTTCAGGCTGCCAGATGATGGTGAATTGAAGAGCATTCTTAACCACGAAGAATACCCCTGTACAGTTGCTCTACGGGGCGGATAAAGTTCACGAAAGAATTTGAAATTTTTTATTGATTCATTATAGAAAAAACTAGTAATATGTATTTTTCATTTTTTGGGAAATTGGTATTAATTTAGATAACCGCCCTATGGTCAAAGGGCAAACCAAATAAGGGGGGTGTTGTATGAAGAAGCTGATATGTCTGATGTTGGGAATGGGTATGATCTTCTGCCTAGGGACCATGGCTCAGGCCAGTCCCGCGGCCGGCTTGGAGTTTCACGGTCTGTATGGATTTAATTTCAGTGATGACGATCTGGAACTTGAAAAAGGCTGGGGCGGCGGGGCATCGCTTGTTCTTGGTCTGGGCGAGTTCGTCAAACTGGACCTGGGCGGAGATTTTATCCGCCCCAATGTGAAAGCTGGCGAAGATGACGATTATGTCCAGTTGATCCCGGTTACCGGAACCCTCAGGTTTGGTCCGCGGCTGGATTTCGCCTACATCTATGTCGGCGGCGGCGGTGGATATAGTTTCAACAAACTGGACCTGTCAGAAGATGTTGACGAGTTTTTAGAACTTGAAGACTGCGCTACCTACCATGCCTGCGGCGGCTTTGAGCTGGCCTTTACCGAAGATGAGACGATCGGATTCCGGGGTGAGTTTCGTTACGTATGGCTCAAGCCTGAGATAAAAGAAAAGGCAACCGGTAACAAGGAAGATTGGAAGATGGATCATATGCAGGTCCGCGCCGGGTTCGTTGTCAATTTTTAAATTATTTGCCTGTGGCGAAAAATTGAAGCAGCTCCTATTTTATCGGAGCTGATGTATTGGAATAAAATAGATATCTAATCAACATTAGAAAGCAGTCCCGGGGAACCGGGACTGCTTTCTTCTTGATAAGGAGTCTTGTTATATGCGTTTTTTGGTTCCGGGAGTGATGCTTCTGAGTTTACTCTGCTTCCCCGCGGTTCTCCCCGCCCAATCGATTGGTTTTGATCTCCATGGGATCTATGCCTTTGATTTTAATGGGGATACGGGAGCGTTTGGTGAAGCCAATTATGACAATGTTCCCGGAGGGGGGGCGTCGTTCTTCTTCGCGTTTATTCCCAGTATTCGTTTAGAGTTCGGGGCCGATTGGATTGAGACCAAGAACAAGGATCTGGATAATTCTCATCTTAAGATCAGTCCCCTGACCCTCGGGATCCGGGCCGGTCTTCCGCTGGAGCGTTTTTACCTTTATCTGGGAGGAGGGCTGGGATATGCCATCTACCGCCTCCAGTTAACCGGTGACGCGGAACGTGATCTGGCCACCCGGGGGATCTATAGTCCGGATATCGATAGTGATATAACCTATTTCGCCATGGCGGGAGCCGAGATGACGGTAAGCGAACATATCGGTATCCGGATGGAGTATCGCTACAGCTGGATGAGGACGGAGTATAAGTACGACGATTACCTGGGGAATGAAGGGGAAGAAGACTTAAATCTTGATCATCATCAGCTCCGGGCCGGGCTGGTGATATATTTCTAACATAAACTCATTTCAAGTACTTTTTTACCACGAAGGACACGAAGTTCACGAAGAATTAGAAGTTGTAGAACTCTCTTTTTCTCTTTGTGAACTTCGTGTCCTTCGTGGTTTATTTTAATTATGGATAGAATGAGAAGCAGAACCAGCAGGCGACATCGATCGTGGTTCCTTCGGACTCTTCCTTGATCAAAAAATCCCGCACCCGGTCTTTTTCTACCAGGACCACTTCAATCTCTTCTTCCGGTTCCAATTCCTGCTGCGGATCTGCATTCTCGGGATCATTCTCATCAACTTCCATCTCGAATACCACCACATCGCAGTCAAGTATGGCCGGGTTTATCTTTAATCCCGGACTTCGGCTGACAATCTTTCCGATATATCCGGTCTCCTCTTTCAGTTCGTTATGGGCCTGCTCTCCGAGATCATGACCCGGATGGACCACCCCGGCCGGTAGGGCAACCACCGTCCGATTGATCCCGGCCCGAAACTGACGGAGGAGGATGTATCGCCCGGATGGGATCATCCGCGCTAGAAGGAGGATGACGGTCTCGGACTTGCTCCGTGTCACCACTTCCCAGTTCACCTCTTCTCCGTGGACGGAACAGTAGGTAGCCCGCTTGATGGAGAGCCAATCCCCCTGAAATACGATAGTTTCTGTTCGTTCTCTGATAAGTTATCTCCCTATAGTCATGAATTTACGTTAAAATTATTCAATAATGTCGGATCAATGCTTGCAACCTCTTATTTTTGAGAAGTAAAAATAAGATTACGAAGCAGAAATAAGAATGAATAGATCGAGGGCGAAGCCCAGGAGCCAATGGGCAATGATTACGGCTCGGATCGAGCGGCAGCGGAACGCTACCAGTCCGAAGATAATACCGCCGGGGAGGGCCATGATCAGCTCCGGCATCGGTTTTGATAGATGGAGTAGAGTGGAGATGACCGCCTGAAGGATAAGCGCGCCGGTAGCTCCCATTGAATCTTTCAGGCCGAAGAGCGCGAAGCCCCGGAAGAAAAACTCCCATCCGATATAGTAGAAGATATAGGTAAACTCATAGAGGATGAATACGGTAATATTCTGCCCCTTTAAGGGGAAGGTGGATAGTTTAGAGATGAAGAGAGGATATTGCTGACGGAATTCAGGTTGACTGGAAGAGAACCAGGCCATTACCAGGACCAGAGGAATACCCCAGCTCAGGACCAGCCATCCGGCCCGGCTATCACCGGCCTGCCAGCCGTAGTTACGGGGTTTTTCATGGAGGATATTCTTGATAAGCATCATCGGGAGGAAGAAGAATAAGACGAGCGTTACCGCGAATTGGTAGAGACTGGGAGCCAGGAAACCGAATGTCCCGCCTTCGGTGAAACTCCCCAGGTATTTCTCATAGAAAGAAGGGGTCCCCACCAGGAAGTAGATGAGTGAGACGGCCAGAACTGTACCAATGATCAGAACAGGTTTTTTTTTGTATATATTGCCAGTCATTTTCTATTACCTAAGTTGAGCGATTATTGCGGATCAGCCGTCGCTAAAGCCCCGAATCAAGTTCGGGATGCCCCGAAATGATCGGGATGCAAGCACAAGCACTCTGGCGGACTTGTGAAATGTGCTAAGATTATGAGGCTGCATCGGTTGCAAAAAACGCAGACGCATTAATAAATGCGAACGAGTATTTTTACAACCGATTACAGACCATAAGATTGGTGCAGTTCGCCGCATAGAATCGCTCAATTTAGGTATTAGGTAGATCCTACTCAAAAAGGTATTTAAATTGGATACGTTTTTCGAATAGGGGATAGGTAATAGCAGGATTAATTCTCACTTTTTCCTCACATCTCCCCCGAGGAGACTTCCGATCGGCTTGAGCGGCTCGATATTGTTACAGAGAATCTGAATACAGGTAGTGAGCGGGGTAGCCAGGATCATCCCCACCGGTCCCCAGATAAACCCCCAGAGGATCAATCCCAGCAATATCGTCAGAGGATTCTGGTTGACCCGTTTCCCGATGAAGAGAGGTGTAAGTATATTTCCCTCAGTATTCTGGATGCCGACGATGATCAGGAGCAGAATAATGGCGGTTCCATAGGAATCGAACTGAAAGAGCGCGATAGCGACTGGTGGGATAATGGCCAGGAAAGCGCCTATGTACGGGATATAATTCAGTATCCCGGTCAGAGGGCCCCAGATATAGGCATAATCGATTCCGAAGATGAGTAATACAATGGTTACCGCGATTGCTAACCCCAGATTGAGTGCGGTGCGGATGATGATATATCCCCCGATTCCCTCATTTATTGATCCTATGATCTCCGCGGCTTTTCCTCCATCCCCGGACCCCCAGGCGGAGATGAGCTTCTCCTTGAAATTCTTCGCGCCGGCCAGGAGGAATATCAGGAAGAAAAATACCAGGCCCACGTCCGAGAGAATGGAGAATACTGAGAGGAGAGCGGTGAAGACATTGCCGATGATCCCAGAGAGGATGGAGGAGGCGCTCCTGGCCTGTGGAGCCGGGTCTTGGATCCCCTGTTCTCTCGGCAGAATTGTCGCGAACTTCTCCACCAGGTTGCTATAGGCTGATATCACACTGTCAAGATTCTCTCTCAGTGTCTCCTGGTATTCAGGAATTGCCTGGATAAATCCGGAGATCTCGCTGCCGATTATTATGCCAGCCGCCAGGAATATACCCAGAAAGATGAGAAGGACGATTGCTACCGCCAGCCCATAGGGAATCTTCAGTTTAGTCAGCAGGTTAACTACCGGATAGAGGATGTAGGCGAGAAAGATGGCCATGGCGAAGGGGATGAGTATGGATTTGAGGAGGTTCAAGACTACCATCAATAGAACGAAGGAGATAAAGAGGAGTGGATAGGTGACCAGCGGAGATGCTTCCGGGGGCAATTTGATCAGTGAAGTTGTTTCCTTGCTCATAACTTTTTCTGTTCCTCCAATAAAATTAGCGGCTTCGCCGCAACCTTTAAGTTTTGAACCAACACCGACATACTTTTATCAAGTTGGTGTCAAAACTTATTTTGAAACAGACGCTTAACCCGATTTATTCATCCCATGACGGATGAACTAAAATACTATTTCACCACAGATAAAAAAGCAAGAGCAAACAGGGAAAATTATAGCAAATAATTATTGAAATGAAAAATATAGGCAAAATAATTGAATAATCATCATGTTTTTCTTGACATAGATGGGCCGGTTAGTTTAATCTGGCAAAATCAAGGAAAAATATAGCTAAAATAGTATGAATATCCAGCCAAAAATCAAACTACCCCTGACCGATCCCCAGTCTGAGATCCTTGCGGTTATCGGTAATTTTCTTCAGCGGAGGCACTATCCGCCGACGATAACCGAGATTCAGCGGGAGTTGGGAATCTCAAATCCCGGGACGGTCCATAAAGCTCTCACCGCTCTGGAGAAGAAAGAGTATATCACCAAGGAGAAGAATATCGCGCGTGGTATTCGACTTACTACACTTGGGGCTGAGATCTGTGCTCAGGAGAGGCAGTTGACACTCGAATTGGATACCTTTCATCAGCAATAATCACTCAACTCTGGTTAAGCCTAAATTAACGGTAAGCACTAATCATATTAACCTTAACAGGAGGAAGAGATGCAGATAGCAGAAGAAATCTTGCACGAGAATTGTCGTATTAATCATTCATATCTGATCGAGATGGATGGATCCCGATATCAGGCCCGGTTTATGGGCTACCCCGATCAGAATCAGTACAATCCCCATTTCGAAATAGTGGGCCAGGCCAGTGTCCTGAAGGTCTTGCGGGAACTGGACTGAACCCAAGTTGGAAAAATTCCCCTGGTGCTTTGGCATCGGGGGATTTTTTTTGATTTAAATTGCTCGATTGGGGTATAATCCACTTCTTATTTTCCTGAAAAAATAAGATAAGGAGGTTGGATTCATGACAAGACGCTATTTATGTTCGCTCCTTTCATCCGCTTTGCTCTTCCCTATCGCTCTGGCCTCTTTTGCCGCTGGTTGATCTCCTCAATGCCCAGTCCTCCTATCTGAACGCCCGGGCCTCGGCGGTTTCCGCGTTCTATACTTCAATCACCGACCTGGTTAATGTGGAACGGGAGACCGGATTTCTTGAGTATCTGCGGCCTCCTTCCTCTGGCCTTCCAGGGCGGACCGCTCTGGGAGTCAATGGCCTGGACAATTATCGGGGGACTGCTCTTTGCCACTATATTGACCCTGGGGTATGTCCCGGTCTTTTATTCTCTTTTTTATAGACTGAAGTTTGTGAAAAAATAATTTAGGGCAGGACTATTGCAGGCAGGACGATTTAGGGAAGGGCTATTTGAGGCAGAACAATTTTTGGGCAAGACAATTTAAGACAGGACGATTTTGGGCAGAACGATTAAAAAACAGGCTGATTTAATGGTAAAATGATTCAATGAATTTTAAAGGGGCCGAGGTAAGGTGTAATTATTCTGCCCTTAATCATTCTGCCTTAAAAAGGGAGAGAGGTAGGGGGAAATAGTCCTGCCTGTAATGGTCCTGCCATAAAAAGGGGGCGGGGTAGAGGTAATAGTCATGTTCGTAGAATAGTCATGCTTAAAGAAATCGGACGAACTTGTTCTTCTCATCAACCAGGATTCTTTTGGAATCGATAGGGGTATCGGTCAACTCGTAGCCCATGATGATGACCTGATCGCCTTTCTTGATCAGGTGGGCGGCGGCTCCGTTCATGCAGATGATCCCCGAGTCGCGATCTCCCCGGATGACATATGTCTCCACCCGGGCGCCATTGGTGTTGTCGACCACCATGACTTTCTCTCCGATCATCAGACCGGTCTTATCGATCAGATCCTGATCGATGGTAATACTGCCGATATATTCCAGGTTGGCCTCGGTGACCGTGGCCCGGTGTATCTTTGAACGTAAAATCCATCTCATAATAAGTTATCGCCTTCGGCGCTAACTTAGTGGAAGTGCACTAAGTTAAACGTTGCTGGCTGATTTTTCAATTATATACTAAATTCAGTGTAGGCAGTATAGTTAAGGGTATTAACAACGTCAACTATACAATTATTATTTATGAGCTTAACAATTGAAATTTTACTCTGGGTGATGGTATCCATTTTCTTTCTGGCCGGGTTGGCCGGGAGCATTATTCCCGGGATGCCGGGGCCACCGGTTGTCTTTGCCGGCGCGCTTATCTATGGTCTGCTGACCGGATTTGCTGAAATAGGCTGGATGCTGCTCCTGGTATTGGGTCTTCTGGCCGCGGTCTCTCAACTCCTCGATTACCTGGCCTCGGCCTACGGTGCGAAAAAATTTGGAGGGAGCAGCTGGGGGATCTGGGGATCGCTGCTCGGCGGTCTGCTTGGTTTCTTCATCTTTAATATTCCGGGGATGATAGTGGGACTATTTGCCGGAGCGGTCATCATGGAACTATGGAAGGGGAAGAAAGATACCCGGACCGCCCTTAAAGTGGGAGGAGGCAGCCTGCTGGGTTTCCTGGGAGGAACACTGATGAAGGTCGTCTTCAGCCTCTTGATGATCGGACTTTTCTTGGTGGATGTTGTATAGATAGAACCTCCTCTAAAAGATATTTTAAAATCTTACCTGGAACAATGAAGTGATTCACCACGAAGGTCACGAAGTACACGAAGAATATTTGAGAAAAAACCAAGAATTAGCTCATTATTCAAAAAACCTTCGTGCTCTTCGTGGTTTCAATTAACTTTGTTTTCATTGGATGCGCTTTTCGAAGAGGGTCTGAATAAAGAAATATATTATTTACTTGACTAACCAAAGGATAACTCTTATTCTCTGTGAGCTCTGCTCAAGGTAGACACGGGTGTACCTCTAGTATGAAAATGTAAACGCACTTCTGTAAACAAATTTAATACGGAAGTAAACAACTGTAATTTTAATTTTCGCTCTCCAGCGAAAATTGAAAGGAGGAAGAAAGATGGGAAATCTTAAAGGCAAAGACTTGATCTGTACCCAGGATTGGGCCAAGGAAGATCTGGATAAATTATTTAAACTGGCATTCGAGATGAAGCAGGACCGCTTCGGTGAGAAGTATCTGGATATTCTCTACCGAAAGCAGTTCTTCATGTTCTTCTTCAACCCGTCGCTCCGGACCCGGCAGTCATTTGAAGCCGCAGCTACCGAACTTGGTGCCCACGCTCAGTTTCTGGAGCCCGGCGCGATGCGGCTCAAAACCGCCAAGTCGGCCGGGGAGACGATCGAGGACGCGGCCCAAGTGATGGACCGCTATGCGTTCGGTCTCGGTATCCGGATGTTGGAAGCCAAGATCAGCAAATACGGAGAGGCGGACGAGATTATCCGCGAGTATGCCAAATATACCAAGATGCCGGTTATCTCGATGGCCCACGACAAGTTTCATCCCTGCCAGGGGATCGCGGACCTGATGGGCTGGATGGAATGGCTGGCCCCGGAGGGGAAACATAATACCGGTACTTTAGCCGAAGAGTTTAACCCGGCCGCGGTTGCCGACAAGAAACTCCTCCTCACCTGGGCCCAGGGCGCGCTCTGCCGTTCCTGGTGTTCAGCCCAGGAGGCGGCCCTGATCGCCAGCCGCTACGGGATGGATGTTACCATCGCCCATCCGGAAGGTTACGAACTCGACCCGGAAGTCATCGCCTCGACCAAAGCCAACTGCGAAGAGAACGGCCGGGAGTTTGTCGAGACGAACGATGCCGAAGAAGGATACAAGGGAGCCCACGTGGTCTACTCCCGGAACTGGATGAGCCCAGAGGCGTATCAAAACGGTGAACTTCTGAAGCAGCCGGAGATCGAGAAAGCCATGAAGTACTCTGGCTGGACCTGTACCGCTGATCGGATGGCTATGACCGATAATGCCATCTTCACCCACCCGATGCCGATCGACCGGGGTTCCGAGGTAGAGGACGCTGTGGCCAGCGGCCCCAACTCCTGCGTCTTTGATGTCGCCGAGAACCGCCTCCACGGCCAGAAAGCAATCATGGCCGCCACCATGGCCGGTTTTCTGGACTGATTTATAATCACCGCAAAGACGCAGAGAACGCAAAGAAAATGGGATTAATAATAAAGAAAATATTCTTTGCGTTCTCTGCGTCTTTGCGGTTCAAATAAGGGGCCGAGGTAGGGGGAATAATTCGCGTAATTCGCGTAATTCGTAGTTCGTAATTAGTAGTTTAAGGAGTAACAAGATGAGAAAAATAATTGTAATCGCATTGGGCGGAAACGCCATCAAGCAGGCCGACGAGCAAGGGACGGTTGAGGAGCAGCGTGCCAATATCGCCACCACCTGCGAGCAACTGGTCAACATGTTAATTTATGGGAACCGCCTGGTTATTACCCATGGAAACGGTCCCCAGGCCGGGAGTCTTCTGATTCAGCAGGAAGCCGGTGTGGCCGAAGTTCCGGCCCAGCCCATGGATGTTGTGGGCGCTATGACCCAGGGTCAGATCGGCTACATGTTCCAGCAGACCCTTCAGAATATGCTCTGGGACAAGCAGGTGCCTCTCCCGGTGGTCTCGATCGTCAATCAAGTTCTGGTTAGTGAGGATGACCCGGATTACCAGGATCCCTCCAAGCCGGTAGGCCCTTTTTATACCAAGGAAGAGGCTGAGAAAATTGGCGCGGAACGGCCCGAGTATGTTATCAAGGAAGTTAAGCCGGAAAATGTAGAGAGACGATTCCGGCGGGTAGTTCCTTCTCCGGAACCAATCCGGAATATCGAGTATCTCGCTATCCGGAAGATGGTTGATAGCGGAATGGTGGTCATCGCTTCCGGCGGTGGCGGTATCCCGGTTGTTTATGATGAGAACAAACGCTTGAAAGGTACTGCCGCGGTCATTGATAAGGATAAAGCGGGCGAAGTCCTGGCCACGGTGGTCGGCGCCGATGTCTTTCTTGTTCTGACCGATATCGCTCATGCCAAGATCAACTTCGGCACGCCGGACGAGAAAGATGTCGGCCTCGTTACTTACTCGGAGATGAAGAAACTCTCCGAAGAAGGTCACTTCAAGGCCGGATCGATGGGGCCGAAAGTTCTCTCCTGCCTCCGCTTCATAGAGTGGGGCGGCCAGCAGGCAATCATCACCAGTCTGGACAATGCCATCGCCGCGTTGAGAGGCCATTCGGGCACCAGAGTTGTGCCGGACGCCAAGGAATAATTTTTATCTTTCAGATAAAAATTGTGATAAAAGCCCTGCGGCTATGTTGCGATAACGCGGCGTAGTCGCGGGGCTTTCCATTGACTGGTCCAATATAGGGCTAGTAAGCTTTCAGTGTTGCACCGATCTGATTATAATAGTCATTTTTCAAAACTATAAAGTAGCGACCGAAGGGAGCTAATTTATAAAATGGAGTAAAAGTATGAGCAATGTTAAAGGTCTAAAATGTATCTCCTGCGGGAGAAAGTATGAAGTTGAAGGGATGCAGTATATCTGCGAAGAGTGCGGTGGGAATCTTGAAGTAATCTATAACTATAAAGAGATTGCTTCGCGCCTGACCCGGGAATCTCTCGCGAAAGATACCGATTACTCCGTCTGGCGGTACTGGGACCTTCTCCCCTTGTCGGACCGATCCAATATCATGCCCCTCCAGATCGGCTGGACCCCGCTCTACCGGACGGAGCGGCTCGAGAAGAAACTGGGCCTGAAATCTCTCTATCTAAAAGATGACGGGAGGAACCCGAGCGGTTCGTTCAAGGACCGGGCCAGTTCGGTGGCAATCTGCAAGGCGCTGGAGTTGGGTTTTGATGTCATCGCCGGTGCTTCGACGGGAAATGCCGCCTCATCCACCGCCTGTCTGGGCGCCAGCCTTGGGATCAGCCCAACCATCTTTGTTCCGGCCGCGGCGCCGGAGGCCAAAGTGGCCCAGCTTCTGGTCTTTGGGGCTACTGTCTACGCGGTCCAGGGGACCTACGACGAAGCCTTCGACCTCTGCACTGAGATCTGCGCGGAGTACGGCTGGTTCAACCGGAATACAGGGTACAACCCCTACACCCGGGAGGGGAAGAAGACGGTCTCCTTTGAGATATGCGAGCAGCTCGGCTGGGAAGTCCCGGATACAGTTCTGGTGCCGGTCGGAGATGGAAATATCATCTCCGGTGTCTGGAAAGGTTTTAAGGACCTGAAGGTAGTGGGTCTGATCGACCGGCTCCCCCGGTTGGTCGCGGTCCAGTCCGATAAGAGTTCGGCCGTGGTTGATGCTCTACTGGGCGACGGAAAGGTGAGGCCGATCGAGGCTACCACGGTAGCCGACAGTATCTCGGTCGATCTCCCCCGGGACGGTGAAGCCGCGGTCAAGGCGGTGAAGGAGTCGAATGGCACCGGCATTCTAGTCAGCGACGAAAAGATCCTCCAGTCCATCCTGACCATTGCCCGCGGCGCGGGTATCTTCGGCGAACCGGCCGGGGTTACCGCCTACGCCGGGCTGGAGAAGATGCGGGAAGAAGCCACGATCGGCGATGACGAGACAGTCGTCTGCCTAGTCACCGGTAATGGATTAAAGGATGTCAAGTCTGCCATCAAGGTAGCGGGCAACCCGATCTCCATCCAGCCCACACTCGATTCTTTCCGGGAAGTTTCCGGGTCTAGAACTTAGCCCTCACTTAGCTCGGAAAACTTATTTAACCGCGGATTATGCTGATTAAAAGAAAAAACAATCCGCCTAATCCGCGGTTTATTCCCTTTTTAGTACCCCTCTGGAAAACTTCCAGGATTTAAATCTCCCCCTGCTCCAGCCGCTCAATCCGGCTCTGGAGTGTCGAAATCTGCTCCTGCTGGGCCTTGACCGTCTCCACCAGGACCGCGGTCAGTTTTTGATACGATACTGATTTATAACCGTCGTTAGCGGTATGGACCAATTCGGGAATAATCTCCTCCACCTCCTGGGCGATCAATCCCATCTGCCTCCCTTCCGGGAACTCCATATCCGTGAACTCAACCCTCTTCCAATCGAAGTTTACTCCTCTCAATCTCATCACCTTATCCACGGGATCGGTTATTGTTTCAACATTCTCTTTCCACCTGGAATCGGAAGCGATCCAGGCTCCGGAAGTACACCAGGTTGTCCCAAGGACCGTCAGGTTGTACCCTGGATTGGTGTGGTTGAGGTTGATCCCAACCCTACCCGAGCTGAAATCCCCATAGATTAGGGGAGTTCCAGGGTCATTAGCAATATACAGCTTGTCTGAGCCCATCTCGTCATAGCCGGCATCGGTACCTATAAATACATTCCCGCTCCCCGTTTGATTGTTGTAACCCGCCTTGCCGCCGACGGCCACATTGGATGATCCTGTGGTGTTGTGATAAAGAGATAAATAGCCCAGAGTTGAATTTGTGCAACCGTAAGTATTATTCCTCATACTACTAGATCCAATTATTGTGTTTTCCCAAGCCTCGGTAGTAGAGAACCCGGCATTATACCCGACCGCTGTGTTTGAGTCTCCTTTTGTGTTGGACAAGAGAGCCTGGCTGCCGACGGCGACATTGTAGTCACCGTTGGTGTTGTTACCGAGAGAATGATACCCCAAGACTGTATTGTGGCTTCCCGTAGTATTACTCCAGAAAGCCAGACAGCCCACGGCGGTATTTTTCCCATAACCGCTCATGGTCAAATTACCGGCCCTATCGCCGATAAACGTATTAGCTTCACCGTAATTGTGAATAAACCGGTTGCCTCCGGCTATAATAACACCGGTGGTTGAGGTCGTAGCTAGCAGCTCCAGATTCCCGGTTAACTCCAGGTTGGTAAAGGTTGGGTTATTGCCTGTCCCCAGGCCCAAAGAATTCCGTCCGGTTGCTGCGGTGAGGTTGGTCGAGCTGCCGTCCCACTGCCGCCGCTGGCTGTAGGCGGTGTTCCAGTTGCTTGAGGTGCCGCCGGTGGCGGCGATGGTCCCGCTTACGTCCAGTTCGGTTGACGGATTTGTCGTCCCGATTCCTACATTACCGGTGGTAAACGAAATGTTTCCCCCGCTTTCACCCCATTTTCCGCCCCCGGCCGGGATTCCCACTAGGGGTTCATCGCTCGAACCTCCGAAATAGGCTCGGGTCACGTCCCGGATCGCCCAGAGGCCGGTTCCAGGTCTGAAGATGCCGATATCGACAATCCCGTCACCGTTATAGTCTCCGGGCATCGGATCGTCATTGGCGCCTCCGAAGTAAGCCCGGGTGACCCCCCGGATCGCCCAGAGACCGGTCGAGGGCCGGAAGATCCCGATCTCGTTGGTCCCGTCGCCGGTAAAGTCCGCCGCCTGGGAGTCCAGGTTAAAACTAAATGCCAATAAAACTGCCAGCCCCATGGCTAAATACTTCATACCGAACCTCCATATTGATTATACTACCTATAATTGAGGCAGTGATTATAATTGCTCCGATATTAACAATTAAACAAACCGGGATCCCGAAGTATTTTGGGAGAGAGAGAAGAAAATTTTGAATATGTAACATAATTAATAGCAAATATTATGCCATATTATGGGTAATTCACCAAGTTAGGCTTAACACTATAATAATCAAATAGTTATCGCTTCAGGTTGCTTCATAAGTCCGGATAGTGAATTGTGAAAATATTTCAAGTATGCAACATTCTTGACCATAAGTTTCATCGTTGAAACTACTGGTATCAGATTGCTTAAATTCATCAGAAGGCGAGCGTGGCGGGGGGAGTCAAATTTCCCGATAATGCCGAGTATCTTATTTTTGAGGAGGATAGCAAGAAAACCGAGACGAATCACGGATTCGGTAAGAAGATTAGAAGCGGGGAAGTCCGGATCTGAACGGGTAATAATCTCATTAAACCCGGGCACAGCGTGATGGATCTGGGTACTGATGCCGCAAACAAGAAAATCACCAAACGAGGGTAGTTCGCGTAAGATAAAGGCAGGACGATTCTTTATTACTTTATCGAATTGAGGCAGTGGAGTGAGGATTACGTCTCGCTCCTTCATGACTTATATTCAGGGTTAGACTCTTTAACCATTGCGGTTGTGTATTCCGGTTCGGAATCCCCATAGGCTGATTGAAGCCCTTCAAGAGATAATGCCAGCCACTCCTTATCCTCAGTATCTCTTTCGTCGGCTTCTGCTATAAAAACCCTTACAGCTTTGCCGTATGAAGCTGTAAGGGTTTTCGCCAACTCAAGATGAGTAGCATCGATTATTTTAGCGCTTACAACAACCATAATAACCCCCGGAGATACCCCTTTTTAGGGTCTTCTGCGGAATAGATAATTCGTCATTGCGTTCAGATTTAAAGAAATATAACACATCCTCCGGAATTATTCAAAGGATTTAAATGAATTTGTACCCACAATATATTTTGATCAATCATATCCCATATGTTATAAACATACTTCATAAACTTGAGGATATTTAACTGTTTTCCATGATAACTAATTAATTTTCATGGTAAAATTGATATTGTAGATCGAGGAAGTAATAAAATAAGTAAACGGTGTTAATTTCAATATATTTCCATTAAGTCAGCCCCGCCAACGGCGGGGATAACTTATGATGAGACCGGCTCTTCGTACATACATTTTTATTCTTTTGATTATCGGCGTCGGAATAGTTGTCTATCTCCCCGCATTCCAGGCCTCGTTCCATCTCGATGACGGACCGTCAATCCGCGATAATGCGGTTATCCGCCAACTCGACCCGAAAGCTATCTTTGACTTCTGGCCGACCCGATTTTGTACTTACTTGAGCTTGGCGGTTACCTTCCGGTATGCCGCTCTCGACCCATTCCTCTATCATCTCGGAAACTTTGTCATCCACCTCTTTAACGCCCTGGTGGTTTACTTCCTCCTACGACGGCTGCTGGGTAAGTTCGGGGCGCTCCCTCCCTTAATCGGCGCTCTCATCTTTCTCGTTCACCCTCTCCAAACCCAGGCCGCGACTTATATCATCCAGCGGGCCACCTCCCTGGCCGCCAGTTTTTATCTGCTGACTATTCTTTTTTACCTGAAATGCTTTCAAGTAAAAAAGAATATTGAGAAGAATAATGCCGGGATCTCAACCGAATTAAGAATTACTAACTACGTTTATTATTTTCTTTCTCTTCTTTTCGCCCTCTGCGCTATGCTTGCCAAGGAGTTCACAATCACTCTCCCCGGTGCGTTGATTCTCACTGAACTACTGGTCCTGCGTAATCGCCGGGTGAAAAGTTCAAAAAAGTTTCTCCGGCTGATACCGTTTCTGATCCTGCTTCTGGTCATCCCCGCTCTCACCTGGATTTACAGCGAGAATCCGCACTACAACGACAGCGGCCAGGTGGAATGGCTGAAGGAGGCAGGAGTTATAGATGAAGCCGCGCCGGGTCACGGCGAATCACCCCGAGTTTATCTCCTCACCCAGCCGCGGGTCTTCATCACATACCTCCGACTGCTGGTTCTCCCCATCAATCAACAGGTTGATTATGACTACCCTAAATTATTTTTCCTATTTAATCCGGCGGTTATATTCCCATTAGCAGTTATTTTCAGCATTATCATATTGGCTTGTTTTTACAGGGAAAATAATTTATCGATAATTGCTTTCGGAATCTTCTGGTTTCTCCTGACTCTACTGCCCGAATCAAGCATTATTCCGATTATCGATGTGATTGTGGAGCATCGTCTCTATCTCCCGCTCTTTGGCGCGGTGGTGGTCTTTACATATTTCTATGGCACCCTGGCCAGGTTTCGACGCACCCGTTTTATTCTCGGTGTCGCGATTGTATTTTTATTGGGTTGGCTCACCTATCAGCGGAATCTGGCCTGGCAAAACCCGGTTTCACTCTGGGAGGACAATGTGGCAAAAGCGCCCGGGAGGGCGCGGATTCACGGCAATCTGGGGAAAGCGTATCTGGATAAAGGGAGATACGCGAAGGCGGCGGAAGAGTTTAAAAAACTGATCGAGATCGATCCGACCTTCGCCGGCGCCTATAACAATCTGGCGGTTATCTATATCGATCATATTAAAGACTATAAATTGGCCAGGAAGTACATTGAAGCGTCACTGGCATTATTTCCCGATTATCCCGCCGGTTATCTTAATCTCGGTGTTATCGATCTCAATAATCGCAAACTCCGTTCCGCGATCAAGAATTTTGAGAAGGCCCTGGAACTCGATCCAAAAAGTCTCCTGGCTTACTATAATCTGGGGGCCTGCTACATCAACCTGGGAGACCTCTATGGAAGGGAAGCGGCATCTCTCCGCTCGGTCAAGAAGGATGAAAAGGCCGGCGAGAAAGAAGTTCTGGCCCGGGCTGAATATCGCCGCGCGGAAGAGTTCCTCCGTCAGGGACAAGCCATATGGCCGGAAGACCCCCGTTTTAATCTGCTGCTGGCCCGGCTTTACAAAGGGATGGGAATGACCGAGGAAGCTGAAGATTTCTTTGATAAGGCTACAGAGAGTCACAGATGAAGCTGCCTGCATCCGATCGGATGCGAGGTACCATATTTAGTCTGGTAGGGGTATCAGTTCTCAGTCTTGACGCTCTTTCGCTCCGACTATCCTCCTCTTCTCCCTGGACGATGTGCTTCTGGCGGGGTCTCTTCATGGCACTCGCCATGTTCTCCGGCCTCTGGATCTATTACGGGAAAAGTTGTATCCAACACCTCCGTGAGATTGGAAGGTTCGGGATATTGATCGCACTTCTCATGGGGGGGCGCCATATATTCTTTGTAATCGCGGTCAGCTATACCTCCGTGGCGGATGTAGTGGTAATTATCAACACCACGCCATTGTTTGCCGCACTGCTTAGTGCTATCTTTCTCAAGGAACGAACATCATTACGTACCTGGATCGCCATCCTGGTGGCTTTTGGAGGGATCGCGGTTATCTTTGCCGGAAGTCTGGGTGGTGGAACTATGCCCGGCAATATCATGGCCCTGGGCGGCGCTCTTTTTGGAGCCGGCGGCTTCGTCGTCATCCGGCGAAAGAAAGAAGTTAATATGATCCCCGCTCTGGTATTCAGCGGGCTAATAGCCTTTCTGGTCTCCGTCCCATTTGCCCGGCCATTCTTGATTACCTCTCTAGATCTGACTGTATTCGCCTTTGCGGGCCTGATCATTCTCCCGGTTTCATTCACCCTGGTAACCATGGCTCCCCGTTATATTACCGCGCCGGAAGTTGGCCTGATGATGTTGCTCAACACGGTGGAAGCTCCCATGCTGGTCTGGTTATTTATCGGGGAGGCTCCCCGGAGTATGACGTTTCTGGGAGGGGCCATTATTGTCGGGGCGTTGGTAGTTCATTTCGTCTGGGGAGAAAGGCAATCCGGAGAAGGAAAGTTAACGGTAAGCAGTAATCGGTGAAATAGCGTTCTATCGTGTTACCGGAAGATCACTGCCGGAACCATAGTAAACTCTGGTAATTTCCTTGAGAGCCCAGAGTCCCGAGCTTCTCCGAAAGATGCCGATCGCGTCCATCCCGTTACCCTGAAAATTAGCGGTTACCGGCAGGTCCAAACCGTTCCCGAAATATGCCCTGCTAACTCCCCGAATTGCCCATAATCCAGACGTTGAGCGGAAGATTGCCGGAGACCAGGTGCCATCTCCTTCATAATCACCCGGGGCCGGCCGATCTTTCCTGGTCCCGAAGTAAATACGGCTGAGATCTTTTATCGCCCATAGACCGCTGCTTCCCCTGAAGACAGCGATATCATCAAAGAAATCTCCATCATAATCCCCGGGGATGGGGATATCGCCGTCCCTGCCGAAATATACCCGGCTTAGATCCCGTATTGCCCAGAGCCCGTTATCTTCTTGGAAGAGTCCAATATCACAGAATCCATCGCCGTTATAGTCACCGGGAATCGGGATAAAGGTTGGACTGCCAAAGTAGAGCAAACTGATATCTCTAATAGCCCAGAGTCCAGAGTGCCCCCGATAGATGCCGACATCCGTTGTGCCGTCGCCGTCATAATCCCCGCTGACCGGGATATCCCCAGATCTGCCGAAGTATAATCTGCTGATATCACGGATAGCCCATAATCCGGTAGTGTCTCGAAAGATGGCAATATCCGAGGTTCTGTCTCCGTTGTAGTCCCCGCTCTCAAGAGTTATAATTGGGGGTGTCGATGTTGAAGTTGGGGTAGGGGTTATGATTGAAGGAATTGGTGATGGGGTTGGCATATAATAAGTTACCTGCAAACTGGCCATATTGCATGGCCAATCATCGGAGAAAGTAACCCAGGCGGTATGTGTCCCCGGTGATAAGGAGGAAGTATCACCCAGTGAGACAGTAACCTCAAAAACTTGGCTGTCGAAACCGAAACCCTGGGGAGGATTGACTTCCAGCCAGTCGGTGGTGGCTGTCCACCAATTGTGAATCAGATTAGTCTGCCTGAGGCAGTTATAGGTAAAATCATATATGATATCCTGGGTGGAAGTTTGAGCGGATAGAGTAATTGCTCCAGGGAGAACGATGGGACAACCGTAACAGTAGGGGGGTGACGGGGTCGGTGCCGGAATCGGTGTTACGGACATGTAACCAGCAGGAGTGGGTGTTGTAGTGGTGTAGTATCCCTCCGGTGTCAGTGTTGGTGTGGGCGAGGGTGGTAATGCTGCCTGGGCTAACTGAACAAGCCATTGGTCATAATAAGTAGCCCCATCGATATCGATATATAAATCCTGATAACCTTCTAAAACTGGAAGATATATCCTCTTTTGCTCTCCCCCATCATAAGTAAATAACAGGTTGTCTCCGGTCTGAGTGCTGAATCCCCTATGAGCAAAGGTTCTAAGCAGCACTGTACCGTTCCGATCGGATTTATCGTAATAACGATTCTCTTTATCAAAGATATGTCCCCAACTGGTGATCTCCCCGGCCACGTCCCTTAACTGATATGCCAGGTCATACTTGCCTGTCCCTCGGGTATGAGCAATCTCCAGAGACTCAATATTGGTTAATCGAAAGAATGAACCACAGACAATCGGTGTTGGGGATGGTAAATAGTTAAAAGCGAAGGAGGGGGAGAGAAAAGAAAAGAAAAAGAGACTGGAAATAGAAAGTATGAATAAAGAAGTTTTCATGACTATATACTCTCCCGGCAAAAGATATTTAAAATTCAATGAGATATGAGTGCCAGTGATATTATTACATTATCATATTGATTAGAATATGACAATAGGTGGCAGGAGATTATTTTAATTATTTTATACACTGCTGTCCGGTTGTTGGCGGGCTACTTTAACTTAACTACCTTAATATTCAAATGATTACATCAAATAAATCTTTTTTCGATTTCAAATCAGTTCTAATCTTTGGGCCTCTCAAAACTTTTATTCTAAAAGGAGTGGCCCATGCACAAAGGACGTTTGGTATTTTCTCAGGTTATGGATTGCATGTCGATATACGAATTCCACAAATGCGTGGAGCGATATCACGGCAATTACAAGGTGCAAAGTTTCTCATGTCTAGACCAATTTCTGTCAATGGCTTTTGCACAACTTACCTGGCGCGAAAGCCTCCGCGACATCGAGGTATGTCTTCGCTCCATGCGCTCAAAACTTTATCATATAGGTATCAGAGGCAATATTGCCAGAAGTACCATAGCCACCGCCAACGAAAACAGAGACTGGCGAATCTATGCCGACCATGCTCAAGTATTAATCAATATTGCTCGCAAGCTTTATCGAAACGAAGACTTCGGGTTCGAGTTGAAAGATACAGTTTATGCACTCGATTCTACAACAATCGATTTATGCCTCTCATTGTTTCCCTGGGCACGTTTTCGAAAACACAAAGGTGCCGTCAAGATGCACACCTTATTAGATCTACGAGGGAGCATACCCTCTATGATCTGGATCACCGACGGGAAAGTTCACGATGTCAACATCCTGGACGAATTGATTCCCGAACCGGGTTCGTTCTATATTATGGATCGCGCCTATATAGATTTCTTTCGGCTATACTCTCTCCATCAATGTTCAGCGTTCTTTGTAACTACGGCAAAGAAGAATTTTCAATTCAAACGAATCTATTCTCGCAAGGTAGACAAGTCTACAGGTTTGCGATGTGATCAAACCATTCGGCTAACGGGTTCTAAGTCATCTCAGTATTATCCGGAGAAGCTCCGGCGTATTTCTTACGTCGATAAAGAGACTTTAAATAGATATGTTTTTCTGACAAACAACTTTGTATTATCTGCCCTGGTAATTGCAATTCTATACAAATGCCGCTGGAATATAGAATTATTTTTCAAATGGATTAAACAACATTTACGAATCAAAAAGTTTTATGGTAATTCTTCAAACGCTGTAAAAACACAAATCTGGATCGCTATCTCTACATATGTATTGGTTGCAATCTTAAAGAAGCAGCTTAAATTGGACGCAAGTCTCTACACAATTCTACAGATTTTGAGTGTTAACTTATTTCACAAAGAGCCTCTGGCGCAAGTACTTACGGATTCCGGCTACATTACTGAGAGCAGTGATTTCGATAACCAGTTGATGTTACCGCTCTTATAACCGGACAGCAGTGTATTTTATAGTAAAAACTCCGATTTGAATAATAGGAATATTCTCACAATTATGTAATATAACGAATAGCGTTTTATCCCATCGTGCGCAGCATGATGGATAAAACGTTGTTGGACTGAGCTGCGTATACCTTACGCGTTAAATTACCAAGTATGGGGATTGTAAAGCAGGCTGGAGATGCAGGC
>Ga0208771_1000070_pt1 | contig 65551 bp, 39 predicted proteins | sample AntAceMetag02UKX_FD_184775 | JGI IMG/M metagenome (GOLD analysis project Ga0208771, IMG submission 184775) | Saline lake microbial communities from Ace Lake, Antarctica - Antarctic Ace Lake Metagenome 02UKX (SPAdes) (version 2) | ecosystem: Environmental > Aquatic > Non-marine Saline and... | reverse complement strand
CAAGTAGAAGTTGAAGATATCGCTGGCAATATTATAACTGCTCCACAAGATCCTGGGAAAGCGGAAGTAATAGGGCTTTTTATCCAAACATCAAATATTCTTTTAGTTGCTGATGTTAAGAAAAATTATTCAGATTGGCTTTTACCTTTTTATACAGAGGCATTAGATGCCAACGGCTATAATTATGATATATGGGATTGTTACTTAAGAGGCGTTTTAACAAATGCAACGCTGAATACTTATTTAGATGGTGCTGTTTTATGGTTTACTCCTTTTGAGAGTGGATGGGTAAATGATAGTTTAGTTCAAGCAACCCTACAAAATTACATGGAAAATGGTGGCAAGCTGTTTATTTCAGGTCAGGATATTGCATCAACTTTAAAAGGTACTAAATTCCTAAATGATTATCTACACGCTAAATATATTCAAGAAATAGACAATTTTGCTTTGCAGGGTGTATTAAATGATCCTATAACAGATGGATTAACAGTATTGATTATTGAAGGTGATGGTGCAAATAATCAATGGAGTCCAGATGAAATCGACCCTGTGTCTCCTGCTGTGTCGATATTCAACTATGGTCTATCACCAGAACAATCTCTTTTAGCTGCAAATTCGCTGCCTGGAGATAGTAAAAAGTCTAATAGTACGTTACGTGATTATAAATCAAATTTTTCTGAAATGGAAAGAGCTGATTTAGTTAGATCGTTTAATCAAGGATCATCAAGTAAAGTTACTACTTCATCCTCTGGTTCTGGGGCAGTTCGAGTTGATAATGGCACTTACAAACTAGTATATTTCGCATTTGGTTTTGAAGGAATTAATAGTGTTAATGACAGATCATTTCTCATGTACTCGATTATTAAATGGTTATTACCATCTGCTCATGAAGCTGGTATTTTATACATAACACCAGATAAAGGTAATAATATAGGATCAGTAACAGTTACCATACATGGTTTTGGATTTCAACAAGGAGCAACTGTCAAACTTGCGAAATCAGGTTACCAGGATATAATTGGAACGGAAACAACAGTTGTGGATTCTGGAAAAATCATAACCAGCTTTGATCTTATTGGTGCAGCTTTGGGCAGATGGGATATTGTTGTTACAAATTTGTATGACCAGGAATTAATTCTGTCAAATGGTTTTGTAGTTGGAGTTGGGTATATAAACCCATGGATTAACTGTGTAGGAAGGGATCAGATTCGTTTAGGAAGATCAGGGCAGTATTACTTAAGTTATGGCAATTCTGGAAATGTAGATTTATCTGATGTACTAGTTTTGGTAAGCTTACCTGCTGATGTAGCTTGTGATTTAAACATCCCCCCTGCTGTTCCAGATATTGACACGTTGGTTCTGAAGACAGGAAAGAACTCTGAAATTTTTGCTGCTATTCTAATCCATCGATTTACCGCTGATTCTAGTGATGCTATTCCATTTTCCCTCACATCAGAGACTACAAATCAAATCTTCATAAGAAATCAGATTTTTTTAGAATCTCCTTATTTACCTGTTGCACCGTTAGGATCCAACTTGAAAGTCCATTCAAATAATTATGATTTTGATCCTAAAGAGTTATCTGCAACTAATGATTATCCTCCTCCTGGATGGCTCGTTTATCGTGATTCTCCCAATGGAGACGGTTTTGGACATGTGGGTGTGTCATTAGGAGATGGGAGAATGGCAGATGCCCAAAAGTGGACTAACGGTAGGATAATAACTTTTGATGATTGGAAAGCTGAAGAAGGACAATACCTTGGTTCATATCCTCCTCCCAATTGGTCTGATGATGCAGGAAAGCGGATTGCTGATCTCGCTGAGTATAAAATCAATCAACCTGGTGGAATTCCATATGAACTTTGGCCATATAATAAGGGTGAGTTGGGCAAGTGGAATTGTGTTAGATTTGCAGAATATGTTTGCGAAATGCATGGTTGTGATCCTATCCCCAAAGACAGTCGAATCCTTACACCTGGTACACAGTACAATAAATTATCAGGAAAACGATGGCCAGGTTCTTCTAAATTCTATATTAAAGTATGGCAGGATGAACAGCCAGAATGGCCCGAAATCGCTGAGACTAAAGACGTATCTGTCGTGAATTCTTGGGATCCAAATGAAAAAGCAGGCCCTTCAGGTTTTGGAGAAATAGGTGCTGTGGCAATTGTGAGGGATTTCCAGTATATAATCTATTTCGAAAATGTTGACTCTGCTACTGCCGCAGCTCAAGAAGTTACGGTAATAGATACGTTAGACGATAAACTTGATTGGACCTCCTTCCAATTTAATAATATTCAATTTGGTGAAAATATGATTTCAATCTCAGATTCGAACGAATCATTTTCTACCAATTTCCATTTGAACGATACAGCAGATGTTAAAATTAAAACAACATTTGATCCCCAAACAGGCATAGTGCGATGGTATTTGAGAGGGACTGACATACGCAATGGAGATTATGCAGATTTCCTGCCGCCAAATAAGATATCACCTGAAGGAGAAGGACATGTTAGTTTTACAATCAAACCTAAACAAGATTTAACTTCTGGTACAAAGATTTGTAATCACGCATCTATTATTTTTGATGTGAATCCTCCTATTAATACTAATGAGGTATTAAACACCATAGATGCATCTTCACCAAATAGCAATGTGACTGAGGCCTTTACAGATTCAACGTCATTAGAATACAATATTAAATGGACAGGGGCAGATGAAAGCCTTGGATCAGGTCTGAAAAATTTTTCTCTCTTTGTTTCTGACAATGGTGGTCCATACATTTCTTGGATTACGAATAGTACTGATACTGTTGCTACATTTACAGCCGAGGATGGTCATGTCTATCGTTTTTATAGCATCGCAAGAGACAGCGTTGGAAATATCGAAAGCCAACCGGATTCATTTGATATAAAAATAAAAGCTCTGAAACCTGAACCTCTTCCTCCCACAAGGTTTTATTTGTCGCAGAATTATCCCAATCCGTTTAATTTTGCAACTACTATTTTATATGAGTTGCCCAACACTTCATTAGTAAAACTCGAAGTGTACAACATTCTGGGACAAAAAGTGAAAACATTAATCAATGAGAAAAAAGAAGCAGGTTATTATAAATTATTATGGGACGGTTGCAACGATCTCGATCAACAAGTTAGCTCTGGAATTTATTTATTTAAACTTATAACTAATGATTTTAAAGCTGTAAAGAAGGGATTGGTTATAAAATGATCTTAAACTTTAATTTTTGAAAATGGATAAAATTTACCAAAGATAAAAATCCTGGATTAATTAATGTTTTTTTGTATCACCAGAATTTGAAACTTTTCACTTTTTTTCTTAAAGGCGAACTTCAATTCGATTTAATCAAAATATAAACCGCTCCAGCACCGAAAAATAAATTTCCTAGCCAGGCTGCTAAAAGCGGCGGCATGGTTCCATTATGTCCTAAACTTTGTCCAACTTTTATCACTCCAAAGTAAAGAAAACATATAAACAGGCTGATGCCAAAACTTACCGCTGTACCACTGCGCGTTTTTTTGGAAGCTAATGGCGCGCCAAACAGAATTATGATTAAATTGGCAAAAGGAAAGGCTATTTTCAAGTATAATTCTACAAGCCAGCGGTCAGGATTTCCGCCAGTCCTTTTGATTTCTTTAATAAAATTATTAAGTTCCCAGTAACTCATCTCCTCTGCTTTTTTTTGGATACGGGCAATATCTTCAGGCTTAAAATGGATTTTTTTTAATTCCATCTTCTTAAAAGAACGAGCTTGTTCTTGATTGTTTATGAATGTTCTCTCATAACCCTGGTCCAAAACCCAGTTTTTTTCATCCCACGTCATTTTGGGCGCATCAATTCGTTGAATCAAAGAGTTGTTTTTATATTTCTCAATGCTTACCTTGTAGGCGATATTTGTTCGCACATCAAAAAATCCTACCACTAGCCAACGATGTTCGTCAATTTGTAATTGAATATTTTTAGTTTTCCTTTTATTCTTTCTGGAATTTTTATTAACATAAGTTTGATAAACATCTTTTTTCAATTGATTGGCATAAGGCAGCAAACTTTCTCCAGCATACAGCGCAGTTAAACTAATAATAACGCCTGCAGTAAATAAAGGACTCAAAATTCTGTAATTTGACAACCCAGAGGCCCGCATCGCTGTTAATTCATTTAATCTCGCCAGCTGCCCGATACTGAATAAACTGGCTAATAAAGTTGCTACCGGCAGAGTAAGGATAATGATATATGGCAAATAATATGTATAATACTTTACAATGATCGACAGCCCAACTTTGTGGTCGATAAATTTATCCAAAAAACCGATCAGATCAATTATGATAAAAATTGCCGCAAAGGAAATTAGAGAAAAGACCAGTGTTCCGAAAAATTTTTTTATAATATATTTATCAAGAATTCTCATCTGAAATTGAAATCCTTACAATTGGTAATATTAATCGTTAAGGGTTAAAATGTAACTATCACCCAAACTATTTTTTAAAATGTATAATCTATCGCACTTACGGCATAGCGCAAAGAGCAGAGTGCATAGCGGTAAAACTTACTCTATGCGCTTTGCAAGAGTTGATGTCCATTTTTACTATTGCAAACGAATATTTTAAAATGTCACAAACCAAGCCTTAACGAGTATAGTTAATTAGTAACCGGTCACATGAGGTATAAAACATTTAAAAAATCATGCAAAGAATTTAATAATGAATAAATAATATTTTTTTGTTTTTCTTTGCGTAACCTTTGCGGCTTCGCGTCTTTGCGTGAATCTTCAGAGCACAAATTAAGCACTACGAAAACGTTTTGGAACCAATTTATTCAAAAAACTAAAATTAATAAATGAAACCTCTTTCACAGCCCTGATTAATAAATAAAGCCCAAATCCGCCAACAATAAAATTTGCCAGCCACATTGAGAGAAACGGAGACAATAAATCGCGATCCGCCAGTTCTTCGCCGCCGATTAGAAAAATCCAGTAAATAATAAAAAAAATCAAACTGATGCCACCGCCAACAGCTATATTACCGCGATGCGCCATAAGTCCAAGCGGAGCGCCAATAAAAACAAAAACAATACATGCAAATGGTATGGAATATTTCTTATGTATTTCAACAGACAATCTATTATTTGAAAGCATATAACTTTTATTAACATCAATTTCAGATTCTATCCTGCGAAGTATATTTTTATTAATTCGTATCTGTTTTTTTAAATTGGTTTTAAAACGGGTGGAGCTCTTTAATCGACGCGTTACAATTGGTGCGCTAATATTTCCCACATTCTTATCAGCGCTGATATTTTTCTCGAGGAAAAAACGATTCATTTGTTGATTTATAAATTTGTTTAAATTATCTTTTCGTTTTTGTATTAATTTATTATTTCCATTTATCTCTGTAAGCATCATTTGGGCGCTTTGCTCCCTGTCCCCGCGATATTCCGAGTCTCTTCGCTGTAATACCATGTCCGGGATCGGTATATTCATGAGATATTTTTGAAATTCACTTCGATTATATTGCTGCAATTTATCACTATTAATTTCATGTATTTCAACATTAAACAGAGTAACCTGTAACAGCCCTGTTTGTTTATTTACACGAATTTCCCCATTGTTAGCGATTATGGTTCGATTTAAGTTGGGGTCACTTTTATCGTGGATCAGTACATCTTTTATTAAAGACAATCCTTCCTTTTCCTGTAAATGCTCAACACGAATCGTGATATCGGGAATATCTTCATACAAATAACCAGGTTCTAAACTTAAAGTAGGCTTTTTCATGGTGATGTCCCTGGCTAACAATCGAAGCTGATGATTAGAATCCGGCAAAACATTATTATTGAACCAAATCAAAAAAATTGTAAGACCTGCAACAACGAGCAGCACTGGAAGGATGACACGGTACAGACTAATTCCAGAAGATTTTATGGCTGTTATCTCATAATCAGCAGACAATTGTCCAAACGCCATTAAACACGCCATCAGCACACCCATGGGCACAGCCAGCGCTACAATCCAGGCAAGATTCAAGGCAAAAAATTCAATAATGACCCAAAACTCAAGTCCTTTACTTAATATCCTGCCCAACTCTTTGAATACCAGGTTCAACAAAAACAATAATGTGATAATAAAAAAACCAAAAAAGAATGGCCCAATATGCTGGCGGATAACATGTTTTGATAATATGTACATGGTTTTATTTTGCGATTGGTTACTGGGTATTAGTGACTGGTGATTTGTTAGTAGTGAGATGTTATTTGAAAAAGGTTGTAAAATTTGATTATGAGAAAAATCTAACTAAACAGGGTTAACAATTAGCACTGGACCAGTACTATTTACCATTAACCACTAACAAATAACCAACCACTACTCACCAATAACTAATCACTACTCACCAAATTAATTACAATATTGTAGCTTATCCTTTATTACTATCCAATAAATTATTGAAGTTTGGACGATTAAAAAAAATTATTGGGAACTCAATTAATAAAGAAGCAGTTATAATATACGTAAATCACGAAATATTAGCAAGCATTTTTCGCTCTGCCACTCCTATTAATGATTCTGTTGATAAAGTACCCTCCCGAAGGTTTCACAAAACAGAAATATCAATATATGGTAGTATAATATTTTTTTTACGCCATATTTAGTTATTCTATAAACTTTCGGGAGGGTTTTCGGGATTAAATCAACCGAGTCATTAATAAGCTATTATTTTTCTTTATTAAAAAAAACTAAAAAGATACGGAGATTTTTATAGTTAAACTTGTTAACGATTTAGATGTTTCTTTTTTTATTTATAACAATTTCATAATTTGTAGAACAATTATTGTCCTTTCAAGTTTAACTATTTAATTCACAAGACGTTTCTGAATAAAGACAAACAAAACGAATTACATGGTATTTAGTAACAAAACCGTATCGAAATCTTTATTCGTCGGTGGTTTGGCGATTTTGATCTACTGTTTTTCTTTTGGAAAAGTAATTGCCTTTGAACCTTACGATATTGGATTAAGATTACAATTACAGCAGAAATATGGGATTCCACTGTTTGACAAACAGCTTGCCCGCGGTCTCTCCATGTTGGATTTCACTCAACCCAAAACAAAAAAAACTCCCAGAACCATACAACGGGACGTCAAAATTGACAGCATTGGCAAAAAGGTAAGTGTTAAAGAGAATACCTTTAATATGCCGTTACACCTTCCGGCAACTTATTCTTTAAAACAGTACACACAATATTGTTTACATAAAAACGAAACTATTGTCTGGCAGACTTTTAAAATCAAAGAAATAACAGGTGAGCAAGCTAAAAAACGAGGAGAAGGTGGCATTAAAATCGCTATCCCGGTAAAAATTAAAAGCCGGGCGTTTCAAACCATTTTTGGCGGGGACCAGGTTTCTCTTACGGTGACCGGGCAAATTAATATTCGCGGTGGATTCCGCCACGAAAAACGCAGCCAGGTAAAAACTGCCATCAACCGAGGCTCTGATTACAATTTCAAAATGGAACAGCAGCAACAATTCAGAGTAAAGGGAAATATTGGCGATAAGGTAACAGTCAGTGTTGACCAGGACAGCGAACGACCGTTCGATTTTGATAATACGGTTAAGTTGGACTATAAAGGATATGACGACGAAATACTTCAAAGCATTCAGGCTGGTAATATTTCACTTTCATTGCCTGGCACTCGTTTTGTTTCTTTCAGCGGAAAAAACAGCGGGCTTTTTGGTATAAAGGCTGAAGCGCAGGTCGGTAATTTTCATCTCACAACAATTGCCAGCCAGGAAAAAGGAGAGAATAAAACCCTTACCATCAGCGGCGGCGCGGAAGAAGGCGAATACACCATTAAAGATTACAATTATATGAAAGGTGTTTATTTCTTTTTGGACAAATCATATCGAGAAAATTATACACAATATGACGAAGGAACTCATATATACGTCCAGGATAAAATCATCACTGATTTAGAAATTTATAAATCGGGGCCGGGGTATGAACAGAAGCAGGGAAGAATTTACGGTTGGGCAGTTAAAGATCCAAATAATTTGGATACAACAAGAGTTGACCAGGAAAATACTTATGGTTACTGGATCCGTCTTGACCGATCGGAATATTTTTTAGAAACAGCACTTGGTTATATCCGGCTGCGAAATGCTGTATCAGACGATGAAATGTTGGCAATTGCATATCGTGATAGTATGGGAAATGAGGTTGGCGATGTTTTTTTTGATGCACAAACCCAGAATGTGATTACATTGAAAATGCTTAAGCCGCGGACACCAAGACCCACTGACTCAACCTGGGATTTGATGTTCCGGCATGTTTACTACCTGGGAGCCAGAAATATCGATCCTGAAGGTTTTGAAGTAAAAATATTCTTCGATCCTCCATCAGGAAATGACCAAGAGACTGTTCAAACAGAGGATGGACCAAAATCGTGGCTCCATGTTTTTGGACTGGACGACTTCGATTTGAATACTGAAAAAAATCCTGACAATATTATTGATGACAATCCCAATTTTCTCCGCCTGGGACAGGGTGAACTTGAATTCCCCAGTTTAAGACCGTTTGCAAACGAAAATAACAGTTTGTTCCCTGAGGATAAATACATCAGTGCAATGTATGATACTACAAACCAGAGCTACATTGCCAATGCGAGTAAATTTTTTATTCAGGTTAAATCGAAAAATCGCAGCACAAGTTATGACCTGGGTTGGAACGTTATCGAAGGATCAGAAGAGGTCACATTAAATAGCGGCAGGCTCGTGAAAGACAAAGATTATATTATTGATTATTACTCCGGGAAATTAACCATTCTTCGTGAGGAAGCAGCCAGTCCTTCGGCAAACGTTGAAGTAAACTACCAGCGAAATGAGATGTTTCAGTTAGAAAAAAAGACTCTATTAGGAATGAGAGGTGAATATAGATTCTGGGACAATTCATTCATCGGCGGTACTTTTTTATATTTAAACCAGAGTACGTTGGATCAGAAAGTTCGCGTTGGAAAGGGTCCTTCACGCAACCTGATCTGGGACGTGAACACTTCATTAAAATTTGAACCCAACTTTTTAACAAAAGCCATCGATGCTTTTCCAATAATTGAAACCAAACAGCCATCAAAACTCAGCTTTGAAGGTGAAATTGCCCAGATCCTGCCAAATCCAAATACATTGAATAACAATTCAACCGGTGACAAGAACGGCGTTGCCTATATTGATGATTTTGAGGCGGCTAAAAAAATCACACCATTGGGCGTAATAAAGAGCGGTTGGCGCCCGTCTTCATGTCCGCTTGGAATCGGAACCATACCGGATGCGCCAGCTTTTTCAAAAACTTTAGAAATATATAAAAAACGCGGTCACTTAATATGGTACAATCCCTATGAACAAGTTGCTATAAAAGAAATCTGGCCAAATAGAGATGTACATAATCCAAATACACCGCAGCGAGTTCATGTGCTAACAATGGAATTCGATCCTGCTGAAATAACTGATGATCCGGCTTATGAGAGAACCCAATCATGGACAGGTATCCAGAAATGGCTTTCTGCTGGTTATGCCGATCAAACCGACAGCAAATTTTTAGAAATTTGGGTAAACGGTAACCAGGGACGATTGCATATCGATTTAGGACAAATCTCTGAAGACATCATTCCCAATGGAAGACTCAACACAGAAGACATTGCTGATAACGGTATTCGCAACAACCTTTTGGATGCGGGAGAAGATGTGGGACTGGATGGTATGGCAGGAGCAGATCCGAATGATTATTGGGATATTAATGGAAATGGGGAGCGCGATCCTGGTGAACCGCTTAGTTATGATGATTGGAATTATACAACAGGGGGATATGATTATTCTAAAATTAATGGCACCGAGGGCAATGAAAATGATCCCGGCGGTCGTTATCCCGATACCGAGGATTTTAATAGCAATGGTTCGCTGGACATGCAGAATAACTTTTTCAGGGCTACATTCAGCCTGACAAAAAACAGTTCCGATACTATGTGGATAGCAGGAGGACAGGAAAATGAATATGGGTGGCGCTTGTATCGTATTCCATTAAACAATTTTGAAGCAATTGGCGTACCCGATTGGTCTCGAATTGAATATACTAGGGTCTGGCTCGATAGCTGCGAAGCTTTTACCAAATTGAAAATCGCAGAAATAAACCTTGTTGGGAATGACTGGAAAGAGATGGGCGTTGCGCCGGACGACAACAGTGAATTTAATCCAAAAAATGATACCACTGTTGTGGCGGCTGTAATAAACACGCACGATAATGATGATTATTCTGCACCACCTGGAGTAAGCGGTGTGAAAGACCGCATTACACGGGTGGAAGCAAAAGAACAGGCGCTCATCATCCGTATTAACGAGTTAGAACCTGGCGCCAGTGGAATTCTTCGTAAAACTTTTTTTCAGGCTGAAAATTACATCCACTATGACAAAATGAAAATGTTTATCCACGGTGGTGATTTTTATGGCATGAATTTCACAAAAGAGAAAACCAGTATCGAATTGTTCCTGAGATTCGGCTCCGATGATAATAACTATTACGAATACCGGGCACCTATCTTTGAGGGGTGGGAAGGGAACAACATGGAGATTGAACTGAATAAAATTGCCATGTTAAAACTACAGCCTCCTGATACACTTACGGGATTGAGAGTGGATAGTCTGGGAAATGGCAGAACCTTTCAAATAAAAGGGGAGCCATCTTTAACGAATGTCCGTCAATTTGTTCTTGGTGTAAAAAATATTGCTAATGCAAATGCCACGACAGACTATATTGATACTTATGAAAGACCATTTGATGGCGAAATTTGGGTAAATGAATTGCGTTTGTCCGGCGTAAAAAAAGATAAAGGAATAGCGTTGCGCGCCCGGGCGCAATTACAGGTGGCAGATGTGTTTTCTATTAATGGGGAAATAAATAAAAAAGATGCCGACTTCCACAATGTTAACCAGCGATTTGGGTCGGGTAACAATGAGATCGGCGGTACTTTTTCCGGGAATTTCTCGCTTCATAAATTTTTGCCCAGATCGTGGGGCCTTGCCATTCCAATTAATTTCAATTATTCCAGAAGAGAGTCAACGCCAAAATACCTTCCTGGCAGCGATATTTTGGTTACTAATGAAATGCCAGATTCAGAAATGGTAAAAATTCAAAACATCAGTGAGAACAAAGGCTTTGGATTCTCCTTTAAAAAGAATACGCGCTCCAATAATTTTTTTGTTAAACATACAATTGATCGCGTTTCAATGAGTTTTAATACAGCAGAATCGCACAGCACCAGTTCCACGCATAAATATTCTGATAGAAAGACATACACAGCCAATGTTAACTATAGCCTGGCATTTCCTAAAGACAAATATCTTGAACCGTTCAAATGGCTGGCAAAAACACCGCTGATGAAAAATTTAGCCGAAATAAAATTATTTTACCTGCCCAGCAGCTTCAGTCTTAAAGCATCCGGTAACCGGTCTAATTCAAAAGCGGAAACACGGTCCGGCGTTATTACGGATAACGAGACTTTTCTCATCTCCAGAAGTTTTCAATCCGGTATTAGACCATTTAAGAGCATGTCGTTTGATTTTTCCCGGAATTACAAAAATGATTTGAGAAATGCTGAGAAACCTTTAGATGAACTTTCAAATTTTAAGTTTGGTCAACTAACTAATATGAGCCAGATGGCAAGCGCCAAATACAATCCGCAATTATTCAGATGGTTAAAAACAAATATCAGTTATACAACTAATTTCAAATACTCAAACAACCTTCAATTAAAAGATAGGGGGCGAAACGCATCTAATAATACTACTATTAATACTTCGTTAACTTTTGACCCAGACAAACTTGTAAAATCATTATTTAAAAAATCCTCATCATCAAAAAGAGGAACCGTGAGGCGAGGCAGAAGACCCGCCCCGAGCAAGGGGAACGAGAAGAAACAGGAAAAGGAGCCTCAGCAAGAAAAAAAGGGGAGGAAAAGTTTTTCCATTAGTCCAATGAAAATACTTGGTACTGGTATTGGTTTTTTTACCAGCCGGATAAAGCCGATGACAATTAATTTTAGAAGTGGTAACAATGTTAGCAACTATGGTTTAGACCCTGCGGGCGGTATGCCAACAATTGATTACATGTTCGGTAGAACAAACAACCCGGGCATGGAGAGCGTTGAGGGTGTCGGTACAAACAAAGGATCATTAAGGTTTACTAATAGCATATCGCTCCAGAGCGGATTAAAAGTTATTAAGCAGATGGATATTTCTCTTAAATACCATAATGACAACAATCGAAACGAAACTACCACAATTACTGGAGATGAATCTGAGTCGTGGTTTTATTCTGAAAAAACAGGAGGTTTTCCAATTGCCGAATGGAGTGTCAGGTGGTCTGGATTGGAAAAATTTGCCATTTTGAAAAAATTTATTCAACGCTTAAGTTTTGATCATAACTTTTCGGGAAAAAGACAGGAATCATGGCAAAATGATCCCAGTCAAAAAACCAAGAAAAGTTTCAATAAATCATTTCGCCCGTTAGCAGGTTTTAATATGAGCCTGAAAAAAAATATCAATGTCAATCTTCGTTATAATTGGTCTGAAAGTGTTAATATGACAGTACAGGGCGGTTCTGGCGGACAAAAATCGATTCAGTCTGATCTTTCGCTTACCGGGTCCTGGTCTCACAGCGGTGGTTTAAAAATACCATTGCCATTTTTTAAGAACAAAGAATTAAAAAATACTATGGACCTGCAACTCACTGTAAGCATGAATACGAACTCGAGCTTCCAGAATTTAAAAGGTCAGGATTGGGTGGAAACCGATATGCGTGAAAGCTGGTCTATTGAACCGCAATTAACCTATTCGTTCAGCCGCAATGTTAAAGGAGGAATGCATTTTAAGATGGGAAAAAATAGGAATAAAAGGGTTGGCGATACTTCGCTCCAGGACTTTGGGATAAATGTAAATATTTCGATTCGAGGATCCTAATATGGACAAACCAGAATCGAGTAAAAAAATCTCACGCAAAGTCGCAGAGACGCAAAGGAAATCCTTGTAAAAAACTTTGCGACTTCGCGTCTTTTCGTGAAATATTTTTGCTCATTGTGAAAAAAAATAACTTTTTAGATACTAACTCAGACAAGCTGCAATTAAAAATTAAATATGAAAAATATAGTGTTAATAACAGTCATTTTGGCATTCACTCTTTTATTCTCTTCCTGCCAGAGCCAGGTAATTCCGGAGTTTGATCAGGATAATGCATTCAGCTTGCTTGAAAAACAGTGTGACTTTGGCGCAAGGGTTCCGGGTACGGAAGCCCATAGAAAATGCAAAGACTATCTAATTGAAACACTTCGAAAATACGCAGATCGGGTTACGCAGCAGCCTTTTCAAACCAGAATTAAACAAGACGAAAAGCTGATAACCTGTTATAACATCATCGGTAATTTTTATTTAGAAAATAGCAACCGGCTGTTACTCTGCGCTCACTGGGATACGCGTCCCTGGGCGGATCAGGATCCTAATCCTGCAAATCACCATACGCCCGTTATTGGTGCCAGTGATGGTGCATCCGGTGTCGCGGTGCTTTTAGAAATTGCCAGGATTATCCACATTCTCAAACCAAAATACGGAGTGGATATAGTTTTTTTTGATGCTGAAGATTTTGGGTCTTATGGCAATAACGAATCCTGGGCTCAGGGTTCAAAGCATTTTGCAAAAACATTATCAAGAAATTATCATCCAGAATTTGGAATTTTGCTTGATCTAATCGGTGATGCTGATCAGCAATTATATATTGAACGTAATTCATATCAATACGCCCAGGAAATCGTTGATCGGGTTTGGAATAAAGCAGATGAAATGGGCATAATCGAGTTTATTCCAGAAATTAAACACGATGTTTACGACGATCATCTCAATCTTTTGCAGGCTGGCATCCAATGTATCGACATAATTGATTTCGACTATACTTACTGGCATACTACAAAAGATACTCCGGATAAATGCAGCCCGCAGAGCCTGGGAAATGTGGGAAGAGTTTTGGTTGAACTTTTGTATAATTAATCCTAATGCAGCACAAGGCTGCAAACAAATTTCATTTCCCACGCGCAGCCGCAAAGCTCGCAAAGTTGTGACACCATATTTTTCTTGGCGCTCTTTGCGGCTTTGCGTGAGATTTTTAAAAATTTTTGTGTAAATAATAAAGTTTTTGGCAATAATAGCATAATTAATCATACAAGTCTAATCTAAATGAATTCATAATATTAGAGACGTGAGGAACCCCAATGAACCTGTTTTCCATTGTTGTTAAAGGCGGAATATTAATGATTCCGATTTTTCTTTGTTCTGTAATTGCTATTATTGTAATTGTTGAACGCTGGCTTTACTTGAGGAACATGAGCATCAATGCACGCAGTTTTATACTGCAGGTAAAATCTTTGATCATTAAAAAAAGAATAACTGACGCTGTAGTGTTGTCAAAAAAAACTGCTTCGCCTGTTGCTAAAATAACGAAAGCTGGAGTGGAGCGCTACAACCGTCCTCGTCAGGAAATAAAAGAGGCGATTGAGAGCGCAGGAAAAGCAGAAATTTATCAGTTGGAAAGTAATCTTGGGGTTTTGGGAACAGTTGCAGCAGTTGCGCCTCTATTGGGTTTTTTGGGAACAGTGACCGGAATGATCCGGGCATTTATTCAGGTGCAGAACCTGGGAGGTAATGTTGATGCTAGTGTATTAGCTGGCGGTATCTGGGAAGCGCTTGTTACAACAGCAGCCGGTTTAGCCGTTGGTATTCCCTGCATAATTTTTTACAACTATCTGCAAAGCAAGGTTGAATATTTCGTTTACGAAATGGAGGAAAATTCAACCTCAATTATTGATATGTTAATTCAGAGCGGAGAAAGAGAGGATGAGTTTTCAATCGAATAAAAAGAAAATAATTGCTTTTTCTGCAATTTCTTTAACTGACATTGTTCTGCTGCTGCTAATATTTTTTTTGCTGTCATCCTCTTTTTTCGTACAGCCGGGAATAAAAGTAACTTTACCCAAAGCCATTACCGGGCAGGTTGATAACAAAGACAGAATATATTTAACGATCTCCAAAACAGAAATGATCTTTTTGAATAACCAGCGGCTGCTTAAAAGTGAATTAGGCGGTGAGTTAAAAAAATTGCTCGATCTCAGTCCTGAAAAGATAGTCGTTATTCAGGCTGACAAAGATTTAACACTGGAAAAAACTATTGAAATTGTGGACATTGCTAAAATCGCCGGATCGAAAAAATTTTTGATTGCCACTCAACCTGGGAATGAATTGTAATTGATCCCAGCGTGGCAAGTTGCAAAATTGAACACCGAAAAACGCTGAATCTCACTGAAAAAAACCATTTAGAAAATAAAAAAATTAATCCGGTGAATTTCGGTGTTTTCAGTGTTTAATTAAAAATTCTTTTGCAAAAAAAACGCCTGTATAGTTACCTTATATTTTTTATTAAATAAAGACTATGCCTGTATAGTTACCATTTTAAATTTGAAAAAAAGAACTGTTAAGACTTGACTTGTTAATTATTTTTGCCAAAAAGAAGGCGGACAGGTTGCCAATTTTTTTAAAGGAAAAACAGTGTTTGCTGATAATAAAATTTTACGAACAGCCATCATTATTTCAGTAACATTTCATTCCCTTTTATTACTTATATTTTTTTTTATTAAAGTGGGCTTCAATTATAATATTTCCGAATTTACAGAAATAGCCTTTGCCAGCGGGCAGCGATCTAATGTAAAAATTGCTCCAACACCACCAAATGTTCAACCGATTGAATCTGAAAAGTCAAATGCAGAAATTCCCTCCGAAGTAGTGAAACTTCCAAAGCGGCAAATGATTGATGACAAAGAAGAACCGCTTAAGGTAGCAAATAAGCGTGAAAAAATATCCAGCGAAATAACAAATGTGATACCCCAGCCAGTTAAGTTTGAAAAGCGCGAAACGCTCACTGATGAGTCTTTAACCAAACTTTTTTTTAATGAAAAAGAAATTGCCCTGCCCGGTGAAGGACTTGCTCCCAGCGATAAGATTCTACCATCCAATTCTCCGGAGAATATAAGCAGCGTTGGACAGGAAATGCCTTATGAAATTGAAGGACAGGCTGCTCACAGGGCTGTCGCTTATAAAGTAATTCCGGAGTATCCCCCAAACTTACAAAGACAAGCCGTGGTAAAAATTAGCTTCACCGTTTTGCCGGATGGACAGATCGGCGAAATGATCCCGCGGATAAAAGCGAACGCTCAATTAGAAAAAATCACCATGGATGCGCTGCGCCAATGGAGATTTAGTCCCCTGCCTTCATATAAACCACAGACCTCTGAAAAGGGGGTTATCACTTTTCGGTATTTATTAAAATAAATTTCATAAAAACAAATTTTCTCACTGCCTGAAATTCATTATTTTAACAAATGTGCTCACCTAATGATTTATTGATCAATCTATTAAATCTTTTCGATTTTATAGCCTTTTCATATATTTATACATAACATTGGAATAGTTATTGCTGTTGTTAACAAAATTTAAATTTACAATTATCGCTAATTAAAATATTTTTTGTCATAACATAAACAAGCCTTGAATTCAACCTAATATTTATATTAGTTTTACAATTATTGTATCAATTTAATTTAATATTGTAAATAATATTGTAAAATCGACCATTTCTTTTAAAAAAAATATTCTGAAAATCCCAGTAATTATTTAAATTGGTTTTAAGGGGAGAGTGAAAATTATTTTACTTGAAAAAGATAAGGTTTAGACAGAAAAAAGGAAGTAAGCTTGAAAAAAATTAATTGTATTTTATTTATAACGATTTTATTGTTGTTTGTCTTTACACCTCATATTTTTGCCAAAGAAGAAGCCTCCTTAAGTTTAGACCCCATTCCAAATCAAATGAATGCCGTACGATTTGACCCCTCCTATTATTATGATTCTCCTTTAAAAATAGAACAATTGGCAAAACAACTTGCTGAAAATTGGCATAGCTTTGGAGTAAATACAATTTTTTATAAAACTTATGATCCAATCTATGGCGCTAAATATAAAACTTCTTATAATTATAATATTGAAGCAGATTATGGGAAAAAAAACCTTCTCAAACATATTCTCAAAGCATGTAATAAAAAGAATATTCGTGTGTTTGCATGGTTACCTGCGTTTCAGCATAAGGCAGCCTGGGAAAAAAATCCTGACTGGCGGATAAAGTCAGCAGACGGTACAGATTATAAGCCTACCGAATATAGTTATTTCCTTTGTCCTGCGAATCCTGATGTTCGCTTATGGTGGTTAGGTTTCCTTAAAGACATTTTAGAACATTATGATGATATTTGTGGAATTGACATTGCCGAACCGATTATCCAATGGAGAGAAAATCGCTGCTATTGTGATTTTTGTACTAACACGAACAAAAATAATATTGATGTAAGTTCAAATGGATTAACTGAAACGCTTGTTTCTTCGATCCAGTTAATAAAGCAATTTGATAAAAAGGCTTGTGTAACCACAGTCGCCAGTGTTGCTGAAAATGGACGAGTACTTTCAATAAAAGAAAAGCAACATCTGACTGGATTTAATTTGGATGGGATACTCAATAATTCCACCCGCCCTGATTATGTTAACTTTGAATTCATGTGGCAGCAGTGGAAGGATTTTTATAAAACGGAAACCATTTTCACTCCTGAATGGACAGAACAGGCTGTGAGAACAATTTGTCAGCAAGTGGATGGGAAATCTACTATAATTGGTCATTTGGAAAAGACATCTTTTGGTCAAACAATAGTTGATGCGGAAAAATTAGCAAGAAGTATTCGAGTAACAAAAAATGCTGGAATAGAGCATATTGACATTTACGATACTCATTTATTAGACAAAGATAATGCCTGGGGGCAAATTAAAGATGCTTTTAAATATGTCCCAACGAAAAATATTCTGGTGTGCTACGATCCCCGCGGTGAGAATGATGCAAAACAAATAGCAAGCCTGTTAAGTCATTTTAAAGCTGAAATTGATTTATTCCAGTTAAACGGTGAAGAAAAAATTTCTGACAAAGTATTTAGCAAGTTTAACTCAATATTTTATGTTGGCATTGATAAAAATTATCAAATTCCATTCAACTTTTTAAAACAACTTTCTGATTATCAAGGGACTATCTGTTGGATCCACTATGGCATTGATCAATTTTTAAACTTATTCGATAAAATTCATTTTGGATTTCAATTTGAACGTATTCATTATGACTCGCTGTTTAATACTGTAACCTATGGCGCTTTCTCATTTCCACGATTAGACCCAGCTTTTAATGAAATGGTGATTAATGATAGTTCCAGATGCCAGCAACTCGCCACAATGACAAACGGAAACGATACTTTGCCGTATGTCATCCGTAGTGGTAATTTTTGGTACTTTGCTGATTTGCCAACTGCGTTTGTTGTTGAGGGTGGCAGACACATTGTAATCAGCGATTTGCTCCATGAAATTGTTGGTGAAGATCATGAAAGCAGACGGCTGGCATTAGTTAGAATTGAAGATATTAATCCAATGACGGACCCAATGTCACTCAGAAAAATTGCTGATTATCTCAAGTCCCAAAATGTGCCATTTTCAGTTGCATTAGTGCCGTTTTATCTTAATCCTGAATCAAACACAACCGTTTCGCTTTCCGACCGCCCGGAATTCATTGATGCAATACACTATATGATAAAAAAAGGTGGGACAATTGTCATGCACGGTTCTACGCATCAATACAGAGGAGAAACCACGGCAGATTATGAATTCTGGGATATGATGTCAGGAAGTCCCCTGTTTTCAGATTCAAAAGAGTATGTAAAACAAAGATTGATAGCAGGCTTGGCAGAACTGGGAAAAAATCAAATTTACCCGCTTGCCTGGGAGACGCCTCATTATGGCGCATCTCAATTGGATTATTCGGTTATTAATACTTTTTTCAGCACATCTTACGAACGTCGCCAAACGGTAAATCTGCATGGTTCTGACCAACTGGTTCCCTATTTAATTCAAAGCCATACGGCAGGTGGAAAAGTTATTCCGGAAAATCTTGGTTATATTCCATTAGCAGCTCCTGTCGCCGGTCCATTATTAAAAGCTGCCCAAAATAATTTAGCTATCAGGGACGGTGTGGTGAGTTTCTTTTTTCATCCTTTTGTCGAATTATCCGTATTAAAAGATATTGTAAAAGGTATCAAAAAATTTGGCTATACTTTTACCAGTCCTCGTTATACATCTAACTGGGTCAAAACTCCCGATTTCACAGTTTTAACTGGAAAACAGGAAATTCAATTCTCTGTGGAAAATAAATATTTTCATGAATTTTTCATATCTGAAAAAGGAAAAATAAAAAACGAGACCTATTCTGATTCATTAATTACTGATAAAATCTCGAAACAAGTCATTGTTCCCAAAGGCTGGATTTATGTTGCTGAACAATTAAGTGAAAAACCAAAAAATTATTTTGTTAGAAAATTAGATAACATTTTACCATCAATAGCAAATTTATCAACAATGATTTGGGGTGAAGAAAAAAATCTCGACGATCCAAATGCAATGCCATTGCGGGCAGCAGTAGTTTGTGATAGTACAGCAAAAGGGTTGCTTTTTACAGATCAATTAAATTTTATGAAAGCTTTAAAATGCGTTGGTGTGGATGTACTTGTAATTGATATTTCCAAATTTTTGGAAGTGCCTTCTGAAATTAATCTTTTGATTGTTCCTTATGCAACGGCACAAAAATTAACTGAACAACAAAATCTTTTTATATTGCATGCCATTCAATCGGGCTTAAATTTAATATTAGAAAAAAACTCATCATTATCAGAAAATATAGGCATTAGACCACTGGAAAAGATTGTGGAAGTTGAACACGTTTTTGATGAATATTTTCCACAGGTAGGAATAAGTTGGAAACAGCCCGACTCTTTGAGAGAATTTGATATTGACATTGAATATGTTTCTTATTATTCTGAAAAAGATACTGAATTGCCCATTGTTGTTGGCGGTGAATATGGCGAGGGGAAATATCTGTACTTTGCCACTTTCTTTGATCCTTACACAGAAGGCGGTTATGGACGTTTTCCCTATTTTATTGATCTGTTAAATCGGCAGTTTAATTTGGTGCCAACAATTCGACGCAACGAGGTTGAAGTATATTTTGAACCAGGAGATAGGGAAGATATCAGTATTGAAGATCTGATCAAAATTTGGCGTAAAAATGGGGTGAGAAGAATTTATGTTTCGGCATGGCATTTTTATGAAACCTACCACTATGATTATGAAAGATTAATCAGACTTGCCCACCAGAATGCGATGCTTGTTTATGCCTGGCTGGAACTACCCCATGTGAGTGAAAAATTTTGGGATGATAATCCGAACTGGCGTGAAAAAACAGCAACTGGCAAAGAAGCTAAAATTGACTGGCGCAGACTCATGGCATTAAATATAATTGAATGTAAACAGGCTGTGTTCGCTTTGTTACGCGATATTTTAACAAGCTATAATTGGGATGGCGTAAATCTCGCTGAGTTAAACCATGAATCGCAGCATGGTTATTTGAGACCGGATACATTCACTCCCATGAATGAAGAGTTCAGAAAATCATTTTCACTACAAAAAGGCTTCGATCCGATTTTGCTATTTAATCCCCGTTCAAAATATTTTTGGAAAAACAATTCAAACGCTGCTGATATTTTTAACAAATTTCGTGAAGATAACATCATTCAACTACATTCCGAATTTTTAAAACTTTTAGATCAAATTCGAACAGAATCTCAATCAGAATGGCAAATCATTGTAACTACTGTTGATAATATATTATCAACAGGAACAGGATTAGGCACTGCGGTAAATACATTGAGGATTGCAGAACTGGCGAAACAATTTCCATTTACACTGCAAATAGAAGATCCCCAATCATTGTGGCATTTAGGAGCGGATCGATACACAAAAATGTTAACAGCATATTCAGAAATTCGCAAAAGGATGCCGTTAATTTTAGACATAAATGTTGTTCCGTATCGGGATATGAATAAATCAGATGCTCCTACATTACAGCCCACAGGATCTGAATTATATAACCTGGCTAAAGCCGCAAGTTCAAATCAAACGCGATTAGCAATTTATTCAGAGGCAAGTATTTATGAAGTTGACGCGCCATTAATTCCCTTTGCTTTAGCCAATGAAGTAACAGAAAAATCAACAAACAATTCATGGATTGTTGAATCACCTTTCACCGTAAACCTGATGATTAATTCTAAAACGCATAACCAGGTGCTGGTAAATGGTGATGTTTGGCCTGCGTATTATAGAGGCAGAGTTTTAATCCCTGCTGGCAAACACAACATCAAAACGTTTTCTAATTTTAAAGGTTTAATTAAACGATTCAAATCCAATACAAGATTAGTAGATTTATCTGGAGAATTAATATCCGCCAATGCCATCGCGAGAGGAATAAAATTTGAATATAAATCTTTAGAACCAAATCTAATAATTTTGTCTGATGAACCAAAAGAAATTTTAATAAATAATAATAAATTTGAGTGTGAAATATTAAAAGGTGATCGTGGTTATTCTTTGCGGCTTCCGGCAGGCAATCACAGTGTGACAATTTATACACAAAGCAGCAGCACATACTTGATCAGGCATGTGAGTGTTATACTTTCTGGATTAATAGTTTCAATAGGTTCGTTGGCTGGTGGTCTTTTGTTAATTATTTATATTAGAAATTCAATACGAAGAAAACGAAGCAAAACTTAAGGAGAAATAATTTTGCCATTTTCATTTCCACTTTTTGATATACTTTTTCTTACTAGCGTTATCATAGTTTGGTTCATGATTATTTACCAGTTGGTATTAACTTTTTCTGGTTACCGCTATCGAAAAAAAATTTATAATGAACACAAAGAAATTGAAGCAAATCCCCCTGAGCTAAAGCCAGTTTCCATTATGATTCCGGCAAGAAACGAAGAACTTGTTATCGAAAAAACGTTGCAGAAAATATTAGCTCTTGACTACCCCAAAGAATTGCTTGAAGTTGTGGTTATGAACGATGGCTCAAGTGACAACACTGCTACTTTGGTACAAAATATAGCAGATAAAAATCCGTGTATTAAATTGATTAATATTCCCAAAGACGAAGGCGGGCGTGGCAAAGCGCGAACACTGAACCTTGGATTAAAAAAATGTACACATGACTTAATTGCCATTTATGATGCAGATAACAATCCAGCACCGGATTCACTTTCTATTTTAGTGCCACATTTATTAAAGGATGAATCATTAGCAGCCGTGATCGGAAAATTCCGAACGATCAATCGTAACAAAAATTGGCTTACAAGATTCATTAACATTGAAACATTAGGATTTCAATGGATTTTGCAGGCAGGGCGTTTTCACCTGTCAAAAGTCGCCATTTTGCCTGGCACGAATTATGTGATCAAAAAATCGGTGCTTAAAGAATGCGGCGGCTGGGATGAAAAAGCGATTACAGAAGATTCAGAATTAAGTGTCCGTATTTACCAGCAAGGATTCAAAATAAAGTTTGTACCCTTGAGTATCACCTGGGAACAAGAACCTGAAAAATTATCAGTTTGGATCAGGCAAAGAACCCGATGGGTAAGGGGAAATAATTATGTGTTACGAAAATTTGCACCCAGTGCAATTCGATTTAAAAGCAAATTCTTAGTAATGGAATTTATTTATCTTTTTGCTCTTTACTATTTATTTTTAACTTCTATTGTACTTTCACATACACTCTTTATTTTAAGCGCGTTTGGAGTTGTGGCACTTGACGTCCCTGGACCTTATTTTGGCGTCTGGGTTTCAGCGTATTTGCTTTTTATTATGGAAATTGTTGTCGTGCTATCCCATGAAGATGAAGATTCCTTAAAAAATATTGTTTATACTTTTTTAATGTATTTCACTTATTGTCAGCTTTGGTTGTACGTTGTTTTCAAATCTTTGTTTTTGGATTTGAGACGCCATAAAGTTGGGGTGTGGGATAAAACAGAACGTTTTGAAGTAAAAGGAAAGTTAGATTAATTTTTTGTTGATTTAGGGACGGGGGAAAATTGGGCGAAATTGATTGAAAGAAATAATATTTTATAAAAACATGAAATATAAAGTTGTATTTTTAGTAATCCTGTGCCAGTTTATTTTCACAAAATATGTTGTAGCAGAAGTAGGATTAAAAGCTAAATTCTTTGCTGAAATTTATAGTGAAACGACCAAATTGCGACGCGAAGGGAATAATACTACTTCAATGACACAATCCATGCAAGGGATTAAAATAACTATTCCAAAATTCAGTAGAGTCAAAATTTATTTAAAAGAAAGATATGGCAGCGATGCAAACAGAGACTATTGGAATAACCGTGGTGAAGTTATGCTTGGTCTCCGTCTTAGATTTTTTCAAAAAATTTTTTTAGCGGCTTACTTTGAATATATTCAGGGTAAATATTTTGATATTGAAAACAGTGAAAATCCCAATCCTTACGGGCTAAATTATAAGGATATGAGAGGCGGATTGATTTTTTGGCAGGGAATGGATGTTGAATTTAAAGATCGTTGGACAAAAACTTTCCCGTTTAGTTTCTGGGATGAGATTTATTCTGATGTAACATTTTATAATAAAGATGATAAAAATATCATTTTTTATATGAATGGTAAAGCCGGAGCACGATTACTGCGGGTTTATAAATCTGCTTTAGATTACTATTTTATTAACTATTTAATGTATGATAAAAATGCGGATTTCTGGAACAATAAAATGGAATTTGGCATCGGATTTCGAATTAAACCATGGACAGATCTTGATTTGAGTTTATTTGTTGAAACTTTAAAAGGTACTTATTTTGATAGAAATGGACGATATGAAAATCCATATTCTTTAGAGTACTCAGATGTACGAATAGGCTTGTTGTTCTGGTATGGTATTGGAGATTAAAAATAAAATTCGAGGTTAAAAATTATTGTAACCATCAGTAATCTTGGTTAAATATTATACGTTGGTATATTTGATCCTTTTATTTATCCTCTACGAGGAATTGAAAATTGTGTTAGACTATTTTACTACTACAACAATTAAACATCTGCGATGTTTGGCCTTAAAACCTCGTAGAGGTTATATTATTGTAAACACTAATTGACTTTTAAAAGGCTAAATCCTCGTAGAGGATTCATAATGATTAAAGTTTCTCATATAAAATTAGATTCGATGGTTTTACGAATCTCTGCCACTATTCAGTGTATGTAATTCTCGCATGCTTTTAGCGAGAATCCATTGTTAGTGAACGATATGGATGCCCGATAAATACATTCGGGCATGACAAATTGAAATTTCATTAGATAAATTTAGAATTTTTACTGAAATATTAGGTTGCCCGAACAGTTACAAATTATTTTGGATTATATTATTAAAAACAGGAAGTTAATTAATAATGCTATAAGAATTTAATCGAGGAGGACCTAACACATGAAGCAAAGAATATTTACTTTAATTATTCTTATTTTATTTTTTTGTGCTGGAGAACAGTTAATCGCTCAAACACCTACTTCTTTGATCTGGTCGTACTCTGCCGATTGGTATGTCTGGTCAGTGGCTCTTAGCACCGATGTAAATGGAAACGGAACCAATGATGTATTTGCAGGCGCCTGGGATGATAGAATTTACTGTATCGAAGGTGGGAATGGTTCAGAATTATGGTCTACAACAGTGGGAGCAAGCGTGCGGGAGGTAGCAACCATCACGGACGTTAACGGCGATGGACTCTCTGATTGTCTGGCTGGTTCAGATGATGATAACGTCTATTGTATTTCAGGAGACCCAGCTCAAATTGGCGCTGAAATATGGTCTCATTATGTTGGTGGAAGCGTTTACGGTGTTGCTGCAATTCCGGATGTCAATGGTGATGGAATTCAGGATTGTTTGGCTGCAACTGCAAATCAGAACGCATATTGCATTTCAGGGGCAAGTAGCGGCACAGGAACAGAGTTGTGGTCTTATGCAGATACGCATGGATTTTGGGACATTGTTACTGTAACAGATGTGAATAATGATGGTTATTACGACTGTTTCGCAGGTTCAATGGATAATACCGTTTACTGTTTTTCAGGAAAAGCAAATATTAGTGGATCAAGAAAATTATGGTCATATTCGACAGGTGGAGATGTTTGGGCTGTTAATGTTATACCTGACGTAAATTCAGATGGTATAGATGATTGTTTAGCAGGTACTGGGGATGACAGAGTACTTTGTTTGTCAGGTAAGGATGGATCCCTTATTTGGGATTTTTTTGCTATTTACGATGTGCGTTGTGTTACAGCTATTGGGGATGTCAACAACGATGGTAAAAGCGATTGTGTCGCTGGTTCGTCAGATCATTATACCTATTGTCTTTCTGGGAGTAATGGCGCTAAATTGTGGGATAAAGGCATGTCTGGAGACGTTTGGAGTGTTGCAGCTTTACCTGATATAAATAATGATGGCAAACCAGATTGTGTTGTTGGTACAGCTAACAATGATATCGCAACAATCAGTGGTGGTTCCAGCGGAACAGGCACTGTCCTGTGGTCAGAAAATGCTACGGGAGACGTCAGAACTGTTATTTCTGGCGGCGATCTTAATGGCAATGGGATTGGCGACGTCATTTCAGGATCGAATGATAGTAATATCCGTGCATTTGAGGGTAATGCAACCGTTGTAAGTGTTGAGCTTAGTTCTTTCTCTGCTTTTCTTTTTGAAAGAAAAATTTACCTGGAGTGGGATACAGCAAGTGAATTAAATAATTATGGATTTGAAATATTTAAATCAATAGATGGGACAAAATTTGAAAAAATCGGATTTGTTCAAGGTCACGGAACGAGTTCAACACCAAATAGTTATTTATTTATTGACAACAATACGAATTCGCCAACGCTTTTTTATCAACTCAATCAAATTGATTTTGATGGGACACAAACCAAAACAGAAGTAATACAAATAAACATTTCAGCTCCTTCTGATTTTACCGTACTGAATAACTACCCCAATCCATTTAATTCCAATACGATTATTCAATTTACTTTACCTGTTAGAAATTTGGTACGTTTATCAATCGCTAACATTAACGGTGAGATTGTTACGGTATTGTTGGAAAAGCATTTAGAGGCAGGTTCACATGCGGTTCAATGGAATGGGAAAGATAGAGTTGGCAATGAAGTCGCCAGCGGCACTTATATTTGTTCCATTAAATGGGGTGAAGCAGTAAAAACTATACCTATGACTTACGTTAAATAATTTTTGTGCGTTATTTTATTACACCCAATAACTTTAATATGCTCATTAAGGGTAGGAATTTCAGTATCCCTGTCATTCCTGCGGATGCAGCAGTCTCTTTATTAACAGATGGTTAGGAGATGCCTGCATTCGCAGGCATGACATGAAAAACTAACCCTTAACGAGTATATTTTAATAAAAATTTTTAAAATTTCCTATTATTTTCTGTTAGATGCTCTTTTTGATGAGCTTAGTTAGAATAATGTGAATTATTATACTGGATGATAACCCAATGAAAAAATTTTCAAATATAATGGTGATCTTTGGTACACGCCCTGAAGCAATAAAAGTAGCGCCAGTAATAAAAGAGTTAGAAAAAAGAGATGGAGTAAATGTAATAAAAGTTACTACATCTCAACACCGAGAAATGCTTGACCAGGTTTTAGAGTTGTTTGAAATAGTTCCGAATTTTGATTTGAACATCATGAAAGCAAATCAAACCTTAAACCATATCGTTGAAAAATCAATGGCAGGATTTCAGGAAATTTTTACTCAAATTAAGCCTGATTTAATTTTAGTCCAGGGAGATACAACATCTGCTTTTGCCGGCGCATTAGCTGGATTCTACGAAAATATACCCGTAGGACACATAGAAGCCGGTCTGAGAACATGGAATAAATTTTCTCCTTTTCCGGAAGAGGCAAACAGAAGCATGATAAGCAAAATCTCTCAATTTAATTTTGCTCCCACTGAAGGTAATAAAAAAAATCTTCTTGAAGAACACGTTGCCCCGGATTCAATTATTGTAACTGGCAATACCGTCATTGACGCTCTTTTTTATATTTTAAAACGTTATCCAGGTTATAGTTTTGCTGATCAGTTTCGTCCAAATGAACATAAACTTATTTTGGTGACTGCTCATAGACGGGAAAATTTTGGCGAACCGATTAAAAATATTTGTCAGGCGCTTATTGAAATCTCCAAAAAACATAAAGACGTAAACATTGTTTATCCTGTGCATCTGAATTCAAACATACAAAAGCCAGTGTATTCCTTGCTGTCTGAAAAGGAGAGAATTAATCTTCTTGGCCCGGTGAACTATCTGGATTTATGTTCTTTAATGAACAAAGCGTACCTGGTGTTAACAGATTCAGGTGGTATCCAGGAAGAGGCACCCTCGCTTGGAAAACCAGTTATTGTTATGAGAACAGAGACTGAACGCCCCGAAGCCGTAGATGCTGGAACTGTTGTTGTCGTCGGAACTAAAACAGAAAAAATAATAAACAAAACAGAAGAACTTTTAATGAAGAAAGAAAAATATGAACAAATGGCTCATGCAGTTAATCCGTATGGAGATGGTAAAGCGGCTTTAAGAATAGCCGATTTTTTAACTCAGTAAAGACAGTCTGAAAATAGAGTCCCGTCCCGTTGTTTGCAATTTTATTTATGATTCCTCTTCCTGCTTTTAAACATTCCTTTATCTTTTCATAAATATTTTGAAAATCTAACATTAATAATTGACATTTTGAATTTAATTTAATAAATTCAAAGCGGTTATTTTACATTACGCGAAGAGCCTTTTAATATCCTGGCATTTTTATGTTTTTATCCCCGGCTCAATTCAAAACGAATGTTACTTTTATAATGAAACCAAATATTAATGTTAAATTATTCTTCTAAAATATTTTTTTCAGTCATATTTATCCTGATTTGCCTTAATGGTTCAAATTCGTTTGCTCAATTGACAGCAAAAAATTTAGTGGTTAGTTCTTGTACTGACAGCGGTTTTCATTGTACAGAATTCAATCATTTTGTGGATAATAAAAAATTGATCAACCAACGCGATTCATTGTCTTCAATTTTAGGAATCAAGAGTCAACCAAAACCGAAATTTCATAGTAACCGACTTATTCTCTCCAGCATAGGTTTATTAACATTAAACGTGGCAGCTTATCAACCATTTAAAAAAACATGGTGGGATGCGGAAAGAACAAATTTTCATTTTTACCAGGGCTGGCGGAGAACTAAAGGATATTTGGACTTTGGCTGGTATGATTCCTATTGTTGGCATATAGATAAAATGGGGCATTACTATTCCAGCCGAATTTTATCTGAGCAACTTACTTATTTAAGTAGATGGATTGGATTTAGTGATAATAGCAGTAAGTGGATCGGCCCCATTATAAGTTCTTTGCTTATGCTGGAAATAGAAATTTACGATGGTTTTTTTAAAGAATGGGGCTTCAGTTTAGCAGATTTTACAGCGAATGAACTTGGTGCCTTTTCACCAATGGTTGAAAATAAAATTCCAGTTATGAATAACTTTATTTTCAAATTAAGTTACCAGGCTTCCAATCAACCAAAAAATGAACCGACTTTTGTCAAAGATTATCCGGGTATGACTTTCTGGGTATCGTGGAATATTTCTACAATATTGCCCAAAGATTTTAAAAATTATTACCCCGAATGGTTAAATTTAGCTTTGGGTTATAGTGTTACTAAATACGCGCATGGAGATGTGGAACTATACATCGCACCTGACATCAACTGGGAAAAGGTAGCCATTGGCAATTCCGATACAGCAAAATTTATCAAGAGGGTTCTAAATTATTTTCATTTTCCATGTGTTACCTGGCAATTTAAACCGAAGAGTAAATTTTATCTTTTTTATTATTAGTTACTTAATGGAAAAATTATGAGCGCGAACATTTTTATTGTTTTTATCATCGTTGTTTATATTTTTGATGTATTTTTATTAATCTGGATAAGTGGCAGATTTGCTAGTATTCGTCCATTACAGTTATCGAAAATTGGGGCGATTGGTTTAGCAATAATTCTTTTTTCCTGGTTATGTGTGACTGCATTTATTCACGTACCAATGATCGTAAAACCATTAATCCTGATAATATCAAGTATTATTACTGTTTACATTTTTATTACTTCTTTAGAAACACAGTTTTTAAGAGCCCTGGCAGCAGGCAGCTTTTTCGTCTTATGTCAGTTTGTAATTTTTATTTTCTTGCTGCAAAAATTTTGGTATGAAGATTTTTTTCAAATTGTTAAACTGATTCTTTTTCAGTATTATTGATTTTAATATAACTTTTTAATTTTAAAAAATTGTTAGCCACAAAGCATGCAAAGAACCCCAATATCGGTGAGTTAATAATTTTTTTTCATCTGTTGGGGTCTCCTACGGCGAATTAATTAATAATAGAAATATGTCTATAGAAGATTGTTTCAATCCGTTGGAAAAAAACTTACTCTGTTTATAATAAATTCTAGTAATAGGTTTATATTTTAAGAGAGAAAATTAATTAATGGAAAATATTGAAGACTATCTATCTCTATCCGTTATAAGCGAGATAAAAGAAAAAATTAATCAAGTTGATGGCAATGAGGTATTTTTTGTCGGTAAAACAAGCGATGTAAAAATTGTTGAGCAGGTGAATGTTATTGCACGGGGCAATCAATTTTCTGTCCCGCTTGTTCAGGATTCTGCTGAACGGAGTGATGCTGTTATCCATAACCACCCTTCAGATGTGCTGCAACCATCTGAAAATGATGTTTACAATGCTCATAAATTAGCGCAATTCGGCGTTGCCAGCTATATTGTCAATAACGAGGCAACAGAAATTTATGTAGTAGTAGAACCGATTGGAAAAGAAGAAGTTCTGAAACTGGAAATAGACGATGTTTGTGAATCACTGTCACCTGGCGGAGTAGTTTCAAAATTTCTAAAAAACTATGAACATCGCCCCCAGCAAATAGAAATGATAAAACATGTTGCAGAATCATTTAATGATAAAAAAATTGCAATTATCGAGGCTGGAACCGGCGTGGGCAAATCACTCGCTTATCTCATTCCAGCAATTCTCTGGTCAACAAAAAACAATGAGCGATGCGTTGTTTCCACAAGAACGATTAATCTTCAAGAACAGTTGATCCATAAAGATATTCCATTTTTAAAAAGAATTCTTGGTATCGATTTTAAAGCAATTTTAGTCAAAGGGCGCGGTAATTATGTTTGTTTGAGAAAAATTGATTTGCTAAAGCAAGATCAGGAATTACTCATTCAGGATACAGACAAACAGGAAATAACAACAATTATTGAATGGGTAAAATCCACAAAAGATGGCAGCAAATCCGATTTAAATTTTCTTCCCAAAAGTACTGTTTGGGAACAGGTGTCTTCGGAAAGCGATAACTGCTTGCGTTTCACCTGTCCATTTTATAAAGACTGTTTTGTGTATAAAGCAAAAAGGGAAGCAAACCAGGCAAATATTTTAGTCGCCAATCATCACCTATTATTTTCCGATTTAGCAATTCGGGAGGCAGGCGCTAACACGGCTGTGTTGCCAAAGTATAGTCATGTTGTGTTTGACGAAGCGCATAATATTGAGGATATTGCAACGGATTATTTGGGATTGGGACTCACCCGCTATGGTATAAACCGTATTGTTGGCAGACTGCATTTTAAAAGGAAAGATAAAGCCACCGGGTTTCTCGATATTCTTCTTAAGAAATTGAATTTTATTTATTATCAAAATCAAATAAACGAATTAAAATATATTATTGAACAAATAAAAAATGAATTTATACCTCAATGTGAATCTGCAATTGCGTTAAACAATGATCTTATGGACGAAATCTCCCAGCTTGTTTCTTCCTTTGAAAATAATTATACAAGAGAAATTAAAATTAGAATCAATTCTCATTTTCGCAGCGATCCTGCCTGGAACTCAATGTTAATTCCGCAAATAAAAAATTTAATTCAATTGCTCAACCGCTTGATCAGTGGATTAAATTCTTTCTTAAATAAATTAGAAGACATTAATCTGAAATTGAGTGAAGATATCTTTTCAACAAAAATTGATATCGATGCCCAGGTAAGACGCATCAAAGGGATAGTTGATACTATTACAGAAATTATGTTGAAGGATGACAATGAGAATGTTAGATGGCTTGAGGTTCTCAAGAGGAATTCTGGTAAGGATTTGGTACGATTAAAAATGGCACCGCTTGATATTTCTGAAAAAATGAACGAAATGGTTTATAATAATTACAAGACCATTATTATGACTTCTGCAACGTTGACCATCTCTGATACTAAAAACGAAAATGAATTTTCTTACTTTTTTAATCAAATTGGTTTAGACCTCGTTGCCACAGATAAAATTATAAAGAAAGTAATTCCCGCCCCTTTTGATTATGAAAAACAGGCGATAACAGCAATCCCAACCGATATTCCTACGCCTGATTCTAAGGATTTTGCCAGCGCAATTTCCGAAATAATATTTGAGGCATTGCAAATTTCAAAAGGCAGGGCTTTTATCCTGTTCACTTCATACGGTTTACTAAATTTAACATTTAAAGCCCTGGAAAACAAATTGACAAAAATTGGCATAACTTCTTTAAAACAGGGACAAATGAATCGTTTCCAATTGCTGCAAAAATTTAAAGAAGATAAAAGCTCTGTTCTTTTTGGTACAGACAGTTTTTGGCAGGGTGTTGACGTAGAAGGAGAGGCGCTTGAGTCTGTCATTATCACCAAGCTGCCATTCAAAGTACCATCTGAGCCTATTATTGAAGCGAGGGTTGAAGCCATCGAACGTCGCGGTGGAAATGCTTTTATGGAATATTCAGTGCCTTTGGCTGTTCTCAAACTAAAGCAGGGTTTTGGTAGATTAATTCGAAAAAAGACCGATATTGGATCAATATATATACTTGACAAAAGAATAATAGAAAAATTTTATGGACGAATTTTTATCAATTCGCTTCCCAAATCCAATATTGTGTCCGGAAAAGCCGAGCATGTTTTACAAAAAGTGCGAGATTTTTTTAAACTTGTAAAATGAATTCTTTAATTGTCTTTCTTTCATCAGTGGATATTTCCTTTTGATTATTCTATTACTCCCAAAAACTTTGTTATTTTAACAAAATTTTTGTGCACGGTTGTGCAGAATAATTAATAGCAGAATAATAAAAAAATAGAAACCACTATGTTGACAAATGCTCAATTTAAAATAATTGTTTTTAATCATTCTGCTACAAATCATTCTGTGATATAATTGTCATATATTCAATTCTTATTCTGTAAAAATCCATTTCATTATTGTTGCATTTTGTTTGCGGCTTTGCTGCGCTTGGAATATGTACTCTAAATTCAAAAATCCATCACGCATTCTCTATTTATGGTGGTAAAATTTAACCATCAAATGTTCAATTTGATCAATTATTTATCAATTAATAAATAAAATTAATTCTAACTGATAAAGGTGATTTTTTGATAAAATTTAATTTGTATCATGTCGAACACTTTGTATTTACTTGATACATCAAGAAAAAAATGCCATAACTTTAGTATTTTTAATAAGAAAAATGTTATTTTTTTGTTGTTAATAATAAGCAAGAAACATCACAATTTGAAAAGCGGTATTTCTTTTTGAAAACCAAAAAACTTTTGTTTAAAAAAAATAATTTTTCAAACAGCTTGATAACTCACATTAGCCCTTAAATATCAAATGGTTGCGCCTCCAAACATACACAATTCCATAAATTACTAATGAACAACATCCCTCTTGTTTACCGTTTTACAACAATTTATTTAGAATTGTTATTTGGGAATAATTATTGCGGATATGAAACAAATTCCATTTATCTTACATTATAAACATAATTAATTGTCTATAAAACAAAAAATTACGAGGATTGCTCCATGGAAAGCAACTTAATGGTTCGTGTTAATGAGAGACAATATGGTCCCTTAAATAAAACAGAGCTCAGAACCTTGGTTAGAAAAGGAAAATTTTCTCTCAATGATTATGTGTGGATGGATAATGAGGAAGATTGGATAAAAGCAGAAAATTTAGACCAGATACAAAAGCTTTTTCACACAGACGATATTGAAGAAACAGACCGAAAGATAATTGCAGTTGGTAGCGGGAAAGGTGGCGTCGGAAAGACAGTGCTCAGCGCTTCGCTGGGAATTGGATTAGCTGCAATGGGAAGAGATGTTATTTTAGTAGACGCTGACTTTGGCGGGGCAAATCTCCATACCTGTATGGGTATAATAGAACCTAAATATACATTTCTCGACTACTACACAATGAACAGGGAAACACTTGATGATATTATTTTAGATTCTCCAATTGATAATTTAAAACTGATCAGCGGAGCTTATGGCACATTGGGCATGGCAAATCCCAACTATTCACAAAAACAACGACTCATTCGTGAGTTGCGTGAGTTGCCCGCAGATGACATCATCATGGACCTCGGCGCAGGAACTTCCTACAACGTAATTGATTTTTTTCTTTCTGTGGATGAAAAAATTGTTGTTACAACACCCGAACCCATGGCGATTCAGGAAGCATTTGATTTTATCAAATTGTGTTTGCTGAGAAAAATACAAAAAACTTTCAAAAATGATCCTGAAATTCTTTCAATTTTAAAAATCGAAGGAGACAGCAATCTCATTCAATTTAATTCACCGATTGAAGAAATTCTAAAAAAAGCAAAAAATTCAAGCAGAGAAATCGCGAAAAGAATTGAAAATGTTTTAACGGATTTTAGACCGCGATTGATATTAAATATGGTTATGGAACCAGATGAAATTAAAGAGGGCATGGCGATCAAAACAGCCGTGGCTGAGTTGTTATCCATTGATCTTGACTATGCCGGCTATGTTGATTACGATGACAATATGCGTAAATCAGTCAAAGAGTTAAAACCATTCATATTACAAAATCCCAGCTCACCCGCTGCGAAAAGCATCGCCAAGATCATTACACTTAAATTGTTCAAGAAACGTAAGGTTGATGCCTTTTTGAAAAACTGGCAAATGCGAAGAAAAATTCATTCACAAGCTAAATATTTTCCAAAGCATATAAAGCCCGAAAGTGAGATAATTTGCTCGGTAAAATGTTTTTATTGGGATGAATGTGAATTTCAAAATGGTGGCATGCCCTGTAGCGTTCGCCAGTTAGAGCCTATTTTCAAAAAGTAGATCTCATGTTACAAGTTTCAAATTCAAGGTTTTCAAACACGAAACTTGTAACATGAAATATTAAATATCCTGTATTGTTTTAAATAAGATCACCCCCGAACAACACCTTTTTTTAATCTTTAGCATATTCCTTTGCTTCTGTAACTTGTATTACAACTCATTATTAAATTCTGCTATCTCTTTCAATTGTCATTTAACCATATTGTTTAAATAATTTTAAGAAAAATCTTTCTTTTTGATGGATAAATTATTATATTGAGGAATAATTAATTTTAGACCGTGCTGAACACTTATTCAAGTAAATAACATAACAGGAAAAAATATTTTGCAAAAAGGAGTTATTAAAAAATTTAGCGATAAGTTTGTTCAATATACACAATTCAGTCAAACAACTTATGTCTTCATGCTTGGAATTATTATTGGAATTTTAGGAGGATTTGTTTCCATAGGATTCCGATGGTTAATTATTTGTTTTCAAAAATTTACTATAGGAGAATCTGGCAGCATTTTACAGGCGCTTGCAGATCTCCCAATATACATGAAAATTCTGATTCCAGTATTAGGAGGACTAATTGTTGGACCAATAATCTACTTTTTCGCTAGGGAAGCTAAGGGGCATGGCGTGCCCGAGGTAATGCAAGCCATTGCATTAAAGAATGGAGTTATCCGCCCCAGAGTTGCCGCTGTAAAATCAATAGCTTCAGCTATCACCATCAGTACTGGAGGTTCGGTAGGACAGGAAGGTCCTATTATTCAAGTTGGTTCTGCTGTTGGGTCAACTCTTGGGCAATGGCTCAGAGTATCGCCAGAAAGACTAAAGATCTTAGTGGGTTGTGGTGCTGCAGCGGGAATCGCAGCGACCTTTAACGCTCCTATTGCCGGCGCTTTTTTTGCGCTTGAAATCATTTTGGGTAACTTTGCTCTGGCGAGTTTTAGCCCGATTATTATTTCCTCAGTAATGGCAACTGTTATTTCAAGGGCATTTTTTGGTAATCATCCCATTTTTACAGTTCCGCAATATTCTTTGGTTAGTATGTGGGAAATTCCATCATACATGGTATTAGGTTTAATAGCCGGAATGGTTGGATTAGCTTTCACGAAATCAGTCTATGCAAGTGAACGATTTTTTGACAACCTTAAAATGCCAGAGTATTTAAAAACTCCGCTTGGTGCTTTATTACTTGGTGTCCTAATTGTTTTTTCACCACAAGTTTTCGGTGGCGGTTATGAAACGATTGAAATGGCGGTGAGAGGTAAACTAATTTGGCATACATTAATATTATTAATTGTAATTAAGTTATTAGCAACAAGTGTTACTCTTGGCTCTGGAGGTTCCGGAGGTGTTTTTGCTCCCGCTCTTTTTCTTGGCGCAGTTTCAGGAGGAGCATTCGGTCAATTAGTACACTTTTTGTTTCCCGCAGTGACGGCAACTAGCGGAGCTTATGCTATGGTAGGAATGGGCGCTGTTGTTGCAGCCGCCACTCATGCGCCTATCACTTCTATTCTCATACTATTTGAAATAACGAATGACTATAAAATTATTTTACCGATCATGATCACCTGTACCATTGCCACAATACTGGCGAGACGGCTGAAGAAGGATTCGATCTATACTTTAAAATTATCCCTCAGGGGAATTTCACTTGACCAGGGAAGAGAAGAAATAATAATGAAGTCGTTTTCGGCAGGTGATCTTATGAGGGCAGATCCACCGACGATTAATGAATCGTCACGGCTCAAAGAGATAATAAAAATTTTTATGGAGAATCAGGAACCTTATTATTACGTTATTAAAGATAAAGGAAAATTAGTAGGCTCACTTTCCACTCATATTGTAAAAGGAGTATTGAGTGCAAATGAAGATTTGAACCGGCTGATTATTGCGAGGGATTTACTCATCCCTTCCGAAGAATTTGTAACTCCGAATACTGATCTGGCTACCTGTATGCACAAATTTGAACGAGTAGAAAGCGATCATCTACCCGTTATTGACAATACAAAATCCAGGCGATTGATTGGCAGTATCTCAAGGAAAGAAATCATGAAATTATATAATAGAGAAATATTGAGAAAAGATATGCTGGGTGTAAAATATGTCCGCGATTCTGGCTCGGAAAAGAGACGCAATTTGGTGGCGCTTCCAAAAGATTTTAAACTTGATTTTATCTCAGTCCCAGAAGAATTTATTGGGAAGTCCATTCAAAATGCTAATATCAGGGCAAAATATAATATTACTATCATCGCTGTGAAGCAAAAATTAAGTGATATCGGGCAAAGCAGTGAAATGCCTGATCCAGAGAGAATTTTTAAGCATGGGGATATCCTGGTCGCTGCGGGTAAGGGTGAACATGTTGATAAATTCAGGAAACTATCAAGCAATGCTTTCAAATAAATTTATTAATTCTATCAGTGTAATTTTACTTTAAAAATTGATTGTTAACAACTTATTCAATACTAATAGAAAATTGTGAGAACAAAAACACACAAATGAAGCTGTTTAAATTAACAAAAAGCAAAATAAAAAAATTATGTGATAGTGTAATAAAATATACCCAATTCAGCCAAACAACTTATCTTATGATCTTAGCAATTATCGTAGGAATATTTGGAGGCTTTGGTGCAATTGGATTCCGGATGCTAATAGCTTTTTTTCAGAAATTAGCTATTGGCAATCCGAATAAGGTCATATCAGCTTTAATAGCGATGCCCTGGTATTTAAAAATTATTGTACCAATTAGTGGTTCAATTATCGTTGGTCCGCTAATTTACTTTTTTGCTCGTGAGGCAAAAGGTCATGGAGTTCCTGAAGTTATAGAAGCCGTGGCTTTGAGAAATGGTACAATTAGACCACGTATTGTAATAGTAAAATCATTGGCATCTGCTATTACCATTGGCACTGGTGGTTCAGTAGGCAGGGAAGGTCCAATTGTGCAAATTGGATCTGCTTTTGCTTCAAGTATTGGACAGCTATTAAAGGTTTCGCCGGAACGATTAAAAATATTAGTGGGATGTGGCGCTGCTGCCGGAATAGCCGCGACTTTCAATGCACCAATTGCTGGCGCCTTTTTTGCTTTAGAAATTATTATCGGTAATTTTGCCTTACTTAGTTTTAGTCCAATTATCATTTCTTCGGTATTTGCAACTGCAGTTTCACGGGCATTTTTAGGAGACTATCCGGCTTTTAATGTTCCTCTATATTCATTGGTTAGTGTATGGGAAATTCCTTTATATATAATTTTAGGAATAATCACTGGTTTCATAGCTGTAAGTTTCACTACATTACTATATAAAACTGAAGATATCTTTAACAAAATACACACTCCCGAGTATTTAAAAAATTCAATCGGTGGGTTATTAATCGGCATTATTTTAATTTTTTTCCCTAATGTTTATGGTGTTGGTTACGAAACAATAGAGTTAGCATTAAGTGGAAACATTCTCTGGTATAGTGCATTGATTCTGATCTTCATGAAAATGTTAGCCACAAATATTACACTTGGCTCTGGTGGATCTGGCGGCATTTTTGCTCCTTCTCTATTTCTCGGTGCGACGACTGGCAGTGTTTTTGGTCATCTTATACATCAAATGTTCCCGAATGTTACTGCCAATAGTGGCGCTTATGCCATGGTAGGAATGGGTGCAGTGGTTGCCGGTGCAACGCATGCTCCCATTACATCAATTTTAATTTTATTCGAACTGACTGGTGATTATAAAATTATTCTGCCAGTTATGATAACCTGTACAATTGCTACTGTCCTTGCTCGAAAAGTAACTAGCGACTCGATTTATACAAAAAAATTAACATTAAGAGGAATCACTCTTGACCAGGGGCGAGAAGAAATTATCATGAAATCATTTTCAGCAGGAGACCTTATGAATAGCAGGGCTCCAGTCATCGATGAATGTTCAAGATTAAAGGAAATAGTAAAAGTTTTCATGGGTCACCAGGAACCATATTTTTACGTCGTCTCTAAAAACAACAGATTGGAAGGTTCTTTATCCACGCATCATATCAAAGGTATTCTGAACGCAACCGAGAGCCTGGATAGTCTCATTATTGCTAAAGATTTATTAATTCCTTATGATAAATTTGTTTTTCCTGATACGACTTTAGCCGAATGTATGCGCAAGTTTGAATATGTTGAAACTGAACATTTACCTGTTATAGAAAATGAAATAAATCGTAAGCTGATCGGAACGATTTCAAAAAAAGAGATTATTAAATTATATAATCAGCAAATTTTGACAAAAGACGTTCTGGGCGTGCAATATGTCCGCGATTTTGGCTCGAATAAGCGGCGTAATTTAATTAAGCTTCCCAAAAAATTTAAAATTGATTTTATTGCTGTTCCTGAAAAATTTATTGGCAAATCTATCAAAGATGTTAATATCAGGGCAAAATATAAAATCACTATCCTTGCTGTGAAACAAAAAATAAATGACATTGGGCAGGATAATGAAATGCCTGAGCCTGAAACAATATTTAAGGATGGTGATATTCTGGTAGCTGCTGGTAAAGAAGAAGATGTTAAAAAATTTCGAATATTATCAAGTAAAACTTTCAATTAGATCGATTGATACGAGCAATAACATTTTATTTTAAACCTTAACAAATAAAGATGAAAGAATCGAAAAAATCAAATTTTTGGAAATCATCGCGAATCCTTATTCTTAGTTTTATTTTTATAATTTTATTGGGCAGTATTTTATTAGCGCTGCCACAATCAGTGGTTGGCGAGCGGCTTTCCATCATTGATTCTGTTTTTACTGCCACTTCTGCTGCTTGCGTTACCGGGCTGATTGTTGTAGATACCAGTACGAAATTTACAGAATTTGGACAACTAATAATTTTGATCCTCATTCAGTTGGGCGGTTTGGGAATAATGACTTTCTCCACATTTTTCATTTTTTTAGTAATAGGCAAATTCTCAATTTCAGATCGAGATGTGATACAAGAAACATTAATCCAATCACCGATTAAAAATTTAGCTGGTTTGTTGAAGGCAATTTTTCTTTTCACAATTATAATAGAAGCGATCGGAGCGGTTGCACTTTCAATTCGTTTTATGCAGCAGATGCCTCTCAAAGATGCGCTTATTCACGGTGTGTTTCATTCTATTTCAGCCTTTTGTAACGCCGGGTTCTCACTTAATCAAAACAGCTTTATCAATTACCAGGGCGATTTAATTATAAATTTTACGCTTATTGTTTTAATAATTTCCGGGGGACTCGGTTTTATAGTGTTACATGAATTAAGGAAATTCCTATTAAACAGAAGAAGGAATAAGGAAACATCGTTTTCTTTTCATACAAAGGTAGTTTTACGTATCTCTGCAATTTTAATTGTTTGCGGATTTTTGATCTTTCTTTTTTTTGAGCAGGGCAATGTTTTATTTCAACAATCATTGAAAAATAAATTTTTAATTTCCCTTTTTCAATCCGTTACCTGCCGCACTGCTGGTTTTAACACTGTGGATATTTCACTGCTCACAAATTCAACTTTATTTTTTATGACTTTTTTAATGTTTATTGGAGCATCTCCCGGATCGTGTGGTGGTGGGGTAAAAACAACTACAGCGAGTGTCCTTGTCGCAATGTTGGCGGTGCGGTTCAAAAATCGCGATGATGTAAACATCGCCAATCGAAGAATTCCCGAAGATATTGTTTCCCGAGCGCTCTCGATTACTTTTTTTTCTGTTTTTATTATTGTGACTGCTACGATTCTTCTGATGACTTTTGAGCAAGGAGGAATATCTCACCAGGAAAGCAGGGGCCTGTTTTTAGAAAGTTTTTTTGAAGTTATATCAGCGTTTGGAACTGTTGGACTTTCAACGGGTTTAACAGCAAAACTGTCTGCAATTGGTAAAGGAATTATTATTGCTACCATGTTTGTCGGTAGGATTGGTCCTTTAACAATCGCTTTAGCAATTGGGAAAAAAGAAAAAACACGCTTCAAATATGCCCAGGAAAAAATTTTAATTGGATAAAGATTGATGAATAAAACGAGAAAATTTGCAGTCATTGGTTTAAGCACATTCGGAGAATATTTAACAAAATATCTTTCCGATACTGGCTTTCAAGTTATGGCAATGGATACGAATGAAGTAAAAGTTGATAAGGTAAAAAATATTGCATCCAAGGCTGTTGTGGCAGACGCCAGAGATAAAGAAACTTTGGAAAATATTGGTATAATTGATTTTGATGTTGTAATTGTCAGTCTCGGCGATCAAATCGATGCCAGTATTTTAGTAACGCTTTATTTGAAGGAGCTTGGAGTAAAAGAAATTATTGCCAAAGCTTCAACCGAAGATCATGGGAAAATTTTAGATCGGGTTGGCGCCACAACTATTATTTTTCCAGAACGTGATGTTGCCTATCGTTTAGCAAAAAGTTTAGAAAATATTAATGTACTCGACGCTATCCCCCTGAGCCCCGGCGTATCCATTTTAGAATTTGGACCGCCAAATTCATTTCTCGGAAAAACACTGAAAGAATTGGACATTTCCAATCGTTTCAGAATACAAATTATTGTTATAAAAGAATTAGTTCCGGAAAACCTGGTAATAGTTCCCCGCGCAGATCATGTTATAAAAGACAGTGATATTTTAATTGGCGTGGGAACTGACGATGATTTTGAGAGAATATTAAAAGAGAAATGAAACCTCCCTGTCTGTTAAATCTTATTAAAATTTAATTTTTATTTAGTTGTAAATTTAAAAAAAGATGCTTATATTTTATTTTTATAATTAATTAGCTTGCGCAGCCCAGGGAAGATGGCAGCCTATTTGTTACTTGCTAAACAATTTATAGTCAATGATAATTTTAACAGAGACATAAATGAAGGAGTGCTATAAATGCAAAGCGGCGATTTTGCAAGATTACGAGATATTGATGATGCAGATAATGTTTCCATTCCTGATGATATTCCTGTTTTACCACTGCGTGATTTCGTTGTATTTCCACACATGGTTTCGCCATTAATAATTGCCCGAACAAAATCATTAAAAATGATTGATGAGGTGATGCAAGACCAGAAGATCATCGGTCTGGTCGCTCAAAAAGATCCGGAAAATGAAAACCCGGATAAAAGATCGCTATTTCGTTTCGGAACCGCTGCTTACATTTTAAAAATGCTTCGTTTTCCTGATAACAGTACCCGCATTTTAGTTCAGGGACTTTCCCGCATTAAAGTGATTAAATTCATTCAACATGAACCCTATTTTCGAGCAAAGGTCAAACAGTTGAAAAATATGGGGGAGATAAATCTGGAAGTTGACGCGCTTACGCGAAATATAGTTAATCAATTTCAAAAAATAATGACGCTAATGCCCAATTTATCGGATGAGCTCCCAATAGCCATTATGAATATAGACGATCCCGGAAGATTGGCGGATCTGTTGGTCTCAAATTTGAACTTATCTCTCAAAGAGAAACAGGAAATTTTAGAACTGCTCAACATCCAGGATAGACTGAAAAAATTAACCGTTTTTATCAACCGTGAACTTCAGGTTCTGGAAGTGGGCACAAAAATACAGACAGAAGTCCAATCGGAACTTGGCAAAAACCAACGCGAATTTTTTCTACGGGAACAATTAAGAGCGATCCAACGGGAACTTGGTGATTTAGATGAGCGTACTTTAGAAATCAATGAATTGCGGTTAAAAATTGAAAAAGCTGGCATGCCCAAAAATATTGAGAAAGTAACTTTGCGGGAAGTAGAGCGATTAGCCAAAATACCGCACAGCTCCCCCGAATACACTGTTTCAAGAACATACCTTGATTGGTTAGTCAATCTTCCCTGGAGCAAATCCACTGAGGATAATCTTGACATCGATGTTGCTGAAAAAATTTTAAATGACGATCATTATAATTTATTCAAAGTTAAAGAAAGAATTTTAGAATATTTAGCCGTTAGAAAATTAAAGCATGACATGAAAGGTCCCATCCTCTGTTTCGCCGGTCCTCCGGGAGTGGGCAAGACATCACTGGGACGTTCAATTGCGCGCGCGTTGGACCGAAAATTCATCCGCGTTTCCCTTGGCGGCGTGAGAGATGAAGCTGAAATTAGAGGTCATCGCCGAACATATGTCGGTTCGCTGCCAGGACGTATCATTCAAGGGATCAAGAATGCGGGTTACAACAATCCAGTGTTCATGCTCGATGAAATTGATAAACTCGGACAGGATTTTCGCGGCGACCCGTCTTCCGCTTTGTTGGAAGTTTTGGATCCAGAACAAAATTTTTCTTTTTCCGATCATTATCTTGACGTGCCTTTTGGTCTTTCAAAAGTTTTATTTATCACCACGGCAAATTATACTGATCCAATCCCACCTGCATTGAAGGACCGGATGGAAGTGCTGGAACTGCCCGGCTATACTGTTGAAGAAAAAATTATGATCGCTTTTTTATATTTGATTCCTAAGCAACTGACTGAACACGGATTATTAAAAAAGAACTTAGCTTTCAACAAAAATGCTATAAAAAAAATAATTTCTGATTACACTCGTGAAGCCGGTCTGAGAAATTTAGAAAGAGAAATTGCAAAGATTTGCAGAAAGGCAGCAAAAAAAATTGCCACTGGTAATAGTGAAAAAACTGTTGTTAGCCGAAAAAATATTGCTGAATTCCTCGGGCCAGAAAAATTTTATTCCGAAGTCGCTGACCGTACAAACGAACCCGGAGTTGCCACCGGCTTAGCCTGGACTCCTTTTGGCGGTGATATTTTGTTTATCGAATGTACCCAGGTAAAAGGAGAAAAAGGGCTGATGCTTACCGGACAAATGGGTGATGTGATGAAAGAATCGGCTCAAGCAGCCTTGACTTACGTTCAGGCAAAAGCTGCAAAATTAGGAATAAAACAAAAAAAGCTTGATGGGGGTCGAATTCACATTCACGTTCCAGCAGGAGCAATTCCAAAAGACGGACCATCAGCCGGCATAACTATGGTTATCGCGCTAATCTCTTTATTAAAAAACAAGCGTGTTAATAAAAATATTGCCATGACCGGAGAAATTACTTTGCGCGGTAAGGTTTTACCAATCGGCGGCGTTAAAGAAAAAATACTGGCAGCCAGACGCTCGGGCATAAAAGAGATCATTTTGCCCGGTAAAAATGAAAAGGATTTGATTGAATTGCAGGATGTTGTAAAAAAAGACCTCCAAATTCATCTTGTTGATAAAATTGATGACGTTGTAAAAATTGTTTTTTCTTAATTATTCATTAATCCTGGAGTTATTATGAAAATAAAACTGACGCTGTTTGCTATTCTTCTATCAGGGCTTTTGGTAATCGGAAATTTTAATTTCAGTACAGCTAAAAATACATCAAAAAAACCTAACGGAATTACAACTACAAAAAAAGCAAGACCCCAATTTATGCCCGGTCAAATTCGAGTTAAATTTAAACCGCAAGTGGTGAATTTTAATCTCATGCAGACCGGCGGCGCATCCACTGGAATTTCTTCTTTCGATAATATGCTCAACAATAATGAAATCACCTTGATTAAAAAAACTTTTAAACAAATCAAGCCCGGTAGATTTGACAATTTTGGCATATCCCGGATTTACACATTATATTTTTCTGAAGATAAAGATGTGCTAAAAGTTGCCACGCAGTTCTCAAAATCTCCGCTGCTTGAATATGCGGAACCAGTCCCAATTCATTACATTGACAACGTGCCAAATGATCCAATGTTCGCTCAACAGGATCATTTACCGCAAATAAAAGCGCCGCAGGCATGGGGTGTTGTTACCGGTGATTCAAGCGTAATTATTGCAATTATTGATGCTGGTACTGATTGGGAACATTCTGATTTGATAGACAACATCTGGGTAAATGACGCTGAAATCAAGGGAACACCTGGAGTTGACGATGACGGGAACGGCAAAGTGGACGATTTTCACGGCTGGGATTTTGCAAATAACGATAACAATCCAACCAACCAACCATCAAATCTTTATGCTTATGAGCATGGCACAGTAACCGCCGGCTTGGCTTCTGCCAGAACTAACAATAATTTGCAAGTTGCCGGGGTTGCCTGGAATTGTACGATCATGCCGTTAAAACATGGGTCCGATGATGAGGAAAATGCAATTTACAATTGGCTGTTTGGTCTTAAATATGCTGTTGATAACGGCGCACAAATTGTGAACCTTAGCTTTGGATGTACCTTATTTTTACAAGCAGAACAAGATGCAATTAATGACGCTTTTAGCAAGGGCGTTTTGATCGTTGCTTCTGCGGGTAATGTTCTTAGTGATGAACTACATTATCCTGCTGCTTATGATCATGTATTGAGTGTGACATGGGTTTATCCTAATGATAAAATTGCATGGGCTGCAACTTACGGAATTTCTGTGGATGTAGCTGCTCCTGGTGTCGAACTGCTCAGCCTGGCTCCCGGCAACCTTACTAAAAAAATGTCCGGCAGTTCATCGGCGTGTCCAGTCGTTGCCGGGCTGGCAGGATTGATAAAATCGCAGCATCACGATTGGGGACCGTATCAAATAGCAAAACAGATCGGGTTGACTGCTGACAATATTGATGATAAAAATCCGGAGTATGCCGGCGAATTGGGAAGTGGCAGAATAAATGCGTTTAGAGCCGTTTCAGAAATTGATCCCCCGGAAATTTCACCCAAAATTGAATTTCAAGCAGTGTCTATTACTGATTCAAACGGCGGGGACAACGACAAAATTTTTGATCGCGGCGAAACAGGAGAAGTGATAATTGACGCCGCCCATAATTATTCAATTAGCCCGGGTGAAAATTTTGTGTTCACCTTAACCACCAACGACACAGATCTGACAATTATAAACGGAGAAAATGAATTTGGCTTTTTCCCATCTGACACAACAATATCCGTTACTGAAGCTTTGACTTTTTCAGTCAATGAAGACGCAAAAGGAAAAATCTCGAAAATCTTTGTTGGCTGGCGCTCCAATGGCGGGTTTAGCGATGCCGATACATTTAAAGTGATTGTTGGAAAAATTCCGCTTCTGATTGTTGATGATGACCGGGGAGAATATCCGGCTGAAAAATTATACACAAACATTCTTGACCAGCAACAATTGAATTATGCTGTGTGGGACAGGAGAAATTTTGGCGCGCTTAGCCAGAACCAATTAGAAAATTTCCCTATTGTTGTTTGGCTGTGCGAATGGGAGTTACCGACTTTAGATTCGCTGGATCAAAGAGCAATTATGCAATTTTTAGATAACGGGGGAAATTTTTTTGTCAGCGGACAGGACATCGGTTGGGATCTTGCTGATGCGACAGGCATAACAAATAACCAGTATTCGGAAAGTACGGTTCAATTTTTTCATAATTATCTCCATGCCGTTTATTTTGCAGATGACTGTGATGTCAATGAAGTTGTTGGAATGCCAAATGATCCGATAGGCAACGATCTGCGGTTTCAGGTTTATCAACCGGGGCTGCCGGATGCAAATCAATACCCGGATGAGATTGCGCCCGCAGACGGCGCTAGCAGTTGTTTTGAATATATTGGCGGACAAAATCATAAATTTGGCATTAAATATAAAGGTGATCATAAAGTTGTCTATTTTGGAATGGGTTTAGAAGCGATTGATTCTCGCGAAAGAACACCTTCGGATGATTTCTCTCCTACAAGAACAGAAGTGATGAAACGTGTATTGAATTGGTTAAATTTTATTGATGTTACGCCTATTGCAAGTAGTGAAAATATTGGCGATCCCAGCATTGTGAATGTTCAATTAAATGAAAAACTTGCCGGCGCAGATGTGCTTCGTATTGAATTATATTGGAAAAAAGAAAATGATGCAGAATTCCAACAAATAGTAATGACAGATAATGGAAACGGAAAATACAGCGCTGAAATCCCTGGACCTGAAGAAATTACAAACACTGACTATTATTTTAAAATGGTTAATACTTACTACGATTGGGAGAATCCGATTCAGGCGCCAGAAAAATATTACAGCTATTATACTGGTCCGGATCAAACTGCGCCCGCTTTCAACCACAGTCCATTGATTTCTACAATAAATAGTGAGGTGGGCAGGGAATTATTAGTTGGTATTCAGGACAACAGCGCTATTGATACGAATAATGTTTACTTGCATTTTTCTTCAAAAACAACTGATGACAGTTTAAAACTTTTTACAACAAATAATCCCCAACAATTCCGTGGAATTATGCCGCCAGTCTTTGCTTATGGCGATACGGTTCAATACTATTTTACGGCTTACGATAAAGCAAACATCCCCAATCAGGGCATTTCCGAAACCTATTCTTTTGTTGTCGGGTTAGAAAATTTTGAATCTGGTCTCAGTAATTGGTTCGCAACACCAAATGGCTGGGGCATTGACGACCTTTTCGCGCATTCCGGAAAATATTCCATTAATGACAGCCCGGGACAAGCTCCTTATCCGGACAATCGTTACGCCATAATAATGTCTAATTTTGGTTTTGATCTATCAAATTGTAACAGCGCAACATTAATTTTTTGGACTAAGTATTATATTGAAATTAACAGCGATTACGGTTATGTTGAGGCGAGCAATAATGGCGGAGCAACCTGGCATCAAATAGGAGAAGCATTTAACGGTTTTAAGGTAAATTACCATGAGCAGACATTATCACTAAATGATTTTTGCGGCGCTGGCAACTCAAACGTTAAGTTGAGATTTCGTTTTGTTTCTGATGCACAGACATTGCCGCCATTACCAGGATGGTTCATTGACGATATTCAAATCATTGAAGGCATGAACGTAACTCATGTAGCAGAATCAACCCAACCGACATTGCCGGATAAGTTCGCGCTTTATCAAAATTATCCCAATCCGTTTAACCCACGCACAACAATCAGTTTTGATTTGCCCGAGCCGGGGCAAGTAACACTTACAATTTTTAACATAACGGGAGAATTAGTGCGAACGCTAATTGACAAACAATTAACTGCCGGAGTTTACAAAATTAATTGGAACGGGAAAAATAGCCAAAAATTGCCGTTAGCTTCGGGAGTCTATTTTTATCGGTTGGCTGCTGAAAAATTTTCTTCAGTAAAGAAGCTGATATTTTTGAAATAAATGAAAAGATTCTATGACATAACCCGCACACTGGGATATGATGAAGTGACATATCCCGGTGACCAGCCTTTTGAAGCAATTGCAGGTTTTTCCATTGAGAAGTCCGATTCTTTCAATTTGATGCAGCTCAAATTCAACAACCACATCGGCACTCACATCGATGCGCCAAAACACTTTTTTGCCGATGGGAAAACCCTTGACCGCCTCCCGATTGACCGCTTCATAATGGAAGCGATTGTGGTTGAAATAAATTCTGATACTGAAATCGCCCTTGAAGAAATATCACTTTACGAGTTTCCCCAAAGCGGCGCTGTTTTATTTAAAACGAAAAATCGCTATTTATCAAGAAAAAAATTCGATCCCAATTACATCTATTTGAATAGCAAAGCCGCGCAAAAGCTCGTTGAAAGCCAAATCTCTTTAGTCGGTATTGACTACCTTTCCATTGAGTCTTATCACGATGAAACTTTTCCAGCCCACAGACTGCTGCTTCAATCGGAAATTTTAATTTTGGAAGACATCAACCTGAAGTCTGTTCCGTCGGGAAAATACCAGCTAATCTGTCTGCCGCTAAAAATTTTTAATTCAGATGCAGCTCCCTGCCGGGCAGTGCTGGTAAATTAAAAATGTGTATGCCAGATTTTTACTTACTTTGTTACTGCGTTTCAATTCTATAATAAAAACTTCAAGTAAGCGTTAAGATGAAGGTTAAGAAAGGCAATTTCAATTCTACAATAGTTCGATTAAAACAACCTGAAAAGTTTGCAATGATGCACATGATCGACCATTTCAATTCTACAATAGTTCGATTAAAACATATTACAAAACCGGTAAATTGTCACTCTGGTACAAATTTCAATTCTACAATAGTTCGATTAAAACCACACTTCTCCTTATATAATTCATCCCCCTTAACAATTTCAATTCTACAATAGTTCGATTAAAACGCTAAAATTGGAAATGGATTGACTGATTGGTCTTCATTTCAATTCTACAATAGTTCGATTAAAACAAATGTGTATCCTGCTATTATATTGCTACCGGCAACATTTCAATTCTACAATAGTTCGATTAAAACGGGGTGGAATCCGTACTCATTCCTTCCCTTTTTTGTATTTCAATTCTACAATAGTTCGATTAAAACATATTCCCACGAATCAAGGTCTTCATATCCACAATGATTTCAATTCTACAATAGTTCGATTAAAACTGTTAAAAGTGCTATTCCAGCAGGGACTAATGCAATATTTCAATTCTACAATAGTTCGATTAAAACTGGAGAAACTCGGCAATGTGAAATATACACGGTTGGATTTCAATTCTACAATAGTTCGATTAAAACGCGGTAGCTGTCATCATCCATGTTTAATTTTGATTATTTCAATTCTACAATAGTTCGATTAAAACTGCAATCGATACGGCGGGCAATGAGTCTGGTCTCGAATTTCAATTCTACAATAGTTCGATTAAAACATGAAGTAATGGTCGCCATGCTCGAACAATACGAGATTTCAATTCTACAATAGTTCGATTAAAACACCAATATTTGAAGGAGTTGGAAGCGTTGGAGAAATATTTCAATTCTACAATAGTTCGATTAAAACTTGGATTTGATGACAGCGCATTAATGCGGCTGCCGTATTTCAATTCTACAATAGTTCGATTAAAACTGGCTTTTTGGTATGCAGCACATCGCTACATCCCGAATTTCAATTCTACAATAGTTCGATTAAAACTTTGTGGTAAACAAACCACATGACAAAGATGAGGGCATTTCAATTCTACAATAGTTCGATTAAAACAACGGTTGATTGCCCGATTAATGTACCGGCGCCTTGATTTCAATTCTACAATAGTTCGATTAAAACTTTTTCGTCCATCGTGATCTCCTCTTGTTTTTTATTATTTCAATTCTACAATAGTTCGATTAAAACATAATACTTTTTTGCAGGAATATTGCTGCCAGCCTGATTTCAATTCTACAATAGTTCGATTAAAACCAAATTAATGAAATCGATTCAGTCTGATATGACCGCATTTCAATTCTACAATAGTTCGATTAAAACAGCTCTGGATATCAAGCACGGATTAACCAGGATAGATTTCAATTCTACAATAGTTCGATTAAAACTGTTTCAAACGAAATTGATGAAGATGTATCAAGCGGATTTCAATTCTACAATAGTTCGATTAAAACTGTACATCATTGGTGGATATACCGAGTATTGGAACAATTTCAATTCTACAATAGTTCGATTAAAACGTAATGCAGAATTATTCATACGTGTTCTCCTTCGAATTTCAATTCTACAATAGTTCGATTAAAACTGATGAAGTGGTGGGGTTGTTCCCAGATACAAGGAGATTTCAATTCTACAATAGTTCGATTAAAACTTATCGGTTTCCGTGCGGCGTTGGGTATCTGAAATCATTTCAATTCTACAATAGTTCGATTAAAACTAACATAGAATGAGCTTTTGTGTGTGGTTTGTTTTTATTTCAATTCTACAATAGTTCGATTAAAACATGGAGCCGGTAATCGTGGGCAGATACTATTCGAAGATTTCAATTCTACAATAGTTCGATTAAAACTGGGGAATGGGAATATCAGGGTAAATAAACTTGACTATCATTTCAATTCTACAATAGTTCGATTAAAACTTTTTCACGTGTTAATTCTTTTATAGCATCGCTTATGATTTCAATTCTACAATAGTTCGATTAAAACGAATATGAATTATGACAATTAAATCGTTGTATAGAATATTTCAATTCTACAATAGTTCGATTAAAACTGCGTAGCGTTTAGGAAGCGAAACGCTTTCGATTGATTTCAATTCTACAATAGTTCGATTAAAACCTTATCCTTGCGATCATTGGGATTATTATTGGTGGAATTTCAATTCTACAATAGTTCGATTAAAACATCCTCCCATTTTTGCGCGATGTAAAGCGGTTGCAAATTTCAATTCTACAATAGTTCGATTAAAACTTCTACTATTAATACAATAGGGGCGGGTGCGCTTTTATTTCAATTCTACAATAGTTCGATTAAAACAATACGCCACTTCGAGTAATATCGACCAACGATTATATTTCAATTCTACAATAGTTCGATTAAAACGAATTTAGAGCATATGAGGACGGCTATGTTAGTGCGATTTCAATTCTACAATAGTTCGATTAAAACCCCGCAAAATACCCCTGAAAAAAGCGCATCAGCGCCGCAAAAATATCAAAAAACATCGTCAACCCCTGATCATGTAAAAAACGCAGGGGTAAGACGACTTTTTTTCAGATAAACGTATCAGTGGGATTTTTCTCAACCCCCATTGTTTCCCGCTTTAACAATGATAGGTCTCGAAATTTATAAAACAAAATTGAGTCATTATCTTTCTTAATAATTTTTTTTAACCCTATTTTAACTTCCTTAAATTTGGCTGGTGTTATCTCTCCTTCAAATACGCTGTTTTGTACCCAATTTAAATAGCGCCTCAAAAATTTGCACACCTTTGCCACCCGCTTTTGCTCGATGTCGTAAACAATAATAACATACATAACAATTTCCAAATATACAAGATAAAAATTTAAATGTGAATTGAGAATTATTTATTTCTTTTACCAACAGTTCGAATGCTTGAAGCAATAATTTTACATAATTCAGAACATTCCTTTGCTACAGGATTTACATTTTCTATTGGCAGCATTTTACTGCGAATGATTATTTTTAACCAAATTTCAGACTCGTTTAATTCCTTTAGAACAACTCCCAGTTTGTGAACAAAATCCTTTGTGCTTTCAGCGCCTCGAGCTTCACCATAATTCGGCGCTGGTGAAGTTCCGCTTCGGAGCAATTGCCCTGAAACATGTTTTCCAGCTTGAGTTTTTGGTAATTGAGAAGTAAATTGAATTACTGCCACTGCAAAGTCAATTAATCGTTCTTGTATGTCGTCTCCTTTTGCCAATTTATCCTCCAAAATTTTCATTAACAATTCAAAATTCTCCATTCACAATTCTCAATTGAAATCTTTCTAATTGTGAATTGAGAATTACTAATTGAGAATTATTTATCCTGTTTACTTACAATATATATAACATCAATCATCCCAAACCCCTGGGAACATTGATTACCAACACCAGCTTCCCAGGCGATTTTCATAAGTTCTGAACTCCCTGACAAATTAAAAGGCGCAAAAATAGCCTTTATTTTAGTCGTCTCCATTTCACTATTCTCTTTTATGGTAATGAGTTTTGTGATTTTTTCTAAACCGCCTTTACGTAGGACATAATTTTGATCAAGTTTAAAATTAAGGTTTTGGTTTTCGGGCGGCTTTTTATAAATGGTTTGATATTTTTGAATCAAGTTCTGTCGCATCGATTCTTCCAATTCCGGGTCATCAGGTCGATAGTAGTGAGGCATTAATTTATTATTTTTCATTTTCATGGTTGACAGGACAAAAGGTGACAGACATTTAAAATTTTCACAGTCAGAAAATTCTGGTGTTGTTATGCTTTCAACTTGATTAATCACAAATCGTCCTACTGTTTGCTTATTACCGATAGCAATTTCCTGGTTCATAAAAAGCCCAACCACAAAATTTTGAATAAAATCCTCAATCAATGGTGATGATACGAATAAAGTACAGAGTGGCGATCCATAAGCAAAAAGCATGTTGTTTTTAAAAGATACATTTGGAATAAATAAATATGAAAAAGTAAATAATTTTAGCGGCTTTCCTTTTTCTGAAATATATCCTTTTTCGTGCAAAAATTCGGCATATTCTGATGAAGCTGAGTAAAGAATTTTATAAATGGCTGCTGACAGGGGATACTGGTAGTTTATTGGAATTGTGCATTTTTTTTGAGTGGGGCGAAGAGTTAATTTTATGCGCATGGCTCTCTCCTGAATTATAAAAAAATATGCGAAAAATCTGGCTGAAGGATGGCGAATAATATTAGTGAGAAAAAAATAATGCCGCAGAAAGTAAGTTCTTACTTATACCAGTAGTTTTTCGGGTGTCGCATTATTTAAATAAAATATATAACTTTGAACAATAAAAATCAAGGAAAATTAACTATATTTTAGTAATATTAATAAAACTTAACACAAAAACGTAAAAATATATTTTGTGTAATATTCTCCCTAACCTGAATAATTCACTCACCGCAAAGACGCAGAGACGCAAAGCTATTAATATTTAGAAGTTAACACTTAAAATACAATAATATAGTAATTGATTTAAAAAGCTTAGTTTTTTTGATCAGGTTCTTTATCTTATTGATTATTTGAGCCTTAGCGCCTTTGCGGTAAATTTTTGTGAATAATTCAGCCTAAAGGTTAAAATGTAACTATCATCCACATTAATTTACAAAACAAACCTTAACTGGTATGTCTAATATAAATCATTGTCCTAAAAACACAAAGAGAACATTTTCTGCGTTATCGTTATCCGTAACAAATATTTATAAAAGTTCATTTTTTATTGCAAAAAGGTGGCATAATAGTTGTTAAATAGAATGTGGGTTTGAATGTGAAAGATGCCCCTTGCTATCATTGGACTAACGTGAACCGGCATCTTGGAGGATGTAGCAATGTTTAAATTTTTGGTGAAGGTGGTGATTGTGGTGTTGGCGCTTCAATCAGGTGTGAATTATTTAAAAAAGCAAGATATTTTGATCGGGGAAATGAAGATCAATTATCCGGTTTTAAAGGAAAAGATCTTGAAATTGATCCCGACAGAAAAAATTACTGAGAAACTCAAACATGTTGTTAATTCTAAAATTAGCGAAACATTCGCGGCTAAAACAGAGACGAAAGATGAGGTATCTTCTGAGGCGGTTAATGATTATAGAAAACCGCGAATGGTTGTCCATGTTGTAGCCCAGGGAGAAACGCTCGCTGAGCTTTCTCAAAAATATGGGATACCCTGGCAGGTGATTAAAAAAATTAACGACATTCATAATGAAAATGAGTTAGTGATTGGGCAGCAACTTCTAATTCCTGCCCGGACTCGAAATCTTACTTAAGTTCAATTTGAAAATTGTCTGTTTCATATTGAAAAATTTTAATGAACTCTACCTGGTATTTATAATTTAAACGCAAACCTGCTAACCACAAGATTATGGTTGTTGTGATCCACGTAGCTGAAACGCCGTGAAGGAAATTTAATTTTTTTTCATTACGGCGTTTTTATTTGCAAGAAATATTTCAATGCAGAGTTCACCTAAGACAAATGTTCAAATTATGCCTGATTGAAGCATATATCCGATGTGAAATATTACTCCCCATATTACCTCACTTATTGGTGGTTGACGAAGATGTAGTCCACTTTTAGAAATCATTAGATAGTAGAATTAACCAATATATTTATTGCAGTTATCAATATGATATTTAACGCAATTTTAAGTGGGCGACATTTTGATTGTACCAATAACTAAGGTTTTACTCCCCAATATACATTTTTCTTGTTTATAGATACTTTTTTTTGTATATTAGCAAAATTAAATTATGCAAATCTCCAGACATAGTGTATTAAAATAATTGTAAACAAAGGATTTGTGTAATAAAGTAATTTTAAAAAATATAAATATATTCCATCGGAGATTATCCATGAGAATAGTTGACCACCCGATTCTTGATTTTCCGCATGATCGAAAAAAAATATTTTTTACTTTTAATGGAAAAAAATTTGAAGCCTTTAAGGGCGATACTATTGCCGCGGCGTTACATGCTGCAGGCGTGCGTGTTTTGTCAAGAAGTTTAAATCTTCATCATGCCCGGGGCTTTTTTTGTGCCATCGGAAAGTGCTCAGCTTGTGAAATGACTGTGAATGGCGTGCCAAATGTAAAAACCTGTTTGGACCCCGTGAAAGAGAATATGGCTGTAAAAAGTCAAACTGGTTGGGGAGATTTTCCTGGTTTTTATGAAACGACAAATTACGAACGAAAAGATATTCCAGTGATGAAAGCAGATGTTGCAATCATTGGCGCAGGACCAGCAGGATTATCCGCTGCTATCGAGGCGGCAAAGTTGGGTGCAAAAGTATTGCTGATGGATGAAAATCACCAGATCGGGGGACAGTTAATTAAACAGACGCACATGTTTTTTGGCTCAAAAGAGCATCACGCGCGCACCAGGGGGATTGATATTGCGAAGTTATTGTTGCGTGAATGCGAAAGTCTAAAAGTGGAAATATTAACGGGCTGTTCTGTGGTGGGCTATTTTTTTCCTAATGAATTGGCGGCAGTTAAAGATAATCGTTTGTTTAAAGTTGACGCCGATAAGATTGTTGTTGCTGTGGGCGCTTCGGAAAATATGTTGGCATTTGAAGGTAACGACCTGCCCGGCGTTTACGGCGCAGGCGGAATTCAAACGTTGATGAATGTTTACGGCGTTATGCCGGCTAAACGAGTTCTCATGGTAGGAGCAGGTAATATTGGCGTCATTGTTAGCTATCAATTATTACAGGCTGGCGTGGAGGTTGTTTCTGTGGTAGAAGCTGCTCCGACAATTGGCGCTTACCAGGTACATGCCTCAAAATTGGTTAGATGCGGTGTGCCAATTTTAACTTCTCATTCGATAAAGCGCGCCTATGGTGAAGATAAAGTTACCGGCGCTACAATAGTTAAACTCAATAAAGACTGGCAGGAGATACCTGGTACGGAACAGGAAGTTGAGATTGATACCGTTTGTCTCTCTGTCGGACTAAATCCAGCGTCAGAACTTTTTTTTCAGGCGGGCTGCCGGATGAGTTATATTGCGGAACTGGGCGGCAATGTTGTTTTGCACGATGAAAATATGGAAACTTCCATTTCCGGGCTTTACGTGGCTGGAGATGTCGCGGGAATCGAGGAGGCTTCTTCGGCAATGCTGGAAGGTAGAATGGCTGGAATTTCAGCGGTTGAGGCGTTAAAAGGTTCAACCGAAGGAATGATCAAAATGAAAGATGATGTAAAAAAAGGATTAGCCTCATTACGAACAGGTCCTTTTGGCAGGCAGGCGAGAATCGGAGAAGAAAAAATGAAGGAGGCTGCTAAAAAATGAGTCACTTTTTAAACGATGGCATATTAGAACAGACCGATTTTATGATCCCTTCAAAAGAGAGAAGGAAACAGGGGCGGGTAATAATGATTGAATGCGTACAGAAAATTCCCTGTAATCCTTGTTCCACAATCTGCCCCCAGGGAGCCATAACTATTGAGGGCAATATTACTAATATCCCCAGGGTGGATTTTGATAAATGCAACGGCTGTGGTTTGTGTATTGCAAATTGTCCAGGATTGGCTATTTTTTCGGTGGATGAAAGTTTAAACAATGACGTTGCAGAAGTTGGGATTCCTTTTGAATTTCGACCATTGCCCGAAGTCGGTGAGAAAGTGAACTTGTTGAATCGTAATGGAGAAATTATTGGTATTGGGCAAGTTAATAAAGTAAGAAATCCAAAAGCCTACGATCGGACACCGGTGATCTATTTATTAGTTCCGGGAAAGCTGTCTCTGGATGTTCGGTTTTTTAAAAGTAGAAACGAATAATTTTTTTGAAGAGATTCTTTCATCGCAAAGCCACTAAAAATAACAAGAGTTGCCAATTGAATTAAACTTATCCTTGCTTTAACTTGACGACAGGGGGTGCGCGAGTTTTTAAAAATTCCAAACATCAAATAACAAATAAATCACAAAAATCAATGTACAAAATTCAAAACATATTTACAGATATTTTTGATAACCTTTGGTCGCTTATTTTTTTCCTTTGAGTCTTGGAGACTTCGTGGCAAGAATTTAACATAATGGACTTAAATAATAGAGGAACAAGTCAATGATAACAGATGATACTATTGTTTGTCGTTGTGAGGATTTGACTTACAAAGATATAGTTGATGCAATAGATATGGGAATGAAAACGGTAACAGAAATTAAAAAAGGCATTCGAGCTGGAATGGGACCCTGCCAGGGGCGAACATGTGGCAGATTAATAGCGCAAATTATATCTCAAAAAACAGGTGTATCAATTGACCAGGTCTGGCAGCCTAGCTATCGTCCGCCATTGACAACTGTCCCGCTGAAAGTATTGGCAGGAGGCGCAGATGAAAAATAATGGTTACGATGTTATTATTATTGGCGGCGGTATAGTTGGATTGGCAACCGGATATTATTTATCGAAACAAAAACAGCGGGTTCTTTTATTAGAAAAAGACTATTTAGGAGCTGGCTCTAGCGGCAGATGTATTGGCGGAATTCGAGGCCAGTTTTCTACGGAAGCTACAATAAAAGTTGCCCAGGAAAGTATTCGGTTATTTGAAGGTATGGAAAATGAATTTGGATTTTCAGTGGAGTGGTCTCCTTCTGGCTACCTGTTTTTGGCTTATGACGAAGATCGAAAACAAGCATTTTTAGATGTAATGAATTTGCAGCAGTTATTAGGACTAAATGTTAACTTTCTTTCCCCGGATGAAATTAAAAAATTATTCCCTTATGTAAATACAGATTTTAGTTTAGGCGGAACATGGTGCCCGACGGACGGGCAGGCTGATCCGTTTTTTGTGTTAAAAGGCTACATGCTGGGGATGAAAAAATTTGGCAGTACGATTAAAACGGGAGAAGATGTTGTCGGTATTGATGCAAAAAATTCAGATTTATTTGAAATAACATGTAAGAGCGGCAATAAATTTAACGCTCCAAAAATAGTGAACGCGGCAGGACCCAATGCGTATAATATTGGAAAAATGGTTGGGCTCAAAATTTTGGCAGAGCCTGAGCGGCACGAAGCGTTGATTACGGAAGGTGTAAAATATATAAACATACCCATGATCGTGGATTATCGTCCGGATGGCTGTTATTTTCAGCAGAGAAAAACAGGTCAAATAATTGGCTGTTACACACCTGAACAGCGCGTTTCCGGGAAAGGCACAGAAGTTACTTTTGAGTTTTTAACTGAAATGTCCCGAAGGATGATGCGGCTTATTCCATCTCTGGAAAACATCACCGTATTAAGGCAGTGGGCTGGCTCTTATACAATGACGCCGGATGGCAACCCGATTGTTGATGAAACAAGCGTACCAGGATTTTACGCTGCGGTTGCCATGTGTGGACACGGTTTTATGTTAGGACCTGCTCTGGGAAAATATTTGTCAGATTTTATGATACATAAAAAATGGCCCCACGATATGAAGGAATTTTCTTTCAATAGAAATTTTAACACAAAAACTGAAGCGATGAAATAGTTGTTGTTAGATTTTATTTTAGATGTAGTTCGCTTAAGAATGTAGCTTTAAATCACGTCGATAACTTCAATAAATTTATTCGTTAACTACATTTTATAAAGTGGACTACATCTTATTTACCACCAAAAACTGAGGGATTACCAGTCATAAAATTTTTAACTTGATTTTAAAATATGAAAAGCGTATATTTAATGATATTTTTCAGATAATTTGGAGACGTTGATGGGTAGAATTATTACAATTGCCAATCAAAAGGGAGGTGTCGGCAAAACAACAACTGCGATCAACCTGTCTTCTTGCCTGGCTGTTGCTGAATACCCCGTGCTTCTCGTTGATATTGATCCACAAGCAAACACAACCAGCGGTTTGGGTTTCGAAGCAAATAAGTTGGATAAAAGCATTTATAATGTTTTGATACAAGGCGAAGACATTAATAATGTTATAATAAATACTAATCTGCAATATTTAGATTTGTTGCCTTCTAATCAAGATCTTGTGGGCGCTGAAATTGAATTAGTGCCTGTAATTTCGAGAGAAAGGGTATTGTCAGGTATTCTACCCAAAATTAGAGATAAATATAAGTATATATTTATTGATTGCCCTCCATCTTTAGGATTGTTGACTTTAAATGCAATGACAGCATCAGATTCTGTATTAATTCCCATCCAGTCTGAGTATTATGCCCTGGAAGGATTGAGTCAATTATTAAACTCAATAAGACTGGTGCAAAAACATCTCAATAAAACGCTTGAGATTGAAGGCGTGCTTTTAACCATGTTTGATAACAGGTTGAATCTTTCGCGGCAGGTAGCGGAAGATGTAAAGCGATTTTTTAATAATAAAGTATATAAAACTGTAATCAATAGAAACGTTAGAATTAGTGAAGCGCCAAGCTTTGGCAAGCCAATAATCCTTTACGATGCTGTATCCACTGGATCGGATAATTATATGAGTTTAGCAGAGGAATTTATTAAGAATGGCTAATAAAAGATTGGGCAAGGGCCTCAGAGCATTAATTCCAGACATCCCTGCAGAAGAGACTGAAGAACGAATCAGCTCGATCCATGAAATAGAAGTAAGCCGTATCAGACCAAATCCGTTTCAGCCGAGAGAAAATTTTGACGAAAAAGCTTTGGAGGATTTAAAGAATTCAATTGCAGAAAAAGGAATCATCCAGCCGGTAACCGTCCGCAAAGTAGATGATGGATATGAGTTGATCGCCGGTGAAAGAAGACTGCGGGCGATAACTGCTCTTGATTTTGAAAAGGTGCCAGCTTATGTTTTCGAAGTTAGTAGCGATGAAGAGATGCTCGAGCTTTCATTAATCGAAAATATTCAACGGGAAGATCTAAATCCAATCGATATTGCAAAAGGGTACAACAAACTACTGACTGATTGTAATTTGACCCAGGACCAGGTTTCCAAGCGTGTCGGCAAAGAACGTTCGACAGTAGCCAATTTTCTTCGTTTGTTGAAATTGCCCGAACATATTCAAGAAAGCATGAGGCGCGGTGATCTTAATATGGGACACGGTCGAGCACTTATTACAATTGAAGACAAGGAATTACAGAACAAAATTTGGAAAAAGATAGTTAAAGATAAAATTTCAGTTAGAGATGTTGAAAGGCTGGCAAAAAAAGGCAGCTCAAAAAAGGAAAAGCCAGGCAAAATTGAAGACAAACCCTATTACATTGTCGAAGCTGAAGAAAAAATGAGAATGTTTCTTGGTACCCAGGTTAGAGTTAAAGCCGGGAAAAAAGGCGGGACAATCGAAATAGAATATTATTCAGATTCTGATTTAGAAAGATTGCTGGAGTTTTTGCAATAGTTTTAAATTAAAAATTTATCAAAAAATGAAAAAGCCTAAAAAAAGAAAACAGTATATTTCCATTCTTTTAATTCCGGATGATTATTCTGATCCGTTCAGTTTCAAGATAAAATTTCGCACTGCTAAAATATTAATGGTTGTCGCAGCAATTCTTGCGATTCATGTTTTTGGCGGAGCAATCTATTATTACAAATTTTCGGTAACCAATCGATACCGAAAACAATTAGAACAAGATAATATCAGGTTAAAAGAAGATAATCGCCAGGTTTATGCGTTGTATGATAAAGTAAAGGAGCTTCTTAAATTCAATAACAAATTCAGGACAGCTCTCGAAGTTGATAGGGGATTTGAGACAAGCGATCGAAAAACTGCTTCAATAATGGAAAATTTGCAACAGAGCTCAAAATTAATGACCAGCCCACTTCTCAACGCCAGGACATATAATACAGAAGTGCCTAAAAGCCAGAGTGCGCTCGATTATTTTTTAACGAGACAAAAAAGCAGCTACCATACCTTTGCAAGCAATGTTCCCACATATTTACCGGTTGAAGGTTTTTTATCAACAGATTTTAGAAAGGGAGATGCGTATTTTCCAGATCATCTTGGAATAGATATTGCCACCAGCAGGGGTACTACCATAAAAGCCGCTGCCGACGGCGTAGTTATATTCAATAGGTGGACTGAAGATTTGGGCAACTTAATTATTATTTCTCACCTAAATGGTTTTTTAACTTTTTATGGTCATAACCAACTTGTGCTGGTGAGAGAGAGAAGTTTTGTTAAAAAGGGACAGTCAATATCATTACTGGGAAGTTCAGGAAGAAGTACAGCGCCGCATCTCCATTTTGAAATCTGGAAAGATGGCTTTCCCAGGGATCCAAAACAGTATTTGTTGACATTTCAAACTAAAGATATACTCGTTAAAGGTTAAAATGTTAAGCTATCTGTCATTTCTGCGGATGAAGGAATCTCCATATTAACAGATAGTTAGGAAGTATCTACAAGAAGGATAGCAATTAACAGAGCAACCCTTAACAAGTATATAAACAATTAGATAATAAAAAGGGAGAACAAATGTTAGGCAAGAAAGACGAAAGCTCATTTGGCGGTTCAGGTGATCTCAACACTTTAATTGGCAAAGGATCTGTTTTAGAAGGAAAATTAAATGTTAATAGCAGTGTTCGGGTTGACGGTAAAATAAAAGGTAATGTTAAAACATCTGATTCTCTGGTTATTGGAAAACAGGGAGAAATTGAAGGTGAAATAGTTGCTAAAAATGCTGTGGTTGGTGGAAAAGTAAACGGTAAAATTAATGCATCTGGCAAAGTTGTGTTAGAAGCAAACGCAATTTTCAAAGGCGAAATGAAAGCTGCTCGGTTGGTAATAGACGACGGCGCAGTTTTTGATGGACAATGTACAATGAAGGATGACGGAATTTTAACGGCTGAAGCAAAAAAAGACCAACCATCAAAGCCTAGCGAATTGAATAATTTAAAAGCTAAAGATTCACATTAAAAACTGTTTTAATTTTAGTAAAGTTACAATCATAAATCCAACAAGACAAGAAATGGAAGCCCTTTTACTGATTTTTGGGACAAAAGTTTTTAAATAAAGGATTTTTTATGTAACCCTTTTAAGCCTGCTAAATATCTACCAATGTCTCTTCCATGTTTTGTCTTCAAGTGAAACATTGAATCAAGTCATTACAAATTTTATTTTTTAGTAATAAAAATTACATATTCGTATTTGATTTGAATCTAATATTCTGTAATTATGAACAAAAATGGAACGTCTAAATATATCTGTGTTAATAATCAATATGTTAGTATTGAAAAATGACAAAAATATAGCGTTTAGTTTTATTAAACAATTTCTATTGTTTTTCATAACTAAAAAATGCTATAATGGCATTAAAATTGCTATAAATAAGCCATTAACTTTTTTAGATATGGGTCTTATGCTATGGGGGAAAAGTTATGGATCAATCCTATAGCATAGTTAGTAAAAGAATTGTGTTTCTAATTGATAATTGATATATTTTTTATAAATGTGCTTACGATTGGTCTCCAAATTTTCAAACCTTAAATACAAACTGGTCTTTTTGTGAAATAATTATAAGGCTATTATTTCATTAAGCTGTTATTACCAAAAACCTTGTTATTTACACAGAATATTTTAAAAATCTCACGCAAAGCCGCAAAGAGCGCCAAGAAAAATATGGTGTCACAACTTTCCGAGCTTTGTGGCTTTGCGTGGAAAATAAAGTTTGTTTGCTCCGATGCACCGGAGTGATGCATTGGAAATTATTGAAAACAAAGAAAACGATATTTCTATATTTTAAAATAAATACGTCATCGAGGGAAAAATCATGATTAATAAAAATAATTGGCTTTGGACGTACTGTGTAAAAATATTGCTTATTATAATTATTTTTTTATTGACAGGAATTGTGGAGAGCTCAGCCGCCTCGGAAGAACAAAAAAAGTCGGGTAATTTTAAAATTAATTTTGATACGAAATTAAAGTTTTACCTGGATATAAAAACGAAAAAATTTCTGAAAAAAATGTTTATCAAAGAAAAGATGTTGACGCAAATGATTCAAAACATAAACGACGAAATAAAGGCACGAGGAAAAGATAAATCATTTGCCGATCAAATTGGATTTGATTTAATATACGGGAAAGGAAAAAATATCCTTAATGAATATAATTCAGAAATATCAGCAATTAAGGATATTGTTACCGAACTGGACAAATTAGAGTTATTAATACAAAAAAAAGGCGATTTAAAACTTTTAAAAGATGTGGAAGATGTACAAGATCAGCTTATGCGTGCATTAGAAAATCATAAAATTGGCAATAAAAATCTTTCCAATCAAGAAATTGCGCAAATGATCCATGAATATTCATCAGAGATAAACCACGTTTTAAAAATATACGATGAAATTGTTGATTTTCAGAAAAGGGCATCTCATGCAGGAGACGTTGAATTAGTTAAACAATTAGAACGACAAAAGGAAAGAGTTATTACTATATTAGAAGAAAGTAGAGTTGCAGGAGCAATTACGGATGATGTAGTTAATGATTATATTAAAGAGGCAGCTGCTGTTGTTGATATTTTAAAACAAGTTGACCAGTTAAAAACAATTGCCGGGGGCGATAGCAGCGCAACCTGGGACATAGAACAGGTTCAAGATAATATTGTTACTGCGATTGATACAAAAATTTTGAACCTATTTGGGTACACTCAAAAAGAAAAATTTACAGGCAGGACAATATCCGATCACTACAAAAACTGGAAAGCAGAAAAAATAACTGAATACCAGGTAAGATACTCTAGATATCAAATTTTTCGCGATAATCTCATTAGAAAAGCAACGCCGGAAGAACGGAACAGCATGTTAGAAAATGTTATCAGCGATGCGCTATTAAGCTATGCTGACGAAGAATATGAATTAGCTGAAATGCAATTTCAACATATTTTTTCGGCATATTCTTTATATTATCCTAATTTAGATGGAGTAATTTTCTACCAAAGTGAAGCTAATTATGCCAACAATTATTATGATTCAGCCCAAAAAGGTTATTTAAATATTGTCCAAAATTGTCCAAATTCGAAATTTAAAGGTCAAAGTTATCTTCGATTAATGGTAATTAACTATACCTTTAATAATGATGAAGATTTTTTCAAGTACTATGATAAGCTCAAAGAATTTGATGACTTAGACAAAGATGATGTAAACAAAGCTAATTATTTAGCAGCCTATCGTTTGACCCGTTATCGTCGTTTTGATGAGGCAAACAAAATATTGGAAAATTTTGATAACGAATCTAAATATTTTACTGTGGCTAAATATTTGCGAGGAATTGTGCTTGCCAATTTAGATAAATACAACAGTGCAAAAAAAATATTTGAAAATATAGTTAATAAAAATAACTATCCCTGGACAGATTTAAATATTTCCATTATAAAAAATGAATCGCTCCTCAAGCTGGGATATATGTCTTATGAAAGAGGAGAATATGAAAAAGCATTATCATATTTTTTGCAAACATCAAAAGGCTTTAAAAATTACGATAACAGCTTAATTGGTCAAGCCTGGACAAACTTGAAGAAAGGTCAATATGATAATGTTATTAATAAAGTAGATTTATTATGCAATAATTACTTGATGTCAAATTACACTTACGAGGGAATGGTATTATCGGCTCATTGTAAGCAAGTCCATAAAAAAACTCAAGATGCGCTCACCGAATTGAGGTATGTTGCAAATTCCAAAAAAATTCTTGACAAGGTTAAAGAATATAATGAAGAACGGGGAAGAATTTTAAAGCAGTTAGACGAGCTTGGTATTTTAGAAAATAAGATTTTAGAACGTCAAAATAGATCCTTATATCCTAAAGTTGTAAAAGTACGAGCATTGATTGACGATGCCCTGACTTCGTTAAGGTATCGCGGCGCTGTTAGCAGCCGCGTGCTCGAAAATTATACTAACGAGCGAAAAATAGTGGTTCGCCAAATTGATGAGTTTGATAAAATTGTAAAATTCGCAGAAAAACAGGGCGACAAAAAAATGTTGAATGACGCTTTAAAACAGCGGGATCGTCTTGTTAGTGTTTTAAGGCAGTACCAATTAAAGCAGCCAGTTTCTAATATGAGTTATTTTTTAGATTATCCATTGGCGGCTAAAGAAGGCGGAATAATTTATCGCCGCGGGATAGTGGACAAATTAATTCAAAACTTAATGGTTGAAAAGAGAGCTATTCAAAAGAACATGGCAATAATTACTGAGCTGGCTCAAATACGAGATAAAAATTCGAGAATTGATGTTACGGTTGACCTGGAAATACTTGAAGAAGATTTTCAAGACATGAATAATCAATTAAGCCAATTTCAAGTTTGGCTGGCAAACAATAAAGTTGAAAACATTGAAACCCAAACTACGCGTTGGGCTGATTTTTCTGGATTTGGTGTCAGTGATATTAATTTTGATTTATTCAGAGAGCAGAATCGAAAAATTGTTGGGTGGTCAAAAAATGTGGCTCACATAGAAGACGTAATAAGTAAAAAAAAGCATGACCTTGAAATGCGGATTATGCGTTTTGACGATGTATTGATGAATATCCAAAAAGATATGGAATTGGAAAAAATAAGGTTGGAGAAATTGGAGAAGGAGAAATATTTCCAAGAAATGTATTTTGAAAACAAGAAAAGAGAGATTGAAGATGAACAAGAAGATGGATTACCGGATATTAATTCATTAATGTTGCAGGAAGATGAGAAACTGTAACCATCAAGCTAAAGCATTACTCTATGAAGTTAATGAGATTGGGTGTACATTTTAATTGACAATTGAGCGTTGACAATTAATTAAAACAATGATGCTGCAAACTGTATATAATTGTCCATGATTATATTCTTTTTTTTTATTTTATGTGAGAACAAAATAGGTAGTAATGACTTTGTTGAAAAAGTACCCTCCCGAAGGTTTTTGTACACATCAATATCAATATATAGCATCTAATAAAATAATATTATGCACCATAATTATATATCAACAAACCTTCGGGAGGGGTTTGGGGAAAATCAACTGAGTCAATAATAATCCCACTAATATGTTAAACTGTCAATTACCTGTAAGGATTGACTTATGAAAAAATTATTTTTTTATATTAAAATCCTGGTTGTTGTTTTTTTTGTACAACCTTGCTTTGCTCAACAGGAAATTAATCCGGATATTGGTAAAACAGTAAAAATTGATTCCTTGCTTGACACTTATTCAATTGAAGAAATTATCAAATTTCGAGATTTTTACCAGCAGAAGATAGATGAATTGGAGAAGGATAAATTAGAACTTCGCGAGAAGGGAATTGTTGACGCTGAGAAATTCGTTGCTAATAATCATGAGAGCAAAGTACTGGATAGAGTTTTGATGAGGTTGGCAGAATTACATTTTGAAAAGTCCAACGAGATCTTTCTTAAACAGATGCAGGAATATGAACGATTATTAGAAGAAAGCGACAGTTCTCACATCGATGTTGTTTTAAAGGAGCCGAAGAGAAATTATTCAAAACCGCTGAAAATTTACGAATTTGTTATTAACAAAT
>Ga0208771_1000066_pt1 | contig 67125 bp, 49 predicted proteins | sample AntAceMetag02UKX_FD_184775 | JGI IMG/M metagenome (GOLD analysis project Ga0208771, IMG submission 184775) | Saline lake microbial communities from Ace Lake, Antarctica - Antarctic Ace Lake Metagenome 02UKX (SPAdes) (version 2) | ecosystem: Environmental > Aquatic > Non-marine Saline and... | reverse complement strand
ATATATACAGAGAATACCTGAATACTTTGAGAAAGATAAGTTAGAAATTTCAGGTAATACAATAAATTGTTATAATACTAAAAGTTCATCATCATTGATTTCAGCTTGGGAAAATGCAGCGATCGAAGCGAGATACGAAATTGCAAAGTATTTTGAGAAAAAGGTTCAATCCGCAATAATAAATACAGATGTGATCACAGAAAAAAGAATAGCATTAGAAACTTCTGAGAAGCTATCTAAAATGAAGTTAAAAAGTAGCTTCATCACGACGGAACTCAAAGATAATTTAAGAACTTTTAAAGTTTATCATGAAATGGAAATTATTAAATAGTGAAAAAAATGAAAATAGTTGCTATAATTCCAGCCAGATTTGATTCCACGCGTTTTCCTGGAAAACCTTTAGTAAAATTGGGGAATAAATACATTATTCAACATGTTTATGAGCAGGCAAAAAAAAGTGGATTGTTTGCTGAAATTATCGTGGGAACAGATGATCAGCGTATATTTGAAGCTGTTAATGGGTTTGGAGGAAAAGTAACTTTAACCAGCAAGAAACATAACAGCGGAACAGATCGGGTAGCAGAAGTTTGTACTAAAATGTCTTGCTGCAAAGATGATGATATTATAATCAATATACAGGGTGATGAGCCCTTCATATCTGAAAAACCACTCAGAAAACTGATAGAAGCGTTTAACGATCCTGAAGTACAAGTTGCATCTTTAATGCATAAGACAAAGACCGATATGAATAATCCAAATGTGGTGAAAGTTGTTTGTGATGAAAATGATAATGCTATAAATTTTACTCGTTTACCAGTAGCTTTTAATCAATTTTCTAAGACTGGTTTTTTTCAACATATCGGTGTTTATGCATTCAGAAAAAAAACACTGTTTGAATTTGTAGAATTACCAGAAAGTAAATTAGAAAAAATAGAAAAACTTGAACAATTAAGACTTTTGGAAAATGGATATCAAATTAAAATGATCCGCACTTCTTATAAAGGTATCGGAATTGATACTCCACAGGATTTGGAGAAAGCAGAGAAGTTATTAAAGACGAATAAATAGAAAAAAAATTATCAGCAAATAAAACTAAAATATAATACTGATTTCATATTAGCAAAATAGCAACGAAATGAACTAATAATATGATGAAAGTATGTTTTTATTATTGCAGGTAGTTAGAAATCAAAATAGATATTTATCCTTTTATTCTCTTTATACCGGCACCAAGTTTTTGTAGTTTAACCTCAATTTTATCATAACCTCTATCGATATGATAAATTCTGGAAATAGTTGTTTCACCTTTGGCTGCAAGTCCAGCAAGAACCAGCGCAGCACTTGCTCTTAGATCTGTTGCCATTACCATTGCACCACTTAAAGTATTTACACCATTTACTATTGCCACATGTTTTTCAAGCGATATATCAGCATCCAATCTGTTTAATTCAGCAACGTGCATTAATCTATCAGGAAAAATTGTATCTTCAATTCTAGATTCACCTTTTGCCAGAGTCATAAGTGCCATGAATTGTGCTTGCAAATCAGTAGGGAAATCGGGATATGGATAGGTAACAATATTAACAGGAAGTATCATGGCTGGTGGAATGATCTCAACTTTTCTTTTACTAATATTCAATTTACAGCCGGCTTGGATAAGTCTATCTAACAGTGATTGAATGTGCTCTGGGATGCAATTTGAGATAGAAATCTTACTGCCTGTTATAGCGCCAGCAATAAGAAAAGTTCCGGCTTCAATTCTATCTGGCATCATTTCTTTTTCTACTGGATGCAATTCTTTCACTCCGGTTATCTGGAGATGGCTTGTATCTTTTCCTTCTATCTTAGCACCCATTAATATTAAACAATCTATAAGGTTACCGATCTCAGGTTCTTTTGCCACATTATGTAGATCTGTTGTGCCTTCAGCAAGTACTGCAGCCATAACAGCATTAGCCGTAGCTCCTACACTTACTTTTTCAAATCTTACTTTAGCAGCAACTAGATTTTCACAGATTGCATTTATATAACCATGTTCGATCTTGATCTTAGCGCCTAGTGCTTCCATAACTTTTAAATGAAGATCTACAGGACGAGTTCCAATTGCACATCCACCAGGAAAAGAGACTCTTGCTTTTCCAAACCTAGCAAGTAGTGGACCTAATACATAAATTGAAGCACGCATTTTGCTTACAAGTTCGTAGGGAGCTTCATAATAATCGGCATAAGAGGTATCAATGATTAACGTCTCATTTTCGTATTCTACATGTGCACCCAAAACTCTTAAAACGTGTGCCATCATTTTAATGTCATTTAAGTGTGGAACGTTATGAAAAATAGATTTTCCTTTTGCCAGAAGTGCTGCAGTCATAATTGGAAGAATTGCATTTTTAGCACCGCTTATTTTTACATCACCTTTTAATTTTTTGCCACCGGCTATTACAAATTTATCCATGTTTCCTCATTATCAATTAAATATTCTCATGATCCGATCAAAACCATTCAGATCTTTAAAAACCTGAATATCACTAAATTCATTTTCCCTAGCAATTTCAATTATCTTTTTAGCTTGATCATACCCTATTTCAAAATATATTTTACCTGATTTCGTCAAATGTTCTTTTGCATTTTGTAAGATTTTCTCATAAAAGTACAAGCCATTATTCTCAGCTTGAAGTGCAGATTTTGGTTCATACTCCTTGATCTCTACTGGCAGTTGTTCGTATTTTACTTGGGAAATATAGGGAGGATTGGAGATAATGAGATCATATTTATTAGTAACGTTTTCAAAGATATCAGATTGGAAAAAATTGATCTCAACATTATTCAAGTCAGCATTTTGCTGAGCAATTTTTAACACAATCTTGGAAATATCAACTGCATCGATGTATTCAGTTTCTAAGTTCTTAGCTAAAGCAATTACAATAGCACCGGAACCAGTTCCAATATCAAGTATTCTAGTTCCACTCTTTTCTTCATGAATGATTTTTTCAACCAATAATTCTGTTTCGGAACGTGGGATAAGTACACTGTTAGAAACGATTATTTTGTACCCGTAAAATTCTGTTTCACCCAATATATATTGGAGAGGTTCATGTCTTTTTCGGCGTGAAGTTATCTTTAAAATTGAATTTAGTTGAGTATCGGAAATTTCTTTTTCAGGTTGAAGATAAATATCGAGTCGATTCATTTGTAGAACATGAGAAATTATAATTTCTGCATTTTGTTTTGGACTTGTTATTTCATTTTTCTTTAATTGTGCTGTAAGCCAATTCAACAACTCCCAAATTGTCCAGACTTTCAAGTTACTCTCCTATAAAATAAAAGGTTCACTCTGTAGAATGAACCATTAAACACGTGGGATGATAATTTAATTATTAAAATCCTCTGATTTTTTTTAATATCTTTTCTTGAATATTCGTGGGTGTTTTTTCATGCTTAAGGTATTCCATTGTATAATCTGCTCTACCTTGTGAAATAGATCTTAATCGTGTAGAATAACTAAAGAGTTCGCTCATAGGTATGTGAGCAGTGATTTCCTGTTTCTGATTATAATTTCTAATATGCTCAATTCTACCTCGCTTAGCATTTATGTCTCCAATGATTTCTCCCACAAAGTCTTCAGGAGAAATTATACTGATCAGCATAATAGGCTCCATAATTACAGCTTTAGCTTTCCTAAGTCCATTATTTACAGCTATGGAAGAAGCAATACTAAAAGCTGTTTCACTGGAATCAACTTCATTGAATTTTCCATCTATCAGTTCAATCCTAACCCGCTCAATAGGGCTGTTCATTAAAGGTCCATCCAGGCATGCATTCAGTGAACTGCTCTGGATTGCTCTCCAAAACTCTTTGGGAATAACATCTGGACCAATTAAATTAATAAATTTGTTCTTTTCTCCAGGGTGAAGTTCTTCAAGCTTGAGTGGAGAGAGTTTTAGTTTGACAACAGCATAATGACCCTTTCCATTCATTTCCCGAATAAACTTTCCGTTTGAAATCACTTCATTTGTAATACTTTCACGGTATGCAACTTGAGGATTCCCAACATTTGCCTGAACATTAAATTCTCTTCTAAGTCTATCAATAATGATCTCAAGATGCAATTCTCCCATACCTGATATAAGTGTTTGACCTGTGTCTTTGTGTTGTGAAACCCTAAATGTTGGATCTTCTTCTTCCATTTTTTTTAAAGAAATATCCAGATTATCTCTGTCTGCTTTTGTTTTTGGTTCAATTGCAATAGCAATAACAGAATCGGGAAAAGTAATAGGTGCAAGGAGTAAATCGAGACCATCCGAAGTGAGAGTATCACCTGTCTGAATATTTTTGGGACCTACAATAGCGGCAATATCGCCTACTTCTAAATTAAAGATATCTTTCTTTTTATTGGAATGAACCTGTAGAACACGAGAGACGCGTTCTTTTTTGCCGGTAGATTGATTCATAATTGAATCACCTCGCTTAATTGATCCGGAATAAACTCTAATATAAATGAGTTTTCCAACATATTTATCGATCTGAACTTTAAAAGCTAAAGCAGAGAATTTCCCTTTTGGATCTGGCTGAACAAGAATTTCTTCTTCTCCATTTCCATTTGTACCGATAGCAGGTGGGATATCCAGAGGCGACGGTAAATAATCATTGATTGCATCCAATAAAAGTTGTACTCCCTTATTCTTAAGGGAAGATCCGCATAATACAGGAACAAATTGGTGCATAATTACGCCTGTACGGATAGCTGAAATAATTTCACGCGCAGATATTTCTTTCTCTTCAAGATATTTTTCCATGATTATATCGTCGTATTCTGAGATATGTTCCAATAGTTTGTTTCGTAAATTTTCGGCAGATCCTAATAATTTATCAGGAATTTTTTTGGCGTGATATTCTATACCCATTGTCGACTGATCAAAGTAAATAGCCTTCATGTTAATTAAATCAATAATACCTTCAAAATTATCTTCTTGACCAATTGGTAATTGAACAGCTAATGCATTGTTGGTAAGGCGGTCATTGATCATATCGATAACGTGTTCATAATCTGCACCCGAGCGATCCATTTTGTTTATGAACGCTATACGCGGAACTTTATATCTATCCGCCTGATGCCATACCGTTTCTGATTGTGGTTCTACGCCACCTACTGCGCAGAATACACCAATAGCTCCATCTAATATTCTCAATGATCGTTCAACTTCGGCTGTGAAGTCAACATGGCCTGGAGTATCAATAATATTAATTTGTTTCTTTTTCCAGTAGCAGGTAGTAACAGCTGAAGTAATCGTAATGCCACGTTCTTTTTCTTGTTCCATCCAGTCCATAACTGCATTCCCGTCATGAACTTCACCCATTCTATGAATAATGCCGGTATAGAACAACATCCTTTCGGTAGTAGTTGTTTTACCGGCATCAATATGAGCCATTATGCCAATATTACGTATTCCAGACAGATCTCTGTTTTTTGACATAATGTGATTTGTTACTAAATTCTAAAGTGAGCAAATGCTTTATTAGCTTCCGCCATCTTATGAACATCTTCACGGCGTTTTATGCTGGCACCTTCTTTTTTATAAGCAGCCAAGAGCTCGCCTGCAAGGCGTTCAATCATAGTTTTTTCAGCTCGTTGTCTGGAGAAAGAAATGATCCATCTATATGCCATTGCTTGAGCATTTTTCTTATTAACTTCTGTAGGAACCTGATAGTTTGATCCACCGATACGACGTGAAACCACTTTAATAAGGGGTCTTACGTTATCTACTGAAGTAGTAAATACTTCGAGTGCAGGTTCCCCTGTTTTCTTTTCGATAATTTCTAATGCACCATAAACGATCTTCTCTGCTATACTCTTTTTACCTTCTTTCATAACAGCATTAATGAATTTACTTAGCACAATACTCTTATATTTTGGATCAGGATATATTTCTCTTTCAATTGCCTTTCGTCTTCTTGACATCTACATCCTCCTAATTCTTAGGTTTCTTCGTTCCGTATTTCGAACGAGATTGAATACGACCGTCAACACCTGCTGTATCAAGTGCACCACGAACAATATGGTATCTAACACCAGGTAAGTCTTTTACTCTACCACCGCGAACGAGAACGATACTGTGTTCCTGCAGGTTGTGACCTTCTCCAGGAATATAAACTGTTACTTCTGCACCATTAGTAAGACGTACTCTGGCAACTTTACGAAGAGCTGAGTTCGGCTTTTTTGGTGTGGTTGTGTAAACTCTTGTACACACACCTCTTCTTTGCGGGCAGGAACCAAGAGCTCTATTTTGCTTTTTCTTTTCGATCTTCTTTCTGCCTTTACGTATCAACTGATTAATTGTTGGCACTATTTCCTCCGTTTATTTATTAGAAATCAAGGATATCATCAAGCGATTCTTTTTTTTCCTGATGAGCAAACTCTTGGATGATCTCGGTAATTGATTTACCCTCATCAATAGCTTTTTTAACCTGGTTATTATAGAACTTAGTTCCTGTACCAATCGGTATTCTATGACCGATGATTATACTTTCTTTGAGACCTTCAAGATTATCCACTTTTCCTTCAATTGAAGCTTGAGTAAGAACCTTTGTAGTCTCCTGGAACGAAGCTGCAGAAAGCCAGCTTTCTGTTAACAGCGAAGCTTTTGTAATACCAAGTAAGAGTTGCTCAAAGGTAGCTCCTTCGCCACCCTCTTCTTCAATACGCCTGTTTTCTCTATTAACTTGATTTCTATTTACGATTTCACCTTCCAGAAACATTGTATGTCCTGGATTAAGTATTTTAACTTTTTTAAACATCTGACGAATGATAACACCAATATGTTTATCATCAATCTTAACACCTTGTTTTCTATAAACTTCCTGGATCTCATTAACAATAAGCATTTGTGCAGCAGTGATACCTTTTGCTTTTAGAATATCATGAGGATCAAGTGGACCGCTTGAGAGAGCATCACCACTTTCTACTCTGTCTCCTCCATGAACAATTATCCTTTTTCCAGGCGGGATGATATATTTTTTTTCTGTTTCTTCTCCAGCATTAATGTAAATCACACGACCGGATTTTGAAAGATCTCCAATAGAAACTAGCCCGGCGATTTCAGAAAGAACAGCTTTTTCTTTTGGTATACGAGCTTCGAAGAGGTCTTGAACCCGTGGTAGACCACCAGTAATATCACTCTGTTTTATTGTTATACGGGAAGATTTACCAAGTACATCACCCGGGTATACATAAATACCATCTTTTGTCTCAACCATCAAACCAGATTGGATAGGAACAAGAATTTGTTTACCCTTTTTTGGAATAATCTTGAACTGAGCTTGAAGTTTACGGTCTTTTGATTCAATAATTGTGATTTCTTTCGAGCCGGTTAATTCATTAAATTCTTCTTTGTAGGTAATATCTTTTATGAAATGTTCGAATTTAAGTTCACCTTTGGCAGGAGAGATAAGTGGATTGTTATAATGGTCCCAACTGAATAACTTAGTATTCTTAACAATTTTTTGACCATCCTGTACGTAAATTGTAGCAGCATATTCCACTTTATATGATTCCAGTTCTGAACCATCTTCTTCACTAATTATTTTGATCTTTCCGAAATAACCACTTGATATAAGTTCGTTAGATCGATTAATAACAGTATTCATTTTCACAAATTCTACAAGACCATCAGTGTTTGCAGCTACTTCTGCTAGATCCACATCGGTACTTGTCGTACCACCAATATGGAAAGTACGAAGTGTAAGCTGAGTTCCAGGTTCACCAATACTCTGAGCTGCGATTACTCCCACCGGTTCGCCAATGGTAGAAGGTTTATTATTTCCCAGATTTCTACCGTAACATTTTGCACAAATTCCATTCTTAGATTCACAAGTTAATACAGATCTGATTTTTACGGAATTAATACCATGATTTTGGATTGTTTTAGCCATCTCATTTGTTATCTCAGAGTTTGCATATGCAATAATTTTTCCTGAGTCTGAAACTGGGTCAATAATATCTTCAGCAGTTGTTCTACCTTTGATTCTCTCATAAAGTGGTTCTACTGTCTCTAATCCTTCTTTAAGAGCACTTACTTCAATACCTTCGATTGTACCACAATCTTCACTTGTTATTATAGCATTCTGAGCAACATCCACAAGACGTCTTGTGAGGTATCCTGCATCGGCAGTTTTGAGGGCAGTATCAGCCAAACCTTTACGTGCACCATGAGTAGAGATGAAATATTCAAGAACGGTAAGACCTTCTTTGAAGTTAGACTTGATTGGAGTTTCAATAACTTCGGCAACACCTTCGGAAGAACCTTTTGAAGGTTTATCCATCAAACCACGAAGAGCACCCAATTGCTTGATCTGATCTTTACCACCACGAGCACCGGAAAGATACATCATATTTATTGAGTTGAAACCACCTTGATCAGTTTCCAATTCCTTCATAAGAAGATCTGTTACTTTTTCAGTAGTTAATTTCCACTTATCAATAACACGGTTATAACGTTCTGTTTCGGTGATTTCGCCATTCATGTAACTGGCTATAATCTTAGCTACTTCTTTTTCTGTTTTTGCTATAAATTTATTTTTATCTTTTGGAGATATTACATCACTAGCACTAAAGGTAATACCTGCTTTTGTTGCATATTTAAAACCAAGTTCTTTAATGTCATCGAGAAATTCTGCTGTCTTAGCTTGTCCTATTATTTCGTAGCACTCCATTGACAGATCATTCAGTTTACCTTTTGTGAACGTATAATTTTTAAATGGAAGTTCAGGGGGAAGTATTTGATTAAAAATAACACGACCAATAGTTGTAGTTATAATCTTCCCATCAATAAGAATATTGATCCAAGTATATAAATCTAAATCAACCTTTTTTGTGATATATCCTTTCTGGTTTTTTAAATGATCTTCTTGTTCGTAAGCGAGTAGAACTTCATCAGAAGAACTGAAATATCTCAGGTTCTTAGTATCTTCAGGTTCTTTATATTTTTTAACAGTTAAATAATAATTACCTAGAACGATATCTTGATTTGTAGCCATTGCCAATTTACCACTTGCAGGAAGCAATAGATTTCTTGTTGATAGCATAAGAATTCGTGCTTCCATTTGAGCTTCACTGGAAAGAGGCACATGAACAGCCATTTGGTCACCATCAAAATCCGCATTATATGGAATACAGACAAGTGGATGTAATTCTATTGCCTTTCCTTCTGTAAGAACCGGCATAAATGCCTGAATACCATGTTTGTGTAATGTAGGTGCACGGTTTAGTAAAACAGGGTGATCTTTGATTACTTCTTCCAGGATCTTCCAGATCTCAGGACGTTTTTTTTCAATTAATTTTTTTGCTGTTTTTGCTTTTTCAGCTTCGCCTATTTTCTCCAGTTTTTCTATGATGAAAGGTTTGAAAAGTTCAATCGCCATCTCTTTTGGTAATCCGCATTGATGAAGCTTGAGATTTGGTCCAACAATAATAACAGAACGCCCGGAATAATCCACACGTTTACCAAGCAGGTTCTGGCGGAATCTACCACTTTTACCTTTAAGCTGATCAGCAAGAGCTTTAAGAGGTCTATTCCCTCTACCTTTTACTGGTCTCGATTTTCTGGAATTATCGATAAGAGCATCTACTGCTTCCTGAAGCATACGTTTCTCATTTCTTAGGATAACTTCTGGTGCATTAATGTCAATAAGTCCACGAAGTCTATTATTACGAGTAATTACTCTTCTATAGAGTTCATTGAAATCAGCAGTTGCAAATCTGCCACCATCAAGTTGAACAAGAGGTCTTAAAGTAGGAGGTAAAACAGGGAGAACTTCGAGAATCATCCAGGAAGGGTTATTGCCGGATTTACGAAAAGCATCGACAACCTTGAGGCGTTTAATCGCTTTCTGTTTCTTCTGTACGGATGTTTCCATTTTGATAATTGTACGTAGATTCATTGCCTCATCTTCAAGATTGATTTTTTCTAATAGAACTTTAATTGCTTCTGCTCCCATAAGGGCAATAAAATCTTCACCAATACGATCTCTAATCTCATAATATTCGTCAACATTTACAAGATCTCCTTCCTCATAATCACTATCACCAGGGTTTAGGACGATATAAGATTCATAGTAAAGTACACGTTCAAGTTTGCTTACAGCCATATTAAGAAGTGTTCCAATTACACTTGGCATACTTTTTACAAACCAGATATGTGAGATTGGAACTGCCAGTTCTAGATGACCCATACGTGAACGGCGTACACGTGAAGTAGTTATTTCTACACCACAACGATCGCATACAGTATTTTGGAAACGCTTTTTCTTGTATTTTCCGCAACTACATTCATAATCCTTTTCAGGACCAAATATTCTTTCGCAGAAAAGACCACCTTTCTCAGGTTTAAGAGTACGATAATTCAAAGTATCCGGTTTTATCACTTCACCATAACTCCATTCACGGATTAAATCCGGGGATGCAATTTTAATTCTTAATTTATCGTATTTTTCTATTCTTTTATCTCGTTTAATTTCTCTAATCACTTAACAAACCTCCATTATGATTTCTTGTCTGCAAGAAACTCAACGTCAAAGCAGAGGGATTTTAATTCACTCACCAATACATTGAAAGATTCAGGGATGCCAGGTTTCGGTGGATTCAAACCGCTTGTAATGGCTTTGAACGCATTAGTTCTACCTTCAACATCATCACTCTTGATGGTTAGCATTTCTTCTAAAAGACGTGAAGCGCCATAAGCTTCAAGAGCCCATACTTCCATTTCCCCTAATCTCTGACCACCATGTTGAGCTTTACCACCCAAAGGTTGTTGTGTGATAAGTGAGTAAGGTCCAGTAGAACGGGCGTGCATTTTATCTGCAACCAAGTGATTCAATTTAAGCATGTACATGATTCCAACTGTAACTCTTTCCTTGAAAGGTTCACCAGTTTTTCCATCATAAAGTACTTGTTTCCCATCTAGGGCTAATTTAGCTTTCTTCATTGATTTATTAATGTCATCAAGTGATGCACCATCAAAAACAGGAGTTTCAAAATGAATTCCAAGTATTTTGGCGGCCATACCAAGATGAGTTTCCATGATTTGACCGATATTCATACGAGAAGGTACACCAAGCGGATTCAAAATGATGTCGACCGATTCACCATTTTCCATAAAGGGCATATCAGCTATTGGGCTAATTCTGGAGATTACACCTTTGTTTCCATGACGACCAGCCATTTTGTCACCAACAGCGATCTTACGTTTCTTGGCAATATAGACCTTAACCATTTTACGAACACCTGAAGGAAGTTCGTCTCCGTGTTTAAGACGTTCTTTAGCTTTCTTGAAAATGTTATCACTTTCTTCGTAAGCAATATTAGCTTTAATAATAATTTCATTATATATAGTTTGATTTATCTCAGTATTTTCAACTAAATCATAATCACGATTAAGACGCTTGAAATTGATTTTTTTTAAATTATTTTTTGTGATTTTTATACCGGAAGGAATAAAGAACATATTTGTTTTTTCATCAACGATGTTCTTAGCAACATTTCCTATAAGAATTTTCTCCAGCTTATTTTGAAGATATTCCTGAATTTTTTTCTGTCTCTCTTTATGTTCCTGCTTGATGCGTTGAAGAGATTCAAGCTTTAATTCCTGATCTTCAAATTCTTCTGTAGATTCAAGACGTGAAAAAACTTTTACATCAATGACCACGCCCTCCATTCCCGGTTTTGCTTTTAGTGAACTATTGGTGAAATCTCCTGCACGATCACCGAAAAGAGCACGCATAAGGTTTTCTTCAGGGGAAGGATCGATGTCAACATTCTTCGGAGTGATTTTTCCAACAATGATGTCACCCGCTTTAACAACAGATCCAACTCTTATTACACCGGATTTATCCAAGTTTCTAAGAGCTTTAATTGGAACATTCGGAATATCATATGCAAGTTCTTCTTTTCCGTTTTTCATAATACGAACTAAAACTTCATGTTCTTCAATATAAACAGATGTAAGTAGATCTTCTCGAGCAATTCTCTCGCTAAGAATAATAGCATCCTCATAGTTGTAACCATACCACGGCATGAATGCAACCATCATATTGCTGCCAAGTGCTAATCTATTATCAATTATAGATGGACCATCAGAGATTAGATCTCCTTTCTTCACTTTATCACCTGCTTTAACTGATGGTCTTTGGTGAATTGCTGTGTCTTGATTTGAACGTGCGAATTTTTTTAAGTAAATACGGTTATCCGTTCCAATATCAAGTATACTTTCATCCGGGTTATCTCTAACAATATCTATATAAGAACTTGTTACTTTCTTAACTAAACCATCAAAAAGTGCAGTTGCAGTTGAGCCACTATCTCTGGCAATAATTTTTTCCATTCCTGTTGCAACAATAGGAACTTCCGGATTCATCAAAGGAACAGCTTGGCGTTGCATGTTAGATCCCATCAGAGCACGATTAGCATCATCATGTTCCAAGAATGGAATCAATGACGCTGATGCTGAAACTATCTGCTGTGGTGATACATCAAGAAATTGAACATCTTCCGGTTTAACCTGCAGGAATTCACCTTGATGACGGGCAAACACAAGTTCATCTGTAATGATTATATTTTCATCGTAATTCACATTTGCCTGAGCAATTATGTAATTCTCTTCCTGATTTGCATCAAGGAATTGAACTTCGGAAGTAATCTTGCTATTTTTTACTTTAATATAGGGGGTTTCTAAAAATCCCAGATCATTTACTCTTGCGTACATGGCTGGTGAAGATATAAGACCGATATTCGGACCTTCAGGAGTTTCAATAGGGCAGATACGTCCATAATGAGAATAGTGAACATCTCGAACCTCGAATCCTGCTCGTTCTCTGGTAAGTCCACCCGGACCGAGAGCTGAAAGTCTTCTTTTATGTGTTATTCCGGTAAGCGGATTAGTTTGTTCCATATATTGAGAAAGTTGACCTGTGAGAAAGAATGACTGTACAACAGCAATAAGTGCATTACTATTAATCAGATCATGAAGTGTAACTTCATCAGGGTTAGCTATCGACATTCTTTCTACAGCAGTTCTGGCTACACGAGAGAGACCAATATTATATTGTTCTGACAAAAGTTCTCCAACGGTTCTAACTCTTCTATTTGCCAGATGGTCAATATCATCAATTTTATCTTCGTCTTTATATACAGCGATCAATTTATCTATGATCGCAATAAGATCTTCTTTTGTAAGAACATGAGTGTTGATATCAATGTTCAAATCTAAACGGGTATTGAGTTTATGACGTCCAACTTTTCCAAGATTGTATCTTCTCTCATTAAAGAACATTCTATTGAAAAGGTCCAAAGCAATCTCATATGTGGGTTCTTCACCCGGACGTATAAGTGTGTATATCCTCTTTAATGCTTCTTCTTGAGTAGTTGTCTGGTCTTTTGCTATAGTTTGTTCAATTATTTTTCTGGTGATCTCAAAATTAGATTTAATAACATCTATCTTTTTAATTCCACCTTCAACCATTGTTTCGATTTCATCATTTCCGATTTCACTGCCGGCATCAAAAAGAATTTCACCGGTTTCTTTATTCATAACGTCAGCAAAAAGGAATCGGTCTTTAGCTTTTTTCACATCGATCTTTTCTTTTTCATAGAAATAATTTCTGAGATCGTCATTTGTTGAAAGTCCAACAGCACGTAATAAAACTGTTGCAGGAAGTTTCCGTCTTTTATCAATAAGTACAAAAAGAGCGTCGTAACTATCCATATTGAATTCAAGCCATGACCCATTATAAGGGATCAATTTAGCGGAATTTAATGTTTTACCACTTGGATGTTTTGCTTCTGAGAAAAAGATACCGGGAGATCTATGAAGCTGGCTTATAATAACACGTTCAGCTCCATTAATTATGAATGTACCCTGATTAGTGATCAGAGGGATCTCGCCAAGGAAAACATCTTGCTCGATCGTGCTTTTAACCCTTTTCTCACCTGTTTCTTTAAGAATTTCTTCATCATAAATAATAAGTCTCATTCTAGCTTTAACGGGTGCTTGATAGGAAAGATTTCTTTCGATACATTCATCAGTTGAATATTTTTCTTTTAATACAATATAATCAATAAATTCGAGGTAGTAGATGCCTTTCTGGTCTTCTAACGGAAATATTGACTTAAGAACAGCTTGGAGTCCTTCTTCGTTACGTTTTTGTGGATGAACCTCTTTCTGAATAAATTGATTAAAAGAATCAATTTGCATAGAAAGAAGATTTGGTACGTGCACGAAAGGAAGACCAGACTGTTCAGCTTTCTTTCTGATACGAGAAAAATTTTGAATTTTCAAAAGTTTATACTCCTTATTTTTTTGCGTACAAATAAAACTACGTACATTTTTCTATCATTATAAATAAGGTAACGGAAGTGAACATATTAGTTCACTTCCGTATAATAATTTTGTTGATTATTTTACTTCTACCGATCCGCCAGCTTCTTCAATTTGAGCTTTAACGGTTTCGGCTTCTTCTTTTGTAACACCTTGAACAACTGGGTTTGGTGCATTATCAACTAATTCTTTAGCTTCTTTAAGACCTAATTTTGTGATTGCACGTACAGTTTTAATAACCTGAATCTTCTTTGCTCCAGAGCTAGTTAAAATTACGTCAAATTCTGTTTTTTCTTCAGCAGCTTCTCCGCCGGCAGCAGCACCAGGTGCAGCAACGGCTACTGGGGCAGCAGCAGTAATATCGAAGATCTCTTCGAGTTCTTTTACAAGTTCGGAAAGTTCGATTACACTCATTTCCTTAATAATATCAATAACTTGTTGCTTTTTGTCAGCCATTATATCCTCCATCGTATATATGTTTATTTATTTTCTTTTTCTTTGGCTATTGTGTCGATTGCATAGATAAATTTTCTCAAAATTCCGCTTAGTGCTCCAATAAAACCAGTAATTGGCGCATTAAAACCTTGTAGAATCATTGACAATAGAACTTCTTTAGAAGGAAGATCAGCTAGTTTTTCCAATTGAACTATATCCATTAAATCTTTCCCAACTATACCAATTTTGAACTTTGGAAAGTCCTTGTCAGTCATAATATCTTTTTTGAATTTGGCTAATTCCCTGGCAGCTGCTACTTCATCTACTTTAGAGATTGCTACAGCAGTTGGACCACTTAAATGTTCGTCAAATTCTTTGATTCCCAATTCATTAAGTGCGATCTTAATGAATGTGTTCTTTGAAATGAAATAATCAACATTTGCATTTCGCATTCTGTTTCGCAGTTCATCCACTTCTTCAATATTGATCCCTTTATAATCTATTAGAACAATTGATTTTGCATTGTCGAGTCTATCTTTTATTGCTTTTACAGCTTCTTGTTTGTATGCTTGTACCATAATAAACTCTCCTACTGCTTAGCAAGCTTTGATATGCTCGCAACGTCTAATTTAATTCCGGGACCCATAGTTGATGTGATGTTAATTGAATTGATAAAAATGCCTTTTAATGCTGCAGGTCTTTCTCTAATAATTGCTAAAATGATCGTAAGTAAGTTTTCTTTAAGCTGTTGTGCGGTAAAACTTAATTTACCGGCAATAATGTGAAGATTTGAAAACTTATCTATACGATAAGTTATCTTTCCACCTTTTGCATCTGCAACTGCTTTCTTCACGTCCATTGTAACTGTACCGTCTTTTGGGTTTGGCATCAGGCTACGAGGTCCTAAAACACGTCCCAAACGACCGATCTTACTCATTAAGTTTGGAGTTGTAATTGCAACGTCAAAATCAAACCAACCTGAATTGATCTTCTCAACGTATTCATCTACTCCTACAAAATCAGCACCAGCTTTTTTTGCTTCATCGGCTTTATCACCTTCTGCAAAAACAAGAACAGTAGAAGACTTTCCACTACCATTTGGCAACACTAAAGAGTTCCTGATTTGTTGATCTGCTTTCCGAGGATCGACACCTAAATTCATATGTAGCTCAACGGTTTCATCAAATTTGGCTTTTGGATATTTCAAAAGCAATTCAATAGCTTCGTCAATCTCATATCTTTTTGTTTTGTCGATCATCTCATGAGCTTGTTTGTTTCTTTTACTAATCATTAACACTCCTTACTGATAATCTCCTGCATAGAAATTAAAAGTTTTAGTCTTCGACTAAAACTCCCATATTTCTTGCAGTACCTTCTATCATACGCATAGCACCTTCTATGTTATATGCGTTTAGATCTTTCATCTTTATCTCAGCTATTTTCTTTACCTGAGCTTTCGTGATCGTACCTACTTTTTCTGTATGAGGAACTCCAGAGCCTTTTGCAAGACCAGCTTCTTTCTTAATAAGAACAGCTGCTGGTGGAGTTTTGATCTCAAATGTGTAGGACTTATTTTTCTTAACGTAAATTACAACTGGGAAGATCATTCCCGGAGAGTCTTTTGTTTTATCGTTGAATGCTTTACAAAATTCTCCAATGTTAATTCCTGCTTGGCCAAGTGCCGGACCTACTGGAGGTGCCGGAGTTGCTTTCCCTGCAGGAAGCTGTAATTTTATCAAATGCTCAATATCTTTTGGTTTTGCCATTTTCTCCCTCTATTTACATAAGCTCAATCTGATCGGTTCTAACTTCTACAGGTGTAACTCTACCAAAGACAGTTACTTTTACAGTAAGCTTTTCTTTGTCATCATGTAATTTTTCAATAACACCTTCAAAATCACTGAATGGACCAGAAGTGATTTTTACCATATCACCTGGGATATAGTTTATATTTTGTGATGCTGTTTTTTCGCGGTCGTCGATACCCAACAAACGTTTTACCTCAATATCAGACAAAGATTGAGGTTTTTTCCCTGTACCCAGGAAATGAGTTACACTGGGAAGTCCAACCACAAATGAATATAATTCAGGTGTTAATTCTGCTTCCAATATAACATAACTGTTGAATAACTTTTTTTCACGCTCTATCTTCTTTCCGTCTCTAATATGAAAAGTTTTCTGTGTAGGAATTAAGATTTGGCCAATTTTATTTTCCAAAGTTGTTCCTTTAATTCCTTTTTCGATAGCTTCTCTTATTTTGAATTCATGGGAAGCATAGGTGTGAACAACATACCACTTCATCTATTTAACCTTTTAATAATAATTTTTTAATTAAAAAGCCGAAACCTGAATCAACCAAAGATAAAAAAATAGCAACAAAAATTGACAGAAGAATAACAACAGTAGTGCCCTCTTTAATATCAGCTTTAGTTGGCCAGGATACGTATGACATTTCCATCTTAACGCTTTTAAAAAATTTAAATACTTTTTTAAACATAATTATCTCACTTTAATGGCAGGCCCGGCAGGACTTGAACCCGCAACCCCTGGTTTTGGAGACCAGTGCTCTACCAATTGAGCTACAAGCCTGCATTATTATTTATCTGGTCTGCTTATGTAAAGTATGCTTTCTGCATTTAGGGCAGTATTTCTTATATTCTACTCTTTTGGGATGTGTTCTTTTATTCTTAGTAGTAGAATAATTTCTATTTTTACATACTTCGCAAGCTAATGTGATTATTTCTCTCATTTTTTCCTACTCGAAAATATCGCCAACGACACCAGCACCGATAGTTCTTCCACCTTCACGGATCGCATAACGAAGACCTTTCTCCATTGCAATAGGTGTAATAAGCTTTGCTGAAATCGTTACATTATCACCAGGCATTACCATCTCTACTCCATCTGGAAGCGTGATAGAACCTGTAACATCTGTTGTTCGGAAATAAAACTGGGGTCTGTACCCACTAAAGAATGGCTTATGACGTCCACCTTCATCTTTAGTTAGTACATAAGTTTCTGCTGAAAATTTAGTGTGAGGTGTGATCGATTTTGGCTTAGCTAATACCATGCCACGCTCAATCTCATCCTTTGCCATTCCTCGAAGCAGAATACCTACATTATCACCAGCTTCTCCACGATCAAGAATCTTACGGAACATCTCAACTCCTGTACAAGTCGTTGTGACAGTCTCACGGATACCTACTCGTTCTAACTTTTCACCCACTTTTACTACTCCACGCTCAATACGACCGGTAGCTACTGTGCCACGACCCGATATTGAAAATACATCCTCTACTGGTAATAAGAAAGGCTTGTCTGTGTCACGTTCAGGAAGCGGAATGTATGAATCTATAGCATCCATAAGTTCCTGTATCGCTTTCTCTCCTTCAGGCTCACCATTAAGTGCTTTCAAAGCTGATCCCGTTATGATTGGAATCTCGTCTCCAGGAAATTCATACTCTTCCAAAAGTTCACGTACTTCCATCTCTACTAGCTCAAGAAGTTCATCATCATCTACAAGGTCTGCTTTGTTTAAAAACACAACCATCGCTGGTACACCAACCTGACGGGCAAGCAAAATATGCTCACGGGTCTGTGGCATTGGACCATCTGCTGCACTTACTACAAGTATGGCTCCGTCCATTTGAGCTGCTCCAGTAATCATGTTCTTTACATAATCAGCATGTCCAGGACAATCCACATGAGCATAATGACGGTTTGCTGTCTCATATTCTACATGGGCTGTCGCTATTGTTATTCCACGCTCTTTCTCTTCCGGAGCATTATCAATACTATCAAAGCTTTCAAACTTTGCTCCACCTGTTTTACTGAGGTAAAGCGTAATAGCTGCTGTAAGTGTGGTCTTCCCATGATCTACGTGACCAATTGTTCCAACGTTTACGTGAGGTTTGCTTCTCACAAATTTCTCTTTAGCCATTTTTTCCTCCTCAAAGATCTAAAAGCCTGTCCTGCAGGCTTGGCATTAAGATAGCTTTTTTTGTTTTACTACCTTGGCTTTTGCTCGAGATGTCAAAATCAAATGCGAGTTTTATATGTCAAATCTTTTTTATTATTTTTGTAATTTAACTATTTTTAATGAGTTAGGGTTGAGTGGAGTTGACTAAGATAAATTGAATTCTTTGACTGGTTTATAAAAAATATTCTTTAAAAAATAATTTATAACCTGTTATTGAACCACTTAGAAAGTTGATCATAAATTTCAATATCAGTTTGTGAGATAAAGGTTCGAGCAGGAATTGTATCCTTAAAATACTGACCATATCTCTTTGTGAATATTCTGTTATCCAGTACCAGAATCACACCACGGTCAGTTTTGTGTCTGATAAGTCTACCAAAACCCTGTCTGTATTTCAATAAAGCATTAGGAAGCATATAGTGCATGAAGCTGTTCTTTCCTTCAGCTTCCAGTTTTTCTAAATAAGCTTCTACAATTGGTTCGGAAGGAACCATAAAAGGTAATTTATATAATACAAGTAACTGCAGAGATTCACCCGGGACATCTACACCTTCCCAAAATGAATTAGTGCCAAATAGTACGGAATTTTTATTTTTCTGGAATTCTTTTAACATTGCTGAGCGTCCCAATCCCTTACCCTGTGTGAGCAATAAAATATCTCTGCTGTACATCTCCTCACTTAACGTATCATACGTTTCATTAAGATTTTTATAGGATGTGTAGAGTACCATAGTTCCAACTTTTGTTATTTCAACTGCTTTCCGTATTATTTCAATACTCTGCGAAGAAAAAAATCTATCTTTAGGATCGGGAAGAAATCCGGCAACCAGCACCATGGTTTGTTTTTGATAATCAAATGGAGATTTTACGACCAACTCTCGGACAAACCCTTCTTCCAAAAGATTCAATCCCATACGGTTAGCAAAATACTTGAAATTATTACGAATCGCAATAGTGGCAGATGTGAAAACAATCGAATCTACCGAAGAATAAAGTTCATCATTGAATATTTGATCTACATTCAACGGGCAGTATACCAAAACACCGGATGGATATTTTTTATCGCTGGTTTGGAAAGATTCCATCCAGAAAGCAAAGTCTTTTAACTCAGGATTATGCATTATCGAAAGCATATTATGATATTCCGAGATCATATTCACAATGCTATCTAGAGCTTCTTTATGTTTATCATGTTCAATAAATCGTTGTTTATTCACATCAGTGAAAATATTTTTGATACTCATAAAACTTCGTGAGAATTCCTGCCAGAAAAGTATGATCTTGTCAATATCTTCAATAAGGAAAGCGTGAGTTTCCATATTTGTAATACGTAATTTTCCATAACTTCCTTTTGCATTAACAACATCACCGATCTTTTTAAAGAATTCAGTAAAAATATCTTTTTTATCATCAATCAATTTTTCTGTTTCTTCAATCTTTATAAGTAATTCCTTTTTAGATAGAAAGTCACTTTTCACAGCATCTGTTCGCAATCTTACAAGAATCCCACTTTGATATTTATTATAAACAGAATGAAGCTGATTAAAAAAGTTATTAAAATCGGTGTAAGAGAGACTTATGCCAAGTTCCGCCGGAGCAAGATGAGGTAGGTTATGAGCTTCATCTATAATTAGATTATCAAATTCTCCAAGCAGAGCATTTTCACTTTGCATATTAGCAAGAAGCAAGTGATGGTTTATAATCACAAGATTTGATTCTTCTGCTTTACCTCTAATATCCATCAGAAAACAACTTTTATAATACGGACATCTTTTATTGCGGCAAAGGAAACTATCGGAAGAAACTTTTTTCCATACCCTTTTATCTCTATTCACATTGAATGAACTGTTTTCGGAAATATCTCCAGTTTTTGTGAACTCTTTCCAGACAATCAAATTCAAATATGAACTTACCTCATCGGAAGAAATTATTTTATCTAAATCTAAAGCAGTTTCTAACCATCTTTTTTCACAAATGTAATTACCTCTGCCTTTAAGAAGAGTCGCTTTAAATGGGATATCAATACAATTTCTAACAATCGGTAAGTCTTTGTAAAAAAGTTGTTCCTGAAGGTTTTTTGTGTTTGTAGAAATTATTACTTTCTTATTTTCACGATGTGTGTATTTAATGGAAGGAATCAAATATGCCAGAGATTTCCCAATTCCTGTTCCTGCCTCAACCAACAGAAATTCTTTTTTTTCAAAATTATCAAGAACTGCTTTTGACATATCAATTTGACCCTCGCGCAGTTCATATTTATCAAAATGTTTGTTAAAAACACCGTCCACTCCAAAAACAGTATCAATTGTAAAATCTAATACTTTCTTTGGTTTGTGTTCAATATAATTCCGATTATGAAAATCGATACCAGATTTTTGTTTTGTTAAAAGAGCTGTCTCTTTTTGATGTATTACTATTTTTTCGATAAATTTCGATAAACCAATTTTTTTTAATTGAATATTAGATATTTCAAATATCCTGTGATTTATTCTCATTGGAATTTTCTTCAAGATAAAATCAATAAGTGCCAGCAAGATTTCACCTGTTGCCTTAGCATCAAATATTGCACGATGTGCATTAGAAAGATCTATCTTAAAATATTCTGCCACTGTACCTAATTTATGATTTAAAATAAAAGGCAAATAAATTCTGCTAAGGTCAAGTGTGTCGAGAGTCTGGTTTGAGATCTTCGGCAAACCTTTTTCTTTAAATTTTGTATTCAGAAATCCAATATCAAAGGATGTATTATGGCAAACCACAATATCATCTTTAAGAAACTCAATTAAAGACATAAGTGCATTTGTAAGAATTTTTCCTGATGCCAACTGTTCATCGCTAATATTTGTAAGTCGTTTAATAAAATTTGGTAATGGTTTATTAGATTTTACAAAAATTGAAAACCGATCTTTTTCTTTACCATTTTCATATCGAACTGCACCGATCTCAATTATTTCGTTTTCGATAAAATCAAAGCCCGTAGTTTCAATATCAAGCGCAACAAAGCTAAATTGATCTTTCATGAATCATCCTAATAAAATTTGTAATAATTAACGTAAAGAATTATTTTCTTATCCCATAACGCTGCATTTTTTTAATAAGCCCCTGTCTGCTTAAACTAAGTGCTCTTGCAGCTTTTGTCTGGTTATCTTCATATTCGTCAAGAGCTTTCAGGATCATCTCTTTTTCCATTTTTTCAACTGCATCTTTCATAGATCTATTTTCTAATAAATGCACCGTTTCCGTATGTTGTATAAAATGGAAAATCTCTTGGGAGAGATCTGAAGGTTTAATTGAAGAATCTACATCTGAAAGTGTAATAGCTCTTTCAATTTCATTCTCCAACTGTCTAATATTTCCAGGCCAACTATAATTCATAAGATATTTCATAGCTTCTTCAGTAATACCATTAACCTTTTTATCGATCTTCTGACAGTATTTATCAAGGAAATGAACAGCTAAAAGTGGAATATCTGATTTTCTTTCCTGCAAAGAAGGAACATCAACTTTTATAACATTAAGTCTGTAGAATAAATCTAATCTGAATTCACCACTATCTACTCTCTCTTTTAAGGAAACGTTTGTAGCACAAATAACTCGAACATCAACAGTATGAGTTTGAGTAGAACCAACTCTTTTTATTTCACCTTCTTGCAAAAATCTCAATAATTTTACCTGAGTAGAAAGGCTAATATCTGCAATCTCATCCAGGAAAAACGTTCCTCCATCAGCTACTTCAAAAAGCCCTTTTTTATCGTGTGTTGCTCCTGTAAAAGATCCTTTTACATGTCCGAATAATTCACTTTCCAATAAAGTTTCTGGTAGTGCACCACAATATTGAGCTACAAATTTTTTGTTATGTCTATTACTGTTATAATGAATGGCTCTGGCAATAAGTTCCTTCCCTGTTCCACTTGGTCCTTCCAGAAGAATGGAGGTTGGAGTATTCTTTATTTTTTCGATCATGCGGAAGATTTCTTGAATTTTCTTGCTTTTCCCAATTATATTGGCGAATGTACTAGATGATGCCAATTCTTCACGGATAATTTCATGAGATTTCTGTAAATTCTCATATGAAATATTTTCGACTATTACAACAATTTGATTACACAATGCGCTTATAAGATTAAACATTCTTTCTGTAAAATAATGCGATCCATGCTTTGTAAAAAGACATACGATACCCTTTTTATCATTTCTTATTATAAGAGGGATTAAAATAATATTATTATATTCCGGTGCGAAGTGCGGTTGTTTATAATTCTGGCTTAATCCATCAATAAAGGTTTCATTAATCAAGTTCATAAGTTTTGTAAGATCCTCATCTCCTGTTGTCATTCCTTTTAAGATAACATATTCCCATGAATCTTTTACCATTTTATTATTATAAAGCGTAAATATCCCGCCTTCTGCATCTGCAAAATCTACTAATCTATCTAAAGCTACATTTATTACTGAGTCAAAATCAGTAATATCATTAAGTTCTTGTGTTATTTCATAAAACTTACTCAGTAGAGTTCTCTGAAATTTAGATTCTTTAAGTTCGATAGAATATTTTTTAGTAAGTTTCTTAATGAGTATCTCATTTCTTTCCAAAATTTTAATAGCGCCTAACCCTTTGATTAACTTAATATTATCATTCAATATCTGTAACGCCTGTTCCCAATCTTTTTCTTCAAGAAGTAAGGTGGCAAAATCATAATTAGCCTTAGCTAGTTCTATATTACTATTAGATTTAACAAAATATTCAATTGCATCTCTAAGTAAATCAAGAGCTTTTTTTCGATTATTTTTCTCTAATATTGAACGCAGATAAGAACATTTTCCTAGAGAAGAATCTTTTTCAATCTCTTCAGCAAGTTTCTGTGCAGAATCCAAATAATAATTTGCACTTTCATAATTTCTGGTTTCGATGAAATATGAAGCCTGATTCAAAGCACCTTCGATCATTTCGTTTTTAGCACTCAAACTTTTGAAAAAATCGTAACTTTCTACCAAATATGCATAAGCTTCTTTGAACTTATGAAGTGAGGTTAATACACTTCCCAAATTACCATATAATTCTGCTTTCATATACTCATCGGTAATTCCCGGTAACAAATCTTTGCTTTTTGAATAATAATCGTGTGCCAAATTAAATTCTCCACGCTTTTCATAAAGTTCACCAATGTTATTATAAGACCTAATCAACCCTTCTGAAAAATTGGAATCTTTAGATTTATTGATAGCTTGTTCATAATGATTAATAGCTTTTTGGAAGTTGCCAGATTTAAAGAAAAGTGCACCCAAATTATTTAGGGCAGCAATAACATTCTTGTACATTTTGAATTCTACAGATATTTCTAATGATTTATTATATGCTTCTTCGGCTTTCTCATATTTACCATTATCCATATAAGATACACCTATATTAATATAGACATTGGGGATTTGATCTCTATCGTTTAATAGTAATTGAATACGAAGAGCTTCATTCATACAATTTAGTGATTTTTTATAATCACTTTTATCTTCATAAAGACTTCCAAGATTACTTTCGCATATTGAAATCCCGTTTAAATTAAATCTCTCTTTCTCAGACTTCAGACTTTTTTGATAAAGCATCTCAGCTTTTTTTGTTTCACCTTGATGGTAAGATAGAACACCTAGATTATTGTAAATTGCGGCTAGACCTTCAATATTCCTGATTTTTAAATACAGTTTTTCAGCTTCTTCAAATTCATTTTCCGCTTTTTTCCAATCATCTGTATCATAGGCAATTCTACCTTTTAATTTTCTCAGATCGGCTTTAATTTTAAACCTGCTTTTAGTATCTTTGATCTGATCTGACGTATACATAGCTGTTTCTATTAATTCTATAACTTCATCAATTTTTTCCAAGTCTCGCAAAATATCAGCTTTCAATAAGCTAGTTTTCAAGATCAATTCAATGTCATCAGAATCTGAAGTATATTTTTTTAGTATTTCCAATGCAAATGCAGACGAGTTCATCTCATAAAGTGTTTCAGCAAGATCAAATACAATTTCACCTAAAGGCAGTAAATTTTCCACTGCAAGCTTTAGAGCTTTCCTGAAATGTTCAGACGCAATATCCAGTTTCCCTTGTGCTCTATTTGCTCTTCCCAAATTTAGCAGAATATCTATTTTCTTATCGGGCTTAGAAATTTGATTGAGATACAATTCATAAACTTTTATTAAAGATTGGTAATCGTTCAATATTGAAAAAGAGGATATGCTCTCTTCAAAAAAATTATCAGAGGCATTCCCAAAAATAATACTGATATCTTTCCGGAATTCCGGTTCGATAAAATTCAAAATAGTTGCTGAATATTCCCTTCGCTCTTTATCCTGTAAATTATTGAAGTAATTTTGTGAGAATGTTAATTTTTTTATATAATATTTGCCATCACACTCCATAACTAATCTAGTTTTAAATAGTACCTTCAAGTCTTTTATTACTGAAGTTAATTTACCAACTTCCATAATTCTCTTTTCTGAAGCATCAGTATCCAGTAGGAAAATAGTAAAAAGCAATTTCCTCTGTTTTGTGTTAAGTTCTGTAATGTGTTGAGAAGAAATTGTCTCCAGATCAATCTTCTTTTTTAGAAAAGAGTCAAAATCAAATGTTTTGTTTTTGGAAAGTAAGTTATTAATTATATAATCTATAATGGATAGATTGCCGCCAGAAATATTATGGATGATCTCGCTTTCCGAAATTATAGAATCACTTTTTTTAGGAATAACCTCTAGCAAAATATTTGTGATCTGTTCTTTTCCGGGTATTTCAATTTCTATTTTTTTTGAAAATGGAAAAGTATCCTTCATTGTAAAAATAACAAACTGGATATTTTGTTTTGTTGCATATTGAATTATGTATTTAATAAAATCCCTTGTATATTCATCCAAAAAACAATTCTCATAAATTATTATTTTTTTTGATTTTAATAATTTTTTCTTATTTAAATGTTCTGTAATAAAATAAAAAAGGTCATACTTGTTTTTAAAGTTATATTTTTTAGATTTATCAATAATCTCAAAATATTCGTTATCATTTATGCTGACAATAAGTTGTAATATCTGTTTAAAATGATTATATTGGAATAAGCGAGGAAAATAAAGTTCAAAATGGATTTTATCATTACTCATCATCTGAATTAGATTACGGAGAATAAAGGATTTACCCGAACCTGTTCCTCCGATTATCTCTATGATCTTACTACTCTCTAATTCAAGAGAATTAATAATATTTTTGATGAGTGTGTTATCATTTGTTACAAATTTGCCTATTACTTTATCGAGTTTCTTATCCATAAAAACCTCTTTCGAACATTTGATTCAAATTCAAAAAAGTTTTAAAGAATAATTTGTCAACAATGTTTTTCTTTGTGTAAAGTATATTTACAGTTGGAACTATATATCAAAGGTTTTTAGCTTATTGCGTTATGTAAAGAATCTAATATTTTCTTTGCAGTAATGGATTTCATGCAATTAAAATGTTTTCTAGGGCACATGTTCCCTCCATGAAGGGAACATGGCTGGCATGGTAGATCAGCCAAAATAAGTACTGCATTCTTATTCATAGGAGCAAATCCCAATTTCGGGTGAGTTGCTCCAAAAATAGCAATTTGTGGTTTTTCTAATGCTGCAGCAATGTGCATCGGTCCACTATCATTTGTGATTACTATATCCATCTCATTTATTGCTTTTGCAAGCTGTTGTAGATCTAACTTCCCGCTCATGTCAATTAGATTGGTTTTTGTTAAGGAATTCAACTCCTCTGCCAAATCAATTTCTGCTTTTGAACCAAAAACTATAAAGTTGCAATGCCACTCAGACGGTACTAAATCGATGAATTCAGCTAACTGCTCAACGGGATATTGTTTTGTTTTATGGAGTGCTCCAGGAAAAATCCCTATATTCTTTACTTTATCTGAGATCCTGAATATCTCAGGCATTGAAATGTTCTTTACGGGAAATAATTTAGGAGCAGATATTTTTGTTGTTAATCCAATTTTTTTTAGTGCACCAAAATACAAGCCAACTGTAGATAGAATTGTTTTATTTGTTCTTTGATTTACAATTTGTCGACGCAAAAAATGTTCTTTATTATATGTAACTGTTTGTTTTGCATTAATAAAACTTTTTATAATGAATGTATTAAGTTTAGAATGAAAATCAATTGCAATATCAAATTTAATAGTTCTGAGATTTTTAAGAAGAGAATATTTATTTTCCCAATAATGTATTTCATCAACGCAATTAAACATTTTCACGATTGGTGCATATACTCTTTTTGTAAGATATTGTATTTGTGCATCGGGAAATTCGCTACGCAAAGCCTGTACTACGGATTGAGTAAGAACAATATCTCCCAGTGAACTAAGACGAATAACTAATATATTTTTCATTTGTTTGAAGCAGGATTTTCAGGATTAATCCAGCTTCAGATCTCTAATTATTTCTGGAATCTTGTTGATAACTTCATTAATTTTATTAGCGTTCTTTCCACCCGCCATTGCCATATCTGGTCTACCACCACCCTTTCCACCAACCAGTTCAGCAACTTTTCCGACGATCTTTCCAGCATGATATTTGTTTGTAAGATCTTTTGTTACAATAGCAAGAATAGAAACTTTTTCATCAATTTCAGCAAAGAGAATACCAATTCCAGATTTTAGTTTATCCCGAAGTTGATCACCAATCTGACGCATCATTTCGGGATTCTGGATATTAATCTTAGCAATAACTACTTTAGTTCCATCAATATCTATTGCTTTTTGAATAAGTTGATCTATAGTATTTCCGGCAGATTTTACACGAATAGTTTTTAATTGAATGTGTAAATTTTTGTTCTCACGGATCATTTTATTGATCTTCTCAAGAACTGAAGCAGATGGTGTATTCAACTGACGTCCAATTTCATCAATTTCATCTTCAAGTATCTTAACATATTTTTCAGCTTTCACACCTGTAATCCCTTCAATTCTTCGAATCCCGGCAGCGATAGAAGATTCTGAAGTAATTTTGAATAAACCGATTTCACCTGTATATTTTAAGTGAGTTCCACCACAAAGTTCTTTGGAATAATCTCCAATGCTCACAACTCTTACTTTTTCTCCATACTTCTCACCGAACAAGGCAACAGCACCTTCTCTCTTTGCATCTTCAATGTTCATAACTTTTGTTTTTACAGGTAAACATTCACGGATTTTCTCATTTACTGCTCTCTCAATAATATCAAGTTCATGCTTTTTTACTTGTTTGAAATTGGTGAAATCAAAACGCATGTGATCGGGATGCAAATATGATCCTTTTTGCTGAATATGATCTCCCAATACATCTTTTAGTGCTTTGTGTAAAATGTGTGTAACTGTATGATTTCTGGTAATACCCATTCTCCTTTCAACATCAATTTCTGCTGTAAATTCTTTGATGTTAATTTCACCTTTCTGCAATTTACCAAAATGAATAAACATATCTGCATCTTTATGAACATCTGTAATCAAGATTTCACATTCATCATTAAATAGCTTTCCAGTATCTGCAATTTGTCCGCCGGATTCAGCATAGAACGGAGTTTTATTCAGCACGATTTTTACGTTTGTTCCTTCTAAATCGTATTTTATTATTTTACAAGTTGAAGAATTTTCTGTGTAACCCACAAATTCTGTTGGAATATTTTCAGATAATTTCACCCAATCTATTTTATCTGTCTTCAGATTAAATTTAGCTGCATCTCTGGCTCGTTTTTTTTGTTTTTCCATTTCTATTTTAAAACCTTCTTCATCAACAGTTAATCCTTTTTCTTCTGCCATAATTTTAGTAAGATCGAGTGGGAATCCGTAGGTGTCGTAAAGTTTAAAAACATTTTTCCCAGACAATAAATTAAAATTTTTAATATTATTTTGTATTATTGAAGATATATTTTTTTGAAACTTAATAAATGATTCAGATTGATTTTTTAAATTCTCGTGAAGTAATTCCACAAAATTATTTTCGAAAGTTGTTATACTCGGTAAATCTACTTTTATGTTGGGAAATTCTATTTTTACCGGTAGAATATTTGAAATGCTCTTTTGGAATTTATGCATATCAACTATCTGATTTTTGAATGTATTCTGTAAAGTTCTTGAAATATCTTGAAATTTGTTAGAAAGTAATGAAGAAAATTCTTTTAATCCATTATCTAAGGTCAGATTAAAACGTTCCTCTTCAGCTTTGATGACCATTTTGATGTGAGTTTTTTGATCTCTAAGTTCGGTAAAATGATCTGCCATCAAATCTACAACAATATCAACAAGTTTGTAAAGAAATGCTTCTTTCATATTCAGTAAATGTCCATGACGAGCAGCTCTTCGCAAAATCCTGCGCAATACATAACCTCTTCCTTCATTAGAAGGCATTCCACCATCTGCCATGGCAAAAACCAAAGCCCGAATATGGTCAGCAATTACACGATGGGAAGTTCCCCTTTCATCTGTATGATATTTTATGCCTGATACTTTTTCTATCTCTTTTATCAAAGGTTGGAACACATCTGTATCATAATTGGAACTTTTATTTTGCAGAACCTGGCAAACACGTTCAAAGCCGGCACCAGTATCAACATATTTATTTTCAAGTGGATTTAAGGCACCATCTTCATCACGAAAGAACTGGATAAAAACAAGATTCCAAAGTTCGATATATCGATGGCAATCACCATTCACTTTGCATTGATGGTTAGAGTCATCTTTTAAATTACAAAATTTCTCACCTCTGTCTATATGAATTTCAGAACAGGGACCGCATGGACCGGTACTTCCCATTTCCCAAAAATTATCTTTGTCACCGTGATATTCAATATGAGATTTTTCAATATCCGTTTCATTTTCCCAAATTTCATAAGCTTCTTTATCAGATGTATGAACAGTTGCATAAAGTTTATCTTTGGGAAGCTTCCAAACATCGGTAAGTAATTCCCAAGCCCATTTTATTGCTTCCTTTTTATAATAATCTCCAAATGACCAGTTGCCCAGCATTTCAAAAAAAGTGTGATGATAACCATCTCTGCCGACTTCATCCAAATCGTTATGTTTCCCACCGGCTCGAATACATTTCTGGCTGTTCACAACTCTTTTATATTCCGGTTTTCTTTCCCCCAGGAAGATATCTTTAAATTGGTTCATACCGGCATTAATAAAAAGAAGTGTGGGATCATCTATCGGTATAACAGGTGCGGAAGGAACGATTTTATGATTCTTTTTTTTGAAAAAATCCAAATATTGTTTTCTGATTTCATTACTGTTCATTTTTCTCAAGCTCCATTATAATTAACTTTAAAAGTTTTTATTAATATGAGAAATATCCGTCTTTCTGAAGAAATCTTCAATGATCATTCTCACGAATAATCTCATAATAAATGGAGATTCTTCCTATAGAACAACGTGAATGATTCGTCAGGATGACAAGAAACACTCCCTATGTAAAAACTCTTTCTAACTAACTCTAAATTCAATTGTTGTAAAAATCGGTAAGTAAGAATTTCTGTAAAGAAAAAAGGGGGATTGCTGTACTGTAACATTACACGCTGAACTGATAGAACCCATCTTAATTCCCCCTTATTATCCAGCTGATTCCTACTTCATAAATTATTATAATTAAGGCAATAAACTTTTTATACTTTTAATGATCATCAATAATTTATAAGTATAAAAAGTCCACATCTTCATTGACAATAATAATTCTGTCTTTTTCTTTTTAATAGATATTAGAATCAGAGAAGAATTTGCAGGAGAAGATACTATGAAAAATTTTACCGATAGTTTTATGCTCATTTATAATGGCGGCACATCTTGGTAAAGTAAATATGTTTGTTTTACAATATATAAGTCTATTAATTCCATTTATTCTATTTTGGAAAAACAAAATCTCAGCAAGAGCAGTTCAGATATTCTTAATTTTATACGGTTTTGAATGGATCCGCACTTTAATTTATTATGCACGTATCAGAGAAGAGAAAGGTGAAGATTGGCTTCGTTTAGCAATTATTCTGGGAGTTGTTGCACTTCTTAATTTCGCAACTGCTCTGGTTTTTCGTACTAAAACTATGAAGGAAAGATACGAGTTGAAAGAGGTTTTACTTTTTTTGCAACCTCGCGAAGAAAATTAATACCTCTTTCAATTTTATGTCTGAGTAGGTCTCTCACGTTTTTTAGCTTTTAATAGTTCTTTTTCCAATGCATTTATCAAATTAGTGTATCTAGCTTTGTTGTTATATTTCGTTAAGAGTTTAATAAAATTATTTACTCTTTTTTCTAAATCATTAACAATATCAAAATCAGAAGAGAAAAGCATTGGAAAACAACTTTCACAAATTGTTTTAGTTACTCGCTGAAAATTTCCATAATCCTCACCCTCTAAATAGAAACTAGATGCATAAATATAACTTACTAGACTTTGTGCATAATATCTCTTATTGAGTTCAAATCTACCTTGAACATGAAATACCATTCCACTCATTGCATCAGATTTTTTTTCAAATCCAATTTCCATTTTTTCTATTTTCTCTTTGAATCCAATTTCCATTTTTTCTATTTTCTCTTTGAATCCAATTTCCATTTTTTCTATTTTCTCTTTGAATCCAATTTCCATTTTTTCTATTTTCTCTTTGAATTTTTCTTCATACAAATCAAATTCGTTTTTAATTTCACTTTTTATTTCTACTAATAATTCTTGTTTTAGATTTTCCTTTTCAATTTTCAGTTTTTTAGTTTGATAAAAGTTTATGAATAATGGAAGCAAAATACCTATAAAAGCTACAAGAATTCCGAAGAAAATCATAACATCATAATACAAAGAATGTAGTTTATCAAGAATTTGCAAGTTACTCTCTGTTGCAGTAATTTCTTTTTGTATTGCTGGTTGCTCAGAGGTAACATCCTCAATAGTTGAGCATATTAATGTATTATATAATAGAAATACTAATAAAACAATAATTATTATTTTCATCTTTCTCCTCCTAATAATAGATACTTAATTATTTAATTTTCAATATAATTTCAAAGTCAGAAACTTTATATCTTTGTCAATAATATTAGATGAATCTACTTCTTATGATCAATTCTTGAAACACTTCGTTAATATATTTCTCAATTTGAGATTCACATACAGATCACTGGTTTCCAAAAATTCTACAAATTCCTGATGTAAAAATTTCTGTTCTATCTTTAATTGTACATAACATTTTACATGGCTTCCTTTAATTGGGATAGTGTAGACCTCACCCAATTCAATCTGGACATCTGCAATATTCATCAGGTAATTTGTAAAGTGTTTAAATACTTTATCTAGTTCCGCCTGGATCGCATTATTTCCAGAAGTTATGCAATTATCTGCGACATAGTTATTAAGATATTTTTCTATCTTAATTGGATAAGTTTGAAAGGCAATATTCTTCGCAGTAAGTTTTGCCAGGTACTCTTCATAACTTTCTGCTTCTGCACAACTGATAACATAGCCTTCTTCCTGTACTTTGTACCAAATTGGAACTGTAGGTTCTGTTTGTTTTTTTATCATGGAGCAGGAAATGCTAAGGAGAACTATCAGGATTAAAAATATTTTATTCATCTTACACTCCTAAAGTTATTTTATAGTACAATGATTATTTATTAGTAAATCAGCGTCAAGAAAAGTGAATGACAGCAGGATAATTTACCATGATATTTTAAGATTTGTTTGACTTTCTACTCTCATCTATGCTTTCTGATTCAAGGAGAATAAATAAGAAAATAATTGGATGGAAACCTTAACATATGAATAAACTCATCACCAGTCATAGACACTTTCACGCTGAAGAATTCAAGCAGGTTTGGAAGATCGCCTGGCCTATCATTCTTACTAATATGTTGCAGGTTACTGTAGGCATTGTCGATTTTAAGATGGTCGGTTCACTTGGTATCGAATCTATCGCGGCGGTTGGAATGAGTCGCCAGGTAATGATGTTCATTATGATCTTGATGATAGCGATCAGCGGTGGCAGCTCTGTACTAGTGGCACATGCTTACGGTGCTAAAGATAAAGCAAAAGTCAGCCGTACCGCAGGACGGTCAGTCACTTTCATGATCCTGGCTGCACTCCTCGTCATCATGCCGTTGGGACTGCTTTTTTCCAAATCCATCCTAATTTTGTTGGGAGCTGAACCTGAAGTTATCGGATTGGGATTTTCCTATTTGCGAATCCTTTTTCTGGGCAGCATTTTTTCTATGTTCAATTTCGTGATCACCGGCATTCTGCTGGGTGTGGGAAAAACCAAAGTTTCCCTGAACCTGCTTTTGATAACCAATTCATTGAATATTGTTTTTAACTATATTTTCATTTTTGGAGTTGGAGCGATTCCGGCTATGGGTGTGAAAGGTGCAGCTTTGGGAACGGTTGCATCTCGCTTTATCGGTTCCTTTATTGGTGTGTGGATCTTATTTTCCAAACGTTTCCCCATTCAAATAAATTTGAGAGATTCACTTACATTCGATTTTCCACTGCTGAAGAAAATCCTTTTTCTAGGTGGGCCCAGATCGATGCAGGGAATTGTGCGCAATTTCTCAAGGTTGTTCATTTTCAGGATCATCACTTTGCTGCCGGATTCCACCAGGGCGATCTCCGCTTACAGTGTAGCAATGCAAGTGCGAATGATTTCCAGTTTTGTAGGGTTGGCTTTTATGAATGCTACCATGAGCCGGGTGGGGCAGAACATGGGTGCTGGGAAACCGGAACTGGCCGAAAAAAGCGGCTGGTTAGCAGCCGGTATGGCAACCGGAATTATGACCTTTGTTGCTCTGATCTTTTTCTTTTTTCCCGAATCTATTATGAGTTTCTTCACCGATGATGTTGATGCGATCCAAATGGGAAAAACCTTTTTCATGATCGTTGCCGTAAGTGAACCGACGATGGCGTTTGCCTTTGCTTTGGGTGGTGGTTTACGTGGAGGTGGAGATCCGCTTTCACCTTTCCTCTATTCCAGCGTTTCTGATCTGGTGGTGGTAATCGTCTGCGGCTACATAATGGCGATAACTTTGAATCTTGGTTTTGCCGGAATTGCCATTGGTATTGCAGTAAGTTCTCTTACGCGTGCCATTCCTTCCACCTGGAAATTCAAACAGGGGAAATGGAAGAAGAATATATTGTAGAAGTTAAACTAAAAAAACAATATTGTTGTTAAACGTAAACGTTATTATTAATATTGAGCAAAACAATGCCCATTGCTATCTCATGGGTTTGCAGGTACTCTGCGACAAGATCGATTTTGTTTTTGTTCGTTGTTTTATTTTTTTAATTCGTAATTCCCACTTTCCCTTGATTCTTCAACCATTTGAGGGCTTCTCTTCTACTTAGATTTGCAAGTTCATTATTGTTTACAAAGTTTATAACTGCCTGTGCATTTGTTTTAGAATATTCTCGTAAGATCCAACCAATTGCTTTGTTGATAAAAAAATTTTTACTGCCATTTAGACTCATGATGAGATTTTTCATTAGTATTTCATCTGTTTTTTCTTTGTAACCCAATTGGAATAATAAACAAGCTCTCTGCAACCACATATTCCCGCTTCTCATCCATCTATCAATATATTTATCTCGAATATTGGGAAAACGTTTAAAGTGCTCTCCCACCATCCAACTTGCTAATCCGTCCACACTGTCCCACCACGATTTTGTGACGATAAGCTGCTCGAAAAGATCTATGAAATCTTCATTCCACTTATTGGTGTATTTTTTTAATAAACCAATTGCAACATACTGAAATTCCCGTTCTGGAAGATCCCACAAATCTAAGGTGATCTGCTTCAATTCTGATATTTGTGGTAAGCTATTTTCTTTAATAAACTCTTGGAACAACTCCTTTCGTCTCGGTGTTTTTATTCCCAAATAAGGAAAGAGATCCTTCATATATTTTGCCATTGGTGCAGCGTTGTCAGGGTTGGCATTTGCTTTATATAATTTTATTAAAGACTCAATATAATTGTGCATTGATCAATCTCCAAATTTTGTTGAATTTATAAAATTCTCAAAAATTAGAAAATTCTGTTTAATTTGTGCTTCAATATCCAATTCATTTTTGTAGAATTCTTTGTCATTTGGAAATTCCTCAATATGAGTTCGTACCATTTCAGTTCCATTTTCAAATTGCATTTCAGGATGAAACTGCACTCCCCAAACAGGCAAATTCTTATATTGGAAAGCTTGAATTTCACAATCATTGTTTGTTGCAATTATTTTGAATTCATCTGGTAAATTGCAAATTTCATCGTAATGTGATTCCAGAAATACAGGATTGGAAATTCCTTTGAAAAGCGGATTATCTTTAATCTGCATTTTCTTCCAACCGAATTCAGCAGTTTCTGTTTTTCTACAAGCATCATTTCCCACCAAAGCTCTTGCGATCATTTGATGTCCATGACAAATACCCAGAATTGGTTTTTGTATTTTTATAAAATATTGAATTACTTTTATGATCATTTCATCGAATCCACTGCCCTGAGAAGCGGAAAGAGAAGAACCTGAGAGCAACAGATGAGAGTATTTGGAAAACACATTTTCATTCTTCTCAAAATCATTTAACCTTGCATCACCCAAATGCACTATTTCATATGGAAAACCATCCATGATGAAGGGAAGTGTTTTCTCATCGAATCCGATCTTGTATTTTTCAGTTATAATTGTGTTGAAAGCTAATAGCATAATTTATCCTTTAAATATAATTCTCAATCTTATTCCGCCATCCTCCGTTAAATTGAGGATCTTTGAGATTCCCAAACCAGTTGGGAATGACAAATCTTTAACCTTCAGAATGTCGAGAAAGGTAGAAAATATCACAATTTTCAGAAAGTTTTTGTTCGTTTTGTTTGTTGCTAAATCCCTTATTTAACCTTCTTCAAAAGTAAATCTGCAATTCCCATATTATAGCCGACAGATGAAAAAACAATTTCATTCTCTTTATTCAAAAGGAAAATAACCGGATAGTTTTCAATATCATCATTAATGATTTTATTACCCTTAATGAGCTTGAATTTTTCTTTCAGATCATTGAGGTCGTCAATTGCTCTAATTTCGGAAAATAAAATAAGTTCAGTATTATTTTTTTGGAATTCCTCTGTTTTTACAGAAAGTTGCTCGAGCATTCTTTCTTCCGGCTCGGAGGGGATTTCACCTCGCACAAAAAGAAGCTTGAAACCAACTGAATCGTCTTTAACAATTCTGATTATATTTTGTTTAGTTACTTCACTCCATTTACCAGAATTATCAAGATATTCTCTCGGTGTGATTAAGTCAATTTTTACAGAATCCAATCCTTCGATTGATTTAATAATAATATTCGCATCACCATTCCCATTTCGTACGAAAGATTCGATATAAATTTTGTCATCATCTTTAAAACGATAATCCGCTTTATAATCGAGAGAATCATTTTTGCCGTCAAAATATGTGTTGGAAATCGTTCCCTCTTCACTCAATTTTGCAATCAGGAAATTTTCATAAGGATCTGCTTTCACTTTTTCTCCATCAACAAAAAATGAGACTGTAATAAACTTCTTTTCATCCTGCTCTTCTTCTTCTTTTTCTTCTACCGCTATAAAATCATTACCATCAAAAAATTCCAATCTTCCTTTCCATTGAATGGGAACACCTAGTAGCTTCAAAGTGGAATTGATCAGCTTGGTGCGATAAAATTCGGGAACGGTTTTCATATTGAGAATATCATTGGGATTGAGGCTTCCAGAAAAATATGTCCATACAAAATCTTCATCGACTACAATATTTTTATCGACCCACTTGATAACTTTTTTCACCGTTTTTGCAGGATTTTTTGCAATAAGTTTCTCTATTTTAGGATAAAATTCTTTTTGCCAACCGTTTTGTGGAGGAGTTGCACTGCGCCAGGTGAAACCGATAACATTATCCACAAAGATGGAATCGGGAATGCTCGGGAAATTATTCTTAGCTTGAATAAAAATATCCACAACTGTTTGAATTGCAGTTGAATCAGGAATTTCACAGAGTTCTTTGATATCCCATTTTTCTATCATATTTACAATAATTCTGATTTCCTGCGGATCTTTGGTTTTCTCTAACAGATAATGAAATTGTTTTAAATTACCAGCAATATCATCACATTTTTTCAAGAATTTTTTCCTATCTTCAAAAAAAGTATTGTCCTGCTTTTCTGCTATTTTTGCTACATCATAATATTCTACAAACTCGATACTGTTCTTTTGATTATTAAGACGATTCTTTCTTTTAAGATCAACATTTTCTCTCATCAATTTATATTTTTCACCGAGAACTTCTTTTTGTTCTATATTGTCAGGATTATCAAATGGAATTGGAAAAAGAAAATCAAAATGTTCATCAATACCATTATTTGCTGATAACATAAGTTCCAAAGAACTATTTTTCATCGTATTTAAAACGGAATATCCCAGCAAATCATCCTTAAAGGCTGAAACAAAGACGGTACCTTTACCCAGTGGAACATTCACCGAACCCGTATCATCTGTTTTAAGTTCCGTTAAGGTAAATAATCCTCCATAAGTTGCTGCATAAAGAACAACAGAGGCATTCATCACGGGTTTATCATCAGCATCTTTTACTTTGATCTGAATATATTCAAAATCGGTATAATATTCTATCGAACTGATTAAAGTAGTATTGTCCTTTTGTTTGATCGTATTTTTGCTTTTGTAATTTCCAAAAGCTCTTGAGGTGATCAAAGTTGCTCTTTGGGTTGTTTTTGTGAACCAAGATTTATTTAATGAATTAGATGGTTCAGCACCGCCGGTATATTTCCATCCATTAGGAGTCCAGATTTCTACCCAGGCGTGATTGTTATTTGTAAAATTCCAAAAAGGAACACTTGCCGGACGGGTAGGAATTCCTACACTTCGGGCTGCAGCAATATAGATTATCATCATCTCTTCGCAGCGACCGATACCTCTTTTTATCGTCGTGAGTGGTGCCTGATCTCTGCCACTGGTTTGCTTAAAAGTCATTTGTTCCAAAGCCCACAAATTCACCAGAATTGCTGCTTCCTCGATATCTTCGACATCTTCCACAAGCGGTTTAAGCTCAGTATAGAAGATCTCACGCCAATCTTCCAGTGGTTCCTGGGAAACGCGATGAGGAAGTACGAAATGCTCAAAAATATCCTCGGGGTAATTTGCATATTTGAACTCTTTTGCCTTGATCGCAAATTCTATATTCGTCATCAGATAATCTTCAGTAAGTACTGATAGATCGTTGTTACTGCAGTTTTCCAACAGGAAGTTTAAATATCGAAGAGTATCACCTTCCTGAGTTTCCAATAAATTTAACAATTCTTCAGCATTTTTCCCGGAATATTTCTCGATTCTTTCAGCAGTTGTTAGTTCACTTGCATTTACAATTGCAATTGAAAAAAGCAATAAGACAATAAATAGTTTTTTCATAATCCATCCTTTATAATTCTATTATCAAGCCCAAATGATCCGATGGATAAATTCCATTTTTATCAGGTTTATTTCCAATTAATTTTATGCTTTTAATTTTATTTGCAAAAGCTTCATTTACCCAACAATAATCAATCCGTTTTATAGGTTTAGACATTGGATAAGTGAAACCATCATTATCAGGATTAAGTTTGTTCCATATATCTATAAATCCCTGCATTGTGAGTTTATGGAGATTCTCATTTTGAGGAGTTGCATTCATGTCTCCCAACAATACAAGAGGATATCCAGCAAACCGCTCGGTATAGATCATTACTTCACCAATGTTTGATCTTAAATTTATCTCTTCATTTGAAAAATGTGTATTAAAAAGAAAGAAAACGAAATTATTTGAAACTGCGACTGAATATTGAGTCACTCTTTTATTTTGATCTTTTGGATTTTGGATATAGGAATGGAAGACAGTTCCAGTCTCCATAATGTCATTTTTAGAAATAATGGAAAGACCTTCCCAAAAACCGGTTGGATTAAAGTGCATCGCTGGTTGAGTAACAATTTTTGCCTTAATAAATTTGTCTCTACTTTGAAGTTGCGTTAGGATCTGTTCAGCAGAATTCATATAAGTAGCTTTTGTGCTTGGATGAACTTTATGGAAGCGTACTTCCTGCAGTGCAATAATATCAGCATCTGCCTTTATTATTTCATCAGCGATCAAATTTTTCCTGGTTATCCATTGAGAATGATCATCATAGTTTGCAATGTTCCATGATATAATCTTCATAATTCCTCTACTCTCCAGTTTATATTATTCAGGGTGCATGTTACCATGCACCCTGACAGATATATTAATATTCTATAATATCACTATTTAATAAGAACCATTTTCTTAGTTTGGAAAAATTTATCTACTTGTAATTTGTAGTAATAAACTCCCGATGAAACCGCTTTGCCGCTGTTATCATCACCGTTCCAAACAATATTATTTATTCCTGATTTCAAATTTCTAATTTCAAATTTCTTTATCTTCTGCCCTTTAAGATTATAGATTTCGAGAGTCACAAACGAAGACGTTTGTGCTACAGAAAATGAAATTGTTGTTGTAGGGTTAAATGGATTTGGATAATTACCGTTCAATGAATTTACAATTGGTATTTGAATTCCATTTGCATCAGTATGATTAATTTCAACAACATTACTTGGTTCAGATTCCCAATCTCCACTATAAACAGCAGTGAGATAATAGGAATAACTTCCTGTTGGAACTCCTAGATCAAAATAGAATTCTTGAGTCGTACTTGCAAGATATACATCATCTCTGTAAATTCGATATTCGAGGAAATCTCTACTTGAACTGATCGCATACCAACTTAAAGAAACATTAGTTCCTAACGATGTTGCAGTAAGACCTGTAGGTACAGGAAGAATCAAATCAACATTAATAGTGTTGGAAGGATCAGATTCTCCTGAATCATAAATTGCAGTTACATAATAGGAGTATGTATCTCCTGCGAGTGCCTCATCAACATAGACCGTTGTTGGGAAGGGATCATTGTCAACTTCAGCCAGGAAGCTACCGTCTTTGTAAACATAATAACTTAAAACACTTGCACTTCCTGCATTCCAGGTAAGTTCAATACTATTATAGTCTATAATTTCAAACCCAAGATCCGTGGGAGGATTCGTTCCGCCACTACCATCTATCGATAGAGCTTTAATACAGAAATTACCTGTATTCTGGAAACCAGATGGATCATTGTAATCATAGAAATCAAGCCAGTCTCCGCCATTTTTGTAATAACTTTCTTCAGGATTAGCAGAAGATTCAACGATTGTTCTGTACTGAGCTCCTAAAAGAACCGGAATATCAGATGTTCTGTCATATGGATGACCACCATCTGAAAAAGATAAATAAACATAGAAGTCATCTCCTTCTGTTACCGAAATGCCTGTATCTAAATTTACTGTATGAAATCCTGCATGATCATAACTACCGGAAACAGTTGCAAGTTCATTTGTAAGATCAGTTCCGTCAAAATCATCATAAATCCTTACAATATAATCCACATAATCTACAGCAGTAAAGAAACTCACAGCTTCGATCACCTGGGCTCCGGATGCTTCAAAAGCATTGAATGCTTCAGTTGCTGTTGATAGTGTATCGCGCCAGCCATGATAGTCATGATAATAAACATTATCGTATGCCATTGGTTCTACGTTTTGAAATGAGATTGCACCCATCTCTATATTACGGCAGGAATGTTTATCGTAATAGGAAATCCAAAAATAACCGCTATTACCCCAGCTTGAACCCCAGCTGTTTCTTGCCAACCAGGCTCCGGGCAATGGAGCTTGTGTTGCATGATCATCATTCCAGCCTATAATAGATACTGCATGATTTGGATCATCCTGATTTGATGGTGGTTGATAATGGTTATAATTTGAAATAAATGTACCATTATATGATATACACGTTCCCAAAATTCCATTGTCTATTATAGTTTGCTTAATTACATCAATATTCGAAAGATCATCTTCTAGTATAAACCATTCCACATCTCTTGGATAAAAATAGTGATAACTCGATAACCATCTAGCTGGAGATGTAGCATTACCTGTGTAGGGTGCATCTATTTCACGGACTGCACCTTCTGCACGGGAGAGATAAGCAGTTGTCACACGGTAGTCTCCACCCTGGTGAACTTCCAATCCACTACCTGTCGGTGGTGTAACATCATCATTATTATGATCATTAAATCCGTTCCACCAATCGAGATGTCTTTCTGCCAGGTTTGGCTCTCCTGTTTCTCCGGCAGCAGTCCATGCACCATTTATCATCAAATTCCCCTCTATTGACGCATAGGCACCAAATGTCCAGCAAGTTCCGTATGGTCCTTGATTTCTAACACCTGGGACATAATTTTCACCATTCACATCACGCAGATCATATGTGTCTGCCATAAGAAGTAGTGACGTAATAAGTAATAAAACCACAAATAAATTTCTCAACATTTTTTTCCTCCAACATTTTTTTATTATATCATTCTCTTATTTATGCATAATACATTCCAGAAAATAAATTTAATTGTTTATTAATTAGTCAAATAAAAGATTTTATTCATTCGTTGGTTTTCTCATCCTGAGAGTGTCTACAATTATTCACTTTCGCTTCGAACGATTAATCGCAGGAATTGGCTCGGTACGTTCTACAAAAACAAAATGGTTCATCACCCTGTAAGAGTTTCTTTCAGACACTCCCCGATTTTGATTCTTCCAGGGTGTGCAAAATTATATCGTTGAAAGGAATCTGACATTTTCAAACATACCTTGAAAGTGTTAAACGGATAGAAAATTGTGAGAGAAACGCTTGTAAGGTTGATAAAATAAAAAAGGGGAAACCAATAAAGGTTTCCCCAAAGAAACAATGCTGTATGTCTATTTAGAAAGTAACCGATACTCCAGCGTTAAATGTTCGTGGCATTCCTAAGAAAACTTCTGCATTATTTGCATTGTGTTCTTTTTCTCCCCAACTATTGTAATCGCTATGATCTGTTGCATCCTGAATAAATGTAGTATCCAGTACATTGAACATATGGGCAAATACTGAGACACCTAATCCATTAATTCTAACAGGAAGATTATAGTTCAGGTGGAAATTAAGTTTAGTATAATCTGGAATTTTCCAACTTTGTGTTGTATCATCTGGATCTGTTCTGCCAAATGGTGTGAAGGCAGAATAGTGATCACGATAATGTTGTACGATAAGTTGAGCTCTCATTCCTTCAAGTGGGAAAACTGATGTTCCAAAAGATAATTGTGTCTGCGGAGCATCACCAACTTTAAGGTCTTCAACATAAATATCGATAGATTCAATTGCACCTGTAGGAGTTTCATATTCAGTATTTTCGATATTATTTAAGTATTTCCAGTCACCTTTTGCAATTGAAGCGTCAAATCTAAGTATATGTAAAGGCATATAACTTGCTTCAAATTCAACACCCATATGTCTTGAATCAAGTCCATTTACAAAGATCTTAATTTCATCCCATTCAAGTGTATCATGTTCAAAAGTTTTCGATTCATTTTTTCTATCAGTGAAATAGAAATTAGCTTTTGTTGCCAATTTTCCATCTAATCCTTTGAAGTTCACACCTGCTTCAAAAGCTAGGAATTCTTCATTCTTTGGATTATCGAATAAATCTCCAGTCCAGTCATTAATAACTTCATCAAATATTGGGCATTTACTAACCATACCAACGTTACCATAAACATCAAAATAATCATTAATAATAAAGCTGGATCCACCCTTTACTTGATAGCCACCTAACATATCAGTTTCAGTTGTTAATTCACCACTATCAACATCAGGGTCTCCATTAGCCAGTGTATCCGCAGTTACAAAATGATCTTCATAGGAATATTTGATCGTAGAATAACCACCCATCAAGTAGGCTGTTATTGCATCTTTAGTAAACTCACCTTGCCAGTAGCCACCTACCCAATCAACTGAGTTAGTATTGTAATAGTCAATTTTATCACCCAATACTTTCATTTGATCATCTGCAGTTGTGTCGAATTCATTTCCTGTGAATGTGAAATAATTTCCTCCAAGCAGATCACGTACTTCTCGGAAGTGATCTATGTTTGCAGTTCTCCAATCAAGACCAACAGATGTTTGAAAGTTTTCATTTATTGTATAATTTGCTTTAGAGATTGCTCCGATCGTCCACTGGTTGTTACGACTATTACGTAATATACCCAGAGCCTCACCATCTGCTTTGTAAAGACTGTCTTTATCAACCCAGTAATCACCTTCAGGTCCGGAATTCATAGCAATGGTTGCATCCCAATCCCATGCCCAGGGAGATGGACCATAATAGAATTTGTAGTCATCATCACCAAGTTCGCCATTTGCATCACGACGATAAATATCACCATAAGTTCCAGTTCCACCACCTTGACCACCGGAATAATATAGAATTGAATATAAGTTAAGGTCTTCATTAATTTTTGTATACCAGTTTAAGTTAATCTGTGGTTTATGATAGAAATTTTCTCTTTCATTTAAGAAATTGGGATCATGACGATCATGTTCTTTTCCATTCCAGAATTGTTTACCATCATAATAGTTACTTACTGGACTCCAGTTTTGATTGAAATCATGACCTTGTTCGGGAAATTTAACATAAGCAGTATCTGCATTTGAATAATAATCATCCAGATCTTTTGCATAATCCTGATCATATGTCGCAATATTTTGTTTGAAAAGATTCTGACCGTGTCTTTGTGGAGCACCAACAACATATAATTCTAGCTTATTACTAGAATTTATATTCCAAGCTGAAGCAACATAATATGCCCATGAATCTGTCCATGTTTTATCAATAAGCCCAACACCTGTTTTTCTCACACCGGTAGCATTAATAGCAAATTTATTATCAATAAGACCTGTGCTAGCCATAACTGTAGATTTTAAGAAACCACCACTTCCAAATTCCTGCTTAAATTTTGTGCCTACTCCCATTGCTGTAGGATCAGTGATAATGTTCATTGTTCCACCAATAGAAGGTGTTGCAAGATTCACAGCACTAAGACCTCTCTGCATCTGAATTGAGGAAGTTGCATCACCAACTCCATCCCAGTTTGACCAATATACCCAGCCGTTTTCCATATCATTCACAGGTACACCGTTGATCATAATTGCAACGTTTCTCTGGTCAAAACCACGAACGTTAATTCTAGCATCGCCAGCTCCACCACCTTGATTTGTGGCATAAACACTTGGTGTTGTTATTAAAGCTAATGGAATATCTCTTGAACCAAGTTTTGATTCCATCTCATCTTTGTCCATATCTGTAAAAGCAACTGGAGTTTGTCTCTCTTTTGCACGATCTGATACGATTTTGATTCCTTCAATACCAATTGATTCAACAACAAGTGCAACATTAATAATTGCTGTTTCATTTTCTTTTACTTCAGCTTCTAATGTTTTAGTTCCATAACCCATATAACGAAATTGAACCTCAACCATACCAACAGGAACATCAATAAGCGTGAAAGTACCATTATCTTTTGTATAAGTACCTTGATCTGAGCCAATTAATATCACCGCTGCGTTTGCAAGTGGCTGTCCACTTTTCTCGATAGTAACCCGCCCGGCAATTTTTCCAACTTGCGCATACACTGGCAGGATCAACAAAACTGTAAGAATTACAATCAAACAGATTTTTTTCATAACTTCCTCCTTGTTATAATTAATGAGACTATGTTAAAAAATTGAATTGTACTCTTGAAATGTCAAGTTGAAAAAAAATAATATTTACTTTTATATTAATAATTATGAGGATTGGAATTACAAACTTCTATTTATTACTATTTAAATGTTCCCATAATTTATTTTCCTTTTCATTCTCCGAGATTTGCCTAGTTCCACCGTAAAGAGTTTTTTCCCATTCACCATACATTGGATTTGGAAGAATAATAAATCTTTTACCAAACTCATCTCTAATGTTATCTACGGATGAATACCTTTCTTCAATATTTTTATGGCGGAAAATATCCTCAAAATCGATCAAATTATCTCCAATTAACATAACAATAAAATGGTCTTCGGCTACTTGATCTCTCCTGATACCTTTATTGGATGTATTATCTTTCAGAAGTATATGAGATTCCTCAGCTTGCGGGAAACCCAAAGCCTTTAAATTCTTAAGAGTTCCTTCTATGTGACTTAGTTTTCTGTTGGAAATGTAATAGATGTCACAACCATTCTCAAATGCATAATTAAGAAAATCTACCGAGCCTGGTATTGCTTTACCTTCAGCGCTTTTCACCCAATTATCAAAGTCTCCATAATATTGTGCACCATCTACAATAGTTCTGATCTCGAAAGCAGTATTATTTAAAACCGTTTCATCAGCATCCACAATGATAGCTCTTTTTTTTGTACGTTTAATTTTGAGATCTTCATCCAAGCGTAATCTGGCTATATTATAAGCCTGATAAGCAAGAGCACGATATTCTGCTGATGTTGTTTGCCACAAAGTTGACATGATCATAGACTTTTGTATCAAACCAATATCTTCTGCAAACGTTAAACAAGCGAATGTTAAAATAATTAAAATAATTATAACTTTTTTCATTTTTACCTCCTAGTTTATGAGAGCATTGTAAATGATCTCAAAAATATAGCCCACATGAATGCGGTTTGTGAAATCTATCTTCTCAACATTTATCTCAATTATCTTACCTTTATGATAACCAAATCTGCAAACATCATTGGCATAAGTTCGATACCATCCATTCAAAGCATCGATATCACTTCTACTCCAGCCACCTTCCATCTCCATTTCTCTTCCGCGCTGTTGAATGCGACTCCAGGCTAAGTCTGTTCTACCTTTTAATACTATCAGAAGATCAGATGAAGGAATTTCATTACATACAGATTTAAATTTTGCAGTTAACAGATCAAGTTCATCATGATCTAAAAATCCATCTTTATGGAATTGATAACAGAATACCAGCAAATCTTCTGGTAACGATCTATCCATCACAGAACTTTCTTCTCCACGGGTTCCCTTAATTTGAAGTTCTTTTCGCATATTTAAAAAATGAAGTTGAAGATCATAACAATAAGTTTTTTTATCCTTTAAAAATTTCTCCAGAAGTGGATTGTCTTCAGGATTTTCATATAATCCATTAATTTTCAAACTTCGTTGCATGATCGCCGTTAAGGTTGATTTACCTAAACCAACATTTCCTGCCACAGAAATAAGTCTTGGATTTTCGAGTAAGAATTTTTCCAGTTTTGTTTCTGCATCGATAGCTTTAAGAGTTGCTGCAGTCTCAGGTAAAGTTACCCATTTGCTGATTCCCGGAGTTGTTACGCGCAGATCAAGAGATCTGATCTTTTCTGCAATTTTATTGATGGTGATTTTTATATATTTATCTAGTGGAGTATCCACATTTGCATCTATTACAATTACAGGACAAGTAACATGACGGTTAATAAACTGCTCATAAAGCTGATTCAATTGTTCTAAATACTCTTTGGGAATTCCAACCTCACTTTTTCTCCCGCGTTCTTTGATCCTTTCCAAAAGAACCGGAACATCTGCTTTTAAGTAAACTATCAGATCCGGTAAGGTTATCTCTTGTGTCATCAGATCATAATTTCGCTGGTAAGCCAGAAATTCTTCTTCTGTCATATTCCCCATGATCTTTTGTGCCATGCCAAAAATATGATAATCTTCAGCAAGAGTTCTATCTTCTAAAACAATTCCTTTTCTGTCTTCGATCTGACGCTGCCTGTCTAATCTACCATTAAAAAATTCAATCTGTGCCATAAAAGCATTTCCAATTGGATCTTCATAGAATGCATCAAGTACTTTAGGGTTAAATTTCTCTTGAAAGGCATACACTTTTTCATCACCAATTCTATTGGGAATTGTTGAAATTAATATCTCGCTGTATGGTTCTTTACTTGCTGCATCTACCAATGTAGATTTTCCGACACCAATATTTCCCACAATCCCGATTCTTAAATGTTCCATTTATAACCTAGTACAATTTTATTCAAAGAGTTCAAATTCATCCAGGCTTTGGTAATATTTCTCGATCAGAATATAAGAAAATGGAATTGTTATGAGAAGTCCTAATCCTACAAATGCAATACCAATAATATTCATTACAAAAAGTCTTAACATAATGAAAAATTGCTGCCAGCGAGTTTCTGCACTTGCTTTATAACATGAGATCACTGCTTTGATCGGATTCATTTTCTTTCTTGTGATTAGAAGGACTGCCGGAAAAGTTATGGTAATCCAATAGAGAACTAAAATAAATCTGACAGGATGCAGAATTGGATCAACTGTAATTCCTAAAATGTAACCTGTACAAAATATTTTAAGAATTAAAAAGTATAAAATATTTACAAGTACAAGCAGAAAAAATGTTGGATAGCTTTTCAGCGCTTTAAGGTACATTGCAATTTTAAATGGTTCATCGGTAAAATTCTCTTCAAACCCAAACGGGATCAATGTAAACGGTACTAAAAACAACAACATGAGATTGGTAAAAAGATAATGATCTATCTTAAAACTCTCTGCCAGATCTATACTGAAGAATATTCCCAACCCAATTAATAAAAAAGAAGTGAGAACAATAAAAATAGAGAATGAATAATATTGAGATTTGATTGGTTTGAACTTTCCCCAAACTTCCTCATAATTTATTTTAGCAGAAAGTGGACCTGAAAGTGCACCGGTAGGTTGGCCACACACTTTACAGAAAAGAGCATGCTCATCAAGTTCAGCATTGCATCTCACATCTATTTTTCTACCATTTTTTGTTTTTTCTTTTCTCATACCATTACATTTCATAAATTTCCTCATCTATCATTCATTAATGCTAGAAAATTTCTGAGGAGCACTCATTTTGTCAATTATTAAAGTTCTTTACAAATAAAGCACTCAAAATTTATTTGAGGTTGCTTTGAATACGAAATGAGGAGGAGTTATGTATAAACTGAATGTAACCTCAAATTTCTCGTCTGCTCACAAACTGAATGGATACGAAGGGTTATGTAAGAACCTTCATGGTCACAACTGGAAAGTACGTATTGGAATTTTATGCGAAAAAATTGATAATATTGGAATGACAATAGATTTTGGTGAAGTGAAAAAATATTTAAATGATGTAATGATAATGCTTGATCATACTTATTTAAACGAATTAGAATTTTTTAAAGAAATAAATCCAACTTCAGAAAATATTGCACAGTTTATTTATTCTGAGATTAAAAAACGTATTGAAGTTCCAGATTGTAAAATGGCAGATGTTGAAGTTTGGGAATCTGATATTACCTCAATGGTCTATTTTGAGAGTTAGCCACAAAGACACAGAGACGCCAAAAAAATTCAAAATGACCAATTTAGAAGAGATTAATACATTAACCCAAAAAATAATTGGTTGTGCAATTGAGGTTCATCGTAGATTAGGATCCGGCTTATTGGAAAGTATTTATGAGAAAGCCCTTTGTATTAAATTGGAATATAACAGTTTAAAATTTGAAAGACAAAAAACTATACGCTCTTTGAGTCTCTGTGGCTAAAATATGAGAATTGTAGAATCAAAGTTTGTTAAAAGTGCTGTAAAACCTATAGACTATTACCCAACTGCTTTTGCAGAAATTGCCTTTGCAGGAAAATCAAACGTAGGCAAATCTACTCTGATAAATACAATATTAAACCGAAAAGGAATTGCCAAAGTAAGCAACAAGCCAGGGAAAACACGATTGATCAATTTCTTTGAAATTAGATTCAAAATTGATAAGGAAGAGTTGGATGGCTTTTTCAGTTTTGTAGATCTGCCAGGTTATGGCTATGCAAAAGTAAGTAAAACTCAACGCGATTCCTGGAAAAAAATGATCCTAACTTTCTTTGAGAACAGACAACAACTACGAGGTGTCGTCTGTTTGGTTGATATCAGGCATAAAGCAGATCCCAAAGATATACTCATGATAGAAATGCTACAATCTATGAATATCCCATTTATGATCGCTGCCACAAAATCTGATAAGATTCCTAAATCTAAAGCAAATGCTGCAATTATAAAATTGAAGAACGGGCTGAATTTAGGTGACCAGCAAATATTCGCCTGTTCATCACTAAAGAAAAGAGGAATTGATAACATCTTGAACTGGATCACAGATCAGGTTATTGATTTGAATTGACAATTGATTTTAGTAAGTATATTTTTTGGATTATGAATATAAAGGTTAAATTATGCTGGAAAAAATAAAAACACCGATAGATGTAAAAAGGCTCTCTATAGCACAACTGCAGGAATTAGCTGAGGATGTGAGAAAAAGAATAATCCAAGTGACTGCAAAAACCGGTGGTCATGTTGCTCCAAGTTTAGGTGCTACCGATCTTGCAATTGCTTTACTTAAAATGTTTGATCCGTTGGAAGATAGGATAGTATGGGATGTTGGACATCAATCTTATGCTTATAAAATACTTACAGAAAGAAATGAACAATTTGAAACTTTACGTCAATTTGGCGGATTAAGCGGATTCAATAATATCTTTGAAAGCAAGTATGATGCTTATGGAGTTGGTCATGCTAGTACTTCCATCTCTGCAGCACTTGGAATAGCTGTAGCCAAAGGAATGAAAGGTAAAAATGGACGCACCATTGCCGTTATTGGTGATGGCGCACTCACTGGTGGAATGTCTTTTGAAGCTTTGAATCATGCCGGACATCTGCAAAAAAATATAATAGTTATTTTGAATGATAATAATTTTTCTATATCTAAAAATGTTGGCGCTCTTCAAGCACATTTAACAAATATGCTGGTCAGCAAACCCTACAACGCAACAAAAAGCCTGATCTATGATTTCGTACAACATCTTCCTCATCGAATTCGCAGAAGAGTAATTTTGAGTGCTCGTACTTTGGAAGAGAACATGGTTCACACTCTTGCTCCAAATATCATTTTTGAGGATCTGGGATTTAAATACCTCGGACCTATCGATGGACATGATATGGCAAGAATGATTAGAATATTCCATAAAATAAAAACAAATCTTACGGGACCTGTCTTAGTTCATATTGTAACACAGAAAGGAAAAGGTTATAAATATGCAGAAGATGACGCTGCCCGTTTTCATGGCTTAGGACCTTATGAAATAAAAACAGGTAAGAGCAAGAAAAAAAAGGGTAAAACATATTCAAAAGTTTTTGGAAATACTTTAATAAAAATTGTTGAAAAAAATAAAAATGTAGTAGCAATAACAGCAGCAATGACTGATGGTACAGGTCTTGCCGATTTTGCGAAGAAATTTCCTGATAATTTTTTTGATGTTGCCATAGCAGAACAACATGCCGTAAGCTTTGCCGGTGGACTTGCAGTACAGGGAATAAAACCATTTGTAGCTATCTATTCCACTTTTCTGCAAAGAGCATTTGACCAAGTTATCCATGATATTGCTTTGCAAAAATTACCAATTGTATTTTGCTTGGATCGTGCAGGATTAGTTGGAGATGATGGAGCCACACATCATGGTGTTTTTGACCTTTCTTACCTTAATCTAATTCCCGGAATTCTTATCCTTATCCCTGCAAATGCTGAGGAACTTACTGCAATGCTGAAATTTGCCGCTGACTACAAGGACGGACCTATTGTGATTCGTTATCCACGTGGTTGTGCAAAGTATTCAGAAAGCAAAATTGAACCTATCAAAATTGGAAAAAGCGTTATTGTTCATGAGGGAAAAAATGTTGCAATAATTGGTGTTGGAAAAGCAATGGAAGATGCAGAAATTATCTACCAAAAATTGAGAAATGAACTTCCTGATGTTGATCCGTATCTTATTAATCCTCGCTTTTTAAAACCACTTGATATTAATTTAATGGATTCTCTTGAGAACAAAGTTCATACAATAATTACAATTGAAGACAATGTGCTTATCGGTGGTTTTGGCGACACTATTAAATCCTATTTTTCCAATACAAATATAAAAGTTTTTTCTTTCGGTATTCCCGATGAATTTATTGAGCATGGGACAGTGGATCAACTAAAAGATATGATAGGAATATCTGCTGATAAAATTACAAAAAAGATCATCTCAATTTTAAAATAGAATAAAATGGAATATTCTCACGATACTATTTCTGCAATTTCTACTCCCTTAGGAATTGGCGGAATTTCTGTTCTTCGAGTAAGCGGAGACAAAGCAATAAATGTAGTTTCCGAAATATTCAAAAGTAAAACAGACATTAAAAATCAACCTTCACATAAAGCAATTTTTGGTCGCATATCAGATGCAGAAAAACTTGTAGATGAAGTAATTGTAACTGTTTTTAAAGCACCTCATAGCTATACTGGTGAGGAAGTTATAGAAATTTCATGTCACGGTAGTACCTTTATTACAAATCAAATCCTCCAAATATTATTGCGAAACACCAGGTTAGCAGAACCCGGTGAATTTACTCAACGAGCATTTTTGAACGATAAGATAGGCCTTACACAAGCAGAAGCTGTTGGTGACTTATTAACTGCAAAAACAAGAATTTCTCATTTGGCTGCACTTCAACAATATGAAGGAAGTTTACATAATCGAATTAAGAAACTGCTAACTCAATTGACTGATTTTCGTACTCAATTAGAACTTGAAATTGATTTTTTAGAGCAGGATCTTGATGAAATTGATAATGATAATTTAGTAAAAAATCTCACTACTTTGAATCGAGAACTAGATCAACTTGCCAAAACAGGAGAAGAAGGTCTGATAATTAAAGATGGATTGAAGGTTAGCCTGGTTGGAGCACCAAATGTAGGAAAATCCAGCATTTTCAATTCCTTACTGGAAACTGAACGGGCAATTGTAACTCCTATTCCGGGAACTACACGCGACTATCTGGAAGAGGTTATCTCTCTTAATGGATACCTTGTTCGTATCTTTGATACTGCAGGTTTGCGTGCAACAACAGACCAAATTGAAAAGATCGGCATTAAACGTTCTTACGAAATTATCAAGAATTCGCATAAAGTATTATTTATTATCGATGGTAATGAAAACAAAAAAGAATACAATACTCTTTCTAAACTAGTAGATGAAAATAAAATAATTAAAGTTCTAAATAAGTCTGACAAATTTAATAAAATCGAACTTCAGGCTTTTAAGAAGAAAGGATATATTATCTGCTCAACTCAAGAGAATTCAGGACTTTCTAAACTTAAAAATTCTCTGTTGTATAATATCGAGATTTCTGAAGAAGAATTACATGCGGGGATTCTGACAAATGCGCGGCAAATAGCTGCCGTAACCAAAGCTGCAAAATCTGTAGACAAAGCCTTAGAATCAATTAACAATGGTATGGGATATGAATTTACAGCTTTTGATCTTAAAGAAGCCAGTAGTGCATTAGAAGAGATTATCGGCAAAGTTACAACAGATGATATTTTAAATAATATCTTTGCAAATTTCTGTATTGGGAAATAAATTTTAGAAATAAAACATTCCAGTAATTTGAAAAACATTTAAAAAAATCCGCAGGATAATCTTATATCATCTGTCTTCAAGTTTGTGAAAAGGAGGCAAAGATGAATAAGAAATATGTAATTATACTGATAATGTTAGTTTCAGTTTTATTGCTGTTTGCTCAAGACAATAACCGTCAGAATAGACCAGATGCAAAGCAAATAATGGAAACCTTAACCAGCAGTTTAGAACTTACAAGTGAACAACAGGAAAGTATTAGTCCACTTGTAGATGAACAATTTGAATTGATGAAATCCCATGGTGAACCGGGAAAATCTCAAAGTAAAGGTGATCGTGAAAAATTTAAGAATAGTATGGATGAAATAAACGAACAGATTTCTGAATTACTAAACGAAGATCAGCAAAAAGAATACAAAAAGATAGTAGAAGATACTCATAACAAACATGAAAAAGGTCAAAAAAGGCCGTAATCGACCGTTCTCCGGGGAGCTGCAAAGCTCCCCACCTCCCCTTTAAATAAGAAGAAAAATTAGAAGGAGAAAAATTTTGAAAAAAATATTAGCAGTAATAATGTTCGCATATGTTTTTCTTATCTGCGGATGTAATTCATTTAAAGTTGAAAGTATTTTTAAAATACATAAAATTGTAATAGATGGAAATGATGAAGATTGGAGCGATGCCAAATATTATATCGAGAAACATGACATTGTTTTTGGTGTTATGAACGACAATGATTTTCTTTATCTCTGCTTCTATCCAACAACTAGTGAATTAACCAGACAAGTTCTGTCTCAAGGGTTAACTTTGTGGATAAACAATGATGCAAAAAGAAAAAAGAATTATGGAATTCGTTTCCCATTAGGTATGCAGAATTTAATGAATCAGCAAATGCCTGAAGAAAATGGAAATCAATCGAGAAAAAGTAACCCGAATAATGGAAAAGTTGATCCTAAAATGATGGATCTTATGGTGAAATCCATAAGCAAAGAACTGGAAATTATTAGTCAGGGAAATGAGCAGAAAGAAGTTATCAAATTTGCAGACCTGAACGGAGTTGAAATAGGTATTGCCTTCGAAAAAGAGCTTTTTGCTTATGAATTAAAAATTCCTCTGGCAGATAATCCTGATTTCACAGCTTCAATTGGAGCCGATCCAACCTCTAAAATTACACTTGGTTTTGAAGTTCCTGAACCCGATAAAGAGTCAATGAAAGAGAAGGATGGCATGGGTGATAGACCATCTGATGGACGGTCCGGTGGCGGTGGCGGCAAGGGAATGGGTAAAGGTGGAATGCAAGGTGATGCATCTAATAAAACACAGCAATCGGAACAGGGATTGGATATCTGGACAATTATCCAATTAGTTGAAAATTAGATTCAACATTTTATTGACACTTAAATATCTAAAATCGCAAAGTAGCTGGAGAAATTTTGGGAATATTGCTGAAGAAAAATGAAGAAAAATAAACTTTTAATCTATATTGTTTTATCGATTATTGTACATATTTTATTATTATTGATTTTGCAATTGGACAAAAATGTATTCTTCAATCCTCAACAATCTAATGATTTGCAGGGAGAAGATCGGCTGACTTTTGAGTTCATTGAAACTCCTGATGTAGAAGATCAACTTCCTGACACTGAAAACAATTTGGTTTCGGATAAAAATACCAAAGCTTCCGACTTGAATGAAAGTGATCTGCCCGATAAAGAGTTTCCTTTCCAAACTGGTGATTTAACTCATAAATCATTCCAAGAGAATGAAACAAAACAAACTCAAGAAGCTAAATTGCAATCACAAAATGGAGAAAAAATATCAGATATCCTAGCTGATCTGTATGAGAAGAAACCAACCTTTCTGAAAGATTTTCAAGTCAGGCAAAAATTAAAAAATTTCACACAAACCACTCCTGATTATGATCAGGAGATCAGTTCCACACGGAACAATGGCGGCATGAAATTTAATACTTATGCCTGGGAATTTGCACCTTACATGCTTCAATTAAAGCATAAGGTACAAAGTAATATTAATCCACCATACGCTTTTACCCGGTTAGGTGCAATCGATGGTAATACTCTAATACGCTTTAAGATAATGCAAGATGGTTCGCTAAAAGATTTGGAAGTAATTGGAAGCGATGCACATTATACATTGGACGATACCAGCACTCGAGCAATAACGTATTCTGCACCATTTATTCCACTTCCTAAAAATTTTCCTGAACCCTATTTGGAAGTAACTGCTCTTTTTTCATACTTGATTGGGAATAAATAGAAATGAAAGAAACCTTCGGAATGGTATTCGAACTTCTTGCTCTTTGTTTTACCTTCCGAATAATTGATAATAGAATTAAATTAGTGTTTAAACCTTGAAATCTTTTCTTTCAAGATTACATGGGAGTTAACAATTTTAAGGTTGAAGAATTTTGTAAATAGTTGGAATAAAGCGTAAGAAACCTTAAAAGGGCTAAGTTTGATGTATTTTTTGAAAGAAGCCCTTACAAGGTTAAGTAAATAGGAGAATTATGTTTATAGAAATATTTGAATTCCTGCAAAAAGGCGGCTATTTGATTATACCAATAGCAATTTGCAGTGTGTTATCGCTAGCCGTGATTATAGAAAAACTCATCAGTTTAAGAACCAAAAAAATAATCGTTCCCGAAGTGAAAAGTGTGATTAACAGCCTTACATCCGAAGATGATATTAATCTGGCTCTTTCGGTGTGCGACCAGCATAAAGGTGTACTTTCCAATTTGATGAAAATGGTTTTGCAGCATAAAGGGACATCATATCTAGCAGTGCGGGATGAGCTTTCTGATAATGGACGTCAAGAAGTGCGAGTTTTGGAAAAAGGATTGGTGATATTGGAAACAGTCGCAGCAGTAACTCCCATCCTGGGCCTTCTGGGAACTGTTGTGGGAATGATAAAAGTTTTCAATGTGATCTCCGTGCAGGGAGTGGGAGAAGCATCCGCACTTTCGGGTGGAATTTCTGAAGCTCTCATTACAACTGCTGCTGGTCTCACCGTGGGAATCCCTGCTCTAATTTTCTATAACTATTTTTCCAAAAAAACTGAAGACTTGATCCTGGACATTGAAAATATTTCTAATAATTTACTGAAAAAGATCATTGAGTTTCGGAGTAGTAATTAGATGCAGCTATTAACCAAGAAAACCCGCACAGTTGTTATCAGTCTTACATCACTGATCGACGTTGTTTTGCTGCTGCTTATTTTCTTTATGCTTACCACCAGCTTTGTGGAACAACCAGGCATGAAGCTGGACCTACCCGAAACAGAAAGCACAACTGCAGAAAGCACAGATGAACTTACAGTAACAATTTCTTCCGAAGGTGAAATCTATCTGGGAAAAGAATTAATCGAGTTGGAAGATTTGAAAGCAAAATTAATAAAACTTAAAAATGAAAACGAAACCTCCAGTTTAGTGATAAAAGCAGATAAAGCCACTCCTCATGGAACTGTGGTTCAAGTGATGGACATTGCCAAGATCAGCGGTTTAGAAAAACTTATCATTGCTTCGGAGAAAGTTAAGTAGAAAAGAGACAGGATAACAGGATTATCGAAGATTTCCGAAATAGTTTAGAAATTTATTTTGAATATTGATTTCAGGTGAGAAATAAAAGTAATCTAATTCAGTAATATATTTTCTGAAGCAGAGTTTCTATTCCTAATTTACTAGTACTAACCAACAATTCAATTGGGAAGAATTTAAAATTAAATTTCAAATTAATTTATAAAAATAAATAAAAAACGCAGTGTTATTAGAATTTCTTTGTCTATAATATTAATATAGAAAAAAGGGAGAATGAAAAAAAATGAAAAAATTAGTTTTTACTACTTTGTTAACAATATCTATCTGTCTGGTTTTGGCTCAAGATTTTTATGACATTAACACGATCAATACGGTAGAAATAACTTTTGCGGAAACTAATTGGGATCTACTATTAGATAATCTATATGCTGCTGGAGATGAAGAAAGGTTAGTAGGATCAGCAGTGGTAAACGGAGTTCCTTTCGATAGTGTGGGTGTACGTTATAAAAGAAATAGCTCATACTCATCGCAAAATGTGAAAAATCCGCTTAACATAAAACTCGATCACATAATTGATGATCAGAAACTGGATGGATATGGGACTCTCAAATTGGCAAATGGCTATAAAGATCCATCCTTTGTACGCGAAACATTAAGCTATGAAATTGCCAGAAATTATATGCCGGCAAGTTTAGCTAATTATTGTCAGGTTTATATCAATAGTGAATATATGGGACTTTATACGAATGTTCAGTCTGTAGATAAATATTTTAAAAATTCACATTTTACTACCTACAATGATATCCGTTTTAAAGGTGAGCTATTCTATGATGCTCCTCATATAACAACTGTTATTTGGAATTATAGTGGAATAGATTCTACCAGTTATACAGACTATTACGAGTTAAAATCAGATACCGGTTGGGATGAATTGATCGAATTCTTAGATGTTTTCAATAACAATCCAACCGGAATGGATGATTATCTGAATGTAGATAATCATCTCTGGATGCTGGCTTTTAATAACCTTTTGGTCAACCTTGATTCCCCCATAAACTTTGGACATAATTATTACTTATTCCAGGATGGCACAGATAGATTCAATCCTATTATTTGGGATTTAAATGAAAATTTCGGAGTCTTTCAGATGTTACTTGGTGGTATGCCTATGAATACATATGATCTACAAAGACTTGATCCTCTATTGAATTTGAATGATTCTGATTATCCAATAATTAACAAAGTACTGAATATCGATAAGTATCAAAAGATGTACATTGCTCATATGCGAACGATTATTGAAGAAATTTTCCAATCGGGGTGGTATGAGACAAGAGCTAATGAGTTACAGGACATTATCGATGCAGTTTATCAGTCTGATCCTAATACTTTTTATTCCTATAGCGAATTTCTGCAAAATGTTACTTCTTCTGTTACCGGTGCTGGTCCGGGTAATTCCGTACCAGGTCTTACAGAATTGATGGATACTCGTTACCAGTGGCTGCTCAATCAATCGGAGTTTCAAGGTAGTATTCCAGTTCTTAGTTCAGCGAGCTATTCTCCCCTTGTAGTAGTTCCAAATTCTATTGTATGGTTTAATGTAGATGTAGCAAATGCAGATGAATTATGGCTGAATTATCGTGTCTCAGAGAATGATAAATTTACGGAACTGGAGATGTTCGATGATGGTTTCCATAATGACGGCGCTGCTGGTGATGGAACTTATGGAATATCTCTTGAAGCAGGTTATCAAGATTTTGAATACTACTTTTATGCACAAAACAGTAATCTGGGGGCTTTTCTACCTGCTCGCGCTGCTTATGAATTTTATGAACTAGATGTAACTACTGCAACAGGTGAGATCGTCATAAATGAGATAAATTATAATTCATCAGATGTTTTTAATCCGGAAGATTGGATAGAATTCTACAACCCAGGAATAGATGATCTGGATATTAGCGGCTGGAAATTCAAAGACGAAGAGGATGAACATATATTCACCTTTCCTAGAAATACGATTTTAGCAAGTGATGAATATATTGTAATTTGCAGAGATACAACTCTTTTTAGTTCAGCTTTCCCAAGTGTTACTAATTACATAGGAGATTTAGGGTTTGGACTTAGTGGCGGTGGAGAACTAATCCGTCTTTTTGATGCAGAAAGCACACTGATCGATTCAGTTGATTATGATGATGATGATCCTTGGCCACCAGAACCAGATGGTGATGGACCAACACTGGAATTAATTAATCCAACCAATGACAACAGCCTGGTAGGAAGCTGGCAAACTTCAGTTGATCACGGTACTCCGGGAACTGCTAATCATACAGGTACGCTTGATATTCCAACAAGCTTGATAATTGTTGTAAACGAACACAATATGGATCTAAACTGGACTGCAGTTGATGGTGCAACAGGGTATAACATTTACCGTTCTACTAATCCTTACACATTCGGAACTACAGCTTATGACACATCAGTTGTAAATTCATATACAGATACAGGTGGTGCCGATGGCGAAAAATATTTTTATAAGATAACTGCTGTAAACTAAATAAAAAAATATCTTTGTTTATGGTATAATGAGGGAGAAAACGAAAAAATTATTATTCACAACTTTGATGACAATGATCTTCGGTCTGGTTCTGGCTCAAGATTTTTACGATATTAATACAATCAACACAATCGAATTAACTTTCGCAGAATCTAACTGGGATCAGATTCTGGATAATTTCTATGCAGCTGGGAATGATGAACGCTTAATGGGAACTGCTCTTATTAACAGCGTTCAATTCGATAGTATTGGGGTACGATATAAAGGCAATAGTTCCTGTGATCCATCTTATGATAAAAATCCTTTCAATATAAAACTGGATTACATTATCGAAGATCAGCTTCTGGGAGAATACGGCACATTAAAGCTTTCTAATGGATTTAAAGATCCCTCTTTTATTCGTGAAACAATTGGTTATGAAATTGCAGCTAAATATAGTCCTGCGAGCAAAGCAAATTATATAAATGTTTATGTGAATGACGAATTAATAGGTTTATATACAAGTGTTCAATCAGTAGATAAATTCTTTGCCAGAAGTTTTTTTAGCAGTGATGAAAACACTCTGATAAAAGGTAATCCGGTTGGTGGAGGTCCTGGTGGCGGATCAGCTACAATCCGATACTTAGGACCGGACAGTACAGATTACTATACCAGTTATGAATTAAAATCTGATTACGGTTGGCAGGAATTGGTAGATTTATGCTATACATTAAACCTTAACACGGATGAGATAGGAGAAATTCTGGATGTAGACAGAACGCTTTGGCTACTAGCATTTCACAATACATTAGTTAGCAATGATAGCCCAATAATGGCTCCACACAACTTCTATCTTTATATGGATGAAAACGATCAGTTCAATTATATTTATTGGGATCTGAACATGACATTCGGCACATTCAATGGTGGACATGGTTCTCCATCTATGACTGTATCAGAATTGCAACAGTTTGATCCATTCTATAACATAAATAACAGCAACTACCCAATAGTAAGTAAATTACTGTCAATCCCAGAATATCAAAAGATATACGTTGCCCACATGAAAACGATCTTAGAAGAAAATTTTGCCAATGGCTGGTATGAAACCAGAGCTTACGAATTACAGGACATCATCGATTCCAGTGTACAGGCAGACCAAAATAAATTCTACACTTACAATAATTTCATAGATAATATTAACAATTCTGTTACTGGTGGTGGATCAAGTTTTATTATAGGTATTACTGAATTGATGGATGGAAGAATTACATTTCTGAATAACCACAATTCTTTTAATGTAGCCATTCCTGAAATCAATAATATTTCAACTTCTCCTGAAATCATCGAACCAAATTCAACTGCATGGATTATTGTAGATACTTATAATACTGAACTTTTGGAAATCGGATTTAGATCGGATGAATATGATAAATTTGAAAAATTGGAAATGTATGATGATGGCAACCATAATGATGAGCTGGCAGGAGACGGGATATTTGGAATTTCAGTAGATGTAAACTATGCTAATCTACAATATTATATTTATGCTGAAAATGACAACGCCGTAAAACTTTCTCCTCAAAGAGCTGAATATGAATTTCATACTCTAAACGTTACAACTGAAACAGGCAATATCGTTATCAATGAAATAAATTATCACTCAGCGGAAGATTTCGATCCAGAAGATTGGGTGGAGCTTTATAATCCGGGCACAGAAGACCTGGATATCTCCGGCTGGGAGTTTAAAGATGAAGATGATACACACATTTTTACTATTCCTAATAATACGATCCTGACAGGAGATGAATACCTAGTGCTTTGCAAGGATTCAGCCCTTTTCAGTTCAGCATTTCCGGGAGTTATCAATTTTATCGGTGATTTTGATTTTGGTCTGAGTGGCAGCGGTGAACCTATCCGGCTGTTCGATGCAGAAGGAACACTCATTGATTCGGTAGATTATGATGATGAAGAGGGATGGCCGACACTTCCCGATGGAAATGGAAATACTTTGGAACTTATCGATCCTGCCTTTGACAACACACTTGCAGAAAGCTGGCAGGCATCGGATGGTAATGGAACTCCGGGATCAGAAAACAGTCAAGGAGCAACATCTGTTGAGGATACGATCATAAAACAAAACATGAATCTTCATAATTACCCTAATCCTTTTAACCCATCTACAACCATTTCTTTCAGTTTAGATTCTGAAATTGCTGAGAATGTAGAATTGGTGATATACAATTTGAAAGGTCAAAAAGTGAAAAAATTCACGTTCCCAAACGAAAATTTAGGAACGAGTGAGCAAAACGTGGTATGGAACGGAACTGATGATAATGGTAAATCTGTCTCTTCCGGTATCTACTTTTATAAATTAAGAAGTGGTAATTTCGAACAAACTAAAAAAATGATATTGACGAAATAATGTATCACAAATTGAAAAAAATAGCAGTATTTTTGTAAATAAAGGTCTATATCTATAAATATAGGAAAAGGGGATAAAATGAAGAAAATAATATTAACAACATTAATGACAATGATTTTCGGGCTGGTTATGGCTCAAGATTTTTATGACATCAACACAATCAATACAATCGAACTAACTTTTGAAGAAACAAATTGGGATCAACTGCTGGATAACCTTTATGCAGCTGGTGAAGAAGAACGTCTTGTAGGATCAGCTGTGGTAAATGGAGTACCATTCGATAGTGTGGGTGTGCGTTATAAAGGGAACAGTTCTTATTCGCCACAAAATATGAAAAACCCACTTAACATAAAACTCGATTACATAATTGATGATCAAACATACGAAGGTTATGGTACTCTAAAACTAGCTAACGGTTATAACGATCCATCTTTTGTTCGTGAAACTTTAAGCTATGAAATAGCTGCTAATTACATGCCGATAAGCAAAGCAAATTATGCAAATGTATATATAAATGGCAATCTAATTGGACTTTATACAAGTGTGCAATCTGTAGATAAATATTTCAAAAACACACAATTTACTACAAATAATGATATCCGATTTAAGGGAGAGCTATTTGATGATGGAGCCCCTCAATCAATTACAGTTTGGGGATATTTTGGACCAGATTCTACCAGTTACACAGACTATTACGAATTAAAATCAGATACCGGTTGGGATGAATTAATAGAATTTTTAAATGTTTTTAATAATAATCCAAATGAAATGGGAAACTATCTGAATGTGGATAATCATCTATGGATGCTTGCTTTTGATAACCTGATAGTCAACTTGGATGCACCTATAAATTTTGGACATAACTATTACTTATTTCAGGATGAGGCAGATCTTTTTAATCCTATCATTTGGGACCTGAATGAAAGCTTTGGAGTCTTCTCCATGTTGCTTGGAGGAGGTCCACCTCTTAATACATATCAGAAGCAGACACTTGACCCTCTCTTGTATCTGAATGATTCTGATTATCCTATTATCAGTAAAGTTTTAAATATCGATAAATATCAGAAAATGTACATCGCACACATGCGAACAATTATCGAAGAAATATTCCAAACCGGCTGGTATGAAACCCGAGCAAACGAGCTGCAGGATATTATCGATATGGATTATCAATCTGATCCTAATAATTTTTATTCATACAGTCATTTTCTACAGAACATAAATTCCACAGTTACAACTGGTGGCGGTCCAGGTGCTTCTTCAATTATTGGCCTAACCGAATTGATGGAAACCCGCTATCAGTGGCTATTTAATCAATCGGAGTTTCAAGGTAATATCCCAGTTCTAAATTCAGTAAGTTATACTCCGCCGGTAGTAACACCAAATTCCACTGTCTGGTTCAATGTTAATGCTGCAGATGCAGATGAAATCTGGTTAACTTATCAGATTTCACAGGATGTCAAATTTACTGAATTAGAGATGTTCGATGATGGGAGCCATAATGATGGAACAGCTGGAGATGGAACTTATGGAGTTTCTTTGGAAGCTGGTTATCAGGATATTAAATATTATTTTTATGCTCAAAATAATGATCTTGGAGCTTTCCTGCCGGCCCAAGCAGTTCATGAATTCTATGAGTTAGATGTTACCACTGAAACTGGTGAGATCGTCATCAATGAAATAAATTATCACTCATCGGAAGATTTCGATCCGGAAGATTGGGTGGAATTTTATAATCCGGGCACTGAAGATCTGAATATTTCCGGTTGGGAGTTCAAAGATGAAGACGATGAGCATATCTTTATCATACCAAATAACACGATTCTGGCAGGAGACGAATATTTAGTACTTTGTAACGATTCATCACTATTCAGCACTGCTTTTCCTGGCATTACCAATTTTATCGGTGATTTTGATTTTGGTCTGAGTGGCGGCGGTGAACCTATCCGGTTGTTCGATGCAGAAGGAACACTCATTGATTCGGTAGATTATGATGATGAAGAGGGATGGCCTATTCTTCCCGATGGATTTGGAAATACCTTGGAACTGATTGATCCTTCCTTTGATAATACACTTGCAGAAAGCTGGCAGGCATCGTTAAATCATGGAACTCCTGGGCAAGTAAATAGCACAGGTGTAGCGGTAGAAAATGAGATAGTTACAGCTAAAGACTTGAATCTAAATAACTATCCAAATCCTTTTAATCCCAGTACAATAATATCTTTTAATGTACTATCGGGAACCCACGATACAGAGATTTCGATTTTTAATATCAAAGGACAGAAAATTAAAACTCTGATCAAGGAAAAAATGACAGTAGATACGCATTCGGTAACTTGGAATGGCAAAGATGATAGTGGTAGAAATGTAGCAAGTGGCGTGTATTTTTACCAGTTAAAAAACGGTTCCATTTCAGATTCTAAAAAAATGATTTTAATGAAATAGGAAGTATTATGAGTAACAGCGATTTAAACTTTAAACGAAAAGAACGTAAATATCTTATCTTGGAACATACTTTTGAAGAAATCAAAGAGGAACTATCTGAACACATTCCTGTTCACATCTTTGAAGGTAAAAATCCTTACCTGATCGAAACAACCTACCTGGACACAAAGGAGCATCTATTATTTTATGAATATTTGAACCGTCGAAAATTCAGGTTTAAAATACGTTTGCGTAGATATAACGATGATGATAATTATTTAGTTGAATTAAAAGTTAAACATAATGGCATCTCCAGGAAAAAGAGATTTATTCTTCCAGCAGATTTATTATCAGATTTTCTTGCTGGAAAGAAAATAAAAGACGAAATTAAAGCTGCAAATAAAGAATTAGCAGGTGCACAGAAAACTTACAAAATGATCTCTAAATTGATTTCTCTAAACGAATTTGTTCCTGTTTTGAGGTCTAGTTACGAAAGAGTAGCTTTTCAAAAAAAATCGAGAAAAGTACGTATTACTGTTGATAGAAATATTACCCACGAAAAATTGTTGGGAAAGCCAAAAACAACCACTTTAGATGCTGTCGTATTGGAATCCAAAGTAATGGGAAAAACTCCCAAGTGGCATAAAAAAATGGTAAATAGACTTTCCCTGCTGCGGCAAAGAAGATTTTCTAAATTTTCCACTGGTATTAACTCCATTTATTATCCAGCCCGTGGTAAATATAATTTTGAAATCGATGAAGAAACAGAGACAGAAACACCACTAAAAATATTAGAGTCTTTTGAGTTAATGAAGAAATATTTGAAATTGGGAGAAAGCAACTTATAGAAATTCATTATTAAAATATAATAAAGTAGTAATGAGGTAAAAAATGCAGGAATTATTTGAAGTAATAAAAAACAGTTCTGCCGAAGGAATTTCCCAATCTCCGTTACAGATAATATTCAATTTGTCGATGGCAATGATACTGGGACTTGTTTATGCATACGTTTATAAGCTTACTTATATCCGTAAAAAGAATGATCTAAAGTTGAAGAAAGAGATGCAGTCCATCCAGTTTACTTTGTTACTGCTTTCTATTGGCGGCGCTTTTATCTGGATTGTGGTTGCCGATAACCTGGTTCGCGCTTTCGGTTTAGCAGGCGCACTCAGCCTAATCCGCTTTCGCACCAAAGTAAAAGATCCTTCCAATACGATAAAAGTTTTTTATGCTATCATTATTGGAATGTCTTGTGGGTTGAGCCAGTATTATGCAGCAATAATCGGAACTGTGTTCATGTGTTTTGTACTCTCAGTAATTTATTTTATTAAAATGCGTGAAAAAAGATTGAAAAAACTAAACAAAGCTAAGCAGGAAAGAGTAACCCAAAAAATTGATGATCAAGAAAAACCTACAGCGGAACAAACCAATGAAGAAGTTTAGTTCATTAATTCTACTCGTCTTTTACATTTCAGGCTTAATCGCATCTGAACTCAGCATTTTTGACAGCGAGATATTGATAAATGGATTACTGCAAAAAAATTCCGATTATCAGCAACTTTTAAATAAATATGAACAGGAAAAAGCCACAGCTAAAATTGATAAATCACTTTCTCTATTTGATGTGAATTTTTCTTACCAAAGCTGGGATAACGACATCGAGAGAGATGAGATAGGAACATCACTGGAAGAATCGAAGATCAATGAAGAAGATGAGCGCTGGAAGATAGAATTGGCAAAACAGTTCTTCCCCAAAGACTTCGATGCAACAGCAGACCAAATCAATTCCAGTATTGATCTTTTTCGATTGGAACAGGAACTCATCATTGCCAAGACAGAATATCTTTCCGATGCTTTAGAAGATATTGTCGACTGGTTCAAAGCCGAAGAGATGACACAGTTATTAAAGCGAAAACTTCAAATTTTGCAACGGGAAAATGATGTTCTGGAAGAGCTGAACAGAGAAAATATAATTGAAATTGAATGCTTGATCGAGAATTTGGAAGAGATCGGAAAACTGGAAAAAGATATTGCTGATCTGCAGGAAATTTGTAGTAAATTCGAGTTACAATATGAACATTCAATCACTGTTTTCTACGAATCCATATTTCAAGAAATAATTGAAAAAAATACATTACCGGATACGATCAAGTTCCACAAAAAAGTAGATTTCAAAAGAAACATGTTGATTGATTCATTAAGGGAAATCCGCAAGAAAATCAAAATCAGTTATTTCAAAGCATTCCTCCCTGAAGTGAATTTATCATTTTCCTATAATTGGCGGAACACAGAACAGGCATGGGACATCACTCAAAATGATGTTTTAGAAAATATGCAACGCAATCAGAAAGAAGAATTTCCCGAAACAGGAATTGAATTTTCGCTGCCTTTCAATATTATCTCCAATACTAGTGGAAAACTTGCATTATTAAATTCCCACCAAAACGAATTAGGCTATCGATTCGATGAAATAAGAGCAGAATTAGATAAATTCCAAATGGAAAGAATGTATTATTACAATAATACAAAAACTGCCTATGAACGTAAAAAAAGATTGAAAGAACTATATAATAAAAACTTGGAAATCATCCAAAATAAATTTGCGGAAGAACCTACCTTATTAGGCAAAAATCCGGAACTGAAATTAGAAAAAGAAACACTGAAAAATGAGAAAGCTGAGCTTGAATATAAAGTAGCTGAAATGAATTTATTTAAAGAAATTATCCTTATAAATAACTTTGTAGAGGAAGCAGAATGAAGAGAAAAAAGATAAAAATAATCACGATTGCATCGATCGTAGTGATGATAGTAACGGCAGTTTTATCCTATCATATTGAAGCACGTTCGCAGAAATTACCGGCAGTTGTCCGCAGCGAGAAAGTTGTTATCAGTACTGAAGCATCAGGTACTGTAAAACAATATTTTGTTTCTTCCATGCAGGAAGTACAGGCTGGTGACAAGATCGTTCAATTGGAAAATTCCCGGCTTCCGTTTAAACTGCAAACCTTGAAGAAAGAACGTGAAAAATATGAAGCATTGATCTTGTCTAATCAAAGTGGAGATCACCTGAAAATGGAACTTTTCGAATTAGAAAAAAAGATATTAAAAAATACTACTGATCTGCGAAAAGCTGAGCTGGAATTAAACTCCACATCTGAAAAACTGGTTGTAACTAAATCCAAATTTGATAGTTCCAAAAAACAATACACTGCTCAGAAGAAACTCTATAATAAAAACCTGATATCAGCTGAAGAATTTGAAAAAGAAACTAATGATTATTTAGAAACTCTAATAAGATATAATGAAATAAAAAATGATTCACTTCTAGTTTTCAAAGAAATGGAAACTATTCAAAGCATTCTCTCCTTGCAGAAAGAAGAAAAATATATTCTAAATAACAATGGCTCTATTCTAGCTTCCAAATATCTTATAGACTTTGATAAAGTTAACGCTGAAATTAGTGATCTTGAGCAGGAAATTGAAAACCTAACTATCACTTCACCTATCAACGGTATCGTTACTGATATTCAGAATCGACCCGGAGAGAAAGTGAAAAATGGAGCTGCAATCGCTGAGATAAGCGATATGGGTAAAATTTGGGTCATTGCTTTTGGAAATTCTTATAGTAGTCAAAAAATTAAAGTTGGAAATAAAGCAATTATCCACTGTGGAAACGGAAAAAAAATTAAAGGTGAAGTTGCTACAGTTTCTCCTGTAATGGAAAAAGTGAAAGCTCTTAGCTCTTCATTTGAGACAGTGAATACCTATGCTAAAATTGAGATTGTTCTCGATGATCAGAAGCTTGCTCTGGAAAATTTAACTCCCGGTGAAAGATTATTTGTCCGGGTAAGTTTAAAATAATTATTTAATAGTTTATCTTGTTTGCAAGCTAAGCTCTCCCGGCTTTTTCAAATGCTTTACCAGATTATAAAACAAAATTGCTGTGAGAATAAAGG